>Ga0247840_10002155_pt1 | contig 35818 bp, 31 predicted proteins | sample LaCruzMarch2015__FD_192404 | JGI IMG/M metagenome (GOLD analysis project Ga0247840, IMG submission 192404) | Freshwater microbial communities from meromictic Lake La Cruz, Castile-La Mancha, Spain - LaCruzMarch2015_17m | ecosystem: Environmental > Aquatic > Freshwater > Lake | place: Spain...
TTCGCCTGCCGCCCCAGCCCACGCGCGCAACTGACTGATTGTTCGTTCCGGGCTGGGGTAAACGAAAGTTTTCCCCCGCCGGGCGGCTTTTCAGTTCAGGGGCTTGCGGACACCGCTAGAGGCTCAATGACCAAGCACCAAAAACCCGGCCCCGGCCCCGTCCGCGACATCCCGCACTACCTGCGGGTATTCCAGTCGTATATCGGGCCGCGGATGTATCTCGTCTTTGCACTCGCGCTGCTGGCGGCGCTGGCCGAGGGCATCGGGATCGTCATGCTCCTGCCCTTGCTGCAAACGCTGGACGGTCTCGCCAGCGAGTCGACCAGCGGTATCGGGCGTCTGCTCATCGGCGCACTCGAGGCATTCGGCCTCGGCGGCTCAACGCTCGCCATCCTGCTGTTCATCGCCGCGTTCTTTCTACTCAAGGCCGTCTTTCTGTTCGTTGCCAGAGGCTACCAGGCCTACCTAGGCGGTCAGCTCATGCGCGAGCTGAAAGGTCGCCTCTACGACGACTACGGCCGCATGCAATTGCAGTACTACATCTCCCGAGACACCGGCCACTTCATCAACGTGATCAACACACAGATCAGGCAGATGTTGCTGGCCTTCACCTTCATGATCGAGCTCGGGACCAAGTTTGTCACCACCCTGGTGTATATCGGCGCCGCCTTCGCCGTGGCCTGGCGTTTCGGGCTCATGGCACTGGTGCTCGGCGCCCTGCTGCTGTTCGCCCTGCGCAGCCTAAACGTGTATGTTCGCGGCCTCTCGCGCAGGACCTCACGCGAAGACGGACACCTGGCGAAACTCTTGATCCAGTCACTGCAGGCGATGAAATACCTCACGGCGACCGGCCAACACCCGGACCTGCGCACCGGGGCCATGCAATCCATCCGTCGCCTCACCGGTTACGAGATCCGCTCCGGCATTGCCACCGCCTTCACCAAGACCGTCTACGAGCCACTGGCGGTCGCCGCAATCATGCTGATCGTCGCCGTGCAATTGGTGTGGCTGAACCAGTCGCTGGGCCCGATCCTCGTGTCGATCCTGCTCTTCTATCGTGGCCTCACCTCCATGACCATGCTTCAAGGCAGCTTACAAAAAACGCTGAGCACGATCGGCGCGGTTGAAATGGTGCGCGACGAGTTCCGCATTCAGGAGCAGCACCGCGAGCAGGATGGCGACCGCGTGCTCGAGCCGCTGCAGCAGGGCATCGAGCTGCGCAAGGTCCACTTCGCCTACGGTGCCGGACAGGGCGACGTGCTCGCGGATATCTCGCTGACCATCCCGGCCCGCACATCCGTAGCCTTGGTCGGAGAATCCGGGGCCGGCAAGTCCACACTGGTCGATCTATTCACCCTCGCACTGCGCCCGCGCGAGGGCGAGTTGCTGATCGACGGCGTTCCCGGAGACGCCATCCAACTGCTCTCCTGGCGACGCCAAATCGGCTATGTCTCGCAAGAGACCGTCATCTTCGACGACACCATCGCCAACAACATCTGCATGTGGGTGGGCGACACACGCAAGGATTCCGGATTGCTCGACCGGGTGCGCTCCGCGGCCCGCCAAGCCTACATCGCCGACTTCGTCGAAAGCCTGCCCGAGGGCTACCAGACCCTCGTCGGAGATCGCGGCGTTCGGCTATCCGGCGGCCAACGCCAGCGTCTCTTCATCGCCCGCGAGCTCCTTCGCGAGCCGCACCTGCTGATTCTGGACGAGGCGACCAGCGCGCTCGACACCGAGTCGGAGCGTTACATCCAGCAAAGCATCGACGCACTCAAGGGCCGCATCACCTTGGTCATCATCGCCCATCGGCTCTCCACCATTCGCAATGCCAATCATGTCTACGTCTTCGACAAACGGCGGCTGGTCGAGCAGGGTCCTAACCAGGCAATACGCGACCCCGATGACTCGGGCTTCGGCAAGCTGGTGGCCATGCAGGCAAACTAATCGGCGGACAGAAGGTATACCGCTTCCAAGAAGAAACCGCGCATTTCCTGTGTCGCCTATCAGCGATTTTCGTTAACTTTCTGACTTCGAGCTATCATTGCCGCTACCGACGGTCCTCCGTTTAGCTTTCTGCGACGATGATCAGAATCGAGCTCCCCGAGTAGGGTTTGAGGAAAATTCAGCAGCTACGCTACGAGCGACCGCAACCCAAGGGTGCGCACGCGAATGGCCGTGATGTGGTTAAAGAGCCGCCCAGCCCTTTAACGTTTCCATTACGTGTCCGGTTCCGCGCCCGCAAGCAAATTGGCGCTTGAAACATGTGGGTGACCTTTGTATTTCGCGGGTGGGGTGGGCGGTTTCTTCGGACCGCGCGGGGTCTTCCGGAGTTTGTGCAAATCCACGTACCGCGCTAAGAGGAGCAAATAGCCGGCAAACTGTTCCGGGGTTCCGTGTGCAAGCGGCTCCCATTCTTGTTCCGGTACCGCAATCGTCAGACCCGTCATCGGCGGGAAACGGTCGGTCAGCTTGGTTGGGTCCTGATGTATAGTGTACGTTTGGGCCACCCTAACCCGTCTTCGACTATTCGCGCCCATTTTTCGCACAAGCCATTGTTTAGCTTAGACCATAGGGTCAAAGGTCGGCACTACAAATCGATTAGTGTATGCTGGCTTGGAGCGCGGCGGTGATCCTCGGTGGCGGTTGCGCGGGCAGTTGCAGATTCAGCCGATCGAGCAGCAGTCGCTGGTCGGGCTCGGGCTCGGTGTAACGACTCAAGATGAGGGTGCGGCCGTCGGTGGTCGGCAGGTGCACATCGACCATCTGGATGGCGGCGAATTTCTCCAAGGCGGACCGTGGGGTCAGCCCCGGCGCGAGGGGGCGCAGACGCGCTTTCAGGGTGACCTGGAGGCCATAGGCCAAGAACGCAACGAAAATATGCGCTTCGATTCGCGTGTCCAGTTGGTGATAAATCGGGCGAATACTGAGGTCACCCTTCAGCTCTTTAAACGCTTGTTCCACTTCGGTGAGTTGGATGTACCAAGTCCAGAGTTGGACAGGGTCGTTGCTGGCCAGATTGGAACGGAGTAAATAGCGACCTTCACGTCGGCGAACCTGACGCAGTTTCTTGCGATTGAGTGCAAAGGTAAAGGTCGTGGTGGTGACGGGTTCATTGGGCGCGGGCACCTGGATACGCACCAACCCATAGGCGCGCCCGGCGTCTTTCTTGGCCGCACCGAGTTTCAGTAAGAGGTCGTCGCGGCTGAGGTCTTGGCGTTGCAACTCCTGCAGGCGTTTCCATAACCGCTTGAGACGCCGACGGCGCATGGCCCGTTCCTTGTCTTGGCGTCCGGCGCTACGGGCCAGGACATACAACTCGCCGTCCTGGTCCAGGAGCTTGACCGTGACCTGATCACGCACGACGGCCCAGGGCTTGTTTAGAAAGGACTTTTCCAGCTTGGTCAAACGCCCTTTGGGGGTGCCCACGAGATAGTGCACCGGCGGGTCTGCGGCGCGCATCAGGGCCAAGGTCGCTTCGGTCGGAATACCGCGATCCATCACCCAGATGCGCTCGGCCTTGCCATATTGGGCCTCGATCTTGGCGCGGGCGTCGGTGAGGGTTGGTTGATCGAGGGTATTGCCGGCGAGGACCTCGTAGGCCAGCGGAAAGCCGTCGGGGGTGACGATCAGGGCGATGACCACCTGGACGCAATCGGAGCGTTTATCACGGCTGTAGCCGAATTTGCGTTTGCCACTCTCCGGCGGGTCGCATTCAAAATAGGTGCTGGTCAGATCGTACAGCAGGATCTCGAAGCGGGCATCGAAGAGGATGCGCCAGCGGTCCTGCAGGTGCGTAAACAGCGCTTTTTTGTGCTCCACGAGATGATCGAGACAGCGGTAGAGGGTGTGGCTATGGGCGATGGCAAAATCCTCCCCGAGCAGGTCACCCATCGCACTGTGGTCGAACCAGTGACGGTGCAGGCGCCATTCGCTGCCGGGGTCGATCAGGCGGTACGCCACCAGCGTCTTGAGGACATTTAACCAGCGTGTGCCCTTGCGGCTGGGTGGCAGTCGCGACGCCCAGAAGGTATCCAGTTGCAGCAGGTCCCACAGCCCACACGCCACCCAGCACGCGCCCCACTGCCGCGGCCGGCGCAACTGCAATTCGCTCAGTTACATACCTTGAACCGCCTTGTAACGCCGCCGGACACTGCCGGATTGTTCCACCGTTCCTGCGCCGCCTGATCCATAAAGATCGGCGACCGACCTGGAACATATCCGATTGAAGCAGCCCCCATTCCCGCAGTTAACGCGTTTCCCGCACCTAGCACCCGCGCATTGCCGAGCTACCGCGTCAGTCTCAATCGTCCGGCTTGAGCTAAGAACATACGGTACAAAAGCTATAGCCTTCTCACTCTATGTCGCTATATCGCCAGTTCACTTGATATGTAAAGTGAAAGTCGCCGTCAGCATTTTTATTTCTAATTATCATGAACTTGCAATATTTTGTGTAATCCATCATTCCGGATAGCAAATGGAAACGCGATATATGTCCAACTTATTAACTTGCATAATTGAAAGCAAATTCTGTATTGGGTGCGGTCTGTGCGCATCCATGGTGGGCCATGATTCCATAGAAATGCTCGAAGGCGATGACGGTTTTATCGTCCCACGGCAGAAAGTTTCAAATGTAGATTTCACCTTTTTACGCGATGTGTGTCCCGGCATTACCCTCAAGCAAAAATGCTCGCTCCGCGGACCTGAGAGCATCTACGGGCACTACGAATCTCTTTATACGGCCTATTCCACAGATCAGCAAATACGCTGGAAAGCGTCTTCTGGCGGATGTATTACAGCCCTGCTCGCCTTCCTAATTGAGACCGGAACAGTGGATGAGGTGTTACATGTTGGAAAGCTGATGGACTCTCCGTTGCGCAGCAGCGCATTTGCAAGCAAAACACGTGATGCTACCATTTTAGGGGCTGGATCGAGATACGCGCCTTCTAGCCTCTTGTACAACTGGGTAAAATTATTGCGCACGGGAAAAAAGATAGCAGTTGTTGGCAAGCCGTGCGACATCGCTGGTGTTAGTCAATACCTTGATGTCTATCCTGAATACAAAGAACAGGTAATTTGCAAAATCTCTTTTCTATGCATGGGACTCCCGAGTCAGAATGCTACTAAGCGGTTGATTGATTTATTTGGTTTGAACGAAGATGAGGTTCAGGATTTTTGGTATCGTGGGAATGGATGGCCTGGAATGGCGACGGTCGTTGCCAAAGATGGCCGGCGCTTTCAACTGTCTTATGATGACTCGTGGGGAACGGTGCTATGCAAAGATGTCCATTTCCGCTGCAAAATATGCCCTGACGGATTCGGATCGTTTGCGGACATTTCCTGTGGCGATGCGTGGTATACGCGAAATGGTAGACCAAATTTCGATGAACAACCTGGCAGAAGTTTGGCTTTCATTAGAACACCAGTGGGCCAAGAGATTTTCAACGCGGCCGTGAAACAAGGAAATCTGGTGGTCGAACATTTCAATGTGAATGACTTGAAAGTCATTCAAAAATCCCAGTATCACCGTAAGCAGTATGTGGGAATTCGAGTATTCGCGCTTAAAGTCTTAGGTGATCATCTGCTGACTTTTTCCGGTTTCAAGTTAACTTCCAACCTTCGGCAGACGAGCATCCGTAAATTAGTTAAGGAGTTTCTGGGCACTATCCGTAGGCGACTATCAGCATGAGCAAGTCCGTTTCCAGCCGCAGGCGATATCATCTGGTTCTGTTATCGGGTCCCCTATTTTCCAGCAATATGGGATGCAATGCCTTGACCTACGGAACTTTGGTTATTTTGTCGGAAGTCGCTAGAAGACTAGACTCGGAATTCAGTTATTCTCTCTTAAACAATTCTACAGATGGGAGCATACCGTCGGAATTGACAGAACATGAAATCAATCTTGTAGATCACCTACCTGATTTCAGTATCAAGGGGCTTTTGCGATCCGGCTATCACCGAGATTTCAGGGAGAAAGTCCGCCAAGACAATTATCTTAAAACAGCAGATATCTTCCTGGACAATGGATGGGGGGATAGTTTTAGCGATATTTATGGACAGGCTCGATTCGACTCAGTGTTTCGCCACTACCGCTATGCTTTGACTACGGGAAAACCATTGATCCTACTTCCGCAAACAATCGGTCCATTCGCATCGAAAAAATCTTGTATCAAGGCTCGGGAAATGCTTTCCTATGCACATGCTGTCTATGCCCGTGATCCGTTAAGTGCTGCGTGCGCTCAGCAATTACTTCCTTCATGTGGAGTCTTCGAGTCTATTGATGTGGCTATGTTTATGCCGTATAGCCAAGCAATGCGGTCTAACGGTGTAAATCTACGTATCGCGATTAATCCCTCTGGTCTCTTGTGGAATGGAGGCTATACTGGCGGAAATCAGTTTAACTTGAAGGATGATTATCAGAGTCTCATTCGTACAATTATCCCGCATCTTCTGGCGAAAGAAGGTGTGAAGGTGGAGCTTATCGGCCATGATATTCAGGGACCCAACGCGGGCAACACATTTGATGATTACTACGTTTGCAAACTCTTGCAGCGAGAATTTCCTGAATGCACAGTGGGTCCATTCTTCTACAGCCCTGTGGAAGCAAAGTCATATATTTCCGGCTTTGATCTTCTCCTTGGGTCAAGAATGCATGCGTGTATCGCAGCGTACTCAAGCGGAGTGCCTATTTTTCCAATGGCTTACAGTCGGAAGTTTAAAGGTCTGTTCGAAGATAGACTCAGATATTCTATGGGGGCAGATCTTGAAAAACACAAATGCGAAGATGTTATTTCTCGCCTTGACACCTGTCTGAATCAACACTTTTTAATTCAGAAAGAATTTGACGCCCGACTAAAAAACATCCAGTCACTCAGGGAGGATTTCATTTATCATTTGACTAACAAGCTAGTGAACGTTGTGGCTCAGGAATAGGATCAATATATGATTCAAGGAATAAAAAAGCGATTGGAGCTTTATAGCTTGAAAAAGATATGGCGGGCAAAAAATGAGCACAATTTTACAACAGCTGGAAATGCCTTTGACCCGAATAAGGTATCTGTGGGAAACTATTCTTATGGATGCTTAAACGTCATCAATACTCATTATTCTAACGAAAGGCTAGAGATCGGACATTATTGTTCAATCGCCGCGAATGTGCAGTTCTTCTTAGCTGGATGTCATTTTACTGAACGTCTCATGACCTATCCAATCAATGGCATTTTGTATGGAATGAGGGGAAAAGATGGCTACTCCAAGGGACCGATTATAGTAGGCTCCGACGTTTGGATTGGATATGGTGCAATGATTCTTTCAGGGGTAAAGATTGCGCAAGGCGCGGTAATTGGCGCGGGGAGCGTTGTAGCCAAAGATGTGCCACCCTATGCGATAGTTGCGGGTAACCGAGCGGAAATTCTGAGATTTCGTTTTCAAGATGAGCTAATATCTGAGTTACTTGAACTTGATTTTTCCAAGCTGACCCCAGGGTTGTCTGCTGAATATATCGAAGAACTAACACGGGTCTGCGACCAAGAAAGCATCCGGTCATTGATGGCCGTGCTCTGACAAGCAGTTTTTTTGACTACAGTAGGTATCTATAGTAGAACGTTTTTCTTGATCGCAATGTAGCTAACGCCCTTAGTGAAAGTGGCTCGTTGTTGGAGTCCGTAATGACCTTCAAAACGCTGCAAGATTCTGAAATATAGGCATAACGATCTATTGAGATACCAAAGAGCCCTTTAAATGACCCAAACTCCAGCAGACAAGACGATACCCCCAAGTTCCCTGTTTACCTTGGTCCGATATCTGGTTGGAGGAAGTCTGCTATCACTGATTTTGCGTCTTGTAGCTGGAGTCATCCAAGCACGGTTGTTATTACCCTCTACGCTGGGGCTATTCAATAGTATCGGGTTAATATTGCAATACGCACCTTTTCTCCAGTTGGGTATCAATTGCGGGCTTTACCGGGAACTTCCCTACCACCTGGGTCAGGGTGAACGCGAACGCGCTTTAGAATTATCAGCCGCTGCCCAAGCTTGGTCTATAATTCTCGCCCTGGTTTTAAGTATATTGTTTCTTGGCATTTCATTGTGGTATCTTGCCCATGCAGAGTTTTGGAAGGCTGCCGGCTGGTTCACGAACATTTTTTTGGCTATAGCTCTGTTTTACAATACCAATTATCTCCAAGTCACCTTCAGAACATCGCACGATTTTAAACGATTGGCCTTGGTTGGCATCATCGAGAGCATCGCCAGCCTGGTTCTGTTACTGCTCGTCGTCTGGCTCAATTTTTATGGTCTTTGTCTCCGGGCGATTACCGTAGGAATAATAGGAACGGGCCTATTATTTTTCTGGAGACCTATCCGCGTTTCTCCGAAATGGAATCTGCCGCATTTAAAGCATTTGCTCCGAATTGGCTTCCCGATTTTCATCGTCGGACAAATGTATTCTTGGTGGTCTGCTCTAAATTTGACCTTAGTGCTAAAATTGACAGGGGTAGAGGGCGTCGGTCTTTATGCCATGGTCTCTATGGCCACTGCCGCATTCGAGTTTGTTCCTTCCGCCGTCAACCAAGTGCTTTTCCCGCGAATGGCAGAGCAGTATGGGAAAACCGGGCGTATCTCGGAACAAGCAAGAATCGCAGTCAAGCCTATGATTCTGACAGCCATTGTCATGGTTGTTTTGGCTTCAGCCGCTTGGTGGTTGATCGATCCTATGTTGCGATATTTAGCGCCAAATTACACTAATGCAACAACCGCTATGCAATGGGGCTTATTACAAGTTTTCACCAGCAGTTTTTACCCAGCGAGCAGCCTTCTCCAGATTATCGGGAAGCAGGCTTACTATGGTATCGCTTTGGTAATAGCCATGTTGTTCTACATTGCGACACTTTTCTGGTTAACTCACGAAGCCGTGCACCTTGAGGCGTTTCCACAGGCAATGCTGGTTGGACGAAGTCTATATGCCATAATTTGTATGATCATGGTTTTTTACTTGTTCAGGAGAGAACACGCACATCAGGGACTGAAGAATAATCTTTATAAGTAGACCAAACTCGAACCGGCAGAGCATCCGGCACCTGAGTTTCAGGAAGCCTTCGTTGGGAAGTACGAAAGAACAAAGTAAGACAAGAGCGAAGGCGATGTTGTCTTGTTAATGGACGCAAAGCAACCGCAGCACAGCCCGGTCATCGGATGCGGTTGGATCAAGCGTGGAGAGGAACACCCGATTCAGAGCAACACCGACCCAAAGCGCCTCAACATCAACGGCGGGATCAACATTGGGGCGCTGACCGCGGAGATTCGGTTCGATGACACCATTGATGCCGACTCCAGTGCGCGAGGTTCGGGTACTGCCCGGAACGTTGATCAAGTCACGAAGTGCTTAATAATACATATTACGATCCGTTTGACAGCTAAAGCAGCGTGTAAAAAGTGCTTTGCCGAGCATGATTCTTTCGCACCCCGACTGCGAACGCTTCTCACTGAGAAACTCCAGATCATCGGGAAAGAAAGACCAAAAATTGCGATCGATTGAGTATACCCAGCAATTTTGCATAGCCTAATTTGAAGCGTTTTAAGTATTCGCGCAAAATCAGATGCCTAAAGATATCGCAACCGCTATAATAACTGGCCCGTTTTTCCATGGCTACGTTGAACAGATAGGGTCAGCATTCACTTCAAATGGAGTAAGAGTAAAAACTGTCGTTTACAAGCCCAATACGACTTTAATTTCCTTGTTATCCAGCCTCAATATAAAAAAATCAAAAGAACATCTTCTGCAAAACACAGATAAAAGTAATCGAAACCTAGATGACTCCCAGAAAATATTTACTCCCAAGGAGCGTCATGATTATTTTGCATTAAGTCGCTATTTGAATCAACTAGAGTCATTCGTGAGAGAGTGGAAGCCAAGTTTAGTTTTGTTCGTTCGTCCCGACTTAATACCTTTGGATTTTTTTTTCGATTTACGCAAATTGTCTCCGTCAACGAAATTGGTAATATGGTCTACTGACCCCATTAGGCGTTTCTTCGTACCCCAAGAGATGCTTGAGGCATGCGAAGTTGTATTTCTTTATGATAAAGAAGACGTTGCATACGTGAACGCTCATCGAGCAAATGGTGTATATTTGCCGATGGGTTTTGACGAACGCGCCTACTACTTGTTGCCGAATTCTAAACAGGAGCTACATAAAATCGCATTTATTGGGCGTATATCCGAAGAACGGTTGACCGACCTCGCTTACGTGGCTAATAATATTAATTTATATAATAGGGATTACGGTATATATGGCGGTTATACAAACTACTTCGTTCGATTACGATTATGGCTACAAAAAGACAAGCCGTTACTCTACGCTTATTCGAACTATACAAGAGTCAATGCCTACCGTGCGGCTGACATCTATCGACGTACTGCGGTCAATCTGAACATTCATCAACGCGGCACACGTTATGGGTTTAACCCTAGATTTTTTGAGATTCCTGCGGCCGGTGGTTTTCAGATCGCACGATATCTGCCCGGTATGGAAGAGTTTTTCGAGCCCGGTAAAGAAGTTCTGTACTATGAAAGTGCAACAGATCTGTGCGAATTAATCAAGAAATATTTGAAGGATGTGCCAGAGCGAAGGCGAATTTCTGCCTTAGGTGCAAGACGTGCGCATGAACAGTATTCATTGAAGTCACGGGTAAGAACCTTGATCACTCATCTTTCATAGAATGTTGATGGAAGTATTGCAAATTTTTCGTGGGGCTTTAAGTAAGAAATGGCAATTAAAGCTATTGCCTATACTCAGTTGGTTATGGACCCTATATTTTGCCCTGACATTTACTATCGGTCGAATTCCTGACTATACTTTAATCGTGATCTGGGGGGGGCTCGTCATACCTGTAGTCCTGACAATGGTTCTTTATTTAAGACACAAGCCCCGCTTGCCCAGAGAGGCTTACCTGATCGCGGGGATTCTCCTATGGTCGCTGCCGTGGATCTTTTTTATAGAATCCCCGCTCTTTTGGGCTTTTGCACGCGCACTTGCACAGTATGTTGTATTGGTTGTATTGGTCACCACTGTAATTCGTTATGGGGGTCGGCTGGAAATCCTCTTCTGGGCCATGCTAGTGATCGGCGTTTACAATGCCCTTAGTATTGAGTACACCACCCAAAATATCACAGGCGATTTGTTGACTCAGGGAAGGGCAAAGGGCGTCAGCGAGCTTAGTTCCAACACTCTTGCCGCGTTGACCCAAATGGGCGTATTCGGGGCCTTGGGTTTGCTCGGCATGCCTCAGTCAGAGGGACGATTCCGATTAGGTCCTAAAGTTGCCCTCCTGATTGGCGGTATGGCTATCTCTTTATTTGGCTTAGTCGCTTCGGGGGGGCGCGGTGCATTCCTTGCGGTCCTGTCGTATCTTGTCTTATGGCCGACAATGTGTTTACGCGAGCGGATAAAGAACTGGTGGGCGCTGTTGGCTGTATCTCTCGTGATCGTCATTGGCCTTCTCACTGTAATCCCTTGGCTGCTTGAAAATACATTCCTGGGCCAAAGATTCGTCAAAGTTGGCTACGCCGAAGATAACAGCGCAAATTTCCGATTAGAATTGATCCAGATCGGTTTGCAGCTTGGTCTCGATAATCCCATCTTCGGTGTCGGTCTCGGGCAATTTGGCTCTGCTTCGGGGACTGGCTTTTACGCGCATAATGAGTTCGTCGAGCTATTTGCGACCACTGGTTTTGTCGGCGTTACACTATATGTGCTGGTTTATTACACCTGTTGGCGTCGTTTGTCACTGGTACTTCGATTAAACCAGGAGATATCCGCGCGCTATTGGTCCAATGTCGCCCGGATGGGACTGCTCGCAATGTTTATGTCTGGCTTGACAAATCGACCAAATTTTCTCTCTGAAGACTCGATGTTTTTAATGAGTTTTTTTATTGGTATAGGGCTTTTTTTTAGCAAACAAAACATTCGAAGCGCTACCAAGACAATCCCGCTCACTTTCCGTCGCAGATGTCCTCAATGATAATCGGGAGGTCGCATTACAAGATAGTGGTAGATAAAGTGAGCTCGAGTGTTGGGCGGCTACCGTCTTTATTGCCGCGTACGTTGAAAGCACAGCTTAAGCGCCTCCGCGATCATAGGAGCTCAGCGCGCACTCATGAGCTTTCCATCATGCAACTACAACGCTACGCCCAAGAAATCTCGTCATCTTGTCTCGCCCAGGTTGGCCACCTGTCCGAGTGGGAGACACTGCGCCCTCTGTTGTTTCAGCAACTCCAATGGATGCTCGGCCTGGATCCTTTACCAGCACGGGGAGACCTCAAGGCGCGCCAAACCGGCCGTCTCGAACGGCCCGGCTATACGGTCGAGAAGATCGTATTCCAGAGTCTTCCTGGCCTCTATGTATCGGGTAACCTTTATCTCCCAAAGGGGGTAACCGGACCGGTCCCCTGTATCCTTTATCTATGCGGCCATAAACTCCACCCCGCCGGTGCAAAGACGCAGTATCAGGAACGCTTTCTCTGGTATCCGGCCCATGGTTTTGCCTGCCTGGCACTTGATTCCTTAGTGGCGGGGGAAGTGATCGGCTTGCATGGGGGTACCCACCGCCTGAATCAGTGGGATTGGTTCTCGCTGGGCTACACCCCGGCGGGGGTCGAGGTATGGAATGCCAAGCGCGCCCTAGACTACCTGTGCAGTCGCAAGGAGATCGCTGGAGACCGCATTGGAGTGACTGGCATCTCCGGGGGGGGCATCATCACCTGGTACCTTTCGGCATTGGATGAACGGGTCAAAGTTGCTGCCCCTTCCTGCTCGACCTACACCATCAGTTCTCAGGTCTCGCTGGATCTGGTCGGCAAGCAGTGTGACTGCACCTTTTACCCCAATGTTTACCAACTGGACTTCCCGACTGTGGGCGCTCTCATTGCGCCGCGCCCACTGTTATTCACCAACGGACGTAAAGACCGCAGCTTCCCGCCAGCGGGCTTTCGTGAGGTCTATCAGCGCTTAAAGCCCATCTATGGGCTTTACGGTCCCGCGGAAGGGGGGGCGCGGCTCAAGTCGGTGGAGTCCGATAGCGCGCATACCGATCCCCCTTTGTTCTTGGAAGAATCTCGCCGCTGGATGTGCCAGTGGCTGGATCCGGCGGGGGCGGGTGAACGTCGCGACCTCACTGACATCGGGCCAAGCCCGGAAGCGCCAGAGTTGCTTCGGTGCGTGACGACGGCACCCGCGGATGCCGTCAATGCCGCTATCCATCAGCGATTTATCTCCCCCGCGCTTCCGGTGCTACCGACCACAAGGGAGAAATGGCAGGCGAGAAAAACGGTGCTCCTGCAAACCCTACGGACGACGGTCTTTGCCTGGTTTCCTCCCTGGCCCGCACATGTTTCGGCAAAGCGTGTCCTGGAGTCCGGGGGCTACGTCGCTCTTTTCGCCCGGTTCAGTGAGTGGCGGATCGAGACCGAGCCTGGGGTCACAGTCCGCGCTTATCTTCTCCAGCCGAAAAGTATCGGGTCTGTCTCATCCCTGTTAGCGGTCGTGAAGGGGACTGGCGACACCAAGTCGATCTTGGACGACGAACTACTACCCCTGCTGCATCAGCACACCGTTTTGGTCATCTACCCGCGTTTCACCGAGATCGCGCTCTTACCCGAGCAGCGCGCGGTGATCGAGCGTAGCGCCGCACTGTGCGGGAGGACTTGTGCGAGCATGCAGATATGGGACCTGCTGGTAGCCCTCCGCTGGGCAAAGGGCAAGCTGGAACCGGCCGAGCCAAGTATCACGGCTTATGGGGCAGGTGATTCTGGGGTGGTGGCTCTTTATGCCGCCGCGCTGGATGAGGAGATTCAGCATGTCGTCCTCAAGGACCCGCCAGTGTCTCACCGCCAGGGGCCGCCCTTGCTGACTGTTATGCGGACGACGGATATCCCAGAGGTGGCCGGGACTCTTGCGCCGCGGCGCTTATCATTCATTGGCACTATTCCCACCGGCTTTCAGTCCCTGCCCGACTATTATCGACTCTATGAGAGCGAGTCTGCCATACAGTCCTATTCCAGCCTCAGGGCCGCCGTCGCTGGATCGATGCTTCCAGAGAATTGATGTAATACTCTGATACCATGACTTACGAGGCTCTAACCATTGATGAGTTTGTCGACCAGAATCCCCACCTGTTTCGACGACTCCATTATCACGACGGGGTTTGGTGGGACGAGGTCTATCCTGGACTTGTGCAGCCCGCGTTTAAATATCAGGAACTTATTCCAGGCACAAGACGGCCGGCATTTCAGCATCGAATTCTGGGATATCGACACCTACTCCCCGCTGGCCAGACAGGTGATTATTCCACCGACTATATGATGCTCGAAGGGGACCGCTTGCGTGAGTTCTCGCTGCAACGGCTTCCCAAGGGACGACGCAACTTAGTACGGCGCGGGCTCAAGAACTGCCTCATCGCTGACATTGATGACCTTGAGCCCTGGCTGGAGCAGGCGCGGCTGGTCTGCGTGAGTCACGCCAAACGCGGGTCGGATTCGCGTAGCGGCTTCCATTCTCAGCCCGGTTTCTTCATCAATCAGGCAGAGGTCTGGAGAGCGCAAATGCGCCGGGATTTCACCCATCAGGGCCGCCGCTGGCTGGGCGCTTGGTATCAAGGTCAGCTTGTGGCCTACCTGGTGGTCCTGCGGGTCGGTGATATCGCGATTCTCGATAAACACAAGTCACATACCGACTACCTACAACATTTTACCGCGGATGCACTGTATTTCACTTTTCTTGAATGGCTTGCCGGGGATGACGCTTGTCGGCGTGTCTACAATTCCTCGCCGCAAAGGGCGGGACTCGATCATTTTAAGCAGCAGTTTCTATTCGAGCCCAGGAGGGTCCCCATGTATTTATCGCGGCCCTGGTTATTCCATGGTGCAGCCACACTAAAGCGTCTTTTGCGGCCGAGCCACACGGGTCCATCATGAGCAAGCCGCCGTCGGATCATGGCGTCGCTATTATCTGCGGTACCGGAATCAATGCCCACACGGTACTGCGTAATCTGGTCCGCATTCAGTGGCGGGGAAAAATTGTTCTGCTGCGGGATCGATCAGAAGGCCCCGGATTTGCGGGATGCGTGAATCCTGGTATCGAGCAGTGGGCTGTCACCATCAACCACCCGGATGAGCTACCGGGGCTGATTGCTGCACGCGTTGGCATCCAGGCACCCGTGACCCTGTTCTTTACGGACGAACGTTACCATCCCGCTTTCAACGAGTGGAGCAAACATCATCCACGGTCCCCGCTGCGTTTTTATTTGGGTTCCACTACTCAGATGACCTGCGTACTGGACCGGTATCTTTTTTGCCGGTTTATCGCGGAGCGCGATTTGGCGAGGGTCCCTCGCACCATTGCGGGTGAGGAGGACCCCTTTGCGCAATTCGGCCCGGATTTCATCGTGCGGCCGCGCTACTCGTGGTGCGGGGTGGCCCAACGGGAACGCGTGAAGCTGGTCCGTGGTCAGGAGCAGTTTCGGGCGGCACTGGCGGATTACGCCACCCGCGGTCTCACGGTGGCGCACCTCTGTTTCCAGGAGTTACTCAGTATTCGCAATGAAGATAACGTGTCCGTCTCTGGCTGGTATGCTCCAATGACGCTCCACCTGTACTGCTCGCGCAAGGTACTGCAATACCCACCAGGGGTGGGCGGCGGGGATCTGGTAGAGTTGATCCCAGTTCCGGACGGGGTGATGGAACAGGCCAAGGCGATCTTGGCCGCTCTCGCGTACGAAGGGCCGTTCGAGATGGAGTTTGTGTTCGATACCCAAGCCCAGGCTTTCAAGGTGACAGAATTGAACCCTCGCTTCTGGTTGCAGCACGGGTTGATCGAGGCCGTTTCCGGCTGCGCCTTGGTCAATACCTATCTCGGCCGGCAACCCTTAGTGACGACAGCAGCGGATCGCGCCCTGCGCTTCTGGGTGAATCCGCTCTATTCGGTTTACCGCGCCTTTAAGCTGGATTTCCGTAGTCTGCGCTGCTGGGCTTCCCGTTCCTCCTGGGCCCCGTTCACCCTGGGTGAAGCGCTTCGTTATGCCGGTCATTACGCTAAAGATATGTTCTCTGTCTGATAACCATCACCTCGGAAGATCATACACATAGGGAAGAATCATGACAAATGTTAAGAGAAAGCTCCGTATTTGTCAACTTGCGAGCGGGCACAACGTGGGGGATGAACGCATTCTGCATCGCATGGCCCGCACGGCAGCCCAGTGTGGCTATCAGAGCACTTTCGTGGTCCCGCATCCGGGCGATGCGACCTGGGACGGGGTGACCTTGATTCCTTGTCCGCGCACAACGCCCGATACCCCCAGGTGGCGCCGTTGGACCGTATGGATGGATATCCTTTGGTGGGCGCTACGCAGTGACGGAAATTTGTTTCAAATCCATGATCCCGACCTGATTCCCGCGGGCCTCATTCTCAAACTATTTGGCCGGCAGGTCGTTTATGACGTGCATGACGATTACGAGGCGAGCTTTAAGGACCGTTTGCGTCAGCGCCCGTGGCTGGCGCGTTGGTTACCGGCGCTCTGGTGGTGGTTTGAACGGAATGCCGCGCGAGCTTTTGACGGGATCGTGGTGGCGGACCGGCATCTAGCGCACAAGTTTGCCCATTGCCAACCGGTCATCCTTGGGAACTATCCCCGCCTAGATTTCACCCCCCCAGCAGACGCCGACCGGGAGGACACATTCAACTTGATCTATGTGGGTGGCGTTACCCGTGAGCGCGGCCTGGGCATGGCGCTGGATGCCCTCAAACGGCTCCCGATGCCGGAACTGCGCCTGCATGTGATCGGCGTAGGACGGGATGCGGCCCTGATGGCAGCCTTGCAGGCGGAGCCACGGGTGGTGATGCACGGCCGTGTCCCCTGGACTGAGTTGTTCCGATATTACCAGCGAGCCCATGTCGGCTTGGCCCTTTATCAGCCGCTGGCTGGATATCTGTACTATCCCGGCGAGAACGCCGTGAAAATCCTGGAATACATGGCCGCCGGTATCCCCGTGCTATGCTCCAACTTTGCTGGCCTGAAGACTTTTGTGGCGGATGCAGGCTGCGGCTTGGTGGTGCAACCCGATGATCCCGATGCGATTGCGCTACAGATCAAGACATTGCTTGAGAATTCGGAATTGCGCCGGACATTGGGACTCATGGGGCGGCGGCTGTTCGAATCCGAGTATAACTGGGAGAAGAATGAGTGTCGCCTAATAGAAATGTATAGTGACCTTCTTGGGCAATAAGGTGTAATTCAAATGGTATTTAAGAAAGATATAAAAAGCCTGCTTTCTGATTCCTTTAAGAATAGGTATAGGGAGACTTTTTATGATGTTAAAGGCCGCATAAACCGATTTAGATACAATGGAAATAATTATGAGTGTCCTATCTGCAACCGCACTTTTTCAACATTTCTTCCGGTTGGTTATTGCCATCCTGTTCTAAAAGAGATGAAAGTTGTCGGAGGCGGGTATAGAGAAAATTCGATTTGCCCAGGATGCTTTTCAGGTGGTCGAGAGCGGGTTGTTTACTTATATCTAATGAAAACATCCAACATATTTCGGGAAAGATGCAAGGTATTGCATGTTGCGCCAGAAAGAAATTTAAGGAGATTGCTTTGTGATAATTCTAAAATTGAACTGATTACCGGCGATCTTCGCCGCGAACGGTATGGTACAGATGTAAAATTAGATTTAACAGATATTCAATTTAAAGACAATTTCTTTGATTATGTAATCGCAAACCATGTCCTTGAGCATATTTTAGATGATACAAAAGCGATGTCTGAAATTTACAGGATTTTAAAGCCCGGTGGCACAGGAATATTGCAAGTGCCAATATCGATGGTTCTGACGGATACATATGAGGATTCGAGTGTAATCTCCCCTCAAGAAAGGGAAAAAGTATTTGGTCAGAAAGATCATGTTCGCATATATGGTGCGGATTATGAGTATCGTTTAATGAGCGTCGGTTTTTCAGTAACAAAGTATAGTTTTCTTATGGAAAACGGAGAATATCTAACAAAAAGATATGGCCTTTTGGAATTGGAAAACGTTTTCGCAGTAACAAAATAGTTAACAGTGTCGAACTCATGTCTCGTCTAAGCCAAGCTAAAGCGAGTGGCCTAGTTCACCTCGTGATTGTTACTGGGATTTACCCATCACCCGCCTGCCCGACGCACGGTACTTTCGTTCGGCAGTTCGCCCATGCGGTAACGCGACAGGGTGTAGAGTGTACGGTCATCCAGCCTGTTGCAATTCACGATGCCATCGGACATTCTGGATATCCGCAATTTGCTTTGGAGAAGGTTGGAAGTAGTTTCGCGGTCAATATCTACCGCCCTCGATTTCTATCTGTGTCAGCGCGAGAGTCGTTTCGGTTTCTTGGTGCCTTGAGTCCCTCGCGTCTGACCCTGCACCGCTTTACCGCCGCCGTGCGCCGCGTCCTCGACCAGCAGCGGATCAGGCCGGATGCGCTCTATGGTCACTTCCTCTACCTGTCTGGGGCGGCGGTTGTTCAGGTTGGTCAAGAACGACAGATTCCTGCCTTCCCCAATGTTGGGGAAGGAGAGTTATGGACCGTACGGCGGTACGGGTTCGTGAAGGCGCGAGAGGCACTGGCAGGAGCGGCTGGCTTCCTTGCCAATTCCTCCGCGCTCAAGCGTACCTTGTTCCGGGATCTGCAGATCGCACCGGATCGCATCGGTGTGTTTCCCAATGGTACGGATCTTACCCGCTTCGCACCCCACGAGCGGATGGCTGCGCGTCACCGTCTGGGCTTGCCACAGGATCAATTTCTTGTAGGTGCTGTCGGTAACTTTCTTGAGAAAAAAGGGATTGTCCGGGTGGGTGAGGCTATTGAAGGGTTGGAGGGGGTCGCAGGTGTTTTCGCGGGGTCAGGGCCTGTTCCTCCCCGTGGATCCAATATCGCGCTCTGCCGTCGCTTCTTGCCCGATGATATCCCATATTTACTTTCTGCCTGTGATGTTTTTGTGTTGCCGACCGTTATTGAGGGGTCCTGCAATGCGTTGGTTGAGGCTATGGCCTGCGGCTTGCCCGTGATTAGTTCAAAGGGAGAATTCAACGATGACATCCTGGACGATAGCATGTCAATTCGTGTCGATCCTCTAGATGTACAAGCGATCCGGCAAGCCATACTCATGGTCATGAACGACCCCGTACGTCGGGCTGCCATGGCAGATGCGGCCTTGAGGCGCTCCCGCGCATTTGATATCAACGATCGGGCGCGGCGCATGCTTGCCTTCATGGCCGATCGTTGCAGTCAACACCGCTGTCCTGTATTCCCTGCCGACCCTTGAGGTAGAGCGAGGCATAGGTTTTGAATGTACTGAGTCGGCTATACCAAGGCTTCGTTTCCCGGCCGGCGCCGGCCTGGTTGCAAAGGAGCAATCTGGGTACGTTGGTGTGGCGAGTGGGGCGAAAATGGCTCAATGTTTCCATCATTCCTTTCATCCCATTCAATAATATACGGATTTGGGGTTACCGTCTGGTCGGCTTCAGAATCGGCCGTAACTGCTTTATCGGAATGCAGTGCTATCTGGACGATATGTATCCGCAACGTTTGGTGATCGAGGATGATGTCGTCGTTAGTTACCGTGTGACCTTCGCTTGCCATGGACCAAGGTCCGCTGACCATCGCCTTATCCTTCGGGAGGGTTGCTACATTGGTACTAATGCGACTTTGCTTGGCGGATTAGGCCGAGGAGATATCGAGATCGGACCTTACGCCACGGTCGGTGCCGGTAGCTTGGTCAGTCGCAGCGTTGCCGCACTGGCTACGGTCATTGGTATCCCCGCCAAGACCGTGCGGACTACCAGACAACCCTGGGGCTCTGATCATGACAAGGCTGAGATATTACGCAGGCGTTATCTCGGCGAGCCTGCTCCAATGCCGGATATTCGACCCCATGGTGGCGAATTTGCGCAGACTGTTGTCGCCATCTTATCCTGCGCGGGTGATGAGCAAGTCATGATCCGCTATACCGAAGATGGATCAGAGCCCACCGAAGAATCGCCGTTGTACCAAGGATCAATAGTGATCCAAGCCAGTATGAGTTTATGCGCACGGTCCTTCAAGCCAGGACATTTTCCCAGTCAAGCGATTACGGCAATATTCACAATCACTTGACGCAGTCGCTGTCTGGTAGGTTTAAATGTCTATGCCGAATGTCGTTACTCGGTGGCCAAAGAACGCCCCTTTTGCCCTGTTTTTATCCCACGATATCGACCAGATCCATGACCGGGAGTTATTTCGCGTCCTGGCCGATCTGAATCACATCCGTCGCCTGCTGACCCAGGGCGAGACCGGCCATCTGGGTCTGGCCGCGGCGCGGGTGCTGCGGTCCCTGGTCAAGCCCAAGCGCACCGGCACCGATGTGGAGGTGCTGCTGGAACTCGAGGCCCGCTTCGGTTTCTCCTCCACTTTCTTCATCCTGCACGATCCCTACTGGAGCCGACAGGGGCCGCGGTATCGGCTGGGTTCCTCCGGCTTGGCTCGGATCGTGGCGATGATCAAGGCGGCAGGCGGGGAAATCGGTGTTCACGGGGGCTACTACCGGTTCAACAATGCCGATGCCTACCGGGAGAGTCTGGAGATGGTGGGTCAGACCTGTGGCGTCCCCGTGGTGGGTATCCGTAATCATCTCCTGCGCTTCTCCTTCCCCGAGACCTGGCGGGCGCAGGCCGCGGCTGGGTTCCGCTATGACGCCACCTTTGGCTGGTCGGATCGCTTGGGGGCGCGGGATGGCCAGTACGGGCCGTTTCAGCCAATCGATCCAGCAACTGGCCGGACCCTGGATTTGACGATCCTGCCGCTGACCGTGATGGATGCCACCCTGTTCCGGCACCTGCGGTTGAGTGGGGCCGAGGCGCTCGCGGCGGCCTGGGAGGCCATCGACCCGATCATCGCGCGAGGGGGCTTGGTGTCGCTGCTGTGGCACAACAATTACTTCGATGAGCCGGAGTACCGGGATTGGCAGTGGGTCTATGAGGAGTTACTGGCTCGGCTGGCGGCGTTGCAGCCCTGGTGCGCGACGGGTGCAGAGATCGATGCATGGTTCAGATTGCAGACTAATGGCGAGTGTAATGGCAAAATTTCACGAGTCTGTTGAACCATGTGCTCTGTGTGCCAGCCAAGAGTACAAGAAGGTTGCAATAGAAGCCGGCCATGACATCTTTCGATGCCGTCGTTGCGGCTTGGTCCAGGTGAGACCCTTGCCAAGGGAAACAAGCGACAGCAACAAATCCTACTGGCAGGTGGATTTTGATGTCCCAGCCATACAAGAGGCGCGGCTGGGCAGCCAACTGGTTTATTCTTACGGGTTGAGACGCCTGAAAGAATTGACAGGCGCCACGCTAGCGGGTCAAAACGTCCTGGATGTAGGCTGCGGTATGGGTTTGTTTCTGGAAATTGCTAAGGGCCAGGCTGCTAATCCTTACGGAATTGACATTGCGGGTTCTGCCGCTCAGTTTGCCGAAACGCACGTTGGCATTGACACGGTCAAGGTCGGCGCCTTCGAGACCGCGGATTTCCCCGCCGGCTATTTCCAACTCATTACCGGCTGGAATGTGCTTGAGCACACCAGCGCCCCGGGACGCTGGTTGGCTAAGGCGTATCGCCTGCTGGCTGATGATGGTTTATTGCTCATTAAGGTGCCCAACGTCCGATTTTCGGCCCTAATGAGTAAATTAGCCCCTGTTACCCGTGCACTTGGTTTGGCGACGATGAGTTACATCGCCACGCGCCCACCTCTGCATCTCTACGGCTTTTCACCCAATACCTTGCGGAAGATCCTAGAAGCTGCAGGGTTCGAGGTATTGACAGTGGAAGGCGCTCCAGTCCGCGAATCATGGGGTATCAAGGGGGCCATCCTTGAACATCTCACCAAATTCCTGGCTCGCTTGACTGGTGGGCTTCTTGACTATCAGGTGGTAATCATGGCGGTGGCAAGGAAGCGGAAGACAGATGAACTGGCATAGACATCAGTTGACTGTCGATCAGTTTGGCGGCGTGGGGCTATTGACGTGGTGTTGACTATGACGGACCTAGTGTCGCTGGTGCTCCTCGGCGCCGGCTACACCTTCCTGCTGAGCAAGTGCTGGTTCCTCGCCCCGTACCGGGCTGGTTGGCTGATGCTGATCCCCAATGTGGTCCAAGAGACGGTCGAGCGCCGCCTGGGGGTGCCCCGCGCCGTGCAGGATTTCGGCCTGCTGCTGGCGTTACCGCTGGGGACCTGGCTGCTCGCGGGGCCCGTCGCTGGTCTGGTGATCGCCCTAGTGGCGGGGTCGGCCTGGGCCGGGGCCTTGCTGGTGGATCTGCGTTGGCGCGCGGACGTGCCGGCCCGTCAGCTTGGGGCCCTGCGCGGGAGGGTGCCGCTGCCGGTGCCGCGGCTGATCGTCACCCTGCGCGGACCGGTGCTGGCGCGGGGGCCTGGCCTGTATCAGCTCGGCGACTGGCCCGAGGGCACGGCCCAGTCGTTCGAGCTGCTGGTGCTGAATCCCGGCCCGGTCAGGCCCCAGTTGCCGCTGCGTATCACGGTGGGGACGACTTGTCCGCGCCTGGCGGTCCAGAGCGACGGCCCGGAGGAGCGGGTTGGCCCGGAGCCGGAACAGGTTCTGACGCAGTCTTTTTCCCTGCGGACACTGGCCGCCGGGGCGGGCGGTGACGTCCAGGTGCGGGTGTCCCAGGGTGACTGGGTCTGGGCGCGGACCTTGCGCCTGGGCGCCCTCCCGACGGGGGCGGCAGCGCGGTGCCGCCAAGCTCAGGTGCGGCGCTGGAAGTATGGAGCGCGCGCGGCCTTTGTCTGGCGGGGGGACCATGATCTTTACGACCCTGGCACCTTACAGTGCGCTGCGGGGTTGCGCCGGGCGCTGGGGTTGGCGGCTCGCTTTCGCATGCCGACCAGCGTGATGCTGTCCGCCCGCCTGAGCCTAGTCTCGGCGGAGCATGTGGCCTTTTGCCAGCACTTCGGCTGGGAGCGGCATAGCGAGGAGATCCCGGCCTTCATCCGCTTTTGGCACGAGGAGGTGGATACGGCCCTGGAGCAGGAGTTTCCCACCCACACCGAGCGGCCGCTGGCGGCGGAGGTCGGCAATCATTGCTATCTGCATTACGGCACCCATGCCGCGGCGGACCCGGCTAACGGCTGGACTTCCCATGCCCGCGTGGGCCAGGGACGCTATTCCTGGTTGAGCGCTTGGCCGTGCGATTCCTTTACGGAGCAGCGGGACAATCTCGTCAAGGGCTCGGCGGTTATCGAGGAGTTGATTGGCGTGCGACCGGCCAGCTTCACCATCCCCGGCGATGTGCTGGATGGGGATACGGCGCGCGCCGTGGAGGCAGCGGGGCTGGAGGTGGGTACTGAGACCGATGCCACCAAGTGGCAGAAGCTGCTGGTGTTCCCCCCCGAGCATCATCCGGCGGGTTGTGAGCGCCTGGTGGAACTGACCCGCATGTTGCCGCGTGACCCGGTGAACGCGGCACAGATTGCGATGTTGAAGTTCTGGGTGGGCTTTGCGCGGCGCAACGGGCGGGCGCTGGTGTATCTCGCGCATCATCATTTGGTGATGTATGAGGGCAACGCCTGTTACAACCTGACCGCGGAGCTGTTGCGCCACGTCTTGGCAGACACCGAGGGGGATGTCTATTGCGGGACCCTGACGGCGGTCGGGCGCTATTGGCGCGATGTGCTGAGCGAGCGGACCCGCTGCGTGCGGGTGAGCCTGGATGGCGATGCCGTGAGCGTGGAGAACAGCGGCGATCGGGCGCTGAGAGGGTTGCCGGTGGAGATCGAGCTGGCCGGAGGCGGGCGTTTCATGCGGCTCGTGGATGTGCCCGCGAGGGCGACCCTCCGGCTTAATTTAGAAACCGCGTGACAGCCGCCGAGGTAGGGGCGGCTAATCAAGCGGCCCCTACAGGTGGGGTTTGAGGAGCGATGGCATGGTGGCTTGTCTTCTGCTTGGGGCGGATGAGAACGAGGCGTTGCCGGTCCTGGAGAATCTGCATCGGCATGGGGTGCCGGTGACGGCGGCCGCGCCGCGGCGTTTGAGTGTGGGGTTGTTCTCCCGTTATCCGGTTGCGCGGCGCTTGTGTCCCGATCCGAACGTCGAGCCGGAAGGGTTCCTTGATTGGGTCGATGCCGCGGTCAAGGGGGGCGCGTATCCGGTGACTCTGGTGTGCGGGGAAGCGGCGACCTGGCTGATGGCCAATGCGCGCGAGCGGTTCTCGCCCCATACGGCGCTTCCGCTGGTCGATGTCCCCTGCTTCTATCTTTGTCGGGACAAGTCCGAGACCATGAAGGCGGCGGAGCGGCTCGGGGTGGCCATTCCCAAGACCTACTACCCGGAAGATGCGGGCATCGCGGCGGTGGCCGAGGCGATTCCCTCCTATCCGGTGGTGCTTAAGCCCTGTATCAGCAACGGTGCACGGGGGATCACCTATCCGCGAGATGCGCAGGAATTACTCGCATCCTATGAGACGACGCGTGCTCGGTACGGGGCCTGCATCGTCCAGGAGTTGATCCCGCACTCCGGGATGCAATACAAGGCGGAGATCATCCTGGATGCCAATCAGCAGGTCTTGGTGGCCGGTGTCTACGACAAGCCTCGTTTCTATCCGCCGACGGGTGGCTCAAGCACGCTGAATTCGACCGTGGACCGGCCGGATATCATCGCTGCCGGCATCCGCTTCCTGCAGGGCATCGGTTGGTACGGCATGGGCGACTGCGATTTCATCGTCGACCCGCGTGATGGTGTTCCGAAGCTGATGGAGGTCAATCCGCGATTTACGCGCAGCATCAAGATCCTCGTGGAAGCCGGGCTCGATTATCCTTACCTGCTGTACCGTATGGCGCTGGGGTTGCCGGTGGAGCCGCAGCGCGAGTACCGCAAGGGGCTTTATCTCCGTTACTTCTTGAGCGACTGTGTCTGGTTCCTGCGCTCGCCGGATCGACTCAAGGCGCGGCCGAGCTTTTTCTGGTTTGTGGGTCGGAATCTGCGCTACGAGATCTACTCTTGGCGTGATCCGGCCCCGTCGGTCGCCTTTCTGCTTTGGTTTCTGCTGCGCCTGCTCAAGCCGAGCGAACGCAAGTTCCTCCTACGCAGTTAGGTGATTTCAGGGAATCGCTATCCTGACTGCGCCTTCTAGACCGGTGAGAGGGAGCTTAGGGGCGACTTAGGTGATTTCCGGGAAACGATGTACCAACGTGTAGGGGCGACTTTAGTCGCCCCTAAAGCGATTTCCGTGAATAGGCATCCCGACTGCGCATGCGCAGAAAGCCTGTTGGGTTGTAGGGGCGAATGAATTCGCCCCTACACGGCGGTAGATGCTTTCCCGGAAATCACCTTAGGCGATTTCTGAAGAGCTTCGTACCACGCGGGCGCAACCTCCGGTGACTGGGGTGACGCAACCGGAGGTCGACGCTTTAGCGGGCGGCGGCACCGCGTTCGGCTGAAACCGCGACCTCCTGTCTGTTGTGCGGGTGCAGCGAGATCTGCAGGGGGCTGTCGGGGCGACTAAAGTCGCCCCTACACGTCGGCAGATCATTTGCCGGAAATCACCTAAGGCGATTCCCAGGAATAAGCATCCCAACTGCGCATGCTTGCAAGATCCGTAGGGGTTTTAGGGGCGACTAAAGTCGCCCCTACACGTTGGTACATCTTTTCCGGGAAATCACCTTAGCGATCGCCTTCAACTCAGATGCATCTGCTCTATATTCATCAGTTTTTTGCCGGGCCCTCGGCGCCCGGGCCTGCGCAGCCCCGTAACCTGGTCGCCTTGCTGGCCGAGCGGGGTCATTGCGTGGACGTCGTGGCTTGTGATTTCAATGCCTACAGCGAGCAGGACGAGCCGGAGGAGCGGATCGCGGGGACCGGGGGCGGTTGGGTACGCGTCCATCGGTTGCCGACGCCGCGCGGCTTGCGCGCGAGTCTGGTGAATCGTCTTCAGACCTACGGGCGTTTCGCCTGGTCGGCCTATCGCTACGCGGACCGGTTGCCGAGGACGGATGTCGTAATGGGGACCATCCAACCGCTGTTCGGCGGTTTTGCCGCCATGCGGCTGGCCCGGCGGTGGGGACGACCGTTCTTGCTCGAGATTCGGGATCTCTGGCCTGATGCGCTCGTCGCCAAGCAGGCGATTGCCGGTTGGCAGGCCGCGCCGCTCGAGCGGATGGCGCGCTCGATGTATTTCGGGGCCGATCGGGTGGTGTGCCTGACACCGGGTCTGCAGACCGAGATTCTCAAGAAGGGCGTTCCGGCGAACCGCGTGGATCTGCTGCCCAACGGTTTCGACTCGGCGATGTTTCGATTGCCGACCGGAGCGCGGGAGTCGACGCGAGAGCGCTATGGGTGGGGGGCCGCATTCGTTGCGGTCTATACGGGGACCCACACCGAGGTCACCGCGATCGATGTGATCGTGCGTGCCGGGATGCATCTGCGGGATCGGCCGGATATCCGGATCGAGCTGTTCGGGTCCGGTCAGACCAAGCCTGCGGCGATGGCCTTGGCCCGCGAACTGGGGCTCGGGAACGTCCACTTCCATGATCCGGTTCCCAAGTCGCAGATCCCGGGCATCCTGGCCGGGGCGGACGCGGGACTGATGACGCTCTTTCATAGCCCTCTGATCCATATCTATTTCGAGAACAAGTTGATCGATTACATGGGTGCCGGCAAGCCGATTCTGGCGGCGATGGGTGGTGTGCAGGCGTCGTTGATCGAGCGCGAGGGGGCCGGGCGCGTGGTGGCGGGGTTGGATGATGCGGGTTTGGCGCGGTTGATCCGGGAGGCGGCGGATGATCCCGCGGGGTGTCGGCGCATGGGTGAGGCAGGACGGGCGTTCGTGACGGCCAATTTGGCGCAGGAGGTGATTTTGGCGCGGTATGCGGATGTGTTGGAGAGCCTGGTGCGACCGGTTGGAGAGCGTCCGGCGGTTTGGGATCCGTTGGGGTTGTCGTGAGGGTTTGTCAGGTGGGGTCGTTGTTGTGGGGGTGGGGTGGGCGGCTGCAGCCGCGCGTACCTTATGGGCGGCCGTTTAGTAGGGCGGTCCATCTTGTAGCGTTCGCACCTGATATCCAGACAGACTTTCGAGTAGGGGCGGGTTTGAAACCCGCCCCTACGTCTGGTTATCACGTCCGAAAGCGATATCTTGCAGGTCCGTGCTCGCTGTGAGGTACCATCCATGGCACTGGATTCCGGCATCCTGCCGGAATGACGGAGCAACTTAAGTTGGAATGGGGTACTCGCTCTGGTGGCGGTCAATGACGCTCGCGGCGCTTGTGCTGCTCGCCGCCGGTGTCTTGGGTTCCGCCTGGCTGGTGGCGACTCGGCTGGCGTTTCTCGCGCCTTATCGCGCGGGCTGGGTGATGTACCTTGCCAACCTGGCTTGGGAGCTGTTGGAAAAGCGTACCCAGGTCCGGCGTGCCCGGCTGGAGCTTGCCGGGGCCGGTACGAGCCTGGTGCTTCTGGGGCTCGGCGGGGCCGGGGCGGCCTGGCTTGCGCTCGCGGCGCTGCTTTTTGGGGCTCTTGAGCTGGTGACCCGTGCGCGGGAGCGGGACTTGCTCACCGGACTGCCCGCGCGGCTGGATCTGCAGGGTCTGCGTACCCCCGCGCCGCCCGGGGTCACGCACTTTCCGGCACCCTGCGTTCATCCGGACTTGACTCTGACCTTGGAGGCGCCGTTCGTCGAGCGTCATCCCGCGTATCGGCTGGGTCTCTTGCCCTTGGGCCTGCGCTTCGAGATCGATCTGATCGTCGGCAACCATACGCCGGTGCCGACTCAGCGACCGCTGAAGGCCGAGCTGGTTGTTCCCGCGGGTTGGCGCCTGGATGATGCGGCGGTGCGGACCTTGCCGCCCTTGGCTGCGGGCGGCGTGGCGCGGTTGACCTGGGTCGTGACACCGGTCGCGGTGACGGGGGCCGGAGCCGCGGCGCTGCAGGTGGCCTGGGACGGGGAGCAGCGGTCGATGCGGATCGCACACGAGGGTGCGCGCGCGATCGATCCGGCCGAGATCCGGTCCGTTGTCGTTCGGCGCTATCCGGGGGCGCGACGCGCCGCCTTTGCGTGGCGGGGCGACATGGACCTCTACGATACCTCGTCCTTTCAGTCGATCGAGGGTCTGAAGGCGGCCTTGGCGCTTGGCGCACGCTACGGGATTGCCCAAACCCTCTTCATGTCGACCCGGCTGACGCTCGATGAGACGGCGGCACGCGAGTGGGCAGCCCATTACGGCGTGGACCGCGGGGCGGACGCGATCCCGCGCTTCATCGCCTGGATGCGGGAGCACGTGGAACTGCGTCACGCCAGCCCCTATCCGGTCGAATCCGAGCGGCCGTTCGTGATGGAGCTCGGCAATCACGGGCATCTGCACTACGACACCGACACCGCGGGGGCCCCCGGCAATGGCTGGAAGGCCGGAGCGTGGCCGGGCGAGGGCGATTACCCCTGGCTGGGCGAGGACAAGAGCTCGTTCGGCGATCAGCGCGACAACATCATCGAGGCCGCGCGTTGGTTTCGGCGTTGTTTGGACTTCGTGCCGCGATCCTGGGCAAAGCCGGGGCGCGGCAACGATGCCTACACGCCCGCGGCGGTCGCCGCCGCCGGCTGCGAGGTCGCTTCGGGGTCCGACATCCGTCCGAGCGACAACGCCTTGCGCCAGCCGCCGCCCCATCATCCGGGGGCAACGGCGCTGGTGGAACTGACCGCGCGCTATCCCGGCGATCCCCAGCATATCCATCACTTCGACATGTTGACGTTCTGGCTGTACCGTGCGCAGCGTCTGGGGATTCCCATGGTCTTCATGTGTCACCAGCATCTGCGCCAGTTCGACGGCACCGCCTGCGCGCGTCTGACGGAGGCGCTCTTGCGGCATGCCTTGGCGGGGTTCTCGGGTGATCTGTATGTCGATACGGTCTACGGGATCGGTGTCTATTGGCGCGACGTTCTGAGCCCGACGAGCGCGGTGGTCCGGGTCAGGTGCGAGCGTGGTCGGGTAACCCTGACCAACGGGAGCGCGCGCGATTTAGTGCGCCTGCCGGTCGATATCGCGCTCGCGGACGGTGGTCGGATCACGCGCTTGGTTTCGGTGGCGTCGGGGGAGAGGGCGGTTGTGGATGTTGCTGGAGGGGCGACTTAAGGCGATTTCCGGGAAAAGATGTATCGCATTCGGACGTGATCACCGGACGTAGGGGCGGGTTTCAAACCCGCCCCTACACCCCCTACCCCCCCGGCGGCGCGCCGGTGGTTCGTATTCTTTGTTGGTGGAGCCCCGGCGAGGGGAGGAGCATTCATGTCTGTCGTGCTGTCCGTTGATGTGGAGGATTGGGCGCAGTCCACGCTTGATACGGATCTGCCGCTGTATCCGCGGGCGGGTCGCAACACCGAGTATCTCCTGGATTTGATGGCGGAGCAGGGCCGGACGATGACCTGTTTTGTCCTCGGGCGTTTTGCCGAGATGTTTCCGGACACGGTGCGGCGGATCGCGCGCGACGGCCACGAGGTCGCCTCGCACGGCTTCGGCCATATCAACATCTACGAGCAGACGCCGGACGCGTTTCGCGAGGATGTCCGTCGCTCCAAGGCACAGTTGGAGGACCTAATCGGACAGGAGGTCTTGGGCTATCGGGGGCCGAATTTTTCGATCGGGCCCGCGGGTGACTGGCCGCTCGAGATCCTGGCGGAGGAGGGCTTTGTCTATGACTCGAGCATCTTTCCGTCGCCGACCTATCGGCATGGACGGGCGAATTGGCCGGCCCATCCGGTGCGTGTGACCTTGCCGTCGGGGCGCACTTTGGTGGAACTCCCCGCGGCGACCTTGAAGCTCTTCGGTCGCGTCTTCCCGGTGGCGGGCGGAGGTTATCACCGTCTTCTGCCGTGGCCCTTGATCCGTTGGAGCGTCGCCCGCTCGCTGGCTGCGAATCAGGCCTTTACGCTGTACTGCCATCCTTACGAGTTCGATCCGGACGAGTTCGACCATCTTCCGGCGGAGCTGGGGCTGTCTTGGAAGATCCGTTTGCATCAGGGGCTCGGGCGGCGTGGTTTCGAATCCAAGTTTCGGCACTTGCTGGCATCCTTCGAGACGACGACGGCGCGGGAGTTGATCGAGCGGGAGCTTTGGCCCGAGCACGTCCTGGGCGCGGCCGTCTCCTCGTCTGCCGTCGGTTAGGGCGCGCCCGACATGGAGAGTCTGCTGGGCCAGTGGAAGCCGCTGATCTCCGCATTGGCGATGCCGATTCCGATCGCCTGCGGCTTGGTCGTCCTTGGCTTGGTGTTGCGGCTTCGGGGGCGTGCGCGCGCCGGTGTGCGTGTGATGATCGGGGCTGCGCTTGTGGTGACGTTGGCGGCTTGGTGGCCGGTCGCTGATGGTCTACTGGGTCCGCTCGAGCGGCGCTACCCGGCGCTGACGGATCCGCGTGTGCCCGGCGATGTCGCGGCGATCGTCGTGCTGGGTGCAGGCTGGTGGCCGCGTGCCGATTGGCCGCTCAGCTCGCAGCTCAACGAGAGTTCCGCGATCCGTCTGTTCGAGGGGGTGCGACTTGCGCACGCCTTGCCGGAGACGCGCTTGATCGTCAGCGGGGGGAGCAGTCGACGGGGCCTGCCGCCGGTCGCGGCGGGGTATGCCCGAGCGGCGCAGGAATTGGGCGTGGCCCAGGCGCGTATCCTGATCCTGGACGGCGCGCGGGACACGGCTCAAGAGGCGTACGCGGTCGAGGCTGCCGTCGGCCCCGGGCGGCGCATTCTGCTCGTCACTTCGGCGGCCCACATGCCGCGGGCCATGCGACATTTCGAGCGGGTGGGATTGGCGCCGATCGCGGCGCCGACTCAACACCTGACCGGCCGCTCCGAGGGGCGGACCCTATTGAGCTGGCTACCGAGTTCGGGAAACCTGCGCCAGACCGAGCGCGCCTTGCATGAGCATTTGGGTCTGTTGGTCTTGGCGCTCGACCATCGCGGGAGTCGACCTTGAACGTCGCTGTGTCGTAATGCCCGATGTGCGTTCCGGAAAAGGAGCCTCGTAGGGGCGACTTAGGTGATTTCCGGGAAAGGATCTACCGCCGTGTAGGGGCGAATTCATTCGCCCCTACAGCCCAACAGGCTTTCTGCGCATGCGCAGTCGGGATGCCTATTCACGGAAATCGCCTTAGGGGCGACTAAAGTCGCCCCTACATGTTGGCAGAGCATTTCCCACCTAAGTCACCCCGATCAGGCGCCCTCCGCTGTGCCTTCGGGTGGCCGGGGACAGGCCCTTCGCGACCTCCCCGACAGCACCTTAGAGGGTCTCGTCGTGGGCTGGTATGTCGCGCCCCTGAGGGGCTTTGAGAGCGCGCTGCTTGCAAAGGGTCTTGCCCGATGCACGTCACATTGACCTCAACGAGGTCATCATGCATTTGGGGAGCAGGTGTGGACGATCTGTATGGTCGGATGAAGGCGCTGGTGGCCGCTGCGTTGATGCCGACCCCGGTCATCGTCGGCCTGGTAATGTGCGGCCTGGTTCTGCTGGGGCTGGGTTATCAAGGCGTTGGTGTCTATGTGATGGCTGGGGGTACGGTCCTGTTGGCACTGGCCTCTTGGTGGCCGGTAGCCGAGGGGTTGTTGTCACCGTTGGAGAATCGCCATCCGCCGTTAGCCGCCGCGGCGGCGTTGGATGGGGTGGTGGCAGTCGTTGTTCTGGGCGGCATTTGGTGGCCGGACGCACGCTGGCCAATCAGTTCGCAGCTTGGCGAAAGCACTGCCATCCGCCTGTTGGAGGGGGTGCGGTTGCTGCGGACCTTACCAGGTGCGCGGTTGATCGTTTCTGGGGCAAGCTGGCGTGGGCGGCTCGACCCGGTCGCCCGTGGCTACGCCCAGGCAGCAGAGGAACTGGGTGTGCCGCCGAACCGGATCCTGAAGTTGGAGTCGCCCATGGACACGGGGCAGGAGGCGGAGGCGGTGCGAACGGTGCTGGGTATGACACAGCCCTTTGTGCTGGTGACCTCGGCGTCGCACATGCCGCGCGCGGTAGCGCATTTTCGGATGGTCGGACTCGACCCGATTCCGGCGCCGACGGAGCGCCTGACCGGCCGTGCAACGCGCGGTCGTCTGGAAGACTGGCTGCCCTCGGCGACCCAGTTACGCTATACCGAGCTGGCTTGCTACCAATATCTGGGGTTGCTGGCCCTGCGGTGGGAGCATCGGGCGAGGGTGTAGCGGGTCAATGCCAGGTCCCGCCCGGGATGAACGGAGTTGAGGAATAAGATACTCGGGATCATGAGTGATGCCTTTGTCGGTGCCAGTGCGGCCATTTTCCCGAACATCACGATGGCCGATGGATTAATCGTTCACACCCCGGCTGCGGCAAGGGGGGTCGGGGCCGCCCGCCGCGCCGATCGGTGATCGTCCGCTATCTGGCCGAGCAGATGATCCGTCTGTCCGGCCGCGAGCCGGGCCGTGAGATCGCGATCGAATACACGGGCCTGCGGCCGGGCGAGAAGTTGTACGGGGAACTGTTCTATTCGGCGGAGGACTTTGGCGACACTCCGCACCCCAAGATTCACGTTGCCCGCCGTTTGGGTGCCATGGACCCAGCCAAACTGCACGCGGCGCTGGAGGCGCTACGAGTGGCCTTGCGCCATGGTGACGAGCCGGGGCTGTTGGCCCGGCTGACGCAGGTCATCCCCGATTGGAAGCCGGGGGTGCTGCCTGGCGGACGGTCGCCGTCCATTGCTGCGGCAGGGGTGTTCGGGGTTCGTGCCTGATGCTGTACGTGGACAAGCTGCTCACGCAGACTGTCTATCCGCTGGGGCTTTCCTTGGTCTTTGTCTGCTGGCGCTGCTGCCGCGCTCGATACAGTGTCGGCCGTCGTGGTGCTGGGTGGCGGCTGGTGGCCGGATGCGGGCTGGCCGATCAGTTCGCAGCTTGGTGAGAGTTCCGCGATCCGCTTGTTCGAGGGGGTGCGTTTGCTGCGCGCCCTGCCCGGTGATGCGCGGCTGGTCGTCAGTGGCGCGAGTCGGTTGGGGGATGTCGAGCCCGTGGCTATCGGCTATGCGCAGGCGGCGCGGGAGCTGGGGGTGCCGGCGGAGCGGATTTTACTCCTCGATACGCCGGTCGACACCGCACGGGAGGCGTATGCGGTACGGGCGGCACTGGGGACCGGGTCGCGGTTTCTGTTGGTGACCTCGGCGGTGCACATGTCGCGGGCGGTGCAGCATTTCCGTCATGTCGGACTCGATCCGATTCCGGCGCCGACGCAGCGGCTGAGCGGGCGCTCCAACTGGGATCGGGTGAAGGACTGGCTGCCCTCCGCGGGGGAGCTCGACAAGACAGAGCGGGCCTTGCACGAGTATCTGGGGTTGGTGGCGCTGCGGTGGGATCATGAGGCGGGCGATGCTGAACGGGCCGACGGCAGCAGCGTGGAGGCCCGATGAGGGGCGACCTTGCGATTGATGAGGCACTTTGGCGGATGCGATTGGGCAAGTCGGCTCTGACCGTCCATTGCGCGGCGATCCTGTCGGTCGGGTTGGGTGCGCGTGGCAAGATCCTCCGAATAATAACAGATGCTTAACGCTCGCCGTCACCCGACATCCCGGATCGAGCAGTCGGGGTACGCTTCGCTAACCGGACCTGCGTCGAATACTTGCGCAGTCTCTCTGCGTGGGAGTGTCTGGCGGACGCGCAGCGTCCCGACCGGCGAACTGGACGCTGGAGCGATTGTGAAAATAATCGCTCCGAACCCGAAAACATCGCAATGCCGTAGGTTGGGGTGAGGAACGAACCCCAACCTCCCCGGCCGCCAATCGTTGGGGTTGGGGTTCCTTCGTCACCCCAACCTACGGGCTGTTGACGAATACGTTCACCATCTTCTGGAGCGTGGGAGCGAGAGTCATCGCTGATGCGTGATCACACCCCCTGGCATCGCCTGTTCGGCATCGCCCTGACCGACCTCTTCACCGGCCGGCCGTGGCGCGTGGAGCTGGAAAAAGAGTTGGCACTCAAAAGTCAGCGGCTGGATGTGCTGATTATCGAACGGCTGCCTGGCGCGGCGGCAGCTACCGATGCGGCGGCGCTGGCGGATCTCCCCGACGGCCTGGAGAATCTCACCGCCCACAACGTGCTGAGCTACAAATCCAAACAGGAACCGCTGGACGGCTGGGCCATGGAAGAACTGATCGGCCACTACGTCACCTATCGCAAGCTCGCCTCCATTCAGGCACTCAGCGGCCCGGCCGCGGTCGTGCCTCCTGCTGACGCGGTGGAACCGTCGCCCGCCGCTGCTCGGTTGCTGCCGACGGCGGCGTTTCGCCTCTACGCGGTCGCCACCCGCCATCCCGCCAAGCTGTTCGCGCACCTGCCGCCCGGTACCCAGCACCCCACCGACTGGCCCGGCGTGTATGATCTTGACTGGGGAAGCCGCCGCATCCGCCTGATCGTCCTGAACGCCCTGGCCGAGCACCCGCGCAACGCCCCGTGGGAACTGTTCGCCAGCGAGATGGATCGAATCCGCTATGGGTTGGCGCACTATCGACCACGCAGCCCGGCGGCACACCTGCTGCGCTATCATCTGGCGAACGTCCATCAACTGGAGCTGCCCGACATGGCTTATACGCTAGACGACTTCAAACTTGAAACCTATCGGATGCTCATCGACGATTTTCACGCGCTCAGCCTGGAAGATCGCCAAGCGCTGCTGGAACGGATGGATGTTGCGGACCGTTTGCGTGGGTTGGGCGCTGAGGAGCGTTTGCGGGGGTTGGGCGCTGAGGAGATCTTGCGCAGATTTGACCCTGAGGAGCGTTTGCGGGGGCTGGACCCCGAACAGGTCATAGCCTGGCTTAAGCGCACGGGGCATTGACGGGTCGCGGACGCATGCGCTTCGACCCAGGCCATTCCCAGCAGCACGGTAGGTTGCCGTGAAAGTCGGGCGGGCGCAGAGACAAAAGCAACCGTCGCGGCCTCGATGAGACACGATAGGGGTACGGCGGTGGTCGGGCCTCCGGCGCTCGGTCAAGCACCACCCCCGTGGGTGCCTATAACTTCGCGGCCTTGGCGCGACCCTAAGCATAGCCTAACTTTCATGGGCGGGGGCGAGCGCCCCGATCATGACCGTTGGGGTGAGGAACGAACCCCAACCTCCCCGGCCGCCAATCGTTGGGGTTGGGGTTCCTTCGTCACCCCAACCTACGGGCTGTTGACGAATACGTTCACCATCTTCTGGAGCGTGGGAGCGAGAGTCATCGCTGATGCGTGATCACACCCCCTGGCATCGCCTGTTCGGCATCGCCCTGACCGACCTCTTCACCGGCCGGCCGTGGCGCGTGGAGCTGGAAAAAGAGTTGGCACTCAAAAGTCAGCGGCTGGATGTGCTGATTATCGAACGGCTGCCTGGCGCGGCGGCAGCTACCGATGCGGCGGCGCTGGCGGATCTCCCCGACGGCCTGGAGAATCTCACCGCCCACAACGTGCTGAGCTACAAATCCAAACAGGAACCGCTGGACGGCTGGGCCATGGAAGAACTGATCGGCCACTACGTCACCTATCGCAAGCTCGCCTCCATTCAGGCACTCAGCGGCCCGGCCGCGGTCGTGCCTCCTGCTGACGCGGTGGAACCGTCGCCCGCCGCTGCTCGGCTGCTGCCGGCGGCGGCGTTTCGCCTCTACGCGGTCGCCACCCGCCATAGGGTGCGATCCAAACTGATGTGGTTGCCGGAACTGTCACGCGGCTTGCTTAACGAGCCCCTGCCAGTACGCTGACCACTTCCCGTTGGCCCGGGTCGTGCGCAACGCGAGCATGGCCTCCGCGTTG
>Ga0247840_10002156_pt1 | contig 35807 bp, 29 predicted proteins | sample LaCruzMarch2015__FD_192404 | JGI IMG/M metagenome (GOLD analysis project Ga0247840, IMG submission 192404) | Freshwater microbial communities from meromictic Lake La Cruz, Castile-La Mancha, Spain - LaCruzMarch2015_17m | ecosystem: Environmental > Aquatic > Freshwater > Lake | place: Spain...
TCCCGATGCGCTCGGCAGTGGTCACGTATTGCATGTGCTCGGCTTCCTCTATCGCTTGGATACAACGATGGTAGTCTTCTTCCAAGGCGTCGGGCAACGCTAACACCCAGTCGATAAAGGCGTAGAGGCTCAAGATGTCGTCGCGCTCCAGCCCCCGTCGATAGAGTCGGCGGGTCAGGCCGATCTTGTGTTCGAGGCGCGCGGGCGGGTCGCGGCGGGTGGCGATGGCCGCCAGGTGCGCCAACACGACCAGCGCAAAGGGATTGGCGCTGGTCTCCAGTTCGGTCACTCGGTCGCGATAGTCAAGCAGCTTGATGCTGGGGAACTCCAGGACCGCCCGGCAGCCCCACAAGGCGTGCTCATAGCGCGCGGGGCGCCAGTCGGGATGATCGTCCGACAGCATTGCGCCTCCGTTGTCATACCAGTTCTCCAGGATTGCGAGGGCGGTCAGCGGCGGCACAACCCGCGGGATGTGGCGTGCCTCGATTTCTCAAGAATGATTCGACATCTGCTATAGCATCCGAATGATTGCCAGGGTTTGCTTGAAGTCAAGGTCAGTGAAGCCAGGCATGGTTTGAATCTCCTCGCGGCGGCGGCGCGGTCGTTGGTACAGGAGTCCGGTCTCGATGAAGTTGCGGACTTGCGCGGGTTGGACACCGGAACTGGCACCGCGGTTGGTGAATGCGGCGCGCCAGCCAGCCGCGCCTGTTGCATGGTTTCGTGCCGCGCGCCTTATCCACCCTACGGGAGCGATCAGGCGGCGAGCCGCGCGTCCCGTCCGAGGGTCGTTCCGACCCCGGCCATGCGCGTGTTGATCGCAGCAGTGAGGTCGCGATCAGGAACCGGCCAGCGTGACGCGGTAACCCGCAATCGCGCGCAACGGGTCGGGAAACGGGATGTCGGAGCAGTCGTCAGCCGCCATGGTCATCTTCGTTTTGCGCTGAGCCAGGATAGTAGTCGTCATCGAACAGTGCGGCAACATGGTAGGGACAAAGCGCCGGAAAGGTCTCCGGCGGCAGGCGCGTCTCCTTGCTTGCCAGGTCGAGCGCGTCGGTATAGGCGCTCGCGATGGCGTCGGGGAGGATGGATTGCAGGCCGGGGGATTGGCGCAGCAGCACGGCAAGCTGCTTGCGCTGTTCGACGATGGTGGTGCGCCAACTATCGCCCTTGAATTCGCGCCAGCGGTCGGACAGGTCGCGGTATTGGTATTCCCATTTCAATAAGTGGGCGAGCAGAATCAAGAGCCGGCTTTCCAGTTCGCGGCGCTCGCTTTTGCTCATGTCACTGAGCTCATCCAGTAAATGCTCGAGATCCAATTCCGTGTAGCGTCCGGCGCGCAGCAGCTCGGCATGGCGCTGGGCCCAGGCAGAATAATCGGTCTGGTATAGTGTGCTGAGTTCACTCATGTCATCGTCCTCGCCCCTAGGGTTTCAAAGTAGGCGATGGTTGACTTTAGGCCTTCGCGGAGCGGGATCTTCGGCTCCCAATCGAGGGAGTGGATGGGTGAGGCGGGGCAGGCCAGGTTGTAGATCTCGTCGACTTCCACGTAGAGGGGGAAGGTCACATCGTGGCGCAGCAGCTCGAAGTAGGGGTTGTCGAGCAGGTGGGCGATGTTGTCGAGAAAATCGGTTTCGCAGGTCTGTGCTGTCATGGCGATCAAATGCTCGATATCGATGTCCCGGAAGCGGCGTTGCCTGAGCAACTCCGCGGTCTGTCGGGTCCAGGCGTGGATATCGCGCTGATACAGGCCGATCGTATTCATGAGTTTTCCACAAAACCCTCGACCCGGTTCGGGAGGAGTCGTTTATTGCATGTCTCGGACATCCTTCAGCACCCGGACTTCGTCCAGCTCATCACCCTGAATAATGGGTCGGCCATGGATCAGAACGCGTGTCTTGCGTACCAGGTCGCGGGCGTTGCGGCACTGCGATTACGTTAAGGCGCACTCGCCGACTGCGTCGCCTCTGCCTGGAGTCCAAGGCTTCAGCCTTGGCGCGCGCCAAGGCTGAAGCCTTGGACTCCAGGCGCTTGGGCTGCGGCGCTTCACTTAACGGCAGTGGGGCGTTGCGGGCGAGCACATCGCGCAACGCAGTGTAATGTTCGCCCGTGGCCGCATTGTGGCCGACCAGTTAGGATTTGCCGAGGTTTTCGACGCTGATGGCAGGCATGGGGTGAAAGGCGTGGGGCGACGCATCAGGTAAAATTCAGGGGTCGGGACTTGCGTCGAGGCTGGCGGACACTGTGTCGGCCGTGGCGGCGATGTCCGCGATACTCAGCGTCGGCGGTCCGGCAAGGTGCGCACGGCGCACCCCTAGGCGGACTAGTCCGAAAAATCATACCAAGTGGCGCTAGCGAGCACGCGCCGCACTGGGGTGCGGCGCTCCCGGTGGCATAGAGCAACGCCCGTTCGACGGAGGGACAGTCGGCAATTACGGCGCAAATTCGATCGATAACCGATTGCGACAGCCCACAGGTCCCTCATAACGCTTGCACCTCCAGCGAGTCGCCGTAGGTCTCGATCCCCAGGCGCTCCGCCACCTGGCGCGCCCGGGCGTCGATCATCGGTGAGATCACGATCAGGCGGTTGGCGGTGCGCTGGTGTCGCTGCTCGTAAAACCGGGCTTTGCGCTCGAAGATGTACATCCCGGCCTTGTCGATGGACGACTTCAGTTCGCAAATCAACAGCAGGCCGTTCTGGATAATGACGTCCAGTTCAATCTGGTCGGGCCGCCCGAACACGGTGCCCTGATCGTCGTATTCGTTGACGTTGAGCACCTGGACGCCGAAGTTTTTCTCCAGAATGCCGGCCAGCGCATCGCGGAACGCATTCTCCGATTGCAGGCCCCAGCGCGACCCCGGCGCGCCGATGCTGCGTCGTAGAATCGGTCTTCGGTTGCGGCCTGCCCGGCGAACTCCCGGCGGGTCAAATCCAGAACGTAGCCGCGAAATTCCGGATCGATGCGGATGATTTCCGGCAGTTCACGTCTGATCGTGTTTTTCAACGATTGGGTATTCATCTCGGTTTCATGCCACGGGGTCAGCTGCTGACAGAGTCCTTCGCTGACGGCTGATCGCCGACAGTCTCTCCGGGGGACTCTTGGGCAGCCGCGACCTCCGACCGGAGCTGGGCGATCTCCGAGCGATTTTTTTGCAGGACCACCTGGAAAAATGTTGGATCATCGATGACTTCCGGGGGTGGAAGGTGGCGCTCGCGAAACGTTCTGAAGATTTTCTGCAGGCCTCGCCCCGCCCTTTCCGCCAGTTCATAATCCTTGCAGAGCTGCGCGATGTTGGGGTTTCGGTAATAAGAAACGCCGGCCAGGGCATTCGCCAGCGACAAGCTGTTGGGTAAGGCCCCCGGAGAGAAGATCTCCAGCCGGTCATCAAACAGGGAGACACGGATTTTCTGCCCGTAGACCGACCAGTCACGGTGACAAAAGGCGTTGACAATCAGTTCGCGGACGGCAAAAAGTTCATATTCATGGGTATCGACACGGCGTGTCGAGGCGGCTGGAAAGTCGGACCTGACGGCCGAATGCGACTGAACGAATTTAACCGCCGCGGTGATCGCCTCAGGCACCGGTTCGACCAGGTCCCGTTGGTCGAGCAGCACGCCGGTCCGGTCGCGGCCGGCAAAGCGGAAGAGTTGTATGCCCGCCTGCGGCAGCACGCGGGCGACGGACTTACCGAAAAACAGCGCGCCCGTGACGGTGCATTGCCCTTGGGCGTCAATCATCTGCCAGTTGGCCAAGAGCCGCTCGACACCGGTTGCATCGAATTCGAGATTGCGATACTCCTCGCAGTAGCTGCGCACGCGCAGCAGGTCGATATCCGCCAGGGTGGTACCCGGCAGGGACGTCACCTCGAAATGATAGACGCCACCGGATTGCAGGAGGCGAACCAACTCCTGAGTGCTGGGCTCGATGGAGACTGAACCGATCCGGACATAGAAACGACGGGTGTTCTTGATCTGGTAGGGCTTGAAGGTGCCTTTGGGGATGCGCACTTCCAAGACCTTCGCTCCGGAATCTGTGACATGCGCGTAGATATCAGGAATCACCGAGGGTTCGACCAGATTGCGGCAGATGTTGATCACCCGCTCCTCAAGGTCATGGGCCGGCGCGCCGCTGATTGTGCCGTCATCCTCGATGCCGATAAGAATACTGCCGCCCGACATGTTGGAGAAGGCGACGATTTCTTTGGCAAGGCTATCATTGCGGAAGTCCGCGCACTTGAATTCAATGGCGCTATCTTCGCCAGCGCGGATGATCTCTGACAATGATTTAGACATATTCTTTTATCTTCTTCGGCAAGGACACGCGTTACTCCGTTCCCAGCCGCGGCGTACTGTCTGCGTCCTTCGTTGCCTGCGCACTAGGAGCAAGCCCGATCAACTGACGCTCCCGGACACGCTACCGCCATACCGTGACATATGACGATACAGGACGGGGCGGCTCGCCAGGGCTTGCGGGGCCTGGCTGCGCTATTTGCTCAGTTCATGGACGTCCAACTCCTCCTCAACCGGCGCGCACCTTCCGCAGGAACGCAATGGCATCGCGGTGGTCGGAACGATGATCGAGGATGAAAGAACAAAGCGCTCTACTCGCTTTCCTGGCTGCTGCCGTATATCCATGGCAGTCTCAGCAGGGATCGATGCCATTTCTTGTCGGTATCGTTCGAGCGTGGTGGTCGGCGACGATCCCGGCCGATGACCGGCGAGTTCGGTGGCGGGAGCATGGTGGTTGTGATTCTGTAATACAGCAGAAAGAGACCGACGAAGGCATAGAATCCCAGATAGCAGGGCAAATCCAGCCGGTCGCCCAGAACGCCCAGTCCACCGGTCAAGAAGGTGAGCGCCAGCAGCACGCCGGTGACCTGGCCATCCGTCAAGCCGCGGCCCAGCAACAGATGGTGCAGGTGCTGGCGGTCTGCGGCGAACGGGTTGCTCCCGGAGCGCAGGCGGCGGACCATGACCGTCAGGGTGTCCAATAGCGGTAGGGCCAGAATCCATACCGCCGTGATCGGTGTCATCACCGCGTGCTCGCCCTGTGACAGGTGGATCAGAAACCAACTCAGGACGAACCCGAGCATAGTACTGCCGGCGTCGCCCATGAAGATGTCGGCGCGGGCGCGCCAGGGATGGCGCAGGTTGAAGAGCAGGAAGCCTGCGATGACCATGACGAGAATCAACAGGGCACCGATGTCCCCTGGGTCGCACGCTTGTGCGCTCAAACACAGCACGAGCAGCCAGGCGGCGGCGATCAGCCCCGAACCACCCGCCAAACCATCCAACCCATCGATCATGTTGAAGGCATTGATCACGCCGACCACGGCGAACAGCGTGAACAGCACCGCCCAGTCGCCGAGGCTGAATTGGCCCAACCCGAACAGATCGCCCAGATTGCCCAGCACTACATCGCTTCCCAGCGCCATCAGCAGGACGGCGGCGGCCTGAAACAAAAAGCGCGTCGAGGGCCGGCTGGAGCGCAGATCGTCATAAAGACCAAGCAGCGTCAGCATGACCGTGCTGATCAAGAGGACCCGCCAGTCGTGAGGCTTGTCCGGCAGCAGCGAGATGCCGACGCAGAAGGCGACGCACATGGCCACCCCCCCGACCAGCGGCACGGGATGCAGGTGGTGTTTGCGGGTAGATGGGTGGTCCACCCAGCCCAGTGCCCGGGCCGGGGGTTTCAGTACGGCAATCAGGCCGACCGTGAGCAGGAGACTGCCCGGGAATACCAAATCCGCGAACCAGCTGGGCGCACTCATGAAATCTCTATACTCCTGTACGACTACGACTACGACTGACGGCTGTCGGAGACCAAGTCCTGAAGGGATTGTTCTGATTCTCCGGTGGAATCGTAAAGACGGGCGGCGCTCGGCCGCTCTTCTCACCAGCCGCATCCGGGCGGCGGCTGCGGCGCGCGGCCGCGCGGCGCGGTTGGTGAAAAAAGACGCCGGCCAGAAAGGCCGTGAACACCGCGTTGGCCGGGACTCGCAGGTTATAGTCCACCAAGGTATGCAGCATCATCAACAGCAAGGCCGTGCCTGCTCCAGCCTGGACGAAGCGGAACCTCGTCCATTCCCCGCTCTGCCATACCCGCCCCCACTGGCGCAGATAGAACAGCAGCCAGACCACAACCAGTACGGCCGCGATCAAGCCGAATTCCAGCAGCCATTCCAAATAATCGTTGTGGGCGCGGTTGATGGTGACGCCCGGCATCGCAAGCGGGTGGAACCGCCGCAGCACATCGATGAAGGTACCCGCACCGCTTCCCAACGGAAAGAACTCGCCGATGGCCTGCACGGTGGCGTCGAATACCGTCCAGCGCCCATCCTCGAACGGGTCAGCATAGGCGAAGCGGTTCCAGATCGGCACCAACCCGATCAGGCTGGCCAACCCAACCCCGGCGGCGGTGAAAGTGCCGATCAGGCCGTAGGTGTTACGCCCGCCCAGTCGGTAGGAGAACATCAGGCTACTTAGAAGAATCCCGAGCATCGCCAGACTTATCCCTGCGCGGGACCGGGTAAAAATCAACCCCAGCAAGATGGCAAGCGCGCTCGCACCCAAGGCCGCGGTCTGGTTGATCCGGACCACACCGAAGCGCGCTATCCATTGACGAAGCGTAGGTTTGCGTCGGCCATGAGGTCTGCCGGCGTGCGGGGGGCGACCGTGCCCGACCGTGGCCGCCAACAGGGCCAGGCCGACCGGCAGTGCCATTTCCAGCAGGCCGGCCAGGTGATTGCGATTTCGGTAGGTGCCGGTGGCGCTGTCGGTCATCAGGGTGTTGCCGTACTGGATCAGCCCCAGGAGCGCCTCACCGGTGGCAATCCCCAAGAACACCAGCACTAAGACCAGCAATCGCTCCCGGTCGAGCCGCAGCACGGCCAAGAACACGGCCAAGGGTGGCAGCAGCGTAAGCCACGCGGCCTCGGTGGTCGTCGGGATCAGCGAGATCGCCCGCCAGTTGAAACCGTCCTCGGTGTCACCCGCGAGCCGCAGCGCCTCGGCATAGAAGGCGCGCCCCGGCAGTTCTGACCATAGCTCGAACGGTAACGGCACCAGCTGAAAGAGGGGCAGGAGAAACAGCAGCAGCAAGAACAGGAGCGCCGGACGGGACGGCCGTCCGGGGTGGCCGACCGCTCCGGTCCGGCCATCTTCCGATCCGGCCGCCGCCGCTTGCCGGGGCATGAACAGGCCCGCCAGTAGCGCCACCGCCGCCAATTCCATGATCATCAGCGGCACCGGTCGCCATGTGCCCAGAAATAGCGGCGCGCAGACCAGCAGCAGCGCGAGTCCGTAAGACAGTGCCGCATCCCGGGCAGTGGCGTGACGAATACCCGACGGCCCCTGCGGTGTGAGTGCCCCGCTCATATAGCGACCGGCGGGGCGATTGGCGGGTCGGTGAAGGGGGCGTCCGCGCCGGTCCCGGCGCAGCCCCCAAGCGTCGCCGACGCCCAGGTCCGAGCCGCAGCGCGGGTCGCCGTACCGATTGCTACGTCGTCCCCCGGAGCGGCCGACGATAGCCAAACAATCCCAAGCATCTCAAGTCGTCCTCTGCGTCCCTAATTCTAGTTTTTCTCTCATCAGTTTAGGACGCTCCCGGGCACTCGCCAAGTTAAGGTTTGTAAAATGCCGACCTGGGGAGGCATTAGGCCACGATTAGTTTGGAGACCTTGGTCACGATCCCGGCCACTGAGCGGCGCGATCCGCAGGACCAAGGCTGACGCATTGGACGTCCGCGGAGCACCTATGGTCGGGGCCTTGATCATTATTTCGCCCACCTCTGCGGGTGATATCCGTCGCAGCCGGGTTGCCGCGAGGGCGCATCGCCGGAGTTGTGATCAAGGCTTGGCCGGGCGATGATCAAGGTTGGCTTGGGGGCCGAGACGGTTACCTTAGGCCCGGCCTCGCCGGGCGGCGGACAGGCCGAACAGTCCGATGAGCGCCAGCGCGAGCGAGCCGGGGGCGGGCGTGGCAAAGACCTGGACATTGAGGTCGCTTGACTTATTCCATGAACAAAAGGCCGAGGTGCCGGAGCCGGGCGCGCTGTCGCAATCGAACATCGTCAACAGGTCTGCCCGGTCGATGTAAGTGAATGCACCATCGGCGTCTTGTTGGGTCGAACCGCTCAAGGCGGCGTTCGAGGCGTGGGTATACCACATGTCGGGACCCGTGGCGTCCACCCCGAATTGGATCCACTGGCTCGGGCTGACGACCCAATTGAGGTTGGTAAAATCGACCTGCCAGAGTTGGTAGACCTGGCCGCCTGAACTCTGGTAGTCGGAATTCGACGCGTCGGCGTAGGTTACCTTGGTGAAGGTGATACTTGAGTTGTCGCTCTGGTTGCCGGAGATGATTTTACCCTGACTGCGCACGGTGAAGGGGGTTACTCCGGTGGCATCGTAAAGGTCGGCGTAGAGACTGATCGACGAGTAGTGATCCTTGAGCTGCGATTCGGAGACCAGCATAGCGGGCGACCAGATGCGGATGGTGTCGATCGTCCATGGCTGTCCCGCGCGCGTTTCCGGCATGTAAAAGGTATCGCCGGTGAACCACTGGGCCTCGAACCCGGTCCAACTGATGTTGCTGCGGACGATGCCCGCCGCGTTATTGAGGTTTATGATTGGCAGCCCGCGGTCCACGACTAAATCCGCAATGGCATACACCGACCCGGAGGCGACCGCCCCAAGCAGCAACGAGGCGGCGAGCACTGCCCCGGTAATTGTATTCGGTTTCAAGGTAGCTCCTCCTGGTTGGACACGGCTAAGTGGTTCGATGACTTTGTACTATACCCGCCGGGCGAGGGGCCTGATCCAGTGCGCCGTCAGTCCGTCCGCACCGCGCGGGCCCTCCGGCCGGAACGACGATCGAGCCCAGCCGCGCCCGTCGGGTAGGGCGGCTGGCGCGCTACGCGGTGCGAGGGGGCCGCGGTTAGCGCGAGACGGGCGTGCCATCGGGCGGCGGCAGCACGCCAGGCGGCGGAGGGCGTCGCGCCGGCGGCGCGGCCGCGACCTTCACGGTCTGCACCTTCGCCTGCCCGGTGCTGCACTGATTTGCGGCACCGATGCTGAGTGTGCTGTTGGCCGGGACGGTGACCCGACAGCCGTCCGGATAGACGACGGTGACCGCGCCGCCGACGGCCGCGATCCGATCACCCGCGTAGAGCGCCATATCGTTCCGGGCCGTGACGGTGGTCGTGGTCTTGGTGACCAGGACCTGCCCTTGCAGTTGATAGATCAGGGCCGACGCGGTCGCCGCCACGGCCGCCGCGCCGTAGCCGACGAGTATCACCGTCAATCCAATGGTTTTGTGTGCTATCTTCATCTGTGCTGGCCTCTTCGGCATACCTTTGCAAGTATATTAGCGGGTGTGCGGGCGCGCGCGCAAGTCCCGATCGCGAATGGGCCGAGTGGGCCTCGATCAGCGACCCCGGCCACGCGCCCGGGCCGCATCCCGTCGCGGCCCGGGGGCCGCTCCTACGGCGCAGCCCCCGGGCCGCGACGAGCGATGGCGAGGTCGTCGAACCAGACCCCGCCCTGGCCGTTGAGACCCTCGCCACCGGGCTGCACCTGCTCCAGCCGCAGCACCTGCACCGGGCAATCCGTTTCCGGCACCGCGAAATCGAAGCCGAAGACCTGCCAGTCGTCCCTGCCCACGAAGGCCTCGCTGGCCGCCACGGGTCGCGGGGCCTGCCAGTTACAAGCCAGGATCCAGCGCAGTCCGGCTCCGGGCGAGAGACCGTCCGGCCGCACCCGGCCCTGGAGGCGATAGGGTCCGGGATCGAGAAACAGCGGCTGCAGGACGTCCTCGAAATGGGCGGGCCGTCCGCTGAAGGCCACATGCAGGGCCCGTCCACCACGGGTGCCGTAGGTCGGGGCGGTTTCGACCGTGACCCCGGGCCCCGGCCGGATCCGCCAGTCGAAACCCAAGCCTGTGATGGGTAGATCGAAACCGCCGTTGTACAGATTTCCCGTGGCCTGCTGGGCGCGCGCGTCCAATCCCCCCAGCCACGCGAGGTAGGCGGCGCGCCAGCGGCCTTCCTTCCACAGTCGATCCAGGTAGAGGCGCTGTTCGGAGGCGGTGGGTAAGGCGTGCTCGCGATTGCGCGACTGGTACAGGAAGATCACCGTTTCCACCCGCGAGGCCTGCGTCGCGGCGTGGGCGAAAAAGCCGTCCCACCAGTCCGGCGGCCGGTCCAGCAACGGCAGCAGCAGGTCGCGGCTGGCCGGGTCCTCCGCGAATGTGAGCAGCCGCGGGAAGAGTTCGGCGGCCGACGCGGGCCGGTTGCGCAGCAAGGCGCTCCACCGCTGCAGGCCCAGGTCCGGCCGGTCTTGGGTGAACCAGAAATTGGCCGAGCGCGCCAGCGCCGGGATCCGCATCGGACCCAGGAGGTCGGCGATCTCAGCCAGGGCGAGCGCCTCCGGCCGTCGGTCGGCCGCGACCCACAGGTCCGCCAGGGCGAAATAGGCCAAGCCGTCGGTGGGGTCGCCCCAGATTGACGCCTGTAGCAGGGTGGACGCGACGACGGGGGCCTTCTCGATCATGGTCCCGGCCCGCTGGTAGAGCGCCGCCGGATGGTTGGGGCGCCAACGCAAGGCGGCCAGAGCCGCATCCGGTGTTCGCTGCTCCGCGTAAGAGTCGGCCAGTCCGACGACCAGGATGCGCCAGGTCAGGACCCCGAGCAGCAAGCCGAGGGCGGCGCGCCGCAGCAGGTTCCAGATAGGGTGCGGGTGGTGCGGTTCGTTCATGCTCGCGGTGCGAATCGCCGGTTCCGACTCCGTAGGAGATGCCCAGCGGGCGCCGCCATGACCATGGGACCTTGCCGCGGGCAGGGGCAACGTCAAGATGCGACCTTCCGGCCAGGGCTCGTCTTCTCTGTCGCTGGCCGTTGACGCCGGCCTTGATCATCATTCCGGCTACTGGGAGCGCCGCACCCCAGTGCGGCGCGGCCTATCCGCAGAACGCAACGCTGCGGTCGCTTGCGAGGCCGCGCCGCACTGGGGTGCGGCGCTCCCATCGCCCGAGCGGACTTACGCGCGTGCGCTCGTCAGGTGCGGCTTGGCCAGAGTTATGATTGGGGAGGATACGGCATCCCCGGCGCCCTGGGCAAATTTGGTGTGGCCGTTGACTCTTTGATCGTTGGATGTTCGGCGTATAGTGGCGCGGCCGGAGGGCGTGATGCGTCCACGTTGCGGGGTGATAGGTGAGCAATTTATGGTCGATCTGCATTCGCATCTCTTGCCCGGCGTCGATGACGGCGCGCCCGATCTGTCGACGGCGTTGGTGATGGCGCGTCTGGCGGTGGCCGACGGCATCACGGTGATGGCCTGTACGCCGCATATCTACCCGGGTCTGTATGAGAATCAGGGTCCCGCCATCCGCCGGGCGGTGACAGAGCTACAAGCGCATCTGGACGAAGCCGACATCGCGCTGCGGCTAACCTGCGGGGCCGATACCCATCTGGCCCCGGACCTGGTCGCAGGCCTGCGCTCCGGACGGGTACCAACCCTGCACAACAGCCGCTATTTCCTGTTGGAACCGCCCCACCACGTTGCCCCGCCCCGCCTGGAAGAGACCGTGTTCAACCTCCTGACCGCCGGTTATGTGCCGATCATCACTCATCCGGAGCGCTTGGATTGGATCGAAGACCGTTACGCGGCCTTGGTCGAGTTGGCGCGACACGGCGCCTGGTTGCAGGTCACGGCGGGTAGTCTCACCGGCCGCTTTGGTGCCGGCGCCCGGTATTGGGCCGAGCGTCTGCTGGACGAGGGCTGGGTGCACATTCTGGCGACGGATGCCCATGGCGTCGACCGCCGCCCCCCGCTGCTGGCCGAGGGCCGGCGCGCGGCGGAACCTTGGGTGGGGGCGGACGAAGCCTTGCAACTGGTTACGACACGACCGCGTGGTATATTGGAAGATACCGATCCGGTAACGCTGACGGCGGCCTTGGGTCTTACCGGCGTCGTCCCGCCGCCGACGGGCCGGTCGTGGCTGCGAAAATTGTTCTTAAATAATTGAATTTCATGTTAATGGGGCGCAGTGGTCCGTGGGGTACCGCGGTCCGCACCAGTGTTCAGGGGTTAGCGCAGTTGTCCGGCAAGAGTCAAAGGTTGCTTGTTTCATCATGTGCAAGGTGGTTCACAGGCGCGGCGCCCTGGGCCCTGGCGCTCGCCCTCGCGGCCTGTGCCGACCCCGGCCAGCGGGTCGGGGATGCGGGAGGCGCCGTCGCGTCGGCGAACCCTCAGGCCGCATCCAAGGCCCGAGTGTCGAACGCCACCGGCAATCCGGGCCTCACCGCCGCGGGTAACGTACCAGGCGCCCAGGATTATTTGATCGGACCGCAGGATCTGCTCAAGATCGAGGTGTATGGGGTCGAGTCACTGAACCGCTCGGTGCGGGTCAACGCCACCGGTCAGATCGTCCTGCCGCTGATCGGCCTGGTCCAGGCGGCTGGCCTGACCAGCGAGCAACTGGCGTCTGCAATCGCCGCCCGGCTCGCCAAGGACTATCTGCAAAACCCGCAGGTCATTATCTTCATCGAGGAATATACCAGTCAGCGGGTCACCGTGATCGGCGCGGTCAAGGCCTCGGGGGTCTATCCGGTCAAGGGTCGGACGACCCTGATGCAGGCGGTGGCCGGCGCCGGCGGCCCCTCAAGCGTGGCGAATACCAAGTCGGTCAGAATCATGCGCAACAGACCTGACGGCACGCGCTATATTGAGGAGTTCAATCTGACCGAAATCCGCGACGGTCGCGCTCCCGACCCCGAAATCCTGGGCGAGGACGTGATCCTGGTAGACAGCTCCATCGTGAAGGATACCGCCAAGCAGATGTTCGAGTTCGTTTTCCCGTTCGCGGTGTTCGCCTCTTTCTTCTAAAGATGCGATGAACGCACCCGACCTGCCGATCGCGGCCGATCACCGCTTGCTCCCGCCGGAGCGCGCCCCGTTGGAGCGCCCTTACGGTGTCCCCCTCCAGGCGCCGTCGGCACACTCCCTGGGGCTCGAGGAGGAGCCGGAAGGCGAGGGATTGGATCTGCGCGAGTTGTGGCAGGTCGTACTCAAGCGCCGCTGGACCATCGTCGTGGTCACCCTCATTGTGGTCGCGACCATGATGACCAACACCTATCTGGAGACCCCGATCTACCGTGCCAACCTGACGCTGCAAATCGACAGCGAGGATATCAAGGTGGTGACGATCGGCACGCCGGTCGATGTCGCCACCGGCGGCCAGGATTACCTCCAGACGCAGTACGAATTGCTCAAGAGCCGCAGCCTGGCCCAGCGGGTGGTCGAACAGATGGGCCTGAACGACCGCCCGGCGGCAGCGCCCCCGACCCCGCCCTCCTGGCTTACCCAGGCGCAGCGCTGGCTGGCCGGCTTACTGGCCCGCGGCGACACCGACCCGGCGGTCACGCCTGAGGCGGGTGCTCCGGACCCGGCCGCGGACAGCGCCCGGCTGGAGGGCGCCATCAGCGGCTTACTTGGCGGCCTGACCATCACGCCGGTGCGCAACTCCCGGCTGGTGCGGCTCTCGTACGCCAGTCCCAACCCGGTGCTGGCGGCGGCCATCCTGAACAACCTGGCCAAGAGCTATATCAACCTGAATCTCGAGCGGCGCTTCGACTCCACCACCTATGCCCGCAATTTTCTGCAGGAAAGGTTGCAGCAGGTCAAGGTCAAACTGGAGGAATCGGAACGGGAACTGGTCGAGTTTTCGCGCCGGGAAGAGATCATCTCCGTCGATCAGAAGGAGAGCATCATCACCCGAAATATGACCGCGGCCAGCACCGCCTTGATCGATGCCAGTAAGAAGCGGATGGCGGTCGAGTCGATCTACCGACAGATGGAGCGCACCCGCGGCCAGGGGCTGGCGGCGGTGCTCGACAGCACGATCATCCAGAATCTCAAGCAGACCAAGGCCAAACTCGAGGCGCAGTACCAGGACAATCTCAGCACCTACAAGCCGGCCTTTCCGGCCATGGTGCAGTTGCGCAACCAGATCAATCAGATCGATGCCACGATCGATCAGGAGATCGACAACATTCGGGCCGCGATCACCGGCAACTACGAGGCCGCCAAGGCCGAAGAGGCGATGCTGCGCGCCAACCTCGAGCAGATGAAACAAGAAGTGCTGTCGCTGCAGGGCCGCAGCATCCCGTTGAACATCCTGCGCCGCGAGGCGGATACCAATCGTCAGCTCTACGAGGGCCTGCTGCAGCGTTACAAGGAAGTCGGGGTTACGGCGGGGATCGGCACCAACAACATCTCGGTGGTGGACGAGGCCAAGGTGCCGTCCGCGCCCTTCACGCCGAACCCGCGGAAAAACGGGCTGCTCGCACTGGTGCTCGGGGTGCTGGGTGGTGTCGGCCTGGCCTTCCTGTTCGAGCACCTCGACGACAGCTTCCGCCGCCCCGAGGAACTGGAAAAACTACTGGGCCTGCCGATGTTGGGTATCATCCCGAGTTCCCCCAGGGTCACTGCCGAGGGCCGCGCGATGGCCCTGGTCGGCCACGATGACCAGCGCTCGGCCTTCGCCGAGGCCTACCGCTCGGTGCGCACCGCCCTGCAGTTCTCCACCGCGACCGGCGTACCGCGACTGCTGACCGTGACCAGCGCGATCAATGGTGAAGGCAAATCAACCACTGCGCTCAGCCTGGCGATCCAGTTCGCCCAGGCCGGCAAGCAAACACTGCTGATCGAGGCCGACCTGCGCAGGCCCTCGATCCATGGGTCCCTGCGACTCGACAATCAGACCGGCCTGACCAACTACCTGGCCGGCGGGGAGGCGCAGCCGGTCGACATCGCCCGGCCGACCCATATCCCCAACCTGTTTGCCATCCCGTCGGGACCCCTGCCGCCGAACCCGGCCGAGTTGCTGGCCTCGGCCCGAATGGTCGAGTTGCTCTCCCTGGCCGCTGAAAGGTTCGATCAGGTGATCCTGGACAGTCCGCCGCTACTCGGTCTTGCCGACGCGCTGATCATCGGCAATCTGTGCCAGGGCACCTTGCTGACGGTGGAGGCGGGCAGCACCCCGCGCGGTTACGTCGTGGGTGCAGTCAAACGATTGCGCGCGGCGCGGGTGCCCCTGCTGGGCTCGATCCTGACCAAGCTTGAGGCCCGCGCGGGCGGCTACGGCTACTATCGCAGTTACTATTATTATCAGCACAGCGGCTATTACGGCGACAGCGAGGCAAAAAAGCTGTCGGGGTAGAGGGCAAGCGAGCGGGTGACTGAACGGTTTCGCCATCATCAGATAGGATCGGCGCATGAGAACTTGGAGTGTGGTCTTCACCAAACCCCGACAGGAAGCCGTCGCCCGGGAGAACCTCGCGCGGCAGGCCTTTCTGCCCTACCTGCCGATGCTCAAGCAGCCCAAGCGTCTGCGCGGGCGGTGGGTCGAGGTGGTCGAGCCCCTGTTTCCGCGTTACCTCTTCGTGGCGCTGGATTTCGGCGTGCAGGATCTTTCGCCAATCCGCTCGACGCTCGGGGTCGTCGATCTGGTGCGCTTCGGCCCGGAGCCCGCGACCATGCCGGAGGGGATCGTCGAATCGTTGATGGCCGCCGAGGACCCGGCCGCGGCCTGCCATCTGGTTCGCGCCGAGCCGTTTCAAAAAGGCGATCGGGTGACCATCGCCGCAGGACCCTTCGCTGGTGTCGAAGCGATCTTCGAGGCGCCGACGGGGAAGGGGCGGGTTGCTGTCTTGCTCGATCTGCTGGGCCGTGTCTCCCGCGTTCAGATCGACCGGAATCACATCGTCTGCGCACTGCCCAGCCCGTCGGACCGGCGTGACCCCGGCCGATCTGCTGCCCCCGTCGCCGCGGCAGGGTACCGGGGCCCAGGACCGGGAGGCGGACCAAACCGCCGCGGATAAACCCATCCGAGACAAGTATCTGGGAGGATCGCTGCGTCGTTCGGTCTGTTCCGGCCGATGTCATCGACCAAAATCCGATTGCTCGGTGCTGGTATCGATCGGCCCCAGGCTCAGGCGCCGCGGTGCCAATTCCACGCCTCGCGCCGCCGGAACCGGCTACACTGGCGGCGTCCGGACCCAGGCAGTCCAACGGCACCGACGCACGGGGCGGGGTTGCGATCCCCGGCGGGCGGCGCGACTGACCGGGGCCATCCGCTGAGAGCAAGACCCATGCACAGACCCGTCCTGGCTACCGCGTTCCTGACCGTGCTGCTGAGCGGCTGCGGCTCCTTTCTGCCCGGCCATATCGGCGGCATTGTCGCCTATGTCTCGCCCGACGATTACGCCGAGCGCCTCTGCGCCCATGTGGACCTGGAGAGCTATCCGTCCTGTGTGAGCCACGTCCTCGACTATTTCGAGGAGCCGCACGCGGAGGAGGTCCCGCAGACCGAGATCAGCTCGGGGCCCTTCGCCGTGGCGATGGACAACAGGATCTATCTCGGTACCTACCAGGGGGGGCTTTTCAGCTCCAACTTCCGGGTGACCAGCGGGCACAAGGCCTGTCGGGGCGCCTACAGCGCCTACACCGGATCGCGCGACGCGATCTACGACGTCTACTGCAACGACGGCCGCGCCGGCTGGGCGGCGACCATCCGGGATCAGTCCGGCAGCAACGGCATCGGCCAACTGACGCTGAGCGACGGCACCAAGGGCGACATCATCTTCGGCTATGTCGCCCTGGGCCGCGCCCGGCCCTATCCCTGGGGGGACGTCTGGCGGCCGCGGCCGGGGCAGACAGGTCCGGCGCCGCGTTCGGCGTTCGAGGTCGACTAGGGGCTTGACGCCGGTTCTTGAGCCGGGCGCAGCCCCGCAGGCGCCGGACCTGCCGGCGCGGGGCCGGGCACTGGGCGGTCGTTCCCCCTTGTAGTCTCCGCCCGGGGTTTCAATATTGGATGGACGTTGGACAAATGCCCAAAGCATTTATGGGATCCGTTCGTCCGACAGCGTTCGTCAACAATAGGGGGTCGCGGTGTCACCAACATCGATCGGGGTCGTCGGGGGCGGAATCGGGGGGCTGGCGGCCGCCTGGCTGTTGGATCAGCGCTACGAGGTCACCCTGCTGGAGGGCAACGACTACGTGGGCGGCCACACCAACACCCGGATGGTCCCGCACCCGGACGGCGACTTTGCGGTGGATACCGGCTTCATGGTCTTCAACGACCGCAACTATCCGCTGCTGTGCGGACTCTTCGCGCACCTGGGGGTCGCCTCCTACCCGACCAATATGTCCTTCGCGGCGAGCATCGACGGCGGGCGGGTGGAGTACGCGGGGTCCGACTTCGGCGGGCTCTTCGGGCAGCGCAGCAACCTGTGGAACCCGGGCTTCCTGCGGATGCTGATCGACATCGCCCGCTTCAACCGGGCGGCCAAGGCCTTCCTCGACCGGCCGGCGGACGACACCCTGTCGCTGGGCGACTTCCTGGACCGGGGACACTACGGCAAGCGCTTCGCCAGCCACTATCTGTTGCCGATGGCCGCGGCCATCTGGTCCTGCCCCACGCAGCAGATGCGCGCCTTCCCGTTCCGCTCCTTCGCCCGCTTCTTCAACAACCATGGGCTCCTGGACCTGGCGGACCGGCCGCAGTGGCGCACCGTCAACGGGGGCAGCCGCAGCTATGTGCAGCGCATGCTCGGGGAACTGCGCGGCACGGTGCGCACCGAGACACCGGTGCGCCAGGTCAGGCGCACGGGCCGCGCAGTCGAGGTGGAGACCGTCGGCGGCGAGCGGCTGACCTTCGATCAACTGGTCCTGGGCTGCCACGGCGACCAGGCCCTGGCCCTGATCGCGGACCCGAGCCCCCTGGAGTCGGAACTGCTGGGCTGCTTTCACACCAGGCCCAACCGGGTCTATCTGCACCGTGATCCGGCCCTGATGCCGCGGCGGCGCCGCGTCTGGTCTTCCTGGAACTACCTGCGCGGCGCGGCGGCGGACCCGGCCGCGTCCGTCACCCTGACCTACTGGATGAACAGCCTGCAGAACCTGCCCAAAGACACCGATGTCTTCGTCAGCCTGAACCCGGCGCAGCCCCCGCGCGCCGATCTCGTCATCGAGCAACTGGACTACCGGCACCCGGTCTTCGACGCCCCGGCCATCGCCGCCCAGGGGCGGATGCGCGAGATTCAGGGCCAGTCCGGGCTCTGGTTCAGCGGCGCCTGGCTGGGCTACGGCTTCCACGAAGACGGCCTGCGCGCCGCAGTCGAGGTGGCCGCGGCCCTGGGGGTGCCCATCCCCTGGCCCGACACCCGCGCCCGTGCCCCGGCCCCCGCCGCCGCGAGTCCGGTCGGCGCCCAGCCTCAGCCGGCCCATTCATGAACGCCGCCGCGGGACAACTCCTGTTCGGTCAGGTCATGCACCGCCGGTTCTTCCCGGTGCGCTATCGCTTCGTCTATCGGGTCTTCAGCCTGGTCCTGGATCTCGATCGGATCGGCGAACTGGCAGCCGGACACCGCTGGTTCTCCCATAACGGCTTCAATCTGTTCGCGTTCCATGATCGTGACCACGGCGCCGGTGACGGGACCCCGTTGCGGGACTGGCTGCTGGGGCAGGTCGCCCGGCTGGGTCTGACGATCCCGATCGAGCGGATCGCGATCCAGTGTATGCCGCGGGTCCTGGGCTATGGCTTCAACCCCATGACCCCCTGGTTCTGCTATGGCCCCGACGGTGAACTGGTCGCGATCCTGTGCGAGGTCCACAACACCTTCGGCGAGCGCCACGGCTATCTGCTGCACCAGCACGGCGCGCCGCTGCAGTGGCCGGTGTGCCAGTCCCGCACCAAGGGCTTCCACGTCTCGCCCTTCGTCGGGATGCAGGCGGACTACCGCTTCCGCTTCACCCGCCAGGGCGACGAGTCGAATGTGGTGATCCACGAATACGAGGACGGCCAGTTGATGCTGGTCGCGGCCCAGCGCGGCACCCTGCGCCCGTTCACCGACGCCAACCTGCTGCGGGCGGCCCTGGCCTTCCCCTTCCTGACGTTGAAGGTCGTCACCATGATCCACTGGCACGCGCTCAAGATCTGGCTGGGCGGCGCCACCTATTTCCCCAAGCCCATGCCGCCCCGGGAGGAAGTCACCTGATGTCCGCCGAAGAAACGATCGATGCCCGACCCCTGACCAGCCGGACCCGACCGGCTGGTCTGTCACGCCTGTTCGCGGCCCTGTGCCGTCAGCTCGCCTTCGGCAGCCTGCTGGTGCGCCTGCCCGGGGACCGGGCCGACCTCTATCGGGGGCGCTTCGCCGGTCCCGCGGGGGAGATCGTCATCGCGCGTCCCCTGCGCCTGCTGCTGCGCCTGCTGACCCGGGGCGATATCGGTTTTGCCGAGTCCTACATGGATGGCGACTGGGAGACCCCGGACCTGCCGGGCCTCCTAGACGTGCTGCAACTGAACGAGGAACACCTGGGCGCCGGCCCCAAGGGGCTGCGCTGGTCCCGCCGGCTGGACCGCCTGACCCACCGGCTGCGCGACAACCGCCCCGGCATGAGCCGGCGCAACATCGCCCGTCACTATGATCTCGGCAACGACTTCTACCGGCTCTGGCTGGACCCGGGCCTGACCTACTCCGCCGCCCTGTTCGCGGACCGGGAGCGCGAATCACTGGAGACCGCCCAGGTGCGCAAATACGCACGCCTGCTCGATGATCTCGACGCCCAGCCCGGGCAGCACCTGCTGGAGATCGGCTGCGGCTGGGGCGGGCTCGCCGAGGCCGCGGCGCGGCGCGGCCTGCGCGTCACCGGCGTCACCCTGTCCCGCGAGCAATTGGACTATGCCCAGGCGCGCATCGCCGCCGCGGGGCTCAGCGACCGGGTGGAACTGCGCCTGCAGGACTACCGCGACATCCGCGGCCAGTTCGACCACTGCGTCTCCATCGAGATGCTGGAGGCCGTCGGCGAGGCCTACTGGCCCACCTACTTCCAGGCCCTGCGCCGCCTGGTGCGCCCCGGCGGGCGCCTCAGCCTGCAGGTCATCACCATGAACGAGGACGACTTCCTGCGCTACCGGCGCAGCGCCGACTTCATCCAGCTCTACATCTTCCCCGGCGGCATGTTGCCCTCCCCGGAGCGCCTGCGCGCCCAGGCCGCCGCCGCCGGACTCACCCACCTGCAAGAGCGCTGGTCCGGCGCCGACTATGCCGAAACCCTGCGCCGCTGGCGCCGCGCCTTCCACGACCAGGCGCCCGCGGTCGCGGCACTCGGCTACGACGCGCGCTTCCGCCGCATGTGGGACTACTACCTGGCCTACTGTGAGGTCGGCTTCGACAGCGGGGTGACCGACCTGCTCCAGGCCGTGTTCGAGGTCCCGGGACCGGAAGCGGCGTCCGCAACGTAACGCAAGTCCGTCAGCAGACTCGTTACGCCTGGAGTCCAAGGCTTCAGCCTTGGCGGGTGCCATCAAGACTGATGTGATCTCGGAGACGACGTAGGGTGGACAAGCGCCAGCGCAGTCCACCGAATCCCGCACCGCGGTTGGTGGACTGCGCTGCGCTTGTCCACCCTACGACTTAAGCCTTGGCATTCCCAAGCGGTGTGCGCCCCGGTACGGCGGCGGCATCAGACCTTTTTTCTTCCGCAACCAATAGCCCGCGAATCGCGCCCGGCACGGCGATTCCCGAGCCAAACCCCGAACAGGCTGCTGCCCCCGCCCCATGCCCGCACCCCAAAGCACTCCGACCGCGACACCGCCCCCGGACCCCGCCGCCGCCCAACACAGCGCCCGCCTGGGCGAGCTGATCCGCGCCGAGATCGCCGCCGCCGGGGGCCTGCTGCCCTTCGATCGCTTCATGGACCTGGCGCTCTATGCCCCGGGGCTCGGCTACTACGTGGCGGGGGCGGCCAAGTTCGGGGCGGGCGGGGACTTCGTGACGGCCCCGCAACTGTCGCCGCTCTTCGGCGGCTGCATCGCGGTCCAGGCGGCGCAGGCCCTGGAGCGGCTCGGCGGGGACGACGTGCTGGAGTTCGGTGCCGGGGACGGCGCCCTGGCCGTCACGGTCCTGACCGGCCTGGAACGCCTGGGCGCCCTGCCCGGCCGCTACCTGATCCTGGAGCCGAGCCCCGACCTGCAAGAGCGCCAGCGCGCACTGCTCGCCGCCCGGGTCCCGCACCTGGCCGGGCGCTGCGACTGGCTCACCGGTTTGCCCGCGGCCCTGCGTGGCGTAGTCCTGGCCAACGAGGTGCTGGACGCCATGCCGGTCCACCGCTTCAGTATCGGCGCCGGGGGGGAACTGCTGGAGGTCTGCGTGGGCGAGCGTGACGGGGCCTTGATCGAGGTCGCGGCCCCGGTGCGCTCCCCGGGCCTCACTGCGGCGATCACTGCCCTCCAGCAAGCGGGGCTGGCCCGGGCCCCGGGCTACACCTCGGAGATCAATCTACGCCTGCACCCCTGGTGCGCCGCGCTCGGCGGTTGCCTGGACGCGGGTCTGGTGCTGCTGATCGACTATGGCTACCCGGCGTCCGCCTATTACCAGCCGGACCGCACCATGGGCACCCTGATGTGCCACTGGCGCCACCAGGCGCATGGCGACCCCTACCGTCACCTCGGTCTGCAGGACATCGGCGCCCATGTGGACTTCAGCGCCGTGGCCCAGGCCGCCCTGGCGGCGGGGCTCACGGTCGCCGGGTTCGCCACCCAGGCCCAGTTCCTGATCGGCTGCGGTATCGACCGGCTGATGGCGGACGCGGCCGGCGGCGGCGCGGCCGACCCCAACCTGGTGCAGGCGGCCAAGCAACTCCTGCTGCCCGCCGCCATGGGCGAGCGCTTCAAGGTGCTCGCACTCAGCCGCGGACTCAGCGGTCCCTGGTGCGGATTCTCCATGCGCGACCTGCGCGACCGGCTCTAGTCCCGTCGCAGAAGTCCTTGGCCCGCGCTCAGTCCTCTGGTCACCGCAATCCGCGGCTGACCTGCGCCGCGGGCACTTGCCCGCTCAGATGATGTGGGGGTGCTGGTGCTGCCACGCGTGTCGGGATCATCTTTCTCGCTGATCTTGCCTGGGCTGTTTATGCTGTATGTGGCGAGCGCTGTGTCGGCGCTCGCCATTATCGGCCGGAGTCCACCCGCGTGGATCGAGTGGCTCTGCTCGGCGTGGGCGGCGCCGCTGTTTTTCCTGTTCCAACCGCTGTATCCCCTGTTCGCAGGTTTTGGGTGGATCGAGGGCGAGTGGTGGCGCCTTCCCACGCCCACCGGCTTCGTGGTTGGCACTGTGATCTACGCCGCCGCTCTGTGGGCGGCAACACGGCTGGCGGCTAAGGCGTGGAGCTAGGGGTAGCGGCCTGCAAACATCCGGGCATGGCAGCGCGTCGCGGACAAGACCGCTCCTGCGGTCACCACTATCGGCGCATGTTGCCGCCCATCCTGGACACCCTCAAGACCGAGGTCGGCCGGCGCTGGCCGATGACCAGTCTGCTGGATGTGCTCAAGGAGACCGATCTGTGCGTCGGCTTCACCGTGGCCTTCAAGACCCTGGCCAGCCGCGAGGTCGTCAGTCGCGAGCTCGGCACTAATACCGGGCTCAAGCGCATGGCGGCGAGCAACCGCGAGGTGGACTACCTCGATCTGCGCTCTTATTGGGCCATGTAGCCGGAGACGATCAGCAGCGGCGCCTCGCCGCGGCGCCAGGCGCCCCGCTCCGGCACCTGGGACGGACGATCCGGGATGACCATGGTCTGCCAGACCCCCAGCAGCGCCGTGTCCAAAGACCGCGCCCAGTGCTCGCGTACCGAGACCATCAGGGCGGCGATACCGTCTGCCCGCGGGTCGCGCGAGGCGGTTTCCTTCGGGGCCAGGCCGATGTGGGCCTTGATCGAGGAACGCACGCAGACGCGGTCCAGTTGCTCACCTTCGATGGCGCTGGTCTTGATCGCCTCCGAGACCAGCAGGTCCACCAATGCCTCCTGGCGGTCGGCGACGGCCAGGCGCGCCGCGCCGCCCGCAAGTAGCGCGGCCCAGTGGCGATAGCCCGCGACGGCCGCGGCGAGGCGGTCCGCATCGAAGCTGAAGGTCGGCCAGTCGGGCCTTTGCCAGATCCACATGAGCCGATTATATGAGCCGATTATTGAGGCTATTCGGCTCAGCCTGGCGCCGGAACCGGTCGTCAATCAGGCAATCCAAGATTCCCCGGCGGACCCTATGTCGGATGCGCTACCCTTATCCACTCCACCGATCCGGTTCGCTGCCCCCCAACCCCCGGCCACTGCCCCATGCCCATCCTCGACCTCGCAGGCTTCCTGCTCACCGGCGTCCTCTCCGGACTACTCGCCGGTCTCTTCGGCGTCGGCGGCGGGGCCATCATGGTACCGGCCCTGATCCTGCTCTTCGGCCATCTGGGGATCGGCGGGGACTGGGGTCCGCACCTGGCGGTCGGCACCTCGCTCGCGGCCATCGTCGGCACCGGTGCGGCCTCCGCGCTGGCCCACCAGCGGCGCGGCGGCGTGCGCTGGGATCTGGTGGTCGGCCTGGCGCCGGGGATCGTGCTCGGGGCCTGGGCGGGGGCTGCCGTCGCCGGATTCCTGCCGGGGCTCTGGCTCCAGCGACTGTTCGCCGCCTTTCTGTGTTACGTGGGGCTGCGCATGTTGATCCCAGGCCGGGCGACCGGGCACCGGCCCCTGCCCGGCAAGGCGGGCCTGTGGGCCGTCGGCGGCGGCATCGGCGCCCTGTCCGCGCTGGTCGGGATCGGCGGGGGCACCATCACCGTGCCCTTCCTCGCCCGCTGCGGGCTCGACCTGCGGCAGGCGGTGGGCACCTCGGCCGCCTGCGGGGTGCCGATCGCCATCGCCGGGGCCATCGGCTTCGTGGTGGTGGGCTGGGGGCGGGAGGGGCTGCCGGCCATGACCTCCGGCTTCGTCTACTGGCCGGCGGTGCTCCTGATGCTGGTCGCCAGTATCCCCACCGCGCCGCTCGGCGCCCGCCTGGCACACAGCCTGCCGGTGGCCGTGCTCAAGCGGGCCTTCGGCGTCCTGCTGCTGCTGATTGCGGCGCGGTTGGCCTTTGGTTGAGGTTCGTCGGCGCTCGGTCCGCCGGCGCTCGGTCCGCACGGCGCTCGGTCCGCACAGCGGACCCTACCAAGACCCCGAAAACCCTGCTAATGTCCGGCCCGAGACGCACCAGTCCCGCGCGCCCGGGCGCTGGAGCAACACAGCACCGCGAACCACGGAGCACCGGACATGCCCGACCATCCCCAGACCACCCAGACCCGCCCGACCCCGCGCGAGCAACTCCTCACCGTGCGCCGCGACGGCGAGGCACTGAGCGCCGACTGGGACCACGGCAAACCCTTCGCGCTGCAACTGCCGCTGGCCAAGGCCGAGTTGGACGAACTGGCTTGGTACCTGGAGCGCTATATCGAGTTTCCCGGGGCCGGCGACCGGGCGCGCGCCCGCGCCCTGGAGGAGCGACTGGCCGATTGGGGTCTGGCGCTGTGGCAAGCGATCTTCCCCGGCGGCGACCGGAACGCGGTCTATGGACAGATCAGCGCCCGGCTGGATCAGGGCCAACCGATCCTACTGACGCTCGCGAGCGACCAGCCAGGATTTCTGATCCGGCCCTGGGAGATGCTCCGCGATCCGCGCGGCCCGCTGGTTCTGCGCGGACTGACCCTGCGGCGGCAGTTCCTGCAGGCCGACACCGCTAACAGCACACCACCCGCCGGGCTGCCGCTGCGCGTCCTGCTGATCGTCAGCCGCCCGGAGGACTTAGGCTTCATCGACCCGCGCACCAGCACCCGCCCGGTACTCGACGCCCTGACCCGACTCGGCGATCAGGTCCAAGTCGACTTCTGCGAGCCCCCGACCCTCACTGAGCTTGAGCGACGCCTCGCCGCCGCCCGCGAGGCCGGGGCGCCCTACCATATCGTCCATTTCGACGGCCACGGCGATTATTCCCCGGAGAGCGCCGACGGCGTCCTTTGCTTTGAACGTGTGGACGGCAAGACCGATCTGGTCGAAGGCCGGGAACTCGGCGCCCTCTTGAGTCGCTTCCAGGTCCCGCTGGTGCTGTTGGAGGCCTGCCGCGGCGCCCAGGTCTCCGACCGTCCGGTCTTCGGCGCGGTCGCCCCGGCCCTGCTCCAGAGCGGGGTCGGCAGCGTCATCGCCTTCTCGCATTCGGTCCATGTGGCCGCTGCCACCCTGGTCAGCGAGTGGTTCTACCGGGGTCTGGCGGGCGGCGCCACTGTCGGCGAGTCCGTCCAAGAGGCGCGCGTCGCGCTTTACCGAGACCGCCGCCGCTGGCTCGCGCTGGGGCCGGACCCGGAGACCCTGGAGCTTGAGGACTGGATCATCCCGCAGTTGTATCAGACCGGGGTGGACCGGGCGCTGGTGCCCACGGGAAGCGGCATAGTCCCGAGCCCGAGCGGCGCACCGGCCACGGAGATCCCGCTCCCCGGCTTCCCGCCCGCCCCCCGGCATAGGTTCCACGGACGCGCGCGCGAACTCCTCGTCCTGGAGCGCATCCTCCGTAACCACTCCGGCGTGCTGCTGCACGCCGGAGGAGGCATGGGCAAGACCGCCCTGGCCCGCGAGGCAGCGCACTGGTGGCTGCGCACCGGGCGCTTCGAGCGGGCCCTGTTCCACAGCTTCGAGCAGGGCGCCGGGGCCGAGGCCGTGGTCCGGCTGCTCGGCGAGTCGCTCGGCGGCGAGGGCTTCGTGCGCCTGAGCCCGGACGCGCAATGGGCCGAGTCGGTGCGGATCTTCCGGCAGCGCCCGGTGCTGCTGGTGTGGGACAACTTCGAGTCAGTCCTGCCGGCCTTCGCTGGCCAGGATGCGCGCGGCAGGCCCGCCGCCCCCGTAGGGTCCGCTGTGCGGACCGAAGCCGCTGGGCGGACCCAAGTCGGCACCGGTAACGCCCGCGCGGATAGCGGTCCGCACAGCGGACCCTACGAGGCATTCGACGCCGCCGCCCGCGCCGACCTCGAGCGGCTCTATCGGGAGCTGACCGAGGACCAGGGCCCGACCGGACCGGCGGGCCGACTGCTGGTCACCTGCCGCCCCGGGGAGACCGGGCTCGCGGGGATCCGGGCGATCCGTCTGTCCGGACTCGCCCGGCCCGATGCGCTGCACCTGCTGCGCGGGATCGTCGAGCGCGACGGAATCGACCTGGAGCGGGTCGGGTACGAGCGCGAGGAGATCGATGCACTCCTCAACCGTCTGGAGGACCATCCGCTGTCCGTCGAGCTGGTCGGACCGCATCTGAAAGACCTGACACCCCGGACGCTGCGCGATGAGTTGGCGCAGCGGTTGGACCAGTTCCAGGACCCGAGCCATGCGGAGGGCCGTAACCGGTCGCTGCTCGCCTCGCTCGATTTCTCGCGCTCTCGGCTCAGCCCCGCCGCACGGGAGGCGCTGCCCTGGCTCGGGTGGTTTGAAGGTGGGATGTTCGAGCACTACTTCCTCGCCTTCTCGGAAATCCCGGAGGCGCGCTGGTCCGACATCTGCGCCGAGCTGACCGCCACCGCCTTGCTGCGGGTCGAGGACTTGTCCGGTTTCAATACGCCTTATCTCAAGCTGCACCCGACCCTGGCAGACGCGGTGGCGCCGGATACCGGGGAGGCTGAACGGGCGGTGCGCTTCGTGGACTGCTATCTTGGGGTCATAATTCAGATCTCACGCGCGACGGGCGGCTCCCAGCCCGCCGCCGGTTTGGCGCTCCTCGGGCTGGAGCAGCCCAACCTGCGCCGGGCCATGACCCAAGCCTTCGCCGCCGGGCGGCATCTGGAGGGCGGACTCATGGGTACTACCCTGCAGAACTATCTGGAACGGGTAGGCCGGCTGCGGGAGCGGGACCGGCTGGCCGCCTGGGTCCTGGGACGGATGCCCCAAGACCAGTTGGACTTCGCCGCCTGTCAAGCGATCCGGGAGCACGCCTGGACACTCTTCACCCAGGGGCAGACCCAGGAGGCGCTGGAGGCGGTGCAGAATCTGGAGCGGCGGCTGGAGGCCGGGGAGGGTCCGGATGGTGATCCGGCCTTTGAACTCGTCTGGACACTCTTCACCCAGGGGCAAACCCAGGAGGCGCTGGAGGCGGTGCAGGACCTCCAGCGGCGACGGGGGGCCGGAGATGGTCGCGTTGGTCCGGCCTTTGCCCTCGCCACGACCCGTCACTACCGGGGCCAAATCCTGTTGAGCGCCGGCCGCCCGGACCTGGGTCTGGAGCCCCTGGGGCAGGCCATTGCGGCTTTCCGCGCGCTTGGCGATAACTATCGCGGCATGCTCTCCGCGACGCTTAGGGAGCTTGGGAACGCACTGACGGCACTCGGCCACTACGATCAGGCCCTGGCCGCCACCGACGAGGGACTTGGGATCGTCCGCGACTTGGGCGACCACCATGAGGTCGCCATCGGCCTTCATCAGACCGCCGCGATCCTGATGGACGCTGGCCGTTACAGCGAGGCCGAGGCCCGCCTTGCCGAGGCACTGCAGGCGGCCGAGCGGGTCGGCGACCTGGGGACTCAAGGCAGTTGCTTACAGCGCCTGGGCTGCCTGCAACGGCAGACGGGCCGTACCGCCGCATCCATCGACACCCTGCGCCGCGCGCTCCGATCGTTCGAACAGTCCGGCGACCGGGGCAACGAGATGCGGACTTGCGACCTGCTCGGCACGGCGGAGCAGGTTCTCGGCCGCCTGGACCCGGCCGAGGCCTGGTACCGCAAGGCACTGGACCTGGCCCAGGGGCTGGGTGCTCAACAGCAGATCGGCGCCACCCGCCACAACCTCGGCTGCCTCTTCCACGCCCGCGCCGATGCGCTCCCACAGTCCGGGATCGGCCCCGCCGCCGCGGACCCCCGGCGCGACCGGCTGCTGGCCGCGGCGGTGACTGAGATCGAGGCGGGCCTGGCGATCTGCCGGGAGATGGGCGATCGGCTCGGCGAGGCGTCGGCGCACTACAAGCTTGCCCACCTGCACCGCGTGCGCGGCGACCTGGTCCGGGCCGAGACCGAGGCCCGGCAAGCCCTCGCTATCTGGGAGCCCTTGGGCCACCCACATGCCCTGAAAGTCCATCTTGGTCTCGCCGATATCGCCCGCGCCCGCGGCGACACCCGGGGCACCGCGGACTGGCAGGCCAAAGCCGATGCCAAACAAGCCGAGGTCGACCACCTCGCCGCCGGTCCGGACGGCGGCGCCGGCCCGGGCCGGCCCACCGCCTCCGACGGCCGAACCATGGACGCACTCCACGCGCTGACCCAGGCCGCCCACCCGGCCGACGCCGCCGCGGCCCTGGCCCAACTCGTCGGCCTCCCCGCCCCCTTGGGCGCCTTCGCCCGCTTCCTGCAAGCCATCGTCCGGGGCGAGGAGCCGCTCCCGCCTCTGCCCCCCGACCTCCCCGAGCCCCTGGCCCAACTCGCCGCCGAGTTACTCGCTGCGCTCAAGCATCCTTGAAGGTGTCCCCTCATGACCGACGAAACCTATCTCGTCTTGCGGGTTCCCCGCCCCCGCCATGACGAGTCGTTCGACGACCCGACCCCGCAACCCTTCTCCGTCACCCGCGGCACCCGCGACGGCGGCGGTACCCTCGGGATCGACTCGCCCGCGCCCCCCGCCTACCGCATCGAGCGCGAGACCCTGAGCGGCCGGGACTACCGGGCCCTCAGCCGGGACCCGGAGGTGCAGGCCATGGCCCCGCCCATCCCCATCCGCCTCATCCGGCCGGTCGCGCTGGCGTCTGACGGCCCGGGTCCCGGCCCGCACGACCCCGCTGGCGCCACCTGGGGCCTGGCCGCCACCGGCGCCCTGTCGAGCCCCTATACCGGGCGCGGCATCCGCGTAGCGGTGCTGGACACCGGCATCGATCCCGACCACGCGGCATTCCAAGACCCGGACCTGGAACTGATCCAGCAGGACTTCACCGGCGAGGGCAACGGCGACCGCGACGGTCACGGCACCCATGTGGCGGCGACCCTCTTCGGCCGCGCCGTCGGCGGCCGACGGGTCGGCGTGGCCCCCGGGGTCTCCCGCGCGCTGATCGGCAAGGTGATCGGCCAGGGCGCGTCCGCCGACACCGGGACCCTGCTGCGGGCCATCCAATGGGCGACGGACGGCGGCGCCCAGGTGGTCAACCTCTCGCTCGGCATCGATTTTCCGGGCCTGGTGCAGCGCTGCACGCAGCAGGGCATGGCGGCCGAGCTCGCCACCTCCCGCGCCCTGGAGGCCTACCGCGAGACACTCCGGCTCTTCGACGCGCTGGCGACGCTCATCGCCGCCCAGGTCCAGGCGCAGTCCCGCACCGGCCGGGGGCCGGGTGCCCTGCTGGTGGCCGCCGCCGGCAACGAGAGCCGGCGCGATCAGCAGCCGGACTACCGCATCGCGGTCTCACCCCCGGCCAGCGCGGACGGGTTTCTGTCGGTGGGCGCCTTGGGCACCGCCGGCCCGCCCTACGACCGGCTGTCGATCGCCCCCTTCTCCAATTACCGCCCGCAGGTCTGCGCCCCGGGGGTCGGCATCGTCTCGGCCCAGGCGGGCGGCGGCCTCGTGCGCATGAGCGGCACCAGCATGGCGAGCCCCCATGTGGCGGGCCTGGCGGCGCTCTGGGCCGAGCGAGCGCAGGTGCAGTCCGGCGCGGTCCGCATTGTGACCCTCAGGGCCCAGGTCGAAGGGCTGGCCGCCCGCGCGCGGCTGGAACCGGGGGCCGATTGCGCGGACGTCGGGGCCGGACTGGTCGGCGCGCCGCAGGATTAAGGGAGCGGGTCCCCGCGGCCCCGCCCGGGCGACGGCACCGACAACAGCACAGACATGACGAGGCGATCGATGAATCCTGCAATACCAGAACGGCCGGACTATGTGACCAGGCTGGAGGCGGTCTACGGCGGACCGAGCCAGTCAGGCTTCGGCAGTGCCGTGTTCCATGCAACACTCCCGGGCGGCGACGACCTGACCCAGGGGGCGCTGGCGCAGTACCGGACCTTCGTAGGTCCGCTCTGGGAGCGTTACGGGGAGGCGGCCTGGATGGGACCCTGGCGGGTGGTCTATGCCCGCGCGCCGGGCGCGAACCCCGACATCGAGGCCGAGTTGCGGGGTATCGCCGACCGCGAAGCCCATCTGTCGGTGCCGATGATCCTCGACGACCTCGAGGGGGCCGACGCGGCCCGCGCCGCCTTGTCCGCGGCCTTCGACGCCCCGGCGGTGACCGAGCTGCGGGTCTTCAACCTGGGCGACGGCGCGGCGATGACGGGGCTGCTGGTGGCCGGACGCCGCGGTGCCGACGGCGCGACCACCTGCCTCGTCTTCCTGATGGACTGACGGCATGCCTCTCGGGGGCGGCTGATCGATTGGCGCCCCGGCCGGAAATCGGATCGTGACCGGCGACGCTGGGTTGCACGACGCACCCAAGGACACGGAGGCTGCGGTGCTGCTGACCAATCAACGTCGGTTCTCCCCTCAGGCGCCGGCCAGGTGCTCGACCTCGAAGCCCGCCACCGCGCGCCGCTCGCGGCTGAACTCCACGCCGATCAGATGCACCGGTACGCCGGCGGCCAGACAGGCGGACCGCCGCGGCCCCATCCGCGGCCGCGGCCACGACGCGCCAGTCCGCGTGAGAACCGCTCTTTCCGGGTTGACCGGAACCCTCGCCGGCGGCATCGTGACCGGACACGTCCACGCCCGAGACCGACCATGATGACCCGTAAGCTGCCGATCGGTATCCAGACCTTCGCGAAGATCCGCGAGGACGACTGTTATTACGTCGACAAGACGGGCTTCATCCGGCGGCTGATCGCCGAGGGCAGTCAGTATTTCCTCTCCCGCCCGCGGCGTTTCGGCAAGTCCCTGTTGATCGACACCATCGCGGAGGTCTTCGCCGGCAACGAGCCGCTGTTCCGGGGCCTTGAGATCCATCCGCACTGGGACTGGTCGGTACGCTTTCCGATCATCCGGCTGAGCTTCGCCGAGGGCGTTCTGCACCGCCGCGCGGCGCTCGACGCCCGGATCGACGACCTGCTGCGCATCAACGCCGAGGCGCTCGAGCTGACCCTGCATCCGGGGCTCGACGTGGCCGGCACCTTCGGCGACCTGATCCGCCAGGCGCAGGCCCGACAGGGTCAGCGGGTCGTGGTCCTGGTGGACGAATACGACAAGCCGATCCTCGACAATCTCACCGACCCCGACACCGCACGGGCGATGCGCGACGGGCTGCTCAATCTGTACTCGGTCATCAAGGACGCCGACGCCCATATCCACTTCGCCTTCCTGACCGGGGTCAGCCGGCTCTGCAAGGCCGGCATCTTCTCCGGGCTCAACAACCTCAACGACATCACAGTCGATGCCCGCTACTCGGCCCTGTGCGGCTATACCGAGGACGATGTGGATCAGGTCTTCGCGCCGGAGCTCCCGGGGCTCGACCGCGCCGAGGTGCGCCGCTGGTACAACGGCTACAACTGGACCGGGGAGGCGGTCTACAACCCCTTCGACCTGCTGTTGCTGTTTCAGGATCGGGTCTTCCGCTCCTACTGGTTCGAGACCGGCACCCCGACCTTCCTGGTCGAGTTGCTGGCCCGGCGCCAGTTCTTCACCCCACGCCTCGCCCGGTTGGTTGCCGACGAGGCACTGCTATCGGCCTTCGACGTGGACCATATCGCCCCCGAGGCATTGCTGTGGCAGACCGGCTATCTCACGTTCACCGGCAGCCGACGGCTGGGGGCACGGCTGGAATACACCCTGGGCTATCCGAACCTGGAGGTGGAAGCGGCACTCAACGACAGCCTCGCCAAGGCCATGATCGGCGACCCGGGCCGTGCCAGTGAACTCGCAAGTCGGCTTTACGACGTGTTGGTCGGCGGCGATTTTGCGGCCCTGCGCGCCCATGTGCAGGCCCTGTTCGACGCCATCCCCCACCACTGGCACGACAACAATCCGATCGCCCGTTACGAAGGCTTCTATGCCAGCGTGTTCTACAGCCACATCGCCGCCCTGGGCCTGGACCTGACCCCCGAGGACGCCACCGCGCACGGCCGCATCGACCTGACGCTGCGCTTCGAGGCCCAGGTCTGGCTGTTCGAGTTCAAGGTGGTGGAACTCGCCCCCGCGGGCCGGGCGCTGCAACAACTCAAGGACCGCGGCTATGCGGACAAGTACCGCGCCCTGGGCCAGCCGATCCATCTCATCGGCATCGAATTCAGCCGTGAGCAGCGGACCCTGGTCGGCTTCGAGGTCGAGACCCTGGCGCCGGCCGGATGATCTCGCGTGAGCAATGGCCCGATTCAGGGTCCATGGCAGGGATGCTCGTAGCTGCCGGCCGGCAGGCGGATGCTGACCCGGGCCCCGGGGGCGAGCGCCTCGACGCTCAGGCTGCCGCCCAACAGGGCGACGCGCTCGCGCAGGCTGTAGAGTCCGAAGCCGGCCGCGGGGCTTCCCGGTGCGCCGTCGCCGTCCGTGTCGAAGCCGATGCCGTCGTCTTCCACGCGCAGTTCGAGACCCGCGGCGGTGCCGGTGAGCCGGATCTCCCCGCGGGTCGCCCGCGCGTGCTTGATCAGGTTATACACCAGTTCGCGTGCGGCCCGGAACAGGATCACCGACAGGTCGTGGCCGAGCGGCGGCGTGTCGGCGCCGATGACACAGTGGATCGGGAGGCCCCAGCGCACGCGCGCGTTGGCCGCCAGCCACTCCAGGGCGGCCGGCAGGCCCCGCTGGTGCAGCACGGGGGGGCTCAGCTCGAACTGGAGCGAGCGCAGCTCGCTGATCCCCTCGCGCAGCAGTTCCAGCCCCGTGGCCAGCATCTGTTCGGACTCGGCGTCGCGCTCGCGGCCGGCGGCATCGACCTGCATCTGTGCCAGGGCAAGCTTCTGCATGGGGCTGTCGTGCAGTTCGCCGGCCAGCCGGGCGCGCTCGGTCTCCTCGACCAGGGCCATCTCGATGGCCAGGCGGCGCAGGCGCCGGTTGGCCAGGTCGAGTGCGTCCGCGCGCTGCGCCAACTCGGATTCGCGGTGCTCGACCGCGTCCAGGACGGCATTGAACCCTTGCACCAGGGTTGCCAACTCCGGCCCGGCGCCGGGGTCGCGGATGCGCGCCGCGAAGGTCTCGTCGACCGAGATCACACGACTCTGCTCGGCCAGGGCCAGGATCGGGTCGCTGAGTCGGCGTTGCAGGCGCAGCGCGAGTGCGAGTGCCGCGGCCAGGGTCAGGAGGGCGAAAAGTCCGGCAATCCACAGGTATTGGGCGAGTTGCCGGTTCAGTTCGTCAAGCCGGGCGTGAATCAGGATGTGGCCGACCGGACGGTCGTCGAAGCGCATCCGGTAGTCTACCCGCACCCGGGTCGCGAGCAGCCGGCGCAGACCCGCGGTCCGCGGGTCGTCCAGATCGGCCGCCTCCCGCTGCCAGCGCGCGACCTCGCGGCCCGCGGCGTCGTAGAGCAGGGCCTCGCGGATCTGGTATTCGCGCTCCAGGGTTGCGAGCTGACGCCGGGCGGTTTCGGGGTCGTCGAAGACCAGCGCGGAGACGCAGTTCTCACCGACCACCTGCGCGAGCACCTGGAGGTCGCGCAGCATGTGGTCGCGCATCAGCGTCAGGTCCATGACCATGGACAGCAGGGTGGCCAGCCCCAGGGGCACCAGGGTCATGAGCATCAGGGCCAGCATGACCCGGGTACGGATGCTCTGCCTGCTCATCGCACGAGCTCCGCGACATCGTAGAGGCGTGACGAGACCTTGAGGCTGCGGCCTTGAAGCGCCCGCGGGTCGATCGCGAAGCGCAGGCGCTCCCCTTCGCCCAGGATATCCGGCTTGAGGAAGAAGTTGATCGCGACGCCGTGCCCGACGAATCCCGGGCTGTCGCCGACCAGGAGGACGGGCCGGTCCGCGACTGCCTCCAGGATCGCGGGGAGCCTGGCCGCGGCCGCGGTGCCGACGAACAGGATGCGGGCGTCGCCGATCTGCGCCACCGCGTCCGCCTGCACGATGCGGATCGGCGCGGTGCCGACCCGTCGTCCTTCCCGTTCGAGCTGACGCAGGGCCGCGGCCAGCGGATCATCGCCGATGACCGCGATGACGAACGGGACCTCGGCCGCCTGACGCGGCCACTCGACGAAGCGGGTGAAGTTGTAGAGATAGGCGACCTTGAGACCGCGGGTCAGGTCCGCGCTCTCCCCGGCCGTCCCAGGCAGCGCGGCACACGTCAGGCACAGCGCGAGCCACAGGGCTCGCCCGATGCGTCCGCGGGTCGGTCCGTCGAACACCGGGCCTCAGAAGGCGTAGCCCAGGGTGAGCGTGACGACCCGCCCGGGTCCGATCAGCCCCCGGTCGAGGTCGGTGAGCTCGTTGGCGGGATAGCGAATCTCGGCGTTGAGCAGGTTGGAGACGTGCAGCGACGCATAGGGTCCCTGGCCGGTCGGGTCCCAGCGCAGGTTGAGTCCGAGGTCCCAGTACCCGGGGACCTCCTCGCCGATGCGCGCGACCAGCCCCTGCATGGGTCCGGCGACGAAGTTCCAGTCCGGCTGCATGGGGGCGACGTAGTTTCCATAGACGGCGAAGGTCAGTGGGCCCTGGTGCCAGTCGGCCTTGAGCTTCGCGACCAGGGCTGGGGAATAGCTGGGGGCGAGGGGGCCCGCGGGGTCCTCCGTCCGCTGCCAGGTGAGGCTGGCACTCAAGTTGAGCGCGGGCAGGGGTCGGGCCTCGCCGATCAGTTCCAGGCCCAGGGTGCGCCAGCGGCCCGAGTTGTCGTCCTGGCTCAGGTAGATGCCGGTCGCCGGATCGACCTGCTGGATGGTGCGCGCGAGCCGGCTCAGGCGGTTGTAGAAGACCCCGGCGTTGAGCATCCAGCGGGTGCGGGTCAGGGTGTAATTGGCCTCCCAGGTCTCGATACGCTCGGCCTCGGGCAGGTTGATCTGATCGGTGTCCTGCGAGGCGGTGCCCCAGATGAGCTTGAGGACCTGATCCGGCTCGGGGCTCCACAAGAGCGCGATCCGACCGTTGACCGGCAGGGTGTCCTGGTTCGGGAAGGACAGTTGCCGGGGCCCTTGGCTGCGCCCCTGCTGCTTCGTCTCCCGGTAGCGCTCCGGCAGCAGGCTCAAGCGCAGGCCGCCGACCAGACGCAGCCGCGGGCTGGCCTGCCAACTGGCCTCGGCGAACAGGTCATGGGTGACGACCGGCTCCAGCCGGTCGATCTGGTCGATGAAGGGATAGAGGAATGCACGGTTGCGCACGTCGTAGAGGTTGAGCAGTCGGTAGCCGACAATGGTGTCGAGCGTGGCAACCGGGCGCCAGTGCAGATCGGCCTCGACCTCGAGGCGACGCGAGGACTGGTGTTGCTGGCCGTGGACCTCTGGCAGCAGCATATCGATCTGGTAGGCGTCGTAGTGCTCGCTGCTGTAGATGCCGGTGATCCTCAGCCCCAGGTCGTCGCTGAAGCGATGCGCGTAGCCCAGCGAGGCGTGGAGGGTGTCCAGTTGGATGCGGGTGCCCTCGTCGAAGGGCGGGGTCAAGGCGTAGATGCCCCAGTCGCGCCGGTTCAGACGCACCTTGGCCTGCCAGTCGTGCCACTGGGCCGAGAAATCGAGGCTCCCGAGGCGCAGGTCCTGGTCCCCGTCCATCCCGGCGTGCGCGCCGGGGTGGAGTCTGGCCAGTTGTGCGGGACTGCGCATGTCCGCGTAGGCCCCGTCCAGACCGTCCGTGCGGTAGGCGCCAAGGTTCAGCGCGACGAAGCCGTCGGCGGAGGCGTCGCCGACGCGCGCGAAAACCTGTCCGCTGCGGCGGCTGCCCAGGCTGGCGGAGACCCGGGGACCGTGGCGCTCGATGGCGTTGGTCACGACATTGACGACGCCCTGGAAGGCGTTGTTGCCGTAGATCACCGACATGGGTCCGCGGATGATCTCGACCCGGTCGATGGCCTCGACGGGGATGTCCAGCCGGGCGATCTCGGTGGCG
>Ga0247840_10002159_pt1 | contig 35794 bp, 36 predicted proteins | sample LaCruzMarch2015__FD_192404 | JGI IMG/M metagenome (GOLD analysis project Ga0247840, IMG submission 192404) | Freshwater microbial communities from meromictic Lake La Cruz, Castile-La Mancha, Spain - LaCruzMarch2015_17m | ecosystem: Environmental > Aquatic > Freshwater > Lake | place: Spain...
TAATATAATTTATACAAAGGTCATGAATTTCTGGCTTAAAAAACGCTGAAGATTTATTAAGAGATTTACGAGCGGGAATATATGAGAAAATGAGGAGTCAAATGAAATTAACAACCATTCACAAGGATATTGAGAGCATAGAGTTCAAAGTATTAAGCGAAAAGAGCATTTTCAATGTTGCGTCGCTTGATGAAAGCATAGAAACACTCTCCGAAGATTCTTCGCCGGAATATAAATATATTACCAATTTCACAGTTGATGTTTATGCAGTTGACGGTATGGGCGAGATATTGGCTAATATAGGCTTCCTTAAAGGGACTTCCATTGAAGCCGAAGTCACCTTTATGGACGTGAACAGCTTTTTGGAGTTGTGTGATATGGTTTCAACGGATTTGTACCTTATGGCAGAGGCAATCACCGACAAGGATGGTCATGTTAAAAAGTCCATATGCCCGACCGAAAGAAATATTATGTATATCGAGAATATATATGTTGAGGAAAAATACCGATGCATGGGTATTGGGAAATATCTTATTGACAATATCGGCGGCTTGTTTTCGCAGGCGTTAAATTATTCGCATTATGCCTTTTTATTGAAGCCATTCCCACAAATTAAGTATGGTGAGCGCAGCTTGCGTGATTTAGAATCGGCGATGCCGGAAGAAATTGAAAAGCTAGTCAATTTCTATAAAAGAGCCGGATACCAATTTATCAAAGGTTCGAATTATATGTACAAAATCCAAGCTGATGAGTTATTTCGGATGTTGGGGATATAGTTGGATTTGTGGGACAAAAATGGGGGTAAAATGGCTGAACAGAATAAAAAGAATAAAAAGCGAAGATGTATAAATTGTGGTCGAGCCATGAAACAGCAGTTTATAGGGTTACAGCATTGTAAGTGCGGAACAAGTTGGCAAAACGGTATGGATTATTTTGAACGGGAACCAAATATGGTTTTCACTTTGGAGCGGCGAAAAAAAGGCAACAAAACAAAGCAAGTCACGGTTATACGGATAAAAAATGATGTCGAATCTAATATTGTGGAAAATACTGTACTTTTTGATAGGTGATGTTATAATGGACAGGATGATTTATTGGATAACGTTATAAGAACACGTAGATCAACAATTTATTAACCGTCATTATGGATGTGAAAAGGCAAAGAGCATTTCGGTTTAAAAATAGTTTAAACTTAAAACTTTTGCTGAACTAATAAAAACAACATATGAGAATATGATAGCTACTTGGGGAAATTCGAAATTTCTTAAACTAGCATCCATAACCTTATATGAACTATGGCGTTTCTATTGACTTTTCAATTGACATTTCCTGAAAATGGTGTTATAATGTCCAATGTATAATAAGATTTAGTTGCATAAGGGAGATTTGTTATGGCACCAATTACTGCAACACAAATTGCAAAACAATTAGACATTTCACGATCTTATCTCTATTACCTAAAAAGCAATGGGGTTTTTACTGTTGAAACAACTTCGTCTGGACGACCAAAATGGGATACAAATATAATAGAGCAAATACGATTTGCTATTGAAGAAAAGAAACCACAAAATCAAGAACCTGAATCACTGCCTTACAAAACATCTTACATAAATAACAGACGATACCTTGGTAATAAATATAAGTTGTTGCCGTTTATAAAAGAAATTGTTGAAGCAGAGTGCGATGGTATTAACACGGTTGCGGATATCTTTTCAGGCACTGGTGCCGTTGCTTCTGCATTCATTGTTAAAAAGCTTATTACTAATGACATTATGTACAGCAACTATATTTGCCATGTTGCGTGGTTCGGCACGGAAGAATATTCAGAAGAAAAAATAATTGAGCACATTATGCATTACAACAGCATAGAAACAAATGAAGAAAACTATATGAGTAAGAATTTTGCAGACACTTTTTTTAGTACAAAAGACTGCTCGAAAATAGGATATATTCGTGAGGATATTGAAAGATTGTATGAAGGCGGACAGATAAACCTTCGTGAAAAGGCTCTTTTGATAACCTCTCTTTTGTATGCGATGGATAAGATTGCAAACACCTGCGGTCATTACGATGCATACCGACAAAATGCTGTGTATGACAAAGAAATAGAGCTCACTGTGCTAACGCCATCGCCTAATCTTAATGCTAATAATCAATGTTTTAACACCGATACAAATGAGCTGGTTAAGAGCATTGAAGCTGACCTTGTATACATTGACCCGCCATATAATTCAAGGCAATATTGCGATGCCTACCATCTGCTTGAAAATGTTGCTCGTTGGGAAAAGCCTAAGGTTTCAGGCGTGGCAAGGAAAATGGATAGAAGTAAACTTAAAAGCGACTACTGTACAACAAAGGCAACTAAAGCATTTGAAAATTTAATCCAAAACACGAAATCAAAATACATATTACTATCGTATAACAATATGGCAGAAAAGGGTAATGATCGTTCTAATGCTAAAATCAGCGATGATGACATTATGAGGATACTCTCTGCAAAAGGACAAGTGAAAGTTTTCACCAAAAGTTACAAGGCGTTTACCACTGGTAAATCTGATATTAAAGAAAACGAGGAACGATTATTCCTGTGTAAATGCTTTGATATAGAAAAAGATATTATTCAATCACCACTTAACTATATTGGTGGTAAATTTAAATTGCTACCACAAATATTGCCACTATTCCCTAAGAACATCGACACATTCGTAGATATCTTCTGCGGAGGGTGCAATGTTGGAATAAATGCCGAATGTGCAAAGGTCATATTCAACGATAGAAGTAAGTCGTTATTATATTTATACAATACATTTAAGAATTTAGATAAAGTTACGACCTTTGAAATGATAGATGAAATTATCGATAAATATAATCTTTCGCGCTCCTATGAGTTCGGGTATTCCCATTACAACAGCAATGGTGCCGATGGCTTGGGTGCCTACAATAAAGAGGGATATTTGAAGTTGCGAGAGGACTTTAATGAGCATAAGAATGAGGACTATTTTTACTATATAATGTTGTATGTTCTTATTGTGTACTCGTTTAATAATCAAATTCGTTTTAATAGCAAAGGGAAATTTAATCTACCGGTAGGAAAACGGGATTTTAACAATAAAATGAGAGACAAACTATCATCTTTTATTGACAGACTAAAAAGCGGTGATTACAGGTTTATTAGTCAAGATTTTCGAGAGTTTACCATTGATGAATTGGACGAAAACAGTTTTGTATATGCCGATCCACCATATCTAATCACTTGTGCCACATACAATGAGCAAGACGGCTGGAATCATCAAAGCGAAAAAGATCTGCTTGCTTTTTTAGATAGCTTACACAGCAAAAATATCAAATTTGCACTATCTAATGTGCTAACAAGCAAAGGGAAAACGAATGAAATACTGCTTAACTGGGTAGAAAGAAATAACGACAAATATAAAGTGATAGATTTGGAATACAGTTATTCGAATTCCAACTATCAAACTAAAGATAAAACAAGCGGCTCTCGCGAAGTGCTGATTGTGAATTATGAGGTGGATGAATAGGATGGCGGATATTTCATATAAAAGTTATTGTTGGGCACTAGGAACAACCAGTTTTAGAACTAAGAATTTCAATTATAATATAGAACTACAACTTTTGTTTATAGATGAATTTAGGAAACTAACTAAAAATCAGAATAAAACATGGCAAGGCTTGCAAATAGATTATTACTATTTTTTGCGTGATAAAGGGTTTGTAAAAGGGGACGCACCTCGTCCCGACAAAGATGCCAGAGAAAAAACCTCTGGTTTAGTTAGTTTGGGGCTGTTAACCTCTGAAAGAGAAATAACAAAGGCTGGACAAGCTCTGTTAGATATAAGTTTAAAACGAGATTTTGCATCTGATAATAGCTTGGAATTGCCGAAGGATAGCTATATTTATCTAAAGCAATTACTTAAAACATCGAATATGGTAGATGGCAAAGTCGTTCGTCCATTTGTAGTTTTTGCTTATGTGGAATCAAAACTTGGATATTTAACCAAAGATGAATTCACATATTTGCTTCCACTATGCACTGACATGGACACAACAAATAGAATTATAAATAACGTGAAGGATTACCGAGAAGGGAAGATAACATTTGATGAGATTTTAATATCCGTCTTTATGTCTATGGAAAATTATCAAGCTGCTTTTTCATTGTTTAACAAAAATTCTGTAACCAAAGATCTAATTTGTACTATTGGAATTAATAGGAAAAGTGGTTCGGGCGGTGTAGAAAGATACGATGAAAAATATTATTTTGTTTACGATATACTAAAAGATATAGTGATTAACAAACAACATCAAAGAGCATATGAGTTGTTTGAAGCAACCAAGCAGATTAGTGGTAAAGCTTCTGCAATGTGGAAAAAATACCTTTTCACTACAACCAACGCAAAAGCTGTAAAGCGTGATGGCTATTCTGCTATACAAAATTCAGATATATTAAATGTTGAAAATATTGTTCAATTCAACGATTTGTTTTTCAAAAGATTACATCTATATAAAATGAAAGCTACTTTAAGTGATTATTTTGACCTTAACAAGCGTTATTTTAGATTGACAGACACCGTTATATTCGGTTATGGCAAAGTGGAATTTGATATATTATCAAAATGTTATTTTAATAATATATCAGATGAATTAATCAAAATTGCTTTTGTAGATTGTGACGAGTTAAATGATGATATACCGCTTGAAAATATTGATCCTTGTTTGGCAATTGATGAAGTTTCACTATATAATGCACTTGGTAGAACAGTTGGAACTGATGTATCAACAGCGCAACAAGCAAAACAAGTAATAAAAGACGAGCGCTATCAAAGACTACATAATTTAATCGATGAAAAATTTTCAAAAGAGCAACTTATTGATCTGTTCACTAAATTTGAAAATAGAAATGATGATGAAATTCGCAAAGCTATTACAGATAATGCTGATATACCAACTATGTTTGAGTATGTATTAGGCATTGCGTGGTATATAATCAGCGATAAACAAGGAGACATTTTGGAATATTTGAATTTGTCGCTCGAAGCTGATTTGTTGCCAAAAACCCATGCAGCAGGTGGCGAAGCTGATATTGTTTATAAGTACGAAAAAACACCGCATTATCCAGAACATACTTTGTTGATAGAAGCAACATTATCAGAAAAGAACGCTCAACGCCGTATGGAAATGGAGCCGGTTTCAAGGCACTTGGGAGATTATTTGGTTTTAAATTCAAACAAAGGAGCATATTGCGTGTTTGTTTCTACATATTTGCATATAAATGTGATTTCTGATTTTAGAATGAGGAAAAATGCTTCATATTTCAGCAGTGATGGAAGCAAATCCGTGAGAGGTATGAAGATAATTCCTTTGCAGACTAGCGAAATTAAAACAGTTTTAGCAAAGGATATAAAATATGCTAATTTATACCAGATGTTCGAAAGTGCTTATAATTCAAGCGTTGGTGAAGCAAAATGGTATGATGAAGATGTAGTTGACAAAATAAATCAATAATTTGTGCAAGATAAATGAGACCACAATGACTAAACAAATCCAAGAGCTTTTCCCAAAATACAGATTATCTTTTTAAAACAAAGCATTGAAAAAAATGAAGGTGTGCATTGTGTAAAGAGTTAACAAAAATGCAATTGTATTGACAAAGCTAATGAACCACATATAAAGACTCCAACTTTGATACAATTAAGTATCGAGGTTGGAGTTCTTTTTTTGTGCCTAAAAGCCTTGATATAAGGGCATTTGGGCGTTTTTGTCATTCTGATGGAGTAGTTTTTTACTCTGGATTTTTTGCGATTTAAGGGTGGCTTGCGGTTAATTGGGTTTTGTGTGCCAGACAAATCGTTAAAAGATAGGGTATCGTTAAAAGATTGGAGACATCGTTAAAAGATTGAAACATCAAAAAATGTGTGCAACGGGAACCTTTACCGTTGCATTCATCTATTTTTCTTTTTCATTTCTTCTAATATTTTCTTCTGCGTTTTAATCAATTCACGTTCATTTTCTCTCTTTTTTGCCTCTGCGTCCATTGCTTGGCTCAACAGTACGCCCGCTGTAAAATACGGAATTTGGGGCTTGTTATCTCCCGCTATAGGGTGCCCGCAATGAGGACAGCTGGCCGCCTTGTCTGATATTTTTTTATTACATTGTGGGCAAGCTATAAGAACTCCTTTTGCAATCGCTGGATTTTCTTTATACCCATCGCCGCCCTTCTTTCTAAATATGACAGACAATAAAAGAAAAAGTGCAACGATAATAAACACACCATAATAAATCGTTTTTGCTATGTTTTCACTGGCTACTTCGCTGTCTGGTTTTGTTTCAATGTCTTTTATAGAAACATAACCAGAAGAAACTAAAATATCTGAGTCTTTATAATATTCCACAAGTATCCAATCGGAATTATTTTCTTTGCTTACAACTTTCAATTGTGTTTTGTATGGTTGAACATATTCGACAGTGGAACTTATTATGGGTTTGCTATAAATCTTCGCACCGTCTTTGTTTGCGACAGATATGTGATATCCAGCAGTTATGAGGTCAACACGAGTTTCTGCAAACGCAGCAGTTGTCGATAGCATCAGAACAATAACTGCCATAGATAATATAGATATTTTTTTCATTTTTCAATCTCCGTTCTTTTATGCATTGTGCCTGTATTCTATAACAAATGCGTTTTAAGTTTTTCAAAACGCTTTACAAACTCACGCATATACAAATCAACATTTTTGTCCATTTTACACTGAGGGTCTCTTTTTAAACCTGGCATTCTATATGCGGGATGCCACATATCTATAACTCGCTTGTCTTTTGCGTCCGCAATCCTCTTAACCAGCTCAAATGTGCCAAGGCAGACTATTATATCAGGATTGAGCAGGGATATTTGTTTTTTTATAAATTCCGCATATTTCGTTGTGTACGGTTCCACTTTTTCTGCTTTGCTACCGCCGCCGCGCTTGTTCAAATTCATAAACGCTGCACGACCTAGTCCAGCCTTGATTTCTTCTTCTAATGGACACTCGTTTTTATCCAAAATGTAACACGCCATACGCCCCATTTTTTCATGCTGTTTAGACTGGTTGACATTTTTCCCCTTGTTAATATATTCCTGATACCATGTAATGTGTGTTCTTTCTGAAGGGTCATTGGCACCATCATACCCGAGCTGATTTACTTCTTTCAGTACAAAAAGCACCCTGCTGTAATTATGCTCAAATATGTATCCGTCAGCAATAAATGAGTTTTTTTCCATGCCTATTATAGTGGTTGCCTCATAATTTTCCTCTGTAGTATGTGCGTGTTTCCATAGTGCAAATAGCTCATTGAGGTTGGTTGTCTTATCAATTTTCATCAGTGTTTCGCTCCAATAGCAACCTTTCATCTTCATCATCTCCTAATGAATATTTTCCCATCACTATAGAACAAAAACAAGGCTCGGATTTGGTGAAAAACTTGACCTTGTTGGTGCTTTTATTTTATATTATTCACTACGAGGATTGTTGCGTAGAGCTTCTTTTGTTGCCTTTGTGACACTTTTCAGAATTCGCATTTCATCGTTTGAACAATCTTCTAACAAATTGGCTAATTTAATATCGTAAGTATCTTTAGATTGGATTAGGCTGTCGCTAAGTAAATCATCCACAGTAACAGATAATACATCTGCTATTTTTACGATTTCTGTAAGCTTTAGTTTGGTTTTTCCATCTTCAATATTACTGATATTTAGAGTTGATAATTGCGTTGATTCCGCAAGTGACTCCTGTGTCATATTGGCTTGTATTCTTGTTTCTTTAATTTGCTTCCCCACTGCTTTGTAATCAATACCCATAAGAGTAACATCCTTTCCACATTATTTATACCAAAACATTCCATTTATTATTATACACTGTAATATTCTAATATACAATTCTTTTATCAGACCGTAAAAGCCATCCATTTAGAGTAACCTCTCTCCACATTCAGCAATCAGCTTCCAATCCTCAAAATCCTTTACTTTGTAATCGACTCCGTTATTCCTCTCTTTTGACGTTCCTCGATATAAAATTTATCAAAAGCGGAGACCATTCCAGCACCGTATGAAAGTGGGTAGCTTTCGATAATTGTATCATAAGCTATTATGCCATCAAACGGCAATAAAACAGCGTCAACAAGGGCGGGCAACTTTTCAGCTGGAAAAATATTAGACACTGGGTTTAATGCACCTGTAACACCATAGAGTATCGTTTCTTTTTTCTCTTCAAATCGCATTAAAACAGTATATTTCGCAATGTTTCTAAGAATTGCAAATCTACCTTTAATGTGATGCTTTTGCCAATCTGCCAGAACGCTACATTCACGTTCTGACAGTTCATCTCCTGCTGCCTTGATATATGAAGCAATCAGCTTGGGGTGTTCCCACAGATAATTCCTTATAGGGTGGATAAGAGATACGTCGTTTGTCTGATAATTTAATTCATCTAAATCGTCTTGTGCTTCTTGGCAGATGCGTTTATTTTTATTCACATAGCTGAGTAATCCGTACCATATCTTATAAAACTCTGCAGTCTGTGTTTCAGTTAATTTTTTCATTTATATAGTTCCTCACTTTCATCATTGCCCATCATCATTCTGTAATGTTGCCTCTGCTCTAATGTTTACAACATCAGTTAAAATTTGCGGTTTTGTTGAAAAAACATTTATATTATCAAAATTCAACAATTTATGTTACAATTATAGCATTATAATTTAGGCGTGTAAACAATTTATGGAAACAAATTTATTCAATGGAAATAGGAGTGAAAACACTTTTGAGAAAACGGATAAAAACAGCCTGTTTTAAGATTATCTAATCAGCCTAGAAGGCTAAATATAGGCTGATATGGAGGTTGACTGCATGCAAATCCACATCCAGCATAATTGGAAGTGGATTTATTTCAGTAATATCATAGGAAAATTGAGGTTCGAATAGTCAAAATAATCGTACCGTGTCAAAACCACGTCATTTGAATTGACGTGGTTTTTTTTATCGAATATTGATATGTTAGTTTATGCTAAATTATATGTCTCTTGAAAAAATTAAATCACGACACATGGCAGGCCTCTTTCTACTCTTGAACAGTCCGAACATATACCCGAACATGTTTTGTTTAATTGTTTATTATCACATTTATCCCTAAAATACTCTAACTCGTCTGATTGATATTTCATTTTCTTTAATCTACCTAAATATTGTTCTTTTAAATCATCATACATTTGTGTATATAAATCTGCTTGTGCTTTCGAATCATAATACATTTTTCTATATTTTTCAACTTGTACCTGCATATCATAATGTGATTTTTTGTATTTTTCTACTTGCTCTTTCAAAGACGTATTATCATATTGAATTTTTGATAATTGATGTTCTAATAATATTTTTGCAGCTATATTTTCTGAATTTTTAAAAGACATTTGACTATAATGTTTTACTTGCCCTTTTAATGATGTATTTTCTGCTTGTATATTTATTAACTGCTTTTCTAATAAGGATTTCGCCTTTTGTTCTTGTTCAATTATCTTATCTAGTTCGTTCAGAAATACTTGCTTATGTTTTACTATTTCTTCTTTTTTTGCTTTGAGTATCTTTGCAATTAAAAAACATAAAATAAATATGACGATTATATACATATTTTATCTACCATCCTTAATTTGTTATCCAGCGTAGAGATTTAATAAGTTATAAAACCTATTTATTGCTTAATATATAAAATAATAGATCATTGGTTCATAACAAGCAGAAATATTGTTTCATTGTGACTTTTAGTGTGTGCATCGCTATTTTATTCATACATATAAACACAAAATAAACTTCCATTGTGTCAATAAAATTAGTGTAAAGTCTGATTGGTTATCGTATGTTAGCAACTGTTTCATACGATTTTCCACTTTGCAATAGCATTACTATTGCACATTTATCAGGAGTTTTACCATTATCTTCCTTTACACCAACAGTTACAATAACGCTTATACTCTTTTTAATGTTATGTAAGGGAGCGGTTATCATATCTAAATCTTTGTCATAAGGTTGCTTAATATATCCACCACGTTGGTTAAAGTAATTTTCATAATATTTAAAGGCTTCATCAAAACTAGCAGAGGTATTAAATACAACAACTAACGAGCCATCTTGTTCATTAGTTTTTACTATTTCTGTTTTCTTATAAAGTGGAACATCTTTAGGGAATCCATTAGGTAATTCAAATGATTGATCGGTATCATTTGTTTTTTCAATAGTGTGGATATTATAACCATTACTTTCAAGCATTCCAGTACTTGCATTTCCTATAGCTGTTATAACACCATTTTCCGAAATTCCAATAGTATTACTGCTACCTGCAATTGCGCATTTCATGTTTGCCCAACTTGATGTGTTGCATTCACCATTATTGTTACTACCAGTTGACAAAACTGTGCCATCAATTTTTAGTGCCACAGCATTACCTCCACCTGCCGATATGCTCACCACGTTATTCCAATTAGAGACATCTAAACTATTACCCAACAAACCTTTACCAACAGCAACAACTGTGCCATCTTTTTTTAGCCCCATTGAGTAACCACCTCTAGCTGAAATAGCTATTATGTCAGTCCAACTTTCAACATTACATTGTCCATTATTATTGTCTCCGCATGCAACAACTGTACCATTGGATTTCAAACCTATAGTATGTGCATCCCCTGCTGAAATAGCAAAGATGTCATTCCATGAATTTACATTATATTGTCCCTTATTATATGATATATCACCAACGTATTTTGTAGAGACAACAGTTCCGTCAGCCTTTAGACCAACAGTATGGAACATACCAGCAGAAACTTCTGTGATATTAGACCATTCTGATACATTTTCCGCACCTGCATACCATTTATATTTATCGATATCTTTTGTTGCAACAACCGTTCCATCTTTTTTTAATCCGACTAAGCCATATTGATGGGAAACAACTGATGTAATATCTTTCCATCCTGCAACTTGAAGTTGTCCATGATTATTGCGACCAAGAGCTATTACAGTCCCATCGTCTTTAACAAAAGCTGTAAAATCATTTCCCGTGGTAATTCGGTGGTTTAACATAAGCTTTTTATATTGTTGATGTGAATCTTTATAATCGTAGATCTTCATAAATATAGACATTGCTTCCAAAGTCTTCCTATTTGAGACTAATTCAACAGCCTTATTGTAATCTGTTTCTGGTGTTGATCCAGTACTTGTAATCTTTGTTGTTTCTGTAATATTAGATTTATTTGTATTAGATGTTGAGGCACAAGAGCACAACATTGACATAATCACACATGTAATAATAACTGCATACAATCTTTTTTTCATACATACACATCCTTTATTTGATAATTAAATATTTAATGTATTCTTAAATAGTTCATATTATAATTCCTAAACTTACACCATTGTAAATATCTACATATTTCTATATTATAACATACAACATTTGATATAACAACAGGAAATATGGAATAACTTAGCAGAGTATTAAATAACTTGAAATGCTAAGTTGAAGCCATTTTATAGTTTAATGGTTGTACTATATCTTTACTGCAAATTAATTTTTTAGTATTTGTGATGTTAGGTCTGCACAAGGAAATCTGTCTATTATCACACAAAATTGTGTTGCTGAAAAGCGTTGATGTACCTGGAATTTGAGGCTGTGGATTTTTCCATTTTGTCCAAGACATTTTGGATGGGGAAATCCTCAAGCACTTCTGTTTACACACACGTTTTTGGTGCAAAAAAAGGCGCTCGTGAGAGTTTCCCAAGCGCCTTGCTGTTAATTATTCAGCCTAATCAAAAGTTATGTCAAGGGTACGATCCTCAATGTCGATTCGAGTTATTATTCCAATATCACCGTTAAATACACTCTTAAATTCATATTACTTCAAAAAAAGAAAACCTAATTATTATCTGGATTGCCAAAATATACTATTTGTGATAAAATATTGTCAGTAAAAATGAGACGGTGCAGATATGATAAATTATAAAATAAGCAGAGAAGAAGCCACCACTACTGGCTTCGTTCCTTGTAAAATAGGTAAACCTTAAGGAGTGTTTTTATGAAGTTGATAATTGACCGTTTTGAAGGGGACTATGCAGTTTGTGAACGTGAGGACAAGACTATGATAGATATTGAGCGGAGCAAACTGCCTGAAGGAGCTAAGGAAGGGTCAGTTTTATTAGTAGATGGAAACAATATATCTCTTGATGAGAACGAAACTTTAGAACGAAGCAAGCACATTAAAAAGATGATGAATGATTTATGGGAATGATATATCATGTTTGTTGAGTAATTGAAAAATTATAAGGTGGTTTAAAAAAACGTTGCGGGGGGTGATTTAGTGTTAGCACCAGAAAAACTTAAAAAAGCATTTCAAAAAGTAGAAGATGAGAACTGGATGCTGAGAGCTTTCTTGAAAGGACAGGATGAAGATGAACTGGATGAACTGGTACATTCAATGCACCAGGAGTTGTTTCAAAGTTATAATTGCATTTCATGCTCAAACTGCTGTAAGGAAATAGTTCCAATAATTGAAGATAGTGAAATAAAAGCTATTTCAATAAAGCTTGGTATTAGCGTTGATGAGTTTAGCAATAGGTATCTTGTTGAAACTGAGGATGGTCTATCGATTAACAAAAAGCCATGCCCTTTTCTGACAAAAGAAGGTTGCTCGATATATGAATGCAGACCAAATGTATGTAAGGAGTATCCTTATACAGACAAAGAGGAGATTTGCACACGCCTAATAAATCTTGTTGGGAATAGTGAAGTTTGCCCTGTTGTCTTTGAAATCTTTGAAAAACTAAAAAAGCATTATGGTGATGAATTTGAAGAATACAAATAAAAAAAGGTTGATAGTTGGTTAGCCTATGGGAAATCAATAATTTGGAAACATATATGAGGGACTTATTATGAAAAATCATATAAAAGTGAATGGCAAAATTCTACAAACAAATAAAAAATATATTAACCTCAAACAAGGCCAGCGTGAAAAGATTGATAAATGGCTACACGAAGAATTTGTTAAACTTGCTGCTGCTTATGACGATAAATTATCAAAACAGCATAGGTCTGATATTGTAAGTGCTGTTTATAAAAAAATTGAAGCCTGTGATATCTGGATACCCTATGGTGAGGTTGAAAGGCATTTTGAAAGTAGATTTGCAAAGTGGACAAATAAGCTTAATAAGGAGCATATTCCTATTCTAAATGAACCTGTCACGGCTAAAATTGATTATATCATGGAAATAATGAATAGTAGGACTATTGAGGAAATAAGAACAAACGTTACTTCGTTTTTGGAATTTATAAATGAAAATAAGAAAATCAAGCTAAAAATGTGTAATCAGCTTATAAAGAGCGTTGTTGAATTTATAACACCATATACATTTCCGGCGTTTACATTGGATAGAAATGTGACGATTATACCGCCTAATCATTCGCCGATTTTTATGCTTAAAACCTGCGTGCCTTATACGAAGAATGTTGCACTAATTATTGAAGGTCTAAATAAATTTGTAAAAAGATGTGATGAATTTAGAGAACCGAAGAACCCTATCATTACAGAGAATGAACTTATTTAGTTTTAGATGTGGCTCACAAAAAATATAAAATATTAGATATAATTGCACCAATTAGACATCTTAAAATAGTGCTTTTGAATAATTCGCATTTTTATTATAACTGTGAATGCGGATTTACGGATCAAGGTGAAAATAGTGAGGCAATACTCCTTATATATCATCCGAATCAAACGGAAATTTATGATAGGGTATTTATTTTTGCACACGAGTTAGGTCATGCACTGCATTTAGCATTAACTGGAGATATTAAAATAATACCAGATGGCTTTGACGATTTTAACGCAAAGTTAGGTCTAAGCAACATGACATTTGAGGAAAAGCAAGAAAACTTTGCTGATGCTGTTGCAATAGCGATATTGAATTCTGATGAACTACAAGAACATTTACCTGCCGAGCTTTCAAATGTTTTACCACCATATTTTGATAAATATATTACACATCTTACAACAAGGCACTTGAAATTAAACGAGGACATTCCATTTTGAACCTTAATTTATAATAAAATCAATCCGCTTATCGAAAGAAAAAGCGGATTTTTTAAGAATTAAATGAAAAGACCACTTTATCGTACTTGAAAAAATATATAATATGATTATACAAGATGAAGGGGTGGTTACAAATGAAAATATTTAATTCTATTATTGCTTATGGAGTATTTATTCTTATTGGAACAGCAGGGTTAAGCGATTTGGGGACTGTGACATTTAATCAATGCATATCGCAAATATTGATTGCTTTTGGTTTTATTGTTTTTGGAATACTGTGCAAAAGGTTATTAGCTTATGTGAGGACAGTTAAATTAAATAAGGTACCAGAGCAAAAATATAAAAAGCCGTTGCAGTTACCAAGAGTAGCATAAAAAGGAGAGTTGAAAAATGAGAAAAGGCGAATATATAACTACATTTATAGGTACTAAGTTTTATATTATTGACCCTCACATTGATGATATAAACGAATTGGACATTGCACACGCATTGTCCCTTACTTGCAGAGCAAACGGGCATTTCAAGCATTTTTACTCTATTGCCCAGCATTCTATGAATTGCTTTGAAGAAGCAAAGGCAAGAGGTTATTCCGAACGAGTGCAACTTGCGTGCCTGCTTCATGATGGTAGTGAAGCTTATATTTCTGATATTACAAGACCTGCTAAGGTACATCTTCCAGAATACTTAGAAATAGAGAAAATTATCCAAAGTAAAGTTTACGAGAAGTTCGGGATATTGGAGTTAACAAATGAAGAATTAAAGCAAATTGCAGATGTTGATGATGTTGTTTTATATTATGAATTTGAAGCATTACACAATATGCAGATGTGGTGTGATAAGCCAGCAAAATTTGCTGATTTTAATTTTGAATTTAGAAATATGCAAGAAGTTGAAAATGAGTTTTTAGAAAAAATAAAGGAGAGTATTTCATGAATCAAGAATTATTAAACAGATATAAAGAATTAAAGGCAAAAGTTATTATAAGAAAAGATGAATTTAAGAACTTATGTGATTTTATTGAAACCAAAACCGACTGGCTTAATAGCCCTGCAAGCACAAAATATCATCTTTGTGTGGAAAGTGGTCTTTTAGAGCATAGCTGTAATGTGGCTGAAACTATGCTTAAAATCAAAAATGCTATTGCACCACATATTAGTGATGAGAGCTGTGTTATAGTGGCACTTATGCACGATTTAGGGAAGGTTGGTATGCCAGGTAATCCGCAATATCTTGTAAATGAACCAACTGAAAAGCAGAAACAGTACGGTTATCCTGCGTCAAAGCCTTACCAATTCAATACAGATTTAACGTACCTATCAGTACCAATTAGGAGTATATACTTAGCGCTACCATATATAAAATTGAGTGAGGAGGAGGTTCAAGCCATTGTTTATCACGATGGTCAATATGTTGATGATAATAAATCTGTTGCTACAAAAGAAACTCCACTCACATTATTATTGCAATATGCTGATACTTGGAGTGGATTTGTGGTTGAAAAGTGATTGTAATATTTCGTTTTTAAAATAAGATCGAATGAGAGAGGAATAGTGAAATTATGTCATATGAAGGTAAACAAAGAATTATTCAACAAGTATTTTTTAAGGGGATGTGTGGAGGTATATTTGGAAGAGCAGAATATCCTTTTGTATTAAAAGAAGAAAACCGCAAACAAAATTTGTTTCAGCAAATATCTGATAATGCTATTGATTACTTTAAATCTAATAATATCGGTTGGTGGCGTGGAGTTAATGGCTTGCCTACTAATCACGCATTATCTTCACAGGTAGCGTGTGTTAATCATCTTTTTTGGCTCATTGATAACCATGTTGCAGCAAATGCAGTGCTGAAAGAAATTGATTCTAATTTTACTGCTATACCTTTTGAAAATGGAAACTTTGTTGAATTTGAGCTAAATGGTTGCGATGAAAATCATACCTATAATTATTTAAACGAAAGATCATCAACGAGAGGTGCGAACACTACATCAATAGACGCGTGCATGTTAGCTAAAAAAGGCAATGCAACTATATTAGTATTTATAGAATGGAAATATGTAGAAAAATACTATGAAAAACCGATTAAAGCTGCACAAAATGCTTCTTATGAAGTAAGAAAGAAAACTTATGAAAAGATGCTAAAAGATGACTCGTCTCCTGTCATTATGGATAAACAAAATACAAATAGTCTTTGTGATTATGATAGTGCTTATTCCAAATTTTCTGTTGAGCCATTTTATCAACTAATGAGGCAAACACTCTTGGCTTGGCAATTGACAAAAAACAATCGATATGGTGCGACTGATTATATCCATATTCACGTTATTCCAGGTGGCAACGACAGGTTACTAAATGGAAAAACATCACCACAAATTACTGATGGTGAAGCTAATATATGTATTGCATGGGCAAAGTGGTTAAAGAGCCCTGAAAAGTATATACATATAAGCCCATCTAAATTATTAGGAAGTGCCTCAAGTACATATAACAAACCTCTGTATGAATATTTAAATGCAAGATATTGGAACTAATTCTGCAAATCATAGAGTAGACTTGTATTTAAAAGTTTGAAAAGTTTGAAAAGTTTGAAAAGTTTTACAATTAACGTTTGAAAAGTAATTTTCTAAAGTCCGTACAATAGGACTATGATTTTGATAGACTATTGTTATAGAAGGAGTGTGTGTGAAAGATGAAAAATAATGTATTTATAACAGTAACAGGTGTTAGCCACTACTATGGTATGAAACCATTTGAAATTGACAGGGTTATAAAGCTTGTCAAAGAACCGGATAACGAATATGATAGCGAGGCAATTCGAGTAGAACTTCCCTTTATTGATAAGATTGGGTATGTAGCAAATAGTCCTAACACCGTCGCTAAGGGAACGGTAAGTGCTGGCAGAATATTTGACCTCTTCGAGGGCGAATGTTTTGCACAGGTGCTTTTTGTAACTCATGCGAGTGTAATTTGTGGTATATTAACTGAGGAAAATGCTACTTGTGAGCCAATTGTAGAACAACCCATTGATGAACAACACGTTGAGCGAAAGATTAAAAATGAGTTTAATAAACCTAAATATCCAATTGGATTCAAGGTATAGGTGATGAAATCGTTGAAAAAAATTAGTTGCTGTACAGTATGTGGAGTAAGTAAATTTAAGGAGTGGTTGACATGGAAAATTATAAGAATATAGCAAATGTTCTTAAAGAAGCTTTTGAGACAAATAAAAGAGTAATTAGTTTATTTAGATTAAGAGTGCCTATAATGTATATTTCACTTGCGTTATTAGCAATTAACTTATTTACAAATGTTGGTGAATTTGTAAATCAAGTGGCATTCTACATAATGATGTTTTCGCTTATCATGGTTTATGCTAAACAAGATAATCAAAATTTAGTAATAGGAACTGGTGTTTATTCTTTAGTGAAACTTTGGAATGTAATTTATTTTGCTTTTATTTGTCCAATAAAATATGTAAATTATAGTGAGTTATTTGCATTTGTAGTTTGGGGGGCAATATGTTTTGTAGCGGCTTATAATTTATTTATAGGCGAAAATAAAGTTGCTGATGAAGGTGATCCAGGAGAAAATTCAAATATGTTGGAAAAAGAACCATTTAAAACACCAATTAAAAAATCTGTATTGATTTTTACTCCAATAATTCTTTTTGTAATAGGTATTACTGTAGCAATTATTGTCTATATTAATAGTCCTTATATGAAATTTGAACGATCATATAAAAATGGCAATATGGAAATGGCATTACAGACTTATGAGGATGTAACTGATTATGCTGATAGAAGTAAAATGGTTAAAAAACTAAAGGACGATTTAAGTAATATTGTAAATGACTTCAGGGATGAAAAAACATCATATGAAACTAACATGGAAAAAATTGAAAGATTAAAAAGTTTTTACAATATTGACTCTGAAAGAAGTAAAGCTGCTGAAAAGGTTAATAAATTAAACGAATCAAAGGTAGCGTTTAATAACGGTGTTCTGAAAATCGAAGAAAATAAAATTGTATTGGCTGCTTCTGAATTCAAAAAAGTAATCTTAGATGATAGCAAAAATTACAAAATGGCAACGGATAAACTGAAAGAGTTAACTCCTAAAATTAAAGATTTGGCGCTAAATGAGGCCGATTCTTATAAACAAAACAACAACTATATCGAGGCAAATAAAGTCATTATTGATGCACTTGCTGTATTAACTGATGATAATGATTTATTGAATCGCAAAAAGGAATACGAACAATTAGCTAAAAAACAATTAGCAGAAAAACAAAAAAATGAACAGGAATTATCTGTTGAAACAGCTAAACTTACATCTGAAGGAACTTACTTTATATCTTATGGAATACAAACTATTGTAAAAAATAATTCTCAAAAGGTAGTAAAAAAATATACTGTTGGCATGGTGGCTTTTGATGCCAATGATTATCCATTAGCCATTGATAGTAATAGTTTTGTGAAATTAGGTACTGCAAATGCAGTTAACATGCAACCTGGTGAAACATATGGACAGGGTCAAAATTGGAGTTTGTATAATGATAATGAGGGAAAAATAAAGAAAGTATTAGCTTGTGTTAAATCAGTAGAATATTATGATGGATCTACATGGGAAAATGCATATTATGAAACTTGGAAAGAAATATACGATGGAAAACAATATAAAGAATAAGAGGGGAAAAAATAAATATGAAAAAATTTGTAAAAGTTATATCGGTTTTAATAAGTGTAATGTTGATTGTGCTGTCGCTTGTGGGGTGTAATGAAACGAAAAATGCACAAAATACAGTGTTCCAAATGTTTGAATCATTTAAGAAATTGGATTTTGAAACTGCAAGAATGTATGTAAATGTGGATGAATTGCAACTTTCTAAAGATAAAAGCAAAAACACTGTAACCAATAATCAACAAATGTTTATGAAATCTATGTTTGACAAACTGCAATATACTATCGTTTCAGCGGAAAAAATAGATAAAAATAATGTATTGGTTAAAGTGGAAGTAACCGCTGTAGATATGAAACCTGTAATGGGAGAGTACATATCTGAAATATTTAAAATATCTTTTGCAAATGCTTTTACCTCTAGTGCCGAAAAGAAGAGCGAAGAACAGCAACAAAAGATTATGGAGGATAAATTTGTTGGGTTAGTGAATAAACCTGATATTGCAATGATTTCTAATACTGTTGATTTAAAAGTTCAAAAGGTTGATAAGTTGTGGAAAGTTATACCAGATGAAACATTTGTTAATGCTTTATTTGGTGGGCTTAGCGAAGTTGCTAAGGATATGGAAAAATCATTTAATAAAATTGGTGAGCAAAACTAATATAATGATTTATGATTAGGAGAGAAACAAAGTGTCGAAAAACGAAAAACAAAAGATGAAATTGCTGTATTTATTAAAAATATTACTTGGAAATTCAGATGAAGAAAATGTGCTATCTATGGGTAAAATCATAGATAGCTTAGATGCATTTGGGGTAAAAGCAGAGCGAAAGAGTATTTATGATGATATTGAGTGCCTTCGTACATTTGACTATGATATAATTTGTCAAAAAGGTCAAAATCCAGGCTATTATATTGGAAAACGTGATTTTGAACTTGCAGAGCTTAAACTTTTGGTTGATAGTGTGCAAGCATCTAAGTTTATTACAAAGAAAAAAAGCAACGAACTAATTAAGAAAATAGAAGGGCTTACAAGTAATCACAAGGCAAAAGAACTGCAAAGGCAAGTGTATACAGCCTATAGGGTAAAAACCTTAAATGAAACTATTTACTATGCTGTTGATACGCTACATAATGCCATTACAGATAACAAAAAGGTAGCTTTCAAGTATTATGAGTATGGTACTGATAAGAAAATAAAACTGAGAAATGATGGCAAAGATTATGTTGTAAGCCCGTATAGTCTAACTTTTTCAGATGATAATTATTATCTCGTAGCTCATTATCCTAAATATGAAAAGCTAACCCATTTTAGGGTTGATAGAATAAAGGGTATTCGAACCTTAGAAGAAAAGCAGGAAGATATAAAAGTCGTTACCGATAAAAATTTCGATTTGGGCAATTATTCTAAGAAAATATTTAATATGTACACAGGCGAAACGCAGATGGTGCAAATTGAGTGCGATAATAGACTTATTAATGCAGTAATCGATAAATTCGGTGAAGATGTATCTATTAGAAAGGCAACTGAAGATACCTTTGTAGTAACAACAAAGATAAATATCAGCCCTACATTTTTTGCTTGGGTGTTCACTTTTGTGGGCAAGATGAAGATAATTTCACCGGAGGCTGTTGTTGATGAATTTAAAAATTGTTTAAACAATGTTATGGAAAAATACTAGGAGGCATTTTTGATGAAATTTGGAATGAGGAAACCAAGCTTAAAGAAAATGATTAGTGCAAGGATAAGTCCAAAAAGGTTTTTAAGACACAATTTAGGACTTAAAGCACCTCGTGGTTGGGGTTGGGTTACAAATCCCGAAAAGGCTGCATATAACAGGATTTATAATAGGACGTCTTTTAGTATTTTTGATGTGCTTAAAAAATTGTTTAAATAGGAGCTTGATGAATATATGATGGAAAATTATGTTTTGGATGGTATTATGGGTTTGTGTGTGGGTGATGCTTTAGGTGTACCAGTAGAATTTATGGGAAGGAATGCACTAACTACAAATCCAGTTATTGATATGCGTGAGTTTGGTTCACATAATCTTCCTAAAGGAACGTGGTCTGATGATACAAGTATGACACTTTGCCTTGTTGATAGTCTCACAAATGGCATAAATTATAAAGATATTATGTATAAATTTTCATTATGGTTAGATAAGAATGAGTATACTGCTGATGGGGTGGTTTTCGATGTAGGAATAACCACCCGGCAAGCTATTTCCAATTATTCAGATGGAATAAATCCTTTGAAATGTGGTGGGCAAAGTGAGTATGATAACGGAAATGGTTCGCTTATGCGTATACTACCAATAAGTTTTTATCTGTATCAAAGGTTTGGAACTGACATATCAAATGATGATGCTATGAAAATTATACATAATGTGTCATCTCTTACGCATGGTCACAAACGTAGCTTAATTGCCTGTGGTATTTATATAAATATTGCTGTTTTTCTCATTAAAAATGGTAATTTGCAAAATTGTGTAAAAGCTGGTATAGAACAGGCGATTAGTTACTACGATAGCCATGCTGAATACAGAGAAGAGTTATATAATTTCAACAGACTATTAGATATTAATTTTGCTGAATTGCCTGAAAGCCAAATAAATAGCAGTGGATATGTAGTTGATACTCTTGAAGCAGCAATTTGGTGTTTGCTTACAACAGTTAATTATAAAAGTTGTGTATTAAAAGCAGTAAATTTGGGTGAAGATACAGATACAGTTGGTGCAGTTGCAGGAGGGCTTGCGGGGATCTATTATAGGGCTTACAATATTCCATATGAATGGAAAGAAATAATTATAAATAAAGAGTATATTGAACTTATTTGTCAAAATCTTTATAATTCACTAAGCGGAATGTATGATAATGTGTTTAGGTATATTACATATTTAGAGGAAGCTGATATTAATGAGTCATGTAATTGGGAGGATGGCGAAAGTGATGCAGATGGCATTATTACAATACCGTTTCCAGTTTATAACATAAAAATAGATGAGTTCATAAAAGATGTATACAAGACGAATTTGATGACTAATAATTATTTGGATTATATTAAAGAAAAGGTTCCTGAAAATAGTACATTTGAAGATATAATTGAAACTGCTGATTTGACATTATGTAAAGCTATTTTGACATATTATATTCGCCAAGAACGGTTCTGCGATGGAACTTGGGCAGATGCAGTAAAAAACAAAGTGTTCTTGCGATTGTTAATGCGGATAAAGGATTTAATTTAGTTTATAAAATTGGAGGGCGTTAAAATGATTACTAAAACAACAAAGGAAAAGATTGATAGTGCTATTAAGGAGATATGGGAAGCAAACGTTTCGCAAGATTATAAAAATAACCATCTTTTGAAGGAGGATACTCTTAAAAATAGCTTTTATTATCATTTGCGTAGAAAGTTAGGAACAAAATTTTTGGAGGATAACCGCATAAGAATTTTTACTGAATTTAATGATGCTGATTTAAAAGGTAGCGGATTTAGAGCAGATATTGCTATAGTTGAAATGGTGGAAGACAGTAATCCATACTTAGGTGATGATGTTAAATCAATTATTGCTATTATAGAATTAAAATTTAAAAATAAGTATACAAGCTATGACGTGTTCTATAAAGATATTGAAAAAACAAAGATTTACATTAAAGATCATAATGTTGATTGTTTGTATTACTTAGGGTTTATACACGAAAAGGAACATGAGAAAGATACTGTTTGGCTTGATGGAAGGCAAACATCCAACTGGGCAAATAAAAAGGTCACAGTGTTATCTGCTAATAGAGAGATTGATGGTGATGACAATTTAGTTTTTCGTGTAGAATCATATAACGGACTGAATAAATAGAAGGGAAGTCATTAATTCATGGGAAGCGGTTTGACATTTAGATGTGAATGTGGGTTTGAATATGAAATGTTACTTGGTGGTGGAAAGATTGATTGTGAAGTATATTGTGGTATGCCCGCTATATGTGAAAAATGTAGTGAGTTCAGCGTAAGCAATTATTATGATAAAAATGTCAAGTGTGAAAAGTGCAAAGGTCGGTTAATGTATTATCATATAGAAAAATCATTGAGTTTGCCACCCCAAGATATTAGTTTAAAGGGATTTGAATGGGATGGATCTAAAATTGTTCTCTATTTTACTGACTATAAATGCCCGAAATGTAAGAAATACAGAATGCAAATAGATGAATCCAATGATATCTGTTGGGATTGAAATATTTTAATCTTAATACATATGAACAATATTAATTAAAGTTAAGAAAAAATATAAATAAGGTCTTAAAATAGCGAATAGGAGAATAAAATGATTCCAATAGAAAAATATGATTTTGAACAAAAGCAGCAATTTGTTAATTGGAGTGAAAAACCAAGACATAAGGGTTTAATTTTTAACGAAGATGGAATTATAAATCCAAATGTTTGGTACAATCAAAACAAAAAGGTTCTTTTTGTTTTGAAAGAAGCTTATCATGAACAAGTACAAAATGAAAATGGATGTCAGCCTTATAATCTTGCAAAAGAGTTGAGCACGAAAGGTCCTTGGAATAGTATTTGGAATCGAGTTGCAGAGTGGTCTTATGGTATACATAATACAACTTATGAAAATATTGCACTTTATAATTATAATTTGGGTGAAGAAAACAGTAAAACCATAATGAATGAATACCTTAACAGAATTGCTATTATTAACATCAAAAAGAGTGGGGGGAGATCCAAATCCGAATCTAAAGACCTTGATATATATGCAAAAGAGGATGCAGAAGAACTTAGAAAGCAAATTTTTGACATTATTTTGCCCAATATTATTGTTTGTGGTTATACATTTGAGCAATTTAATAGTATCTTGGAAATTCCCATTGATAAAAAAAATAATCATAATGATAACTGGTTTTATTTTGTTGGAGATATGATTATTATCGATTTTTATCATCCTGCAAATCAATATCCAGCGTTATTAAATTATTATGGGTTAAGTTGCATATATCAACAGGCATTGATTAAACAAAAAGAAATGAATCTATAGTAAATGTGCTCGGAAAATTGTTTAAATTGAAATGGTTAATTGCATTGTGGTTTTAGCAAATTATTGGTATACTATTGACAACTGCTATATTGTTTATAGAGAAAGTGTTATGGCATAAAAGATTTAATAGGATATTGAAGGAGTGTGGCAAATGAGTGAAAATATCTCTCTTTTTGACATTGAAAGTACCCTTGGGAGTGATAGTACCTTAGACAGCAGTGGTAAAATTGATGTAGTAGAACTTGAGTTTGTAGGTGCTGAAACTGTACAATGGAAGCAGCTTTTTGAAGGTTTTAATAAACTTTATGCCATAACATATTCTTCTGGTATTGGTTTTATATGTAATTTGCTAAAAAGCTTTGATTATGCTGAAATAATTTTTGGTTGCGAGGAAGTTATGACATATAACTTGCAAGAAATTATGGCATATCAGCTTAAAACAATAGAACGGTTAAGAGATAATGGAAGTAAATTAAAAATTGACCTTATTAGTAGAATCGATAATTCAAGTCTTAAATTGTTTGTTGCACACCAGAAACTATCACATGAAAAAATATACATATTAGAAGCAGATGATGGACGGAAACGGGTTGTAATGGGCTCAGCTAATATGTCATATTCGGCTTTTTCTGGCAAACAACGCGAAAATATTTGCTTTGTTGATGGTGAGGCTGCTTATAATTGGTATAAAGACTCTTTTGATGAACTTAAAAAGCTAAGTACAGATAATATTACAACTCAAGCTTTGACTACAGCAGATGATACAGAAAATGTTGCAGAAATACCTGTAATGCAAACGGTTAAAGTAAAAAAAGCGTTGATCATTGAGCCAAATAATGATTTGAAGGATGATGTTCGATTTGTTCTTGATATAAGGAATCTTGCAGGCAAAATAGCATCATATATGCCGAAAGCTACAGATAAAAAAGGAAAAATAATCCTCTCGCCAGAAAATGTTATTCAGACTAAACGTAGAATAATGGATGCTTCAACTCAAGAAAAGGAATTGAGAAGCGAATATCCTCAATTGGTTATAGATGTAAATAACGACTTTATAACTCTGAACGACAAAACTCTTGATCTATCTCCGTCTGATGATGAAGTTAGAAATGATGTTAACTACTTTATGGAGTATATGGAAGGCTACAACCGTTTTCATGGTGATGTAACAGGTATGCAGAACAAATATTACGCATTTGCTAATTGGTTTTTTGTATCACCATTTATGGCAATAATGCGAGATGTTGCAACAAAGTATAATCAAAACTTATTACCATACCCTATATATGGACTAGTCTACGGACAGAGCAAAGCTGGGAAAACCAGTTTTCTAATGACTCTTTTACAAATGATGATAGGTCAAAAACCAAAGATAGCTGCACCCGATTTTACTCGTTCAAATATAGATGGGCTAAAAAGGACTGTAAAGGGGGCTCCTATTATTGTCGATGACCTTACAAATACACGTTTTGGACAGCATGCAATTGAAACAATAAAGAATGATGATTTTGGTGTGGGTGATGGTTTGATAAATTATCCTGCTGTAGTTATTAGTGCTAATGAAGATGTAAAAGCAGTTGCAGCAGAAGTTATAAGGCGCACTGTAATATGTCATGTGCAGGCTGGGCTTACTAATACAGAACTTATGCAATCTAGTATCGTACGGAGAGTTCAAAAAAATATTGGAACAGCATTTTATCGTAAATATCTTGGTATTATGTTGAGCCGATTGCCAGAACTTATTGAGGCATTGAAAGATGACGATGTTACCGATGCGACTGATATTCTTAAAATATCATCGCAAGTATTACATGAGCTTCTGCAGGATTATTATGATAAGGAGCTACCTGATTATGTTCGACTGCTATCCCTTGAAGATTATTTTAGCGAAAAAGTTACTGGTGCTCAGGCAATTAAAGCAATTCAAAGAGCGTGGGCTATTAACAAGAAATCTTTTAATATTGATAAACGGTTAGGACAATTAAAGTATAATGCTGGGCAATCTTATGAAGCTGATAGAATATTAAAGGAACTGCCCGAAGATTTAGAAGCTCACAAATCAAGAGAATGGATTGTAATGGATTTAGAACGTTCATGTGATTTTTTTGGAATTAACTTTAACAAAGGAAATGGATTTATGAGCTTTATAAAATGGTAAACACTTATGTAAAACTAGTTTTCGTTGGATATATATATATGAGCTTTGAAATACACGCCGATGAAATAAGTATAAGAAAGTATAGGCAGTTCTTTTTATCGAAGTAGCGGTAAAGATTAGGCAAATAATATGTTGAATTGTGAGTTAAAAAATGGTAAAATAGTGTTTGGTGAAATATAAATAATTATTGAACGAAAAAGTCCTAAAGGTACATTATTTAGTAGTGGTGTGAATAAGTAGCTAAAATAATTAGAGTAGCGAAGAGGAGTGCTTAATATGGCTGACAATAAAAAAGAGCAAGAGCGTGCAGAACTGCATCGTACAATATGGGGTATCGCAAATGATTTGCGTGGCAGTGTAGATGGCTGGGATTTTAAGCATTATGTTTTAGGAATACTTTTTTATCGTTACATATCCGAAAATCTCTCTGGTTATATAAATGCTGGTGAATTGGAAGCCGGGCATACAGATTTTGACTATGCCAAGTTATCTGACCAAGCTGCCGAACAGGCACGAACAGACTTAGTAAAAACAAAAGGCTTTTTTATATTTCCAAGCGAACTTTTTGTAAATGTACAACGAAAAGCCGATAAAGATGAAAATCTAAATGAAACCTTAGAAAAAATCTTTAAAAATATAGAATCCTCTGCACAGGGCAGTGACAGCGAAGATAATTTCAAAGGTTTATTTGATGATATAGATGTAAACAGTAACAAATTGGGTGGCACAGTTGCAAAGCGCAACCAAACACTTGTAAAGTTGTTGAACGGTGTTAGCCAAATGAAGCTTGGAGATTACAAAGATAATACCATTGATGCCTTTGGTGATGCCTATGAATTTTTAATGGGAATGTATGCCTCTGGGGCAGGCAAAAGTGGTGGTGAATTTTTTACACCGCAAGAGGTATCTGAACTTTTAACTCGCCTTACTTTAGTTGGCAAAACCGAAGTCAACAAGGTTTATGACCCTGCATGTGGCTCGGGTTCTTTGCTGTTAAAATTTGCTAAAATATTGGGTAAAGAAAATGTGCACCAAGGTTTTTATGGGCAGGAAATAAATATCACTACATATAATCTTTGCCGTATCAATATGTTTTTGCATGATATCGATTTTGATAATTTTAATATAGGGCATGGTGACACGTTGGATGACCCTATGCACTGGGACAATGAGCCTTTTGAAGCCATTGTTTCAAATCCTCCATATTCAATTAATTGGGACGGTGACGCAAACCCACTTTTAATCAACGACCATCGTTTTTCTCCTGCAGGTGTGCTTGCACCAAAATCAAAGGCTGACCTTGCTTTTATTATGCACAGCCTTTCGTGGCTTGCTACTAATGGCACAGCGGCGATTGTTTGTTTCCCTGGTGTTATGTATCGTGGTGGTGCAGAACAAAAAATCAGAAAATATCTCATTGATAATAACTATATTGATTGTATTATTCAATTGCCTAATAATCTATTTTTTGGCACAAGTATTGCAACTTGTATTATGGTACTAAAAAAATCCAAAAGTGAAAACAAAACCTTATTTATAGATGCTTCTCGTGAATGTAAAAAAGTTACCAACAGCAACAAACTAGAAGACGATAATATTGCAAAAATTGTTTCAGCCTTTGAAAACTGTAAAAATGAAGAATATTTCACCTACCTTGCCGATAAAGAAGAAATAGAAAAGCAGGACTATAATCTTTCTGTTTCTACTTATGTAGAGCAAGAGGACACAAGAGAAGTAATTGATATTACCGTACTCAACGTAAAAATAGAAGAAATTGTTGCAAGAGAACAAATATTGCGTGATGAAATAACCTCCATTATTGCAGATATTGAGGTGGGACAATGAGTAAAAACAAAAAAGATGTTTCTATAATACGTTCATCTGCCGCAGAATATTTAACATTTGTTGCAGCTACAGGTGACAGTGAAGAAAGTATTGAAATGCGTTATGAAAATGAAAATATATGGCTTACTCAAAAGATGATGGCTGAACTTTATGATGTTGATATTAGAACAATAAATGATCATATTCAAAAAGTTTTAAATGATGGTGAATTAAGTGAAAATTCAGTTATCCGAAAATATCGGATAACTGCTAGTGATGGTAAAAATTATAATACTCTACACTATAATCTTCAAATGATAATTGCTGTAGGTTTTAAAGTCCAAAATTCAAAAGCTGTACAATTTCGCAAATGGGCTGGTCAGATAGTTAAAGACTATACAATTCAAGGTTGGACTATGGATGTTGACCGACTTAAAAAAGGTCATATGTTTACTGATGATTATTTTGACCGTCAACTACAACATATTAGGGAAATACGGTTATCAGAACGGAAGTTTTATCAAAAAGTAACTGATATTTACGCAACAGCTTTTGACTATGACAAAGATTCTAAAATTACTCAAGAATTTTTTAAAATCGTTCAAAATAAAATGCATTATGCTGTGCATAGACATACAGCAGCTGAATTAATAGTTGAAAGAGCTGATTCTGACAAGGAACATATGGGGCTTACAAATTGGGAATCTGCACCACAAGGTAAAATAATAAAAGCTGATGTTATTATTGCTAAAAATTATTTAAATGAAAAAGAAATCAATTACTTAGAAAGAATCGTTTCTTTATATTTAGATTATGCAGAGCTTCAAGCAGAGAGAAAATTACCAATGTCGATGCAGGACTGGGCTAAAAGATTAGATGGCTTTTTAGAGTTTAATGGTAATGAGATTTTAACTGATGCAGGAAAAATATCTGCTGAGCTTGCAAAAATGCACGCAGAAACAGAATTTGAAAAATATAGAGTTGTTCAAGATAGATTGTTTGAAAGCGACTTTGATAAGTTCACAATCCAAAATGCAGAATGCATAATTGATGAAGGTGGGCAAACTGATGAGTAAATTAGAACATCTTATTGCAGAACTTTGCCCTGATGGGGTGGAGTATAAAACATTAGCAGAAATAGGCGATTTTTTTGGAGGTCTAACAGGAAAATCAAAAGATGATTTTAGTAACGGTAATTGTAAATTTATTACCTATATGAATATATTTTCTAATTTATCTGTAAACACAAATACTAATGATATGGTTAAAATTCAAGAAGGCGAAAAGCAAAGAATAATAAAAAATGGAGATATACTTTTCACTGGTTCTTCAGAAACACCAAACGAATGCGGGATGTCATCTGTATTTATAAATGATACAGATGTAGAGTTTTATTTAAACAGCTTTTGTTTTGCATTACGTTTATATGATGAAAATTTACTATTACCACATTTTTCAAAATATTTATTTAGGTCAAATGAATTAAGAAAGCAAATCATTAAAACGGCAAGTGGTGTAACAAGGTTTAATATTTCGAAAAAGAAAATGGAAAAAGTTTTAATACCCCTACCACCACTACCAATTCAACGTGAAATTGTCCATATTTTGGACAATTTGACGGAGCTTACAGCGGAGCTTACAGCGGAGCTTACAGCAAGAAAACAACAATATAAATATTATAGAGATAGTCTGCTCACTTTTGGCGATGATGTGGAGTGGAAAACGTTGGGCGAGATTGCAACAGATATGTACAGAGGTTCTGGAATAAAGCGTGACCAAGTTACCGAAAGTGGAATGCCTTGTGTTCGTTATGGTGAAATATACACCACATACAATATATGGTTTGATTCTTGCGTATCACATACTGTTGAAAAAGAGATTCCCAATAAGAAATATTTTGAATATGGTGATGTATTGTTTGCAATTACAGGTGAAAGCATTGAAGAAATAGCAAAATCTTGTGTTTATGTTGGACAGGAAAAATGCTTAGCAGGTGGTGACACTGTTGTTATGAAGCATAATGAAAACCCTAAGTATTTAGCATATGCATTATCAACAAACAATGCTCAAATACAAAAGAGCAAAGGAAAGGTTAAAAGTAAAGTTGTTCATTCCAGTGTTCCAGCATTAAAAGAAATTAAAATCCCAATCCCACCCCTTGCCGAGCAAGAACGCATTGTAGCCATTCTTGACCGCTTCGATACCCTTGTAAACGACATTACAACAGGTTTGCCTGCCGAAATTGAGGCACGCAAACAGCAATATGAATATTACAGAGATAAGCTATTGACTTTTAAGGAGTGTGAGCGATGAGTAGTTTTAATATTGTTGCCGAAACAAGTGAAGCCACTGTTGTTGCTGAATACATACCCGAAAAAAGGCGTAGTACTGATTATCAAAGTGAAGCAGAGCTTGAAAAAGACTTTATATATCGCTTAACACAGCAAGGCTATGAATATATCAATATTTCAGACGAAAAGGATTTAATTTCTAACCTTCGCACACAGCTTGAAAAACTAAATCACTATACTTTTTCTAATAAGGAATGGGAACAGTTTTATACTCAAAATATCGCAAACGGTAATGAGGGTATTGTGGAGAAAACTCGTAAAATTCAAGATGACAGCGTGCAAATTCTCACTTGTGACAATGGTGCAACTAAAAATATAAAGCTAATAGATAAAAAGGACATACACAATAACTTTTTGCAAGTGATAAACCAATATGAAGAAGATGGTGGAAACCATGAAACGAGATATGACGTGACTGTTTTGGTTAATGGGTTTCCGTTGGTACATATTGAGTTAAAGCGAAGAGGTGTGGCAATTCGTGAGGCTTTTAATCAAATTAAACGATATCAGCGTGATAGCTTTTGGGCTGGCAGTGGATTGTATGAATATATACAAATATTTGTTATTTCCAACGGAACACATACAAAATATTATTCCAACACAACAAGAAATCAGCATATTAAAGATTTTGGTGCAAATAACTCAACTAAAAAGAAAAAGACAAGCAATAGCTTTGAATTTACAAGCTATTGGGCAGATGCGAACAATAGTATTATTGCCGACCTTGTAGACTTCACAAAGACATTTTTTGCAAAGCATACTATTTTGAATATTCTAACTCGTTATTGTGTTTTCACATCTGAAGACCTGCTACTTGTTATGAGGCCATATCAAATTGTGGCAACTGAAAGAATTTTAAGCCGAATTGAGGTTTCCACAAACTACAAGAAAACAGGTAGCATAGAAGCAGGCGGATACATTTGGCATACTACAGGCTCTGGCAAAACCTTAACCAGTTTTAAAACTGCACAGCTTACCACAGCACTTCCCACAATTGATAAGGTGCTTTTTGTGGTAGATAGAAAAGACCTTGACTATCAGACAATGAAAGAATATGACCGTTTTGAAAAGGGTGCGGCAAACAGCAACACCTCAACTAAGGTACTGCAAAAACAGCTTGAAGATCCAAACACAAAAATTATAATTACTACAATTCAAAAATTAGATGTATTTATTAGCAAAAACAAAGCTCACGATATTTATAAAAAGCATATTGTAATTATTTTTGACGAGTGCCACCGTTCTCAATTTGGAGATATGCACATTCAAATTACAAAAGCCTTTAAAAATTATCATTTGTTTGGTTTTACAGGTACACCAATTTTTGCTATAAATTCAGGCAGTGGAAAGCACCCCAACCTTAGAACAACCGAGCAAGCCTTTGGTGATAAACTACACACATACACCATTGTAAATGCAATTAACGATGCAAACGTATTGCCATTTCGCATTGATTACATCAACACAATGAAAGAATCAAGCGATGTTAAAGACAAGAAAGTAAAAGCTATTGACAGAGAAAATGCAATGCTTGAACCAAAGCGTATTAGTGATGTTACTGCATACATTTTGGAACACTTTGAGCAAAAGACTTATCGCAACCAAAGTCGCTCATATTATGATTATAAGATTATAACCAATATTGATAAAATGGCAGTTTCAAAAAATAATACAGTTTCAGAAAAGAAACAAAGCACAAAAGTGAATGGCTTTAATTCTATTTTTGCAGTTGCATCTATTCCTATGGCAATGAAGTATTATAATGAATTTAGAAAACAAATGGGTGAAAGTGGCAAAAGCCTTTCTATTGCAACTATATTTAGTTATAGCCCCAATGAGGAATACCCGGAAGATACCCTATTTGATGAAAATTTTGAAACGGATGGACTTGATAAAACTTCAAGAGATTTTCTTGACTGTGCCCTTAAAGATTATAACAACACTTTTAATGTAAACTATGATACATCAGCAGATAAGTTCCCTAATTATTATAAAGATGTTTCCCTTAGAATGAAAAATCGGGAAATAGATTTGCTTATTGTTGTCAATATGTTTTTAACAGGCTTTGATGCCACCACATTAAATACATTGTGGGTAGATAAAAACCTAAGACAGCATGGGCTTATACAAAGTTTTTCTCGTACAAATCGCATTTTGAACTCGGTAAAAACCTTTGGTAATATCGTCTGTTTCCGCAACCTTGAAGATGAAGTAAATGAAGCGCTTGCTTTATTTGGCGACAAAGATGCAAGCGGTATGGTTATTTTAAAAACATATAATGAATACCTAAATGGATATGAAGATGACGGCAAGCACATTGCAGGGTATGCAGAACTCATAGAGCAACTTAAAGGCCTATATCCAGTTGGTATAGAAATATTTGGCGAAGACTCACAAAAAGAGTTTATAAAACTGTTTGGTGCTATTTTACGAATTAAAAATATTCTTGTTTCTTTTGATGAGTTTGAAACTAATGAAATGTTATCAAAGCGAGATTTTCAAGATTATCAAAGTGTATATATCGACCTGTATCAAGATTTTTCTAAAACAAAGGATGCCGACAAAGAAAATATAAATGATGATATAGTTTTTGAAATTGAACTGATTAAGCAAGTAGAAGTTAATATTGATTATATTTTAATGCTTGTTGCAAAATATCACGAATCCAACTGCAAGGATAAGAGCATTCTTACGACCATTGATAAGACTATCAATTCCAGTATAGAACTTCGTAGTAAAAAAGAGCTCATTGAGGGATTTATCGCAAAAATCAACACCGCCACCGATGTAGACAAGGATTGGCGTGAATTTGTTAAAAATCAAAAGGAACAAGATTTAACAACAATTATTACAGATGAAAAATTAAAACCTGAAGAAACAAAAAAGTTTATAAACGGTGCTTTTCGTGATGGTGCGATTAAAACAACGGGAACAGATATTGATAAGATTTTGCCGCCAGTTTCAAGATTTTCGGGTGGAAATCGTGAAGGCAAAAAACAAAGTGTCATAGAAAAATTCTTGACATTTTTCGAGAAGTATTTCGGTCTGGTATAAAAATTGCTAAAATATATGCCGGAATGAAATTAAATGGTAAATTGTGGAGGAACTAAAAATGGCAGAAATAAAATTTGAAATTACACAACATATTGGCATCCTTTCAACATCAACAAAAGGCTGGACAAAGGAACTTAACCTTATAAGTTGGAATGACCGTGAGCCAAAGTATGATATAAGGGAGTGGGATGAAGCCCACGAAAAAATGGGCAAAGGGGTTACTTTGAGTAACGAGGAAATGTTTAGGTTGAAGGAAATTTTGATCGGATTGAATTATAATATAATTCTTTAGAGTAGAAGGAAGTGTTGGATATGCCAAGCAAGAAAGAAACTAATGATTATTTTACTTCAAAAAAAAGGTGAGTTGAATTCTATTGAGAATGAAAGCTTAAAATGCAAAGATTGCGAAAATGTATTAAATGCGGTTGCGAGTTGTGTTATATTTCAAGTGTGCAAACCATTGAGTATTTTAGAGGGAGGAGAATGTGAGTATTATGAGCTTAAATGCTCTGGATCCTATTAGAAAAACTGGTGAAGAATCTTTCGTTTTTAATGGTGAAAGCACCGATATTAAACTGCAAGAATTTTGGAGTTGGAGTTCATCAGATATTTTGAATAATGCAATGAGAGGCGTATTAGCAGAATTCATTGTAGCAAGCTCCTTGGGGATTGCTGACAGTTGTAGGGTAGAGTGGGACGCTTATGACATTATCACAAATGATGGAATAAAAATCGAGGTTAAGTCGGCAGCATATCTTCAATCATGGAAGCAGAGCCACCATTCAAACATAGGGTTCGATATAAGACCAACTTGCTCTTTAAATAGTGAAACTAATATATATAATAATGACCAAATTAGGCAAGCGGACGTTTATGTATTTTGCCTTCTATCTCATAAAGATAAGCTTACTGTTAATCCTTTGGACTTGGATCAATGGGATTTTTATATAATTGACACATCAATTTTAAACGAAGTATATCCGCACCAAAAGAGAATAAGCTTAAATCCCTTGTTGAAACTTAAGCCTATTAAGGCTCGGTATTCTGAGATTAAAAAGGCTATAGATATTATTTTAAATCGGTAAGTGAAAACAATATAAGATACTAATTGAGGTTATGAAATGCATAAAGTAACAGAACTAAATCTTGAATGTGGCAACCCAACCGTTACCATCGCCATCGCAAAAATGAAAAATGCTTTAACTACATATAAAAGGCAGGGCTATAAAGCCATTATCATTATACATGGTTATGGCTCAACAGGTGTGGGTGGAAGTATTAAGGTTGCCGTTACAAAGTGCCTTTGCGATGATAGTATGTGTGGAATTGTCAGATCCTTTGTTAGCGGTGAGCAGTGGTTTAATAGGAAAAGAGAAATTTTGGGCATATGCAAGGGGTTAGAAAATTATGAACGCAGGATTTCAGGTAATGAAGGTATTACTGTGGTTGTTTTGAGGTAATGGTTATTTTGTGAGGTGTGGGGAATTATGAAAAAAATAATATTAATATATTTGTTATTATACTTGACCAATGTGTTTAGTATATCATGTTATGGTGATGAAGCACTGCCGAATTGGCTTGCATATCGGCAATATACTTGTATGACAATAGAATACAAATACCAATACGCCTCTCATTATTATTTGTGTTGTTTATGTTAAACTAAAAGTGTAACAAATATAAGAGTTAAAGTGTAACAGTGGAAAAATTAAAATATCCATTGAAAGCATCCTTGAAATCATATAACCTATAGGTCTAGAAAAACCAAATAGGAGTGAACGAAAGGATGTTGACAATGGAAAAAATACAGCATATCACAGCTATAGATAAATTTGAAAACTTGTCTATAAGAGAAATTTGCAGGAGAACCGGGAAACATTATGAAACGGTGAAAAAATATTTAAATAAAGAGGATTGGAATACAGAACTCAAGCCTAAAAGAGTGTATCCATCTAAACTTGACCCAGTTAAGCCAATAATAGTCGAATGGCTGACTAATGACCTGAAAGCACCACGAAAACAGCGTCACACAGGCACTCGTGTATATAACAGGCTTAAACTTGAACATTCTAAATTATTAGCAGTAGGTATGCAAACTGTAATAAATTATGTTGCCATGATTAAAAAAGAGCTATCAAAAACGGCATATGATTGTGCAATTTACGGAGACCATCCATTTGGCGAAGCACAACTTGATTTCGGCTTGGTAGTTGTTAAAAATGGGCAAAATGTAACAAAAACATATTTTGAACTTGTAATGTCATTTCCTGCAAGCAATGGCTCGTATACACAGCTTTGCAAGTCTCAAAACCAAGAATGCCTGTTGCAAGCAATGCAAAATATATTCAACTATATTGGTGGTGTTCCTAAGCGGATATTATTTGATAATATGTCAACGGCAGTAGCTAAAGTTCTGAAAAATGGGCAACGAACACTTGCAAATGGTTTTGCTGTTACTGTCAAGCAAAATTCCCTACTTTATGGCAAACAAAATTCCCTACTTTTTCTCCTAAATTATAGGTTAACGAATATATCCTTATGATTCGCCCTGCGGTAGCCATCGCCAGAAAGACCAA
>Ga0247840_10002160_pt1 | contig 35790 bp, 33 predicted proteins | sample LaCruzMarch2015__FD_192404 | JGI IMG/M metagenome (GOLD analysis project Ga0247840, IMG submission 192404) | Freshwater microbial communities from meromictic Lake La Cruz, Castile-La Mancha, Spain - LaCruzMarch2015_17m | ecosystem: Environmental > Aquatic > Freshwater > Lake | place: Spain...
GATTTTTTGATATAATAAGGAGGCACTATGAAAAAACAAATAACGACACATTCACCTCAAGAAACAAAAGCCTTGGCACATTCGATTGCGCTGCTTTTAAGTGAAGGATCAGTGATTACCCTTAGCGGTGATCTAGGCGCAGGTAAGACGACTTTTACCCAAGGCCTCGCCAAAGGATTAGAGATCCAAAAGATGGTTTCTAGCCCAACCTTCACCATCATGAAGATGTATAACGGAAGATTGAAGCTGACCCATATCGATGCCTATCGTTTAGAAGGGCTTCATCAAGACCTTGGATTTGAAGAATTGATAGGAACACAAGGCGTTTGTGTCATTGAATGGCCTGAATACATCAAAGAACTTTTACCTCAAGACTATCTTGAGATCACATTGACTCGTTTGGATGAGGATGATCGTTTGATTGAGCTGATCGCCCATGGGTCAACCTATACACAGATCTTGGAGAAACTACTATGAAAACCCTAGCTTTAGATACATCCCATAGCTTTTTAACGATAGCTTTAATCGAAAATGATGTCTTGGTTCAATCGATTCAGACTCCGGCTTTTAAAACACAATCTGAAACCATCATGGTTGAGATCGATCGTTTATTTAAACTCGCAGGATGGAATCCAAATGACTTAAATGCCTTGGTTTTGACGGATGGGCCAGGTTCTTATACTGGACTTCGTATTTCTATGACCGTTGCGAAGGTTCTTGGATTGATCCAAGGGATACAATTGTATACGATCAGTAGTTTACAACTTCTTTCCGGGACTTTACCTGAAGTCTATGCGGTAATGGATGCGAGAGCGAAACGAGTTTACTTAGGACATTATCGTAATGGAATCGCAATTGAGGAAGACATAGCTGTTTTGATCGAAGATACCGCATCTCTAATTGAGCCTAACGCAATCATCGTTGGTGATGCGCACTTGATTGATAGAAAAGCCACTGAAGTCTTTTGTCCTCAACATTTCATCGATCTAAAAGATCAATGGATAAAAGTTGAGAATGTTCATACTTTGACCCCTAGATACTTAAAGGAAACGGAAGATTATCATTCATGATTCGTAAGATGACGCTTGAGGACCTGCCTGAGATCTTGATATTAGAGAAAGCTCTTTTCAGTTCACCTTGGAGTGTAGAGAACTATCGCTTTGAGATACTGGAAAATCCTTATGCCCATTATGTGGTAGAGGAAGAGCAGGGAATAAGAGGCTATCTAGGACTATGGTTGAATGAAGATGCACTTCAGATCACTACCTTAGGCGTTGCTTCTGATCATCAAGGTAAAGGTCTAGGCCAGAGCTTGGTTAAGTATGCGTTGGAGTATGCCTTAGAAAAAAAAGTTGCAGTGATGACTTTAGAAGTAAGAATTTCTAATACTAAAGCCATCCATCTTTATGAGAAAAATGGATTCAAAAAAGCAGCGGTGAGGAAGCAATATTACTCTCATCCAGATGAAGATGCGATCCTAATGATGAAAACTTTTGAACAATTGTGAGCGTGAAAGCGCTCTTTTAATTTGGCGAAAATCTTGAAAGCGTTTACTTGTGAAAAATATAACAATAGGTATTGACACGCTACTGGACTGTGATATAGTGAACTCGTGAAAAGAATAACAAGTAACGGAGGAACGTATGACAAAGAAAGAAAGCGTAGTTGCAGAAGCAGTTAACCCACTAGTTGCCATTGAAAAAGATGTCGATCAGTTGGTTGTTAAAGGTGGTGTAGCTTTGGATGGATTTTTACAATTAAATCAAGAGCAGATCGATTACATCGTCGCCAAAGCCAGTGTTGCAGCTTTAGATCAACACGGTGAATTGGCCATGCTTGCGGTCAAAGAAACTGGAAGAGGCGTCTTTGAAGACAAAGCTACTAAGAATCTATTTGCGTGTGAGTTCGTCGTCAATGATATGCGTCACTTAAGAACAGTTGGGATCGTATCTCAAAATGAAGCCACAGGTATTACTGAAATCGCAGAACCTGTAGGGGTCATCGCTGGGATCACGCCTATTACGAATCCTACCTCAACGGTCATCTTCAAGTGTTTGATTTCTCTTAAGACTAGAAACCCTATCATTTTCTCTTTCCATCCAGGAGCTCAACTATGTTCTGCAGAAGCAGCTAAGGTTGTGTATGAGGCGGCTGTAAAAGCTGGAGCCCCAGAAAACTGTATCCAATGGATCGATAAGCCTTCAAAAGAAGGAACTGGGTTCTTAATGAATCATAAAGATGTCGCGACGATCTTGGCTACGGGTGGTAATGCGATGGTCAAAGCTGCTTACTCTTGTGGTAAACCAGCCTTAGGGGTAGGGGCAGGTAATGTACCTGCTTATATGGAAAAGTCTTGCAATCTTAGACAAGCTGTCAATGATATCGTTATGTCTAAGGCATTCGATAATGGTATGATCTGTGCTTCTGAACAATGTGTCATCATCGATCAGGAAATTAATGATCAAGCTATAGAACTATTTAAGAAGTATGGAGTCTATTTCGTGACTGAAGCAGAGAAAGCAAAACTTGAACAATTCTGTTTCGGAGCGACTTGTGGAGGAACCAATTGTGCAGGGGCTGCTTTGAATCCTGCCATCGTTGGACGTCCTGCTTCTTGGATCGCTGAACAAGCTGGTTTCAAAGTACCTGAGAATACTGTAATCCTAGGGGTTAAGGTTAAAGAAATTGGACCTAATGAACCTTGCACAAGAGAGAAACTAAGCCCAGTCTTATCCTTCATCGTTTCTACTTCAACTGAAGAAGGCATTCGTTATAGTAAAGAAATGGTTGAGTTTAATGGTTTAGGTCATTCAGCAGCCATACATACAGAAGATAAGAAAATCGCCGAAGAATTTGGGAAAGCATGTAAAGCGATTCGTATCATCTGGAATTCTCCAGCGACTTTCGGTGGTATAGGGAATGTCTATAATGCGTTTATACCTTCGTTGACCTTAGGATGTGGATCTTATGGTCACAACTCGGTATCAAATAATGTATCCGCCATCAATCTACTCAACATCAAGCGCATCGGTCGCAGGAACAACAATATGCAATGGTTCAAGATTCCTTCTAAGATTTATTTCGAAAGAAATTCCATACAGTATCTTCAACAAATGAAAGATGTAGAACGTGTCTTCGTTGTAACTGATCGCTCTATGGTCGACTTAGGTTATTACGCTAAGATCGTTGATCAACTCAACCTAAGACGTAACAAAGTTCAGATTCAATTGTTCTGTGATGTTGAACCCGATCCATCGCTGGATACCGTAAGAAAAGGTTATGAATTGATGGAAGCCTTTAAACCAGATACGATCATTGCATTAGGCGGTGGTTCACCTATGGATGCAGCTAAAGGGATGTGGCTCTTCTACGAACATCCTGATGTAGACTTCGATGATCTTAAACAAAAATTTATGGATATCCGTAAACGTGCATTCAAGTATCCTGAACTCGGTAAGAAGACGCAGTTAGTATGTATCCCTACGACCTCAGGAACTGGTTCTGAAGTGACTCCGTTTGCGGTATTGACCGATAAACGCGTCAATAAGAAATATCCTTTAGCGGATTATTCCTTGACACCTACGGTTGCGATCGTTGATTCTACCTTTACGATGAATCTTCCTGCTTCTGTTACAGCGGATACAGGGATGGATGTGTTGACCCATGCGACTGAAGCTTATGTATCTACCTTAGCTTCTGACTTCACCGATGGTCTGTGTCTGCAAGCCATTAAGATGGTCTTTGATTACTTACCTAGAGCCGTTAAAGATGGGAAAAATGATCCTGAAGCACGTGAGAAGATGCATAATGCTTCTACCATCGCAGGTATGGCTTTCGCCAATAGTTTCCTGGGAATTAACCATTCCTTAGCTCATAAAATAGGTGGTACTTGGCATGTGCCTCACGGAAGAGCCAATGCGATCTTGATGCCTCATGTCATACGTTTCAATGGTACCCATCCTTCTAAGCCTGCCACATGGCCTAAATACAACTACTATAAAGCCAATGAGAAATATCAGACTTTAGCGAAGATGCTGGGTCTTCCTGCAGAGACACCTGAACAGGGCGTAGAATCCTATGCGCAAGCGTGCTACGACTTGGCTGAAGGATGTGGGATCGTGATGAATCTTGCTGCACAAAAAATTACCCCAGAAATGTTTGCGAGTGAAGTGGATCTAGTTTCTATGATGGCGTATGAAGATCAATGCACCCCATGTAATCCTCGTTTACCTTTAGTCGCTGATCTAAAAGCTATTCTTAAACAAGCCTATGGTAGACAAAAATAGATAATTCATCCGTTCTGTGATAAAATTGAACGGTAAACGAAAACCCCGCTTACACGGGGTTTTGTTTTCTAAGGAGCTCTATGAGAATCTGTGCTATTGAAAGTTCATGTGATGAAACAGCGGTTGCGATCATCAATGATGGAAAGATCGTTCTATCCAACATCGTTTCATCTCAAATCAATGTTCATTCTAAATTTGGTGGTGTTATTCCTGAGGTTGCATCTCGTCTACACATCGAAAACATTTCGGTGGTAATCGAGGAAGCCTTACAGAAAGCCAATACAACACTCAAAGAAATCGATGCCATTGCTGTGACCCAAGGTCCTGGTTTGGTAGGATCTCTTCATGTGGGTCTTTTAGCTGCGAAGACTTTGGCGTGGTCTAGTGGTAAACCACTTATCCCCATCCATCATATCGCAGGTCATATCTACGCCAATGCTTTTGTAGATGAGATTGAGTATCCTTTATTGGCGCTTGTGGTATCTGGTGGTCATACTGAACTGGTCTATTTAAAGACAGAGTGGGACTTTCAGATCTTAGGATCTACCCAAGATGATGCGGTAGGCGAGGCGTATGATAAAGTCGCGCGTGTATTACATCTGCCTTATCCAGGAGGACCCGCCATCGACAAGTTGGCTAAACTAGGTCATCCTCACTATACTTTACCTAAAGTAAAGACAGAAGAACCATTGAATTTCTCGTTTAGTGGACTTAAATCAGCTGTACTTCAATTGGTTCAAAGAGAGGCAAAACTAAACCAAGCCATCAACCAAGAAGATTTAGCTTATGCCTTCCAAGAAGCTGTCTTAGGAGAACTTCTACGTAAGACTAAACTCGCGTTAGATACCCATGAAGTCAAGCATCTTGTCTTGGCGGGAGGTGTCGCAGCGAACACTCGTTTACGAGTTTTGGTCAATGAACTCAAGAATGAATACCCTGAATTAAAGATCACAATTCCACCCTTATGGTGCTGCACAGACAATGCTGCGATGATCGGAGCTGCTGCAGAAGTGGCTTATAGACACGGAATCAAAGGAAATCTTCAAATCAGTGCCAATCCAGGCCTAGAGTATAAGTGAATTTCAAAGAACATATTCACAAATACTTGTGAATATGTTATCATTAGGGCTAGGAAGGTGGAAATATGTCAAATCATCAAAACGTGCCCAAGGCAACTCTTCAACGTTATCCCGTTTATTTAAAGGCTTTAAGAAAACTTCAGCATCTAGGTATCAGTCGCATCATGTCGAGAGAACTCTCTGAGTTCGTCGATGTAGAACCTACAACCATACGTCGCGATTTCTCTTTTTTGGGATCGCTTGGTAAACAAGGTTATGGGTATGATGTAAGTAGTCTTATCGAGATCTTCGATGCCCATTTAGGTGGTGCTTTCCAAGAAAAACTGATCATCGTAGGAGCAGGTAATCTAGGCCGTGCTTTAATGAACTATAACCGTTGGAATCACGTTGTTGGGGAAATCGCTTGTGCCTTTGACATCAACGCAGATAAGAGTGGGAATGCTTATGAGATTCCTGTCTATTCTATGAGCCAGCTCAAAGAAAAACTTCCTGAAGGATGCCGTATCGCCATCCTAACCATCTCATCTAATGTCCAAGAAACCGTCGATCAATTGGTCTCGGTAGGCATTAAAGGTATTGTAGACTTTACCCATGAACATATCCAGGTCCCCAAAGGGGTGACCGTTAAAGAAGTCGACGTTGTCAGTATGATCCAAGAACTGGTATTTGAAACCAACGCGCTTAAGTGAGGAACCCATGATTACTTATATGACCGTTAGAGAATCTTATGAATTGATTAACGAAGGCAATCCCATTGAGATCGATGGGATAGAGTATGTCCAACTACAAGGCTGGGTCAGAACCAATCGAAACAATGGAAGTATCGGCTTCATCGAACTCAATGATGGGACCTATTTCAGAAACATCCAATTGGTCTATTCAAGTACTTTACCTGATTTTGAAACCTATACAAAATTTTTGACAGGTTGTTCATTGACCGTAACGGGGATGTTTAAAAAGACCCCAGAAGCCAAACAACCTTTTGAGATCGAAGTCACTGAACTCAAATTAGAAGGGGAATGTGATCCTGATTATCCACTTCAAAAGAAGCGTCATTCTTTTGAATACCTAAGAGAGATCGCTCACCTTAGACCAAGAACGAATACCTTCTCAGCTGTTTTTAGAGTGCGTTCTGTCTTATCGATGGCCATCCATGAATTCTTTCAGAATCAAGGTTTCGTTTATGTCCATGCACCTCTTATCACAGGCAATGATGCGGAAGGGGCTGGGGAAGTCTTTACAGTAACCACCAGAACCGATACGAAATATGATGAAGATTTCTTTGGGAAGAAAGCTTCGTTGACTGTTTCTGGTCAACTTCAAGCTGAAGCTTTTGCCTTGGCTTTTAGAGATGTCTATACTTTCGGCCCAACATTTAGAGCTGAGAATTCCAATACCGCAAGACATGCGAGTGAATTCTGGATGATTGAACCTGAGATCGCTTTTGCGGATCTTAATGATGATATGGACTTGATCGAAGATATGGTCAAAAGCTGTATCGACTATGTCATGGAAAACTGTCCAGAAGAAATGAAATTCTTCAACGAAATGATCGATACGACCTTGATCGAACGACTCAACAAAGTCAAAACTGCACCTTTCTATCGTATGACCTATACCGAAGCAATCGAGCATTTAAAGAAGGCTCCTGTTAAGTTTGAATATCCTGTGGATTGGGGAACCGATCTACAGTCTGAACATGAACGTTACCTGTGTGAACAAGTTATCCAAGGTCCTGTTTTCTTAACGGATTATCCTAAAGACATCAAAGCATTCTATATGCGTCTCAATGATGATCAAAAGACCGTTGCGGCTTGTGACCTCTTGGTTCCTTCAATTGGGGAACTTGTAGGTGGATCTCAGCGTGAAGAACGCTTAGATGCTTTAAAAGCCCGTATGGCAGAGATGGGTATTCATGAAGAAAGTCTTCAATGGTATCTCGATCTTAGACGCTTTGGTGGATGTAAACACGCAGGCTTTGGTTTAGGTCTTGATCGTTTCTTGATGTACATCACTGGGATGACCAACATACGCGATGTCTTGCCCTTTGCGAGAACGCCGAAAAATCTCCTGTTCTAATATGGAATCCTACCTTTTAAAAACCAATCCAGATGGATCACAGATCACCGTTCGTGATGTCCAAATGGTTCTTTTAGAAATGCTAAAAGACATCGATGCGCTTTGTCGCAAACATAATATTCCTTACTTTCTCAATGGAGGCAGTGCTTTAGGTGCGGTCAGACATCAAGGATTCATCCCTTGGGACGATGATGCTGATATCTCTATGATGATCGATGATTATCGTGCTTTTCAAAAGATCGCCCATCAACTCGGTGATAAATACATCATTCATTGTTTTGAAACCAATAAACGATACAATGTCTTGATCCCTGGGATGAAGATTCGTAAAAAAGGGACTTATCTAAAAGAAGTAAATTCTTTATTAGGCAATCGTTGTACAGACTCTGATGGGGTCTTCGTCGATGTCTTTGTCTATGATTATGCGACACCTAATCATTTCTTAGATTTGCCTTTACGACTCACCAATCAATTGTTGATGCCGTTTATTATTCTATTTGAAAACCTTAAGATCAATCCTCTTCCTTTAAAGTACTGGTTTTTAGGTAATGCTCGTTTATATGGTAAGTTAAATCGTAAATCTAAATACATAGGTTTTGATTTAACGTGGACTTTTAAGACGCCTTTTCATCCTTTCATCTTTAAGAAAGAAGATATCTATCCTGTACAGTATGTGCCTTTTGAGGATACGATGTTGCCGATCGCGGCTCATCCTCATGAATATCTGTGTACAGCCATTGCCCCAACTTACGGGACTTTGCCTCCTGTAGAAGCCCGTTTACCCAAACACATCGTAGACATTCGTTTATGAAAAAAGTAAAAAGAGATGCTCGTTCTAGAAGACGTAAAATAAGATGGAAGATTGTCCTTCCATTTTTGGTCTTGATCAGCTTGATCCTTTATATCATCTTGACCTTAATGTTTCCTCATAAAGTAGAAGTCATACAACCAAAATATACAGTCTGTGATTATAGTCTATCTAAAGCCCAAGCAGTCTTTAAAACGATGTCTTATTCAGATACAGATAATCTCGCTGAACACCTTTATTATGGGGAAACCTTAAATATCTATAATGAACCTTTTGAGTTAGGTAAAATAGATCCTTTTGTAGGTAAGACAGTGATCTTAAGAAACATCTGTGATGGGACTGAGTTGGTCTATATGATGGAAAGCAATATCGATCGTCAGATTCCTTTAGATGCCTTACCTCAAGGTTTTTATGAAGTCTATGTGATGGAGAATCTTGTAAAAACAAGACTGATTGCCCAGGATTCTTTTTATGATGAATTCTATACGATACGTCGTCATAATGGATTAGGGATGGAAATAGAGATCGTTGCAGATAAAGACTTGATTGAATCTCCACTTGAGAATCAAACCATACTCGATAAGAACTATGTATTTATTAGGGTCACTGAAAAAGAAGTGCCTGAGGCCATTTATGATGTGGTCATCGATCCAAGTAAGTATCAAACTTCTGACAACAATATCATAAAAAATGATGTCAATGTGGCAGAGGCTTTATTTGATTCAGCTACCTTGCTTAAAGAGAAACTTGAAGCTTATGGTTTAAAAGTATTCATTACTAGAGATAATGAAATCATCGATCGATGGGGCCTAGATGGTCGTATGGCGAAGATCTATAACGTTAAAGCTAAGTACTATATTGCCTTAGATATCAATGATAGTCCTAACGCTAACGATAAAGGTGCTCGTATCATATATTCTCATTACACATCAAATCGTTTTGCGACAGCCATATTTGATGCCTATCTTCAACAAGACGATCTCACCATCTATGGGGTAGGATCTCCTGGAAACAAACTAGGTATCATCAGTGGTCGTATCTTAGAAGATAAGATGGATGTGAATACGGACGTAAGAGAAACTGGTGGTAAGATCTTAGGCGCAGCCAAGTATTCAGAAACTGCAGCTGAGAATGAATCATTCGCACTGAATAATCCTTATGGGGTTCAGTCTATATTATTGGATCTTCTGTTTATTTCCAATCAACATGATTATGATCTATATACTACTCAACACGATGCCTTGATTGAAAACATCGCCTTGGGTTTTGCGGATTATCTTCAACTAGAAAAGGTTACCCAATGATCGTATCGATTCAAAAAGGAACCAAAGCTTTTGGAACTCAAGATGTCTTTGAAGACATCGATTTTGAGATAAGAGATCGACAAAAGATTGCTTTAGTTGGTCGTAATGGGAGTGGGAAAACAACACTTCTTAGGATCTTAAGTGGTGAACAAACCCTTGATAAGGGTGATTTGATACGGCCTAGAGATCTTAGAATAGAGACCTTATCACAGATCACCTTCGACGATGAGACCATTACGGTTGAAAAGATGCTTCTAACCATCTATCAGCCGCTTTTTGATTGCGAAGCTCAACTGAATAAGTTGGGTGAGCAAATGGTATTAGATCATAGTGAAAAGTTACTAGAGACCTATGCGAATCTTCAACACGCATTTGAAGATAAGGGTGGCTATACTTATAAATCTGAAATGATGACTGTATTTACGAAGTTTGGATTTGAAGCCAGTGATCTATATCGTTCCTTATCTACTTTTTCTTCAGGACAAAAAACAAGGCTAGCTTTCGTTAGACTCTTGTTGAGTAAACCTGATCTTCTACTTTTAGATGAACCTACCAATCATCTCGATATGGCCACCATCGAATGGTTAGAGAGCTACCTAAAATATTATGATAAGGCCATCCTCTTCGTATCTCATGACCGTATGTTTATCGATCATGTGGCTGATTATATCAATGAAATAGAATTTGGTAATCTTACGTCATATACAGGCAACTATTCTCAATACCAAGCAGCCAAAGCACTTAATCAAGAGAAACAACTCCAAGCCTATAAACGTCAACAAAAAGACATAGAACGCTTAGAGATCTTGATCGAGAAATTTAGATATAAGAGATCCAAGGCTAAATTCGCCCAATCCAAGATCAAGTATCTTGATCGTATGGATAAGATCGATGCGCCTAATGCGGATGTCAAAAACTTTAAAGCCCAATTTTCTTCAAGACTAAAAGGAGGCAAACAAGTCCTTAAAAGCGATGCCTTAGCAATTGGATATTATAAAGCTTTAGCGAGTATAGATCTTACTTTGATGCATGGGACAAGACTCGCTGTGATCGGTCCTAATGGACATGGGAAATCTACTTTCTTAAAAACCATTATCGGTAAGATCCCTGCCTTAGGTGGAGAGATCTTATTAGGTCATCAAATCGAAGTTGGATATTTCGATCAAGAACTGAGTGATTATAAAAGCGAAAAGACGGTCCTTGAGGAACTATGGGATGGTTATCCTGAATTGACTCATACTCAAGTCAGAACGATCTTAGGTCGTTTCTTGTTTACCGCTGATGAAGTCTTTAAAAGTGTCAATGTCTTAAGTGGGGGAGAGAAGGTTAGACTGAGCCTCGCTAAGCTCTTACTTCAAAGGGCCAATCTTCTCATCTTAGATGAACCCACCAACCATTTGGATATCCTAGGTAAAGAAGCTCTAGAAGATGCCTTACATGATTATGATGGGACACTTATCTTTGTCTCTCATGATCGTTATTTCATACAGAAAATGGCCACAGCGGTGCTCAGTATCGAAAATGGAAAAGCAGATTATTATCCTTTATCTTATCCAGAGTATGCGCTCAATACAGTTGAAGTCAAAACAGAGCCTTTAATCAAAGGTACTCATCGTGATCAATCCAAAGAATCGATAGGGCGCTTAAGTAAGCAACTCATTAAACTTGAAGAGTCGATCACCATAAAAGAAACTGAACTTCAGGAACATCGAGAGAAACGTTATGACCCTGCTTATTATCACGATCAAGCTCAAATGAATCTCCTAAATGATCAAATCGATCAGATCCATAATGAGCTCAATGCTTTCTTAAAAGACTGGGAACTTGTAAGTTCCAAGATCCAAGAGCTTCAAAAACCTAAATCAGAGTAAAAAAAAGACGCGTGCGTCTTTTTTGATTTATAGGTAGACTTCGTCTTTTGCGTTTACTTCTGAAGTTGATCCTAAATGATGTTTATTCAGAAGCTTACGAACTTCGTTTTGAATGTCGATGAGGTCTTTATCTTTGGCAGTGATCAATCGATTCTTAATATCGGTGGTATCAACGCCTATCGCATCTAGTTTACCTAAAGCGATGAGGATTCTTGCCTTTAAACGATCGACCTTATCAGTTTTTATAACGCCCTTGGTTTGAAATGTAGCTCTATTCTCTGGATCAGAGAAGAACTCTTTCGCAGTCAATATGGTTCCATCTGGTTCTACGACCATACCATTGATTACATAGAGACCAATCGGAACTTTTTTAGATTCAGCTAATCTTAATTCGATTAAGTTAGATTTGATTACAGCAACGTTTAGATTTTGAAGGTAAGCACTGTCTTTAGTGGCTTCTGCGATTTTTTCTTCAAAACCATTAGTTTGAGTCTTATCTTTCTCGTTCATTGGAATGACAGAGACCAAGATATAATCATCAACAAGATCAGTTGTATTGATGAAGCCAGCTTCTTCTGCTCTTTTAATCAAGGTTTCAATAACTGTAGTGGCTGATTTCCCAAACAGATCTTCAACTTCGATATTCAAAGCATCTTCGTTGATGGCAGTAATCGAGATGACCTTATCGTTTTTATTGACGGAGATCTCAAAGCTTGGATTGATGTCTAAGGCATAGACTGCAGTAATCGTAGTGTTGTCAAACAGATGTAATTTATCAAGTTGTGTGACACTGATTAGGACAAGGATGATGACCAGTGCGAAACTGAGTCCTAATTTCCAGAAACGTGTCTGATAAAAAGGCTTCTTCTTCACAGGAACAATGCCTTGAGAATGGACAGAGTTCATGATCTTACGAAGCATTTCTGTTTCATTGTATGCATGGTCATGGATGCTTTGTTTTAGTTTGTTGCTCATCTTAGACATTTCCCTTCATACTATAAGAGTGTAAGTTCGTGAAAAATAACGAAAAATAATCATTTAATTTTAGATTTAATGGTCTCTATCGCATTGTGATGACGGCTTCTGATGGTTGAACCAGGCATATTAAGAGATCTTGCGATATCAGAGAAGGGCATATCAAAACGATAATGGGCTACTAAGATTTGCTTATCAAGAGCAGGCATGGTTTCTATAATGTCCCAGATTTCTTGGCTACTGAGCTCGTTGATGACTTCTACTTCAAGGTTTTGATCATCAGGTATCTGTTCAAGCATCATATTATCTTCATCGGCGATGATCTTAGGCATCTCGCTTTTTGTTTTGTAATATCTGGATAATTCGTTTTTCGCCATAGATATAAGGTAAGCAGAAACATTATCGATGTCTTTATCATTTCTACAGATGTATTTATAAAAGTCCAAGTAGACGTTTTGAACCAATTCTTGGGCATCTTCCAGATCATTGACTTTAAAATGGACAAATTTACTGACTTGAGCTAGAGTAGCATGATAGATGGCGGTGAAATCATTAGACGAATACTTCATAGCTTCATCTTATCACAGACTTAGACTAAAACCATAATTCTGCCTTTTGAGTTAAACTCAGGTAGTAAGCAAGGCATATTAGTTGTATAATATTTTCGAACTCAGGAGGACATTATGGGAAATTGTATCGTAGCGCAATCAGGCGGACCAACCTCGGTCATCAATGCAACTTTAGCAGGGGTCGTTAAGGCCAATCAAATGAATCCAATCTATACGAAAGTATATGGTGGACTCAACGGTATCGAAGGTATTCTTCAAGAGAAATTGGTTGATTTAAGTCATATGAGCGAAGAAGAAAATCGTATTTTAAAACAGACACCATCCAGTGCTTTAGGATCATGTCGCTATAAACTTAAAAGAAGCAATACTGCTGATTTTGAAAAATTGTTTGCGGTTATGGAAAAGTATGATGTTGATACCTTATTCTATATCGGTGGGAATGATTCTATGGATACCGTATTCGCTTTAAGCGAATATGCCTTAGCCAATAAGATCACCAATCGTCGTTTTGTTGGTTGTCCAAAGACAGTCGACAATGACTTGATGATGACTGATCATTGCCCAGGTTATGCTTCAGCAGCTAAATTCATCGCGACCACTGCTTTACAGACATGGTTAGATGTCAATGTGTATACACGTCAGGAAGTCTTTATCTTAGAAACCATGGGAAGAGATGCAGGTTGGTTGGCTGCTTCAGCATGCTTAAGCGGCATCGTTGATCTCGTTGTCTTGCCTGAAATCCCATTCGATAAAGAAGTCTTCTTAAAAGAAGTCAAGAAATCCATCGATGAGACCAATAAGTGCTATGTGGTCGTATCTGAAGGTGCTCGTTATGCAGACGGTACTTATCTCGCAGCGGGTGAAGCTAAAAATGATGGTTTCGGCCATGCGATCTTAGGTGGTGCAGCCAACGCAGTCAAAGATTTGATTTTGACCAGCGGGGTCGCCAATAGAGCTAAAGTCCAAGACCTATCAACCGCTCAACGTTGCCATGCTTCTGAACAATCCTTAGTGGATGTTGAAGAATCCTTTAAATTAGGTATGAGTGCTCATATGAGATCTCAAGATCCTAAGTTTACGGGTCAAATGGTAGGAATCAAACGTAAAGATTCTAAAGTATATGATGTTGAATACTTCGCGACAGCTGCTTCTAATGTAGCCAATCACGTTAAGAGTTTCCCAGTAGAATGGGCTAATCCTAACTTTAGAGGCGTCAATGAAAAAGCCATCGCTTATATGAGACCTTTAATTGAAGGTCAACCTGTCATCATTTATCATAATGGTGTCCCAGCTTATGTTAAACCTTACTATAAGAAATAAATAAACGAAAAGCAGCTTAGTAAACTGTACCCCATAGAATAGACACGAAAAGAAAAACATCGTGACAGTTCTGTGGGGTTTTCTTATACTTAAGAAAGAGGTAAACATGGGAAAAGTTAAATTCAGTCTAGAAACAATTGAAAAGTTAAGAAGAAATAAGTACGTCGTGAAAGCATCTGAAAATTCGGTTCAGTTTACACCTGAGTTCAAGATAATTATCGAAAGAGAAAGTCATCAAGGAAAAACACAAAAGCGAATTTTAAGTGACTTAGGAATAGATTCAGAAGTTTTTGGGAAACAGCGACTCAACTCAATATTTGTGAGGGCAAGGAAACAAGCAAAGCGACACGAAGGATTTGAACGACTCAAATCACCAGGGCGACCAAAGAAACTAACGTTTAGTTCAGTAGAAGAAGAAAACCAATATCTGAAAGATAGAAATGAATATCTTCAGCAGGAGAATGAGTTCTTAAAAAAGCTGAAGGCGCTGGAAAGGGGGGAGTAAAACACCTCAGCGCAGAAAAGCGATTCAATATTATATGGGAAATGGAAGGTCGAAGGAAGAATCGACTGGACATAAAATATATGTGTATCCAAGCGAGAGTGTCTCGATCTGGGTACTACGCTTATAAGAAACGAAGATTAACGATGGGTGAAAGAGAAATGAGAGATCAACTCGACTTTATCTCCATCAAAGCGGCTTATGATTATGAAGGGTTCAAAAAAGGCGCCAAACAGATCAAAATGAGGCTTGAGAGGGACTATCAGATCATTATGAACCTCAAAAGGATCCATCGACTGATGAGCAAATACGAGTTAATCTGTCCAATTCGAAAAGCAAACCCAGTCAAAGTGATACTTAGAGCTCAGCACAGCAACAAAGTCTTCAGTAATATCTTGGATCGAAACTTCTCACAAGGCATCGCCAAGAAGACCTTATTGACCGACATCACGTATATCACCTACGGCAATGGGAAACGAGCTTATCTATCCACCATCAAAGACGCCATGACTAAGAAGATCTTAGCCTGGCAGCTCTCATCGACCCTTGAGTTGGATTTCGTGATCAATACAGTGAATCAACTTCTAGAGAATTACCGTGGGGAACTTCATATGGGAGTCATCCTTCACTCTGATCAAGGAAGTCATTATACCAGTATCGCTTATCAGGATCTTCTCTCTAAGCATGACATTACTCAATCGATGTCTAGGCGTGGAAACTGTTGGGATAACGCCCCACAAGAATCCTTCTACGCCGTGCTTAAAACCGAACTCGATTTAGCCAAAATACACACTTACGAAAAGTTGGCTGACTACCTGATTTCATACATCAACTACTATAATTACGATCGTCCTCAATGGGATCTTAATCGGATGACCCCTCACGAGTATGACGATTATATAACCAATCCAACTCGTCAAAAACGACTATTACCAGCAGTAATTCATCAACTTCCGCTTACCACATAAAAAAGACCGACATTTCTGTCGATCTTCATCTGTTTTTCTTTCCGTGTCCTTTACAAAGGGGATAGTTTATAGGCTGCTTTTGTTTTTTCAAGTTGGATTTCTAATGAGGTACAGATCGAGTCTACTTGTTCAATCCCATGAATGGCATTGATCCAATCATTAGGAAGGGTATCATAAGACAAGGCAGCAAGACCTCCACAAACAGCTGCAGTTGTATCGGTATCATTCCCAAGGTTCACAGCCATTAAGACGGCTTCTTGATAAGTAGAAGTATTGAGTAAGCACCATATCGAAGCTTCTAAGGTATCCTTAACGAAACCTGATGAACCTATTTGTTTAGAACTTAATTTTGAAAAGCTTTCTATATCTTGTAATCGATCGTATTCATTGTTTACTTTCTTAAATAAAGGATCACTTGAATAATAAAGGATGGCTTTTTGGATGCCTTGTTCTATACCTTTTCTTAATGGTTCCCCATTACACAATTCATTGGCTATAGATAGATAGATCCCACAGCTCATTTTCGCAAGTTCATGGCCATGAGTTAAAGCACTGACCTCATGGATGATGCTCATCGCTTGAGACTTCTGAGTAAAATATTTCCCGTACTTAGCACGTAGATAAAAAACTAAAGGTAAGATCCTCATTAAGGAACCATTCCCATTATCATAATAGGTTTTACCACCACACTTAGAAACGGGGATTCCTCGATGATAATTCATGATCGCATTCATGGTGGTTTGACCCATATCATAAGCTTGACCATCTTGTGTATACTTCCCATAAAACAACCATGCTTCAAATTCCTTCATGATGCCTTCTAAATCATAACCTTCAGATAAAGAGGATGCCAAAGCTAAGGTCAAACTTCCATCATCTGACCAAGATCCTAAAGGCTTATTAAATACACCGTTTCCAATCATCGTTGAGACAGGATGCTTACTAAACCATGAACGATCATTAAATTGAACGGGTAAGCCTAAAGCATCCCCGATAAGTACTCCTAGTATTCCATGCTTGATTTTATCCATACAGTTCTCCACTTCTTTTCTATCATACCCCTTAGGATGAGCAATATCTTGCGTTGGGTAAAAAAAAGGACATGAGAAGATCGAGTGGGCAAATGATTTGAAACTAAATAAAGCATCTTTCTAATATAAAAGCACCTTGAGGGTGCTTTTATCATTAAATTTGGCGGAGGAAGCAGGATTTGAACCCGCGCGAGCCTTGCAACTCCTAGCGGTTTTCGAAACCGCCCCCTTCAACCACTTGGGTATTCCTCCATAATGCTTCATAAGTATACCAAAAAGCCCTAAAATAGGCAAAACATCGTGATGTTATTCTCAATGAAAATTGTTTCAGAAATTTATTGTGAAAATTGAGCATTTTGTGAAAATACAGTGAAATTAGAATTGACATAATTTAGACACATCTTTATAATCAAGGTATAGTACACATCTGTACTTTCTTAAAAGGAGGAAAATGATGAAAAAGTTATTAGTAGCTCTACTGCTAGTTACGATGGTCTTGACTGGTTGTACTCAACCCGACAATGCTTATCGTAACGCTTACACGTACGTCTATACCACAGATATATCTCAATTGGATTATCTGACGGCGTATGAACAGACCAATGCTCAACATACGACAAACTTCGTAGACGGCTTGGTTGAACACAATCCGTTGGGACAACTGGTAGGGGCGATTGCCACTTCCTGGGAATCCAACGCTGACAAGACTGTCTGGACCTTCAAGATCCGCAAAAACGTCAAATGGGTAACCGTTGATGGTGAAGTTGCCGCAACTGTTAAAGCCGATGACTGGGTTGCTGGCTTGCAACATGGTGCTGACTTCGAATCAGAAACTGCTTATATCTTGTTTGGGGTTATCAAGAACTATACCCAATACTTCAATGGCGAAATCACAGACTTCTCACAAGTCGGCGTTAAAGCACTTGATGACAACACATTGGAATATACCTTGGAAGCTCCTACTCCTTACTTCGATACAATGTTCTCATACGGCGTATTGGGCGGAGTCAATCGTGAATTCTTAGAAGGACAAGGCGCTGGCTGTAAGCTTGGCAATCCTGATCCTGCTACCTGTAACTTCGGTTCAACTGAAGCTTCTTCGATCTTGTACAACGGCGCTTACTTGTTAAGCAACAACACCGCTGCATCAGTCATCGAATACGTTCAGAACCCAACTTACTGGGATAAGAAACACGTTTATATCCCATCCGTTAAGTTAATCTTCTTTGATGGCGCTGACAAGTATTCCTTGTACAGAGCATTCGACAATGGCGAATATGTTGCCGCTCCTGTTTATACAGACGATCCAGCGTTCTATGAAGCTGCCGTTGCTAAATATGGTGATAGCATCTATGTTGGCCGTTTGAATACAACAACTTATTACATTACGTTTAACTACAACCGTCGCGCATTCGAAAACTTCGATGATGGCGATGCTACAACACCTGCAGCTTTGGTTTCTAACAAGACCGATGCTCAAAAAGAAGCCACAAAGGCTGCCATTCTGAATGAAAACTTCCGTAAGGCGATCTTCCGTGGAATCAACCGTGCTGAATTGAATAAACAAGGTGTTGGTGAAACCTTGAAGGCTAACGCCCTCCGTAACACCTATACTGCTCCTTTGTTCGTTTCTACTTCAACTGGTAAATCCTATGCTGACTTAGTATCTGCTGAATTGACAAAGATTTCCGCCACAGATTTCCCAGCTGGCTTCGATCTTTCCGATTCTCAAGATCCTTATTATGATATGGATTTGGCAAAATCCTTAATGGCTGCTGCTAAAGCTGAATTGTCTGCTGTTGAATGGCCTATCATCATCGACGTTAATGCTTCTTTGGGTTCAGTGAATATCGCTACCCGTTTGGCATTCAAGAAAATGATGGAAGATACATTCCCAGGCGACGTTGTTGTTGATATCCATTACTCAACTACATCTGCTGAATATGTCAACTCCTTCTACTATACCGAAACAGCTGACCAACAGAACTATGACATCAACTTAGGTTCTGGTTGGGGCCCTGACTACGGCGATCCTAAGACCTACGTTAACACCTTGAATCCAGACAACGGCGACTTGCTGAAATCCTTCGGGTTGTTGAATGGTTTAACATCAGACGTCGAAGTTAAAGAAGCTGCTGGCTTCTTCGACTTTGGTGATTTGAATGAAGCTGCGAATGTTATCTTGACAGACATGGATGCTCGTTATGCTGCTTATGCTGCTGCCGAAGCTTTCTTGATCGGTCATGCTATCATCCTTCCTTACGTTTCACAAGGCGGAAACTACGCTGTTTCTAGAGTTCTTCCTTACTCTGGCTCTTATGCAGATTATGGAACCTCAGGCGACAAGTACAAATTCTTACAGGTTACTGACCATGTCATTACTGCTGAAGAACGTGCTGCTGCTAAGGCTGCTTGGGAAGCTGCTCGCGCTAAGTAATCATTGAAATAATTTTACTAATCAAGTATAATTGAAACTAATAAAAGGATTAGGGAAACCTAATCCTTTATTACCCTGAGGTACGTATGAAGAAATATATCCTAATTAGAATATTGAGATCCATTTTTTCCATTTTGGTCGTAACCTCGATTGCTTACATGCTCATTTTTGAGTTTGTACCGCGCAATCGTGTGTTTGAAAACGATGGCATGTATGCTAAGATCTCAAACCGTCCAGAACAATTACCGCTGTATGTTAATCAGAAGTATGAGGAACTTGGTTATCTAAATTTCTCTGCTCAAGATGAGATTTGTCGCGATACTTATGGGGCTGCAACATCAGCTTATACCATTTGTATGGACACCACCTCGTCTTTATTCTCAAAAGCTCAGGCGAAGTATGAAGCCAAAGGCTATGTGTTTAAAACTATCGAGTTGTCGGGAGTTGTTTATGCGACTCGAGAAATCCCTATGTTAGAAAGATTGTGGTCTTTCTTTTCAAAGATGATCGTCATCGATAATCCAAATGTGATTCAAGATGAGACTCATCCAGATTTAGAACGCAAAATCTACATTGGACAAAATTGGAATAAAACATCCTATGCACTCATGTGCAGTGGTTGTGAACATAAATATCTGGTTTATTTTGATTGGGCCTTCCCGTTCATTCATCAAAACGTTGTTAGTATAAATTTCGGTAGATCTATGCCTAATTTCTATGGGATCCCTACCTTTGAAGTATTGACCATGGATCAAGGCGTCAACGTCTTAAAACCGGTCACTTTCCCTTCAGGCGTTACTGCTGATAGTGGTGTTCTAGAATACACATGCAGTTATAAAACAAGTTTGGATTCATTGGATCAAACTAAGTTTACAGACAATTACGCAAACTGTTCCTTGAATAAGGATGCCCCATCGATGATGGGAACCTCCTTCATATTTGGGATATTGGCGTTGATCTTCTCCTATTTGATTTCTATCCCATTGGGTATGTATATGGCTTCTCATAAAGGAAGAGCCATTGATAAAGCTGGTATGACATACATCGTATTCGTTATTGCGGTGCCTGCTTTGGCTTATATCTACTTATTCCGTTATATTGGATCGACTTTCTTCCAATTACCTGAATCTTATCCTTCCTTAGGTCCCAATAATATCCTTTCCTACATCATGCCTACCATCTCCTTGGCTCTGCCTTCGATTGCTGGTTTGTTGATGTGGACAAGACGTTATATGGTTGACCAGAATACCGCAGATTACGTTAAGTTTGCGCGTTCTAAAGGTCTCTCTGAAGGTCAAATCTATCTTAAGCATATTCTACGCAATGCGATCATTCCGATCGCTCACGGTCTACCTGGAGCCATCATTGGAGCCATTGGTGGAGCCATCATTACTGAACGTATCTATGCCATCCCTGGGATGGGCAAGATGTTGAATGATTCCATTAGAGTCTTCAACAATAATATGGTTATTACATTAACGTTTATCTTTACAGCCTTGGCTATTCTATCCGTTTTGTTGGGTGACTTGTTGATTACTCGTATCGACCCACGTATCAGTCTCGATGATAAGAAGAAAGGTAAGAAGAAACATGTCAAACGCTAACGAAAAGTTTCAATTCGTAAAAATCGACGAATTTGCGTCTGAACATATTTCGGCGCCTCATTATTCTTATTGGAAATCCGTTTTCAAACAATTCTTCAAGAGTAAGCTTGCGATAGCTATGTTGATCATGGCTGCAGTAATCTTCTCGATCTCTATGATTCAACCTTTGTTTAGTAATTATAATCCTATGGCATCTCCAGACATCAGTGATTTCAGTATCCGATTCAATAGACCAAACTTAACGTTCTGGTTTGGGACTGATCACTGGGGCAACTCCTTGTTTGATGCTGTATGGTCTGGGGCTCGTACATCGATTACCATCGCGTTATTGGCCACAAGTATCAATATGGGTTTAGGTATCGCTGTAGGTGCGATCTGGGGCTACAACAAAGTCTTAGACAAGTATCTACTGGAAATCTATAATGTCGTCGCTAACGTTCCTTTCTTGTTGGTTGCGATCATGTTGATGTATGTATTAGGTCCTGGCTTCTGGCAATTGATCTTCGTCTTGTGTATGACAGAATGGTTAAGCGTTGCTTACTTCATCCGTACCCAAGTCATGATCATTCGTGACCGTGAGTATAACTTGGTATCCCGTACATTAGGGACCAGTGCAGTTCGTATGATTTCTAGAAACATCTTGCCGTTTTTGACCTCGGTCATCGTTACGATGTTGTCTCGTGAAATACCTTCGATTATCTCTAGTGAATCCTTCCTATCATTCTTAGGTGTAGGGTTACCTCCTCAGATCACATCGTTGGGTAAATTGATTTCTATTTATATTACGTATTATGGAACTTATCCGTACTTATTCTGGATCCCTGTAGCCGTCTTGGCTTCAATATCCGTGTCTTTCTATATCGTAGGTCAGACCTTTGCGGATGCGTCTGATCCTAAGACACACCGCTAAGGAGCACACTATGGAAAGAAAAGTAATCTTATCTGCCCGTGATGTCGTCGTAAAATTCCGCGTTCGCGACCGCGTCTTAACGGCCATTCGTAAAGTATCATTAGACCTCTATGAAGGGGAAACCCTCGCCATTGTAGGTGAATCAGGATCAGGTAAAACTGTCTTGACCAAGACCTTCACTGGCATGCTGGAAAGCAATGGGTTTATTTCTGAAGGCAAGATCTTCTTTGAAGATCAAGACCTCGTTCAAATCAAAAACAACAAAGCTTGGGAAAAGATTCGTGGATCTAAGATCGCGACCGTTTTCCAAGATCCTATGTCTTCTTTGAATCCTATCAGAACGATTGGGACTCAGATCACAGAAGTCATCATCAAACATCAAAAGAAAAACAGTAAAGAAGCCCGTGAGATCGCCATTGACTTGATGGATAAGGTTGGGATTCCTAACGCAGCAGATCGTTTCAATGAGTATCCATTCCAATATTCTGGAGGTATGAGACAACGTATCGTTATCGCGATCGCCTTGGCTTGTCGTCCTAAGATCTTGATCTGTGATGAACCTACTACGGCTTTGGATGTTACCATCCAAGCCCAGATCCTAGAACTCATCAAGAATCTACAGAAAGAATTTGGATTTACCACGATCTATATTACCCATGACTTAGGCGTCGTCGCCAATGTCGCTCAACGTGTGGCTGTTATGTATGCAGGTCAGATCGTTGAATACGGCACCAGTCATGAAATCTTCTATTCACCTAAACATCCTTATACATGGGCACTCTTATCATCCTTGCCTCAATTGGGTATCAAAGGCGAAAAACTGTATTCTATCCCAGGTACACCTCCTTCATTATTCTATGAAGTTAAGGGTGATGCCTTCGCTCAACGTAATCCTTATGCGATGAACATCGATTTTGAAGAAGAACCTCCGTTCTTTATGATTACTGAGTCTCATTTTGCGAAAACATGGCTACAAGATCCTAGAGCACCTAAAGTAGAGCTCCCTAGTGCCATTCGTGATCTGCATGCGACCATCGTAAAGATCTACGGAAAGGAAGGGGTATAAGATGACTTCCAAAGAAGTATTACTGTCTCTAAAAGACGTGACCATCACTTTCCCAAAAGGAAAGGGAGTATTTACCGCTGTAAGAGAAGCCTCCTTCGATATCTATAAAGGTGAAACCTTCGCTTTAGTAGGAGAATCAGGCTCAGGCAAGACCACCATTGGTCGTGCTATCGTTAGAATCAATCCAGTCGCAAAAGGCTCAATCGAATTTGAAGGCAAGCTCATCAGTGAAAAACTAGGCATGGAAGAAACAAAATGGGTTACCAAATCCATTCAGATGATCTTCCAAGATCCTGCGACCTCACTTAATGAACGTGCCACAGTCGACTATATCATCTCGGAAGGTCTATATAACTTCCATATGTATAAAGATGAAGCCGATCGTAAAGCTAAAGTTCTCAAGAGCTTAACAGAAGTTGGTCTCTTGGATGAACATATTACCCGTTATCCTCATGAATTCTCAGGTGGACAAAGACAACGTATTGGGATCGCCAGAGCTATGGCGATGGAACCACGTCTAATTGTCGCCGATGAACCTATATCTGCTTTGGATGTCTCGATCAGAGCTCAAGTCTTGAATCTGATGAAGACCCTTCAAGAGACAAAAGGTCTAACCTATCTCTTTATCGCTCATGATCTTTCTGTAGTACGTTTCATTTCAGATCGTATCGCAGTTATTCATTTGGGCCGTATCGTAGAATTGGCTAATACGGAAGAACTCTTCAAGAATCCGCTTCACCCTTACACCAAGAGCTTATTGTCCGCCATTCCTATGCCGGATCCTATTTTGGAAAGTAAGAAAGTACCGCTCTTCTATGACGGTTCTGAACACGACTATAGTACAGACCTTCCTTCTTTCGTAGAAATCTCAAAGGATCACTTCGTTTGGGCCAACGGCAAAGAATTAGAGTCTTATAAGAAGATCTTAAAAATCTAATTAAACAAAACAGGGTGTAGCTTTTAAGAAAAGCTTGCCCTGTTTTTAATTGAATTGTGAAAAATACAAGCGTATAATAAAGTAGTTGTTTAAAGGAGCTCCGATGGAAACACGAATCAAATCCATTATTGAAGAAGATCTTAAAGCTCAAGAGGCTTACAAACTTGCCCAGGAAAAAATCAACGAAGTGTTGATGAACATCCATAAAGAAAAGACCCATATCCAAGACGAAGTCTGGAATAAGGTAAAAGAACAAGTTGAAGCTGAAAGAGTTCGTTTAACGACCCAATTAGAAAAAGCCCAAGCTGACAGTGTTCAGCAATATCAATCTGCCTTAAAGATCTTGGAAGATAATTTTAAAGCACATGAAGAAGCCTGGTATACGACCTTAATGGCACGTTGCCTAAAGAAGGACATCTAGTTCATGAGTTCAACCCAAGCCTTGGCTGCGAAAGCCAAAGCGATGTATGGGGCCCATCTGACCAAGTCCGATTATGAAGAACTCCTCAGAAAGCGCTCCGTTCAGGAAATCGCAGGCTATTTAAAAAACGATACCCATTACGATAAGATCTTGGAAGGCATCAATGAATCCTCGATCCATCGTGGTTACCTTGAGGTGCTGATTCGCCAGCGCTTATTTTTAGATTTCATGCAGCTTATTCGATATGGAGAAACACAGAATCATAACTTCTACCAATATGGTATCTTACAGATCGAAATCAAACAGATCTTATTGACCTTACGTTTCCTAAAAGAAACAGAGAAGGGTGGACAGATCTCCCAATTGCCTTTGTTTGCGAATAAGATGACCTCCTTTGATCTTCAAAAGCTAGTTAATGTAAACTCTTATGATGAGTTATTGAACGTCCTAAAAGAAACGCCTTATGTCGCAATCCTAGTACCGCTTAAACCTAAACCTGGTGAAGAACTCGATTATACAACCTGTGAAGTTGAGTTGAACTCTTACTATCATCGAGAAGTCTTAAGTCATATCAATAAAGAATTCACCGGTACCGCTAAGAAACAAATCCTTGAAGTCTTCAATACACAAATCGAACTTGATAATATTACGAAGATCTATCGTTTAAAGAAGTACTATAAATCAAGTCCAGAAGACATCATCAAAGTGCTTCATCCTACTTATGTGAAGATTCCTAAGAAACTACTTCATAAGTGGATCGAAACTAAAAGTGCTGATGAATTCATAGAAGCACTCTCAAGCAGTGCTTATAAATCAGCCATCAATCGTAAAGACTTCGTTTATATTGAATATCATATGGATTCGATCATGTATAACATCAATAAGCACTTCATTCGATTCGCTACTGACCCTAATGTGGTCTTAGTGGCGTATATGAATTTGCTTGAAATTGAAACAAGAAACATCATCGATATCATCGAAGGCGTCCGATACAAAGTCGAAACCGACAAGATCGCCAAATTGCTTATCTACTAGGAGGAACCCATGGCCATAGAACCAATGAGATTACTTAGACTGGCAGGATCCAAATCAAACATCGAGAAGATACTGCTCACAGCCTTTTCATCCGACGATATGCATGCTGAATTGGCGAGCCATGTCATCAATGATGGTACAGGTGGAAGTGTCATGCCTGAAGACAGTACCTATGCGGATTATTTTAACCGTATCCAATTGATCTTCTCCAATCTACATTCTGATTTTACTTGTGCTTATGATGGGGTCAGTGAATTCACCAATGATGAAATTGAACGTCATTTACGCTTAGCTGAAGTAAACTACGAAAAGATCAATGAACAACAGATCAATCAATCCATCTTAACCAAAGAAGATAAAGAAGCTTTGATTGAATTACGTAAATACAATATCGCAGCGATCAATCAACTCAGCTTCACTGCGGTAACCTTTGGAAGATTACCTCTCAGTTCTCAAGCAAAGCTTAGTCTCTTGGCTGAAAAAGGTTTCGTTCATCAAATCGTTCATAAAAACAGTCACTACGTATGGATCTTCATCATCAGTAATGCTGAAGACGCTAAGATAAACCAAAGTGTATTAGAAAGCCTCTTCTTCGAACCAATCGCGATTCCTAAAGTCGATGAGAAACAACTCGCCTTAGACTGTGAATCCACCATAGGTAAGATCTATGGCTTTGTCCAACACAACGCAGAAGTTCGTAAGTATTATAAATATATGGCCATCTTCGATGAGATTGCTGTAGTTACAGGTTTCGTACCTAAAAAGCGCGTCAAAGCGTTTAAATCGATGTTTGGAGAAATGACTGATGTTACGATCCAAGATTTCCCAGCCGGTCTAGAAGAAGGTCTAGAGCCTCCAACCATCCTAAAGAATGGTTGGTTCTCAAAACCATTTGAACTCTTCGTAGAAATGTATTCATTGCCTCACTATGGCGATTTCGATCCTACGTTCTATCTCGCACTTACCTACTGTCTCTTATTTGGGATCATGTTTGGAGATGTAGGTCAAGGCTTTGTCTTAATCTTAGGTGGATGGGCTTTATGGAAATTTAAGAAGATGAAGTTGGCTGCCGCAGCGATGCGTATGGGCTTCTTCTCAATGATCTTTGGATTTCTATATGGTTCTGTCTTTGGATTAGAAACCCTCTTAGATCCTTTGTATCACGCGATTGGGATGAGTGGTAAACCTTTAGAAGTCATGGCAGGGGAATCTGTCAACGTCTTGCTTCTAGGTGCCATAGCGATCGGGGCAACCTTGATCCTTATCTCAATGTTTATCAATATCGTCTTAAGGATTAGACGTAAAGATTATGGAGAAGCTCTCTTCTCGCATAACGGCTTGGCAGGTTTTATCTTCTATGGATCCATCATCGTCATGTTGACGATGGAAATGATGCTTAAGATAAAAGTCCTTAACCTCGTCACTGAAATCATCTTCTTCGGGATCCCTGTGGTCATTATCCTCATGCGTGTCCCGTTAAAGAATCTCATCAAGAAAATGGCCATGACCCCTCATGAAGGTTGGTTAGGTTACTTCGTCGAAGCCATCTTCGAAATGATCGAAGTCCTATTGAGCTTTGTCTCTAATACGATGAGCTTCTTGCGTGTAGGAGGATTCGTTCTCTCTCATGCGGGTATGATGCTTGTGGTCATGACCTTAATGGAAATGACAGGGATGTTTGGTCCCATCGTCTTGGTCTTAGGAAATATCTTCGTTATGGCCTTAGAAGGCCTCATCGTAGGTATTCAGACCTTAAGATTACAGTATTATGAAATGTTTAGTCGCTATTATGAAGGCGGGGGCAAAAAATACATCCCCACCACAACACTTTAGATCACCAGGAGGAAACAACCATGTTAACGATCTTCGAAGCAGTCGCCCCATTATTAGTCATCGCATTAATCTCACTTCCGGTCATTCCGGTTCTCTCTGGCAAAGTCAATGCCAAAAATGCTAAGTTTAGAGTCTTGACTCAAATCAGTATGTTTGCTGCTGCTTTCTTAGGCGTCTTGGTCTTTCAGATCAATGGCTTAGCAGCTCATGCTGTAACTGAAACAGTCACAGGATCGATCACAGGCACCAACGCTCAAGGGATGGGTTTCATCGCTGCTGCGATTTCAACCTCAGCTTCTTGTATCGGTGCTGGTTTCGCCGTTGCTGCTGCAGCACCTGCTGCGATCGGTGCCATTTCAGAAAATTCTGATAACTTTGGTAAAGCGATGATCTTCGTTGCTTTGGCTGAAGGGGTTGCCATCTACGGTCTTTTGATCTCTATCCTTATCATCAACAAACTATAAACATGAAATTCTTTTTAATCAGCGATAACACCGATACCCAAATGGGTCTTCGTTTAGCAGGCATAGATGGGGTCGTTGTCCACACCAAAGAAGAAGTTTTAAAAGAACTCAATAACGCCATAAAAGATGACACCATCGCCATCGTTTTAATGACGACTTTGGCTGTAGATACAGCATCTGTAGAAATCGCTGAGTTGAAGCTTAAATTATCCAGACCTCTTATCGTTGAGATCCCAGATCGCCACGGTTCAGTTAAAATCGGTGAAACCATTGATGCCTACATCAGTGAAGCCATCGGTATCAAGATTTAGGAGCCCCTATGGAACAAGAAAAACTAGCAGAGAATCTTGTCAAGGCCATTCAAAGCCAAAGCCAAGAACGATTAAACAACCTACAAGCGGACTATGAAAGCCAACGTTCAGAAATGATCGAACGTTTTAGACAAGAAGCGACGGAAGAAGCTAATGTCTATAGTGAATTGGCCTTATCTGAACTAAGAAATTCTTTGGTTCAAAATGAGTCCCAATCTAAATGGAAAGTCAAAAAAGACCTTTTTATCCGTAGGGCTGAATTGGTAGATGGGCTCTTTTCAAGGGTCAAACAAGAACTGATCGAGTTTACTAAAACGAAAGAATATACAGATTTCGTAAAAGAAGCTTTGATTAAGGTCATAAAAGAAAATCCTTTAGAAGGCTATACCTTATTGGTGAAAGCCAATGATGAGGCTTTGTTTAAAAGCCTAGGTGAAAAAGATGCTTTAGTAGTGGTAAGTGATCGAATTCGAATCGGTGGTTTTATCTTGAAAGATAAAGCAGGTCTTCTTGAAATCGATGAATCCTTAGATTATACATTGAGAGTTCAGAAGGAATGGTTTACGACCCATTCCCAACTGGATTTTTAGGAGGTCAAGATGAAAGCAAATGCAAGCATCTATTCGATCAATGGTCCTGTTGTAAAGAGTAAACTGGCTGTTGGTTTTCAAATGTTAGAAATGGTCTATGTAGGTCATAAGGAGCTGTTGGGAGAGGTCATTGGGATAGATGACATCTATACCACCATCCAAGTCTATGAAAGCACCACAGGCTTAAAAATAGGAGAACCTATTTTTAAATCGAATAGTCCTTTAGGCGCTACCTTAGGTCCTGGTATCTTAACCAATATCTTTGATGGGATACAGAGACCTTTAAAAGAAATGGCTGAAATTTCAGGGATGTATGTCTCTGAAGGAAGAGGTTTGAATTCTTTAAACGAAACCAAGTTATGGGATATTACTTTTACCCTTAAACTAGGTGATAAAGTCTTAGGCGGAGACATCTTCGCAACCATCCCAGAAACATCTTTGATTCAACATAGATTAATGGTTCCCAATAACATCAAAGGCACCATTACTTATATCAAACCTAATGGTTCTTATAACATCAACGAAAAACTCATGATCGTTACCGACGAATATGGGCTTGAATATCCTTTGACTTCCATTCAAAAATGGCCTATTAGACAAGCACGACCTGTCGGTAAACGCCAAGTTATTTCTGTGCCTTTGATCACAGGACAACGTGTCATCGATACCTTCTTTCCTATCGCCAAAGGTGGCGCAGCAGCAGTACCAGGAGGCTTTGGGGCCGGTAAGACCATGACCCAACATCAGTTAGCCAAATGGTGCGACGCCGACATCATCGTTTATGTAGGCTGTGGTGAACGTGGTAATGAGATGACCCAAGTCTTAGAAGAATTCTCAGAACTGGTGGATCCTAAATCCCATAAACCTTTGACCGATCGTACAGTCTTGATCGCAAATACCTCCAATATGCCTGTAGCCGCTCGTGAAGCTTCCATCTATACAGGAATTACTTTAGCTGAGTATTATCGTGATATGGGTTATCATGTCGCGTTGATGGCCGATTCTACCTCTCGTTGGGCTGAAGCCTTACGTGAGATTTCAGGTCGATTAGAAGAAATGCCTGCGGAAGAAGGTTTCCCAGCGTATTTACCATCTCGTATTTCCCAATTCTATGAACGTGCTGGTTACGTTGAAAACATCAACCACTCCGAAGGCTCTGTCACCATCATTGGGGCAGTATCTCCTCAAGGGGCTGACTTCTCAGAACCAGTCACTCAAAATACAAAACGTTTCGTTAGATCCTTTTGGGCTCTTGATAAATCCTTAGCCTATGCGCGTCATTTTCCTGCGATCAACTGGAATATCTCTTATTCTGAATATATGGATGATCTAAGGAAGTGGTATGACGTCAACGTCGATCGTAAGTTTGTTGGATTAAGAGCTGAAATGATGGGGGTCCTTCATGAGGAGACCCAATTGATGGAAATCGTTAAGTTGATCGGTTCAGATGTATTACCTGATGATCAAAAACTTGTCTTAGAAATCGCACGTGTTATTCGTGTAGGTTTTCTTCAACAGAATGCTTTCCATCCAGAAGATACGTATGTTCCTTTTGAGAAGCAATTCAAGATGCTTCAATTGATCTCTTATCTTAGAGCTCAATCGATACGCCTATTAAGTACCCATAGAACCATTAGAGCCATTACAGCCACTGGTATTTTTGAAGAACTCATCAAGATCAAATATGATGTCAAAAACAGTGAGATTGAAAAACTAGATACTTATTATGAAAAAATAGACCTGGCGTTAGCCAGTGTGAAGTAAGGAGGTCAACCATGAGCCGTCAATATATAGGTTTAAAAGAAATTAAAGGACCCCTTATTATCTTAGATCAAGTCGATGATGTCAGTTTCGAAGAAGTCGTCGAAATAGAACTCGAAGATGGATCTACTCGATTCGGTAGAGTCGTCGAGATCCAAGGTCAACAAGCTGTCATCCAAGTATTCGAAGGGACCTCAGGTCTTTCTAAGATCAATACGAAGACCCGTCTTTTAGGTCATACTATGGAGATCGCCTTATCAAGAGAAATCTTAGGTAGAGTCTTTAATGGGGGAGGAAAACCCATCGATGGTTTAGGTGAAGTCTATGCCCAAACCAAGGCAGACATCAATGGACATTCATTGAATCCTGTCATGCGTAAATATCCTCGTAACTATATCAACACAGGTATCTCTGCGATCGACGGATTGAATACCTTGATCCGTGGTCAAAAGCTTCCTATCTTCTCAGGTTCAGGGATGCCTCATAACCAATTGGCTGTCCAAATCGTTAAACAAGCCAATATCGCTTCAGAAGAAGGCCAAGAATTCGCCATCGTTTTCGCCGCAATGGGCGTTAAGAATGATGTCGCGGATTTCTTTAAACGTTCATTTGAAGAAACTGGTGTTATGGAGAAGGTCGTTATGTTTCTTAATCTATCCAATGACCCCATCATCGAACGTATCTTGACCCCAAGATGCGCCCTTACTGTAGCGGAATATCTTGCCTATACCTGTGATATCCACGTCTTGGTCATCATGACCGACGTGACTTCTTATTGTGAAGCCTTACGTGAATTCAGTTCATCCAAAGAAGAAATTCCTGGACGTAAAGGTTATCCTGGCTATCTCTATTCTGACTTAGCCTCACTCTACGAAAGAGCTGGGATCGTTAAAGGTAAAAAAGGTTCTGTAACTCAGATCCCTATTTTGACCATTCCTAACGATGACATTACCCATCCTGTATCTGACTTAACAGGCTATATCACTGAAGGTCAGATCGTATTAGATCGTAATCTACATCAAACCAATATCTATCCTCCAATAGGCGTCTTGCCTTCTTTAAGTCGCTTGATGAAAGATGGGATAGGTGAAGGCTTTACGCGTAAGGATCATTCCTCATTGAGTACCCAATTGTTTGCGTGTTACGCAAAGGTTCAAGATGCGAGAGCTTTAGCTTCAGTCATCGGTGAAGAAGAACTTTCTCTGATCGATCGTAAGTTTATGGCTTTTGGTCGTTTATTTGAGAAGTACTATGTCGGACAAGGTTTTAAAACCAATCGTTCGATCATAGAGACCTTGGATTTAGGCTGGTATCTATTAAGTTTATTACCGATATCTGAATTGGATCGTGTCTCTAAAGATCTACTTGATGCCTACTACAATACCGACTTGGCCATTACCCATTTCTTAGCTCTACAAGGTGGTCAGCTCGATGAGGTCTTGAGAAAGAACTGATATGGCCATAACACGCGTATCACCTACCAAAGGTAATCTTCTCGCCACTAAGAAATCACTTGATCTCGCTAAGTTGGGCTATGAGTTGATGGATCGTAAGCGTAATGTCTTGATTCGAGAAATGATGATGCTGGTCGATAAGGTCAAAACCTTACGTGATGAGATCACCATTACCTATGAACAAGCCTATCTCGCACTTCAACAAGCCAACATCTCTTTAGGCGTGGTCAATGAGATCGCCAATAGTGTAACGATTGAAAACGGGGTCCATGTGGTCTATCGTTCAGTCATGGGCGTTGAGATCCCTAATGTATCCATGGATGAAAGCGATGTCGTTTTTCAATATGGATTCGCAGAATCCAATTCTAAGCTAGATGAAGCGACCTTGCTATTCAATAAGGCCAAACGTTTAACCATTCTGCTTTCTGAAATCGACAATGCGATCTTTAAGTTGGCTCGTGCTGTTCAGAAGACTCAAAAAAGAGCCAATGCTTTAAAAAACATTGTCTTGCCTGCTTTAAAAAGCGACATTAAGTTTATCTCAGAAGCTTTAGAAGAAAAAGAAAGAGAAGAGTTTACTCGTTTAAAAGTCATCAAAAATAAAAAAGCCAAAGCGATCTTAAACTAGATCGCTTTTTTTAGGAAAACAAGATTCATTGTCGAAAAGAAAGATATGATGACTTCTTCTCATAATGATCAAACAATTCTGATCAGTTTCCATGCGAGTCTCTATCGTTCACTCCAAAGCCGTTTACGATACACCAGCGAGATCAGTTTGAAACACTTGACACAAGATGACCAAGTATATCTTTTCTTGATCCAAGAGGCTTTAAAAAGGTTAAGCCAGGAAGAACAACGTTTATTGTGTAATGATTTCTTGTCACCTTTGTCAAAAAACTGGTGGATGGAGTACTATTCTAAGAGTACTTATTATCGTTTGCGATATCTTGCGGTAGACCGCTTTTTGCATTGTCTGCACCATGAAAAGATGATATGATAATGACGTCAAAATTGAACCAATAAAAGGAGCCACGATGCTAAAAGGGATAGCCGCTTCCAGCGGAGTAGTAGTAGCCAAAGCTTATAAACTTGAGCAGCCTACCATCAATGTTGTTCGTCGCAGTGCCGATGTCGAAAAAGAAATCGCCAACTTCAAAGCAGCCTTAGTGAAGACCCAAAGAGACATCGAAATCATCAAGACCAAAGCCATTGGTAAACTTACCGATGAAGAATTGGCCATCTTTGATGCTCATATCATGGTCACACAAGATCCTGAGTTTACTGGACAAATGGAAGAGATGATTCGTAATGAATCCATCAATGCCGACTTTGCTTGTCAAGAAGTCAGCAATATGTTCATCAACATGTTTGAAACGATGGATGATCCTTATTTTAGAGAACGTGCAGCCGACATCAAAGATGTCAGCTATCGTCTACAATGCCACATCTTAGGTTTGATCATTCCTGATCTTTCCTTAATCAATGAAGAAGTCATCATTGTAGCCAATGATTTGACCCCTTCAGATACAGCTCAGTTGAATAAAGCCTTCACTAAAGGTTTTGCCACTCAAATCGGTGGACGTACATCTCATAGTGCCATTATGGCCAGAAGCTTAGAGATTCCTGCAGTAGTAGGAATCAGTGGTTTATTGAAAAATGTAAATCATGGGGATATGTTGGTTCTTGATGCGATCGATGGATTTGTAATGGTGAATCCTGAAACCCAAGATCTAGAACATTATAGAAATAAAGCGAAGAATTTCGCTGAACTTAAAGCCAGTTTAACGATCATGAAAGATGCTGAAAGCATTACTTTAGATGGTCATAAAGTTGAACTCGTTGGAAATATCGGTACTCCTAATGATGTTGAAGGTGTCTTATCCAATGGTGGAGAAGGCGTAGGTCTTTATCGTACAGAATTCTTGTATATGGATGCTACAGCCTTACCTACTGAAGAAGACCAATATGAAGCCTATAAGACCGTACTTGAAAAGATGGGCAAACGTCCTGTCGTCGTACGTACCCTAGATATCGGTGGTGATAAGGTCTTAAGTTATTTGCCTTTCCCACATGAAATGAATCCTTTCTTAGGGTATCGTGCCATTCGTTTATGTCTAGATAGACCTGACATCTTTAAGACCCAAGCAAGAGCTTTATTAAGAGCTTCTGTGTATGGTCATCTGTGTATTATGTTTCCTATGATTGCGACCTTAGGTGAATTTAGAGCCGCTAAGCAGTTCATTTTGGATACAGATAAAGAACTAAGGGCTGAAGGTATTGCGGTCTCTGATGACTATGAAATCGGTATGATGGTAGAAATACCAGCCTCTGCGATCTTAGCTGATCAATTCGCGAAAGAAGCTGATTTCTTCTCGATTGGAACCAATGACCTCGTTCAATATTCTATGGCTGCAGATCGTATGAGCGAAAAAGTAGCTTATCTCTATCAACCTCTAAATCCATCACTCTTACGTTTAATCAAAATGACCATCGATGGCGCTCATTCCCAAGGTAAATGGTGTGGGATGTGTGGTGAAATGGCCGGAGATGAACTCGCTGCACCTGTACTTCTAGGTTTAGGCTTAGATGAATTCTCTATGTCAGCAAGCAGTATCCTACAAACACGTAAAATGATTCGTTCCTTAAAATATAAAGACATGAAGATCATGGCTGAAAAAGCACTTAAGTTATCAACCATGGAAGAAGTCATCGAACTCGTTAAAGCAAGTATCTAGTTAAAAGCATCCTTCGGGATGCTTTTTTATGTTTTTACTGGTTTGGTTCTTATCTTATAGGTATAATGAAGTGGCAAGTAAAGAGGTCTTTATGAACATCAAACTCATCGTCATGGATATGGATGGTACCTTACTCAACGAAGAAGGTGTGATTACCCAGGAAACATTGGATGCCTTATGGGCTGCCCAAGAAACAGGCATCCATTTAGCCATCGCTTCAGGTAGAAATCCAATTGGGCTTATGGCATTCGCTAAGCTTTTACGTATGGATCGCTTTGGTGGATATTTGGTTGGAATCAATGGGGCCATGTTGGTAAAGGTTCCTGAAATGAGGACCTTGATTAGACATCAGATGCCTCCATCAGATATACAAGATCTCTTTCACTATGGAAGAGAAATGAATATAGAAACCATGGCCGTTCATGATGAGACCATTTATAGTTATATCCCAAGTTCACTTAATGAATTGAAATTGGCTTATCGTAAAGAAAAAAACATCGATCCTGCCATTATGGATGCCGCAGGGGTGTGGACACTTATCCAAGATCATCGTAAGAATTATCCTCACTTTCATTTAGTAGAGAACTATTTAGATGCCTACGGAAGTGCGAATAAGGTCTGCTTTGCCCATGAACCAGAGGTCATGGATAAATTCTATCCTCTTCTATTGAAACGATTTGGAGATCGTTTCAACGTGATGAGAACTTCTCCGAGATGGTATGAACTGAGTCCTAAAGGGATCGATAAAGGTTCAGCTTTAGAAGAAGTTAAAAAGTTATTAAACATCACATCTGAAGAAATGATGTGTTTTGGAGATGGTGAAAACGATCTACCTATGTTTTCTGCTTGTGCTTATCCTATTGCTATGGACAATGCGATGCCTTTGGTCAAAGAAAAAGCTTGGGCCATCACCGCTAAGAATACGGAAGACGGAATAGCCCAAGCTTTAAGAAAATATGTGCTTACTTCTTCAAAAACTTAAATATGTTTTTATGGATTTCCTTATCAGGAATTCTTCTAAATAAGACATTGATGACTTTTCTTGCCTTGAAGCTTTCTAAGGCAAAGCTTTCTCCACTATCAAGGGTGATGATCAGATTATCGCCAAAAGCGACCCCTGTTTTATATTGCCAAGTCTGGATCTCATCAAAGGTTACTTTGAATCCTTTGGTTTGATCTTTCTTATCATAAACGATCATATAGTCTTCATAAAGATCACATACAATACGATCTTTGACCATGATCACTGAGAAGACGACCATCCCTAAAACATAAAGCCCAAACAATAAGACGCCCCAATTAAAACTAAAGCCCCATACACCAGTCAGTATTAAAGTAACACCTAAGATCGCCATGATCGATAAGATAAAGGTCGGTCTTAAGGTTAATCTATACAGCGGTTTTTCTAAATTCATTGAAGCGATATCAGTCATTTCTTTA
>Ga0247840_10002161_pt1 | contig 35777 bp, 26 predicted proteins | sample LaCruzMarch2015__FD_192404 | JGI IMG/M metagenome (GOLD analysis project Ga0247840, IMG submission 192404) | Freshwater microbial communities from meromictic Lake La Cruz, Castile-La Mancha, Spain - LaCruzMarch2015_17m | ecosystem: Environmental > Aquatic > Freshwater > Lake | place: Spain...
AGGGGCTTGCTGAAGGCCCGATCACGCCAGGCCATGGCCAGGGTGCCGGCGGCAACGGGTGGGAACTCCAGGCGCTCGAAGCTCGGGAAGGCCGCGCGCAGGGCGTCTTCGATGGCTTCGTAGCGGTCGCGGTCGGTCTCACGCAGGTAATAGAGGCAGGACACCAGGGTCTCACCGTCGCTGCCCGGCAGGTCCGCGGGCTGCATGGTCTGGGGCAGGCGCACCGGGGCGCGCGCATCGACGTTCAGCACATGGTAGAGGGTTGCCGAGGCGAGGCGCCGGCGCAGTTCCTCAGGCAGTTGGAACATTTTCGGAACCTGGGACAGGGAGGATTCCAGCGGTTCATGGGGCCAGGTCGGCTGGGTGAGACGGCCTTGGTCGGGGTCGTGGTAGCGAATATCGACCCCGCGGGACTCGATGTGCTTGAACGGCGGCGGCTGTGGATTGCGCTGCTGACACAGCAGCTCTTCCTGGATCACGTAGGCCGGTCCGCCCGGCGCCAGGGCAATGGAATAGTCCAGCGGCGCGTCCCCTTCCACCTCCATCCTGGTCGCCAAGGTTAGGCCGCGTGCCCGGTCGATGGTCATCAGGGCGCCAAGTCCGCCCATCTCACTCATGCGCTCCCGCAGCTTGCCCTGCGCCGAGGAGGACAGGAGGGAGAGCGCCTCCAGCACTGAGGACTTGCCGACGCCGTTGACGCCGATCATCACGGTCAAGGGCCGCAACGCGATATCCAGGTCCGAGAGCCGGCGAAACCCCTTGACTGTGATGTGATTGAATCTGGCCATGAGACTTTGCTCGGTTGCTTCGGCGGGAAAGGTGTTGTCGCGAATTGTCCGGGGAGTCTACTGCTTACGCAGGCAATAGGCGGCGGCCTCCACCATGGCCGCGTCCATGACCCCGTAGCCCAGGTCTGCCATGACGGTGGGGCGGGCCTCGCCCAGGACCACGCCCTCGCGCCACTTCTGGTAGCTGGTCAGGAAGAAGGCGGTCCGCGAGGTGATGGCCCCAAGCAGTCCGCCTGAATGCAGCCAGTGTACGCCGCGCTCCACGAAAGCGGCGAGCAGATCGTTCTTGGAGCGCGGATACGCCTTGCCAATGTAGGTCTTGGACCCCGCGCTGGCGGCGCCGAAGGGGGGATTCATGACGACCACATCGAACTGGACGCGGCACAGATCGATGAAGGCGAAGCCCGCGGCGGCGTCCTCGACGAACAGGCGCCGGCCCATGCTGTCGCTGGTCTGTGCCTCCTCGGCATAGGCCCGCAGGCCGGCCAGGATCAGCCCCTCGGCCTGGGCCCAAAAGCCATCCTCGGTGATACCGGACAGGTCAAACCGCAGTTGCCGCGGCTTGTTGGCGACGAGGTCCGGGAAGAAATCCAGCTGCTCGGTTGGCCCACTTGTCTCATCATCCAACCATTGGCGGCGGGCGGTATCCAGTGCGGCGCGGATCTCGTCCTCGATGCGCAGCAGGGAGCCGGCCTCACCGGCCAGGCGCATCTTCTCGAAGATCACCGCGATGAGTTGTCCGAGGACGGGCGGCTTGAGCTGGCCAGCGAACTCGCGTAGCACCTCAACCTCACCGGGCATGGGTTCGGCGCAGGCGATGTTGGTGCGGGTGATGCGTGGCCGCGCCGCGGGCTTGAGCTGTTGCGCCTGCCAGGCGCGCTGGGCGCGCAGCCAGAGTGCCAGGGCGGCGATCTGGGCCGCACGGGGGTCGATGTCGATGCCGTGGAGGTTGTGGCGGAGGATCAGCCCTGGTATCGCTCGGGCCAGGACCTCCTCGGTTGGGTAGTCCGCGGCGAGCGTATGGCGGGTGACCTCGCTTTGCGGGCTGTCGCCCCCGGCAATGCCGCTGGTCCAGGCCTCGTGGTAGATGACCTCGAAGAGATCGAAGGCATACAGCAGAAAGTGGCCGCTGCCGCAGGCCGGGTCCAGTACCTTGATGTCCCGCGGGTCCTTTTGCGGTCGGAAGGCAATCGGGAAGCCGGTGGGTCCTGGTTCGCCACGGTCAGACACCCTCTCACCGGGTCCAAAAAACACCTCGTGGGGACGACGGATCAGATAGCGGCACTGACGCGCCAACGCGGTCTCGCCGCGCCGCATTTCGTACCAAGTAGTCCCCAGGGTGTTGTCGATGAGGAACTCGACCACGTAGCGCGGGCTGAAGAACTGGTTGCGTACCGCCAGTTCCCGGCTGTTGCGCGGCGCGCTGGACGCCTTGCGCATGGCCTGGCGCTCGTCCTGGCTGTTGAAATACTGGTAGACCCAGCCGATGGCCTCGTCCGCGGACCAGATGTGCTTGAGGGCCGGCAGGTTAATGAGGGCGAGCAGGTCCTGCAATGCCGGATCGCGAGGGAAGAGCAGACCCAGGGGCGAGAACCGGTCAAAGAGCACGCCCAGATCGACGGCCAACTCATCGAACAGGAGTTCCAGGTAGAGGCGGTAGCGGCTCGCCGTATCGCCCCCGAGCCCCCCCGCGGTCTTCTCGAACAGCAGGAACCCCTTGGAGTTGGTGCCCTCGCGCACGCACGCCTGCGCGAGCCCGCGCTCCTCGCACAGGCGCAACGCGCACAGCCGGTTGAGGACGGTGAACGCCTGTTCACGCACCAGGCGGGCAACCGCCTCGGCGCGCCGCTTGGGGCCCGTGAGACCGGCGGCCAGGTGCTCGATCCGCTCGCGCAGCAAACCGGCGCGGCTCTGCTCTTCTTCGGGACGATGGGCCAGCGTAGCCATATCCAGCGCGGTGCCGTCAGGCTGGATACCGTAGTCCCCCTGGCATTGGGAAGTGAACTCCTCGACGAGTCGATCGCGGGCGCGAGCGACCAGTTTTTGGAGTTCGTTGCGGGTCGTGGTATCGAAGGCCATGATCGAATCCTTTCCGCCGGGCCTACGTCTTGAAGACGATCTTGGTGTAAGAGGCGAACTGGGCCTTAAGCGCCGTCAGCCGCTCGATCAGCCGATCCAGTTGCTCGGGGGACGCGATCTCGACGGGAAAGTGGAAGTCGGTGCAGAGGACCAGTTCTTGGTCTGCGCCGCGGTCTTCACCACCGAAGTCGACATCGATCAACGGTTTGGCTTGTTCGTCCATCATCCGCTTGATCTCCTGCGCGATCTCCGCGAGCCGCTGCTGGAGGAGATAACGGGCATCCAGGCACGTGCGGATGCCGTCCAGGGTCGATGTCACCTGGATCTGGAGCGCGTCGAGCTGCGCGGCGAAACGCTCCTGGTCGTCACCGCCGAGGCGGGGCCAGTACGGCGATTGTTCCAGCCGCCGTTTCTCGGCCGCCAGGTCCGCGCTGTACTCTTTCTCCAGCGCCGCGACAGCGGTCGTGATCGCCCCCTCGACCCGAGTCACGTGGGTTTGAATATCCGGCGCATGGACAAAGAAATCGTCCCGGGCGAAGCACTCCCCGAGCCAGGCCAGATCGTCTTTGGTGTCGTGCTGGAGGCTGGCTAAGGGACCGACCGCCGGCAACCTTGGTAGGGCTGTGATGTAACGAGTCGCCCGCTTGATAGCATCCGGCAGGTGCCCCTTGAGCGCCTTGTCCAGGTCACGCGCCCACTTGAGGTCATCGAACAAGGCACAGTCTTCCGATCCGAGCCGTGCGGCGGCGTCCGAGGCATCGCCTTTGAGGATCTCCGAGAGGCGGTCCTGAATGCCGTCTGCGCGCTCTGAACCGGCGAGATTCAGGTTGCGCAGATCGGAGGGCAGGTAGGCGTAGTCTCGCTGAAGATCCGGGAAGCGGTGGGTGACGACCTTGCTGATGTCGTCCTCCAGCGGCAGGACATCCTCTCCGGTCAGCTCTAATAGGCGCTCGGCAGCCCGGATCAGGCTCTCCGGCGAGATGCCGCCGTCGCGCAGGTCCACTCCCACCCGATTGAAAGCGGCATTGGTCTTGAGGCTCTCGACGGCGGTGGCGCCCCTCACGGTGATGTCTTCGCCGCTGACCCGGAGCCGGATCTCGCCGCCCACCAGTAACGCAGCGATGAGGTATCGCAGCGTGTCCTTCGACCATCCGTAAGGCGCACGGCTGAATTTGTCGAGCAAGACCCGACCCTCTTCCCGCCCGGTCTGGTTCAGGGTGTCGACGATGCTCCGCAGCGCAGCGTGGCCGGTGTCAACCCGGCCATTAGTGCCCACCAGGCCCAAGGGGTCGTTCTTGCTCTCGATGCGGTCGAGCCGGTCGGTCTTGAGGAAACGCTCGGCAAGGCCCGCTTCGGCCTGCACCGGGGCCTGCGGATATTTGCTGAACACCTCACGGGCGGCCTCCTCCAACTGCTTGCGTGCCGCATCAAACAGGTTGGCGCCCAGGGTTGCCACCGCATGGGGGCGTCCACGGAAGATAAAGCTGCCTTGCTCCAAACCCTGTCGCAGCCGCCGCGCCAGGTCACCGCGCAGCCCCTCGGCTCGCTGCTGCTGCCCATTGAGGTAGTCGGCTACCTCCCGCTCGACGGTCTTGTTGCGGTACTGATTGAAGATCTCCTCGCCGCGGTAGATCTCCTCGACCTGCTGCTGCAATCCGCCGGGCTCCAGGCCGATCAGGAATAGGGTGTTACGTTCCACCGGCTGGGTGGAGTCAGCAACCCGGCCCTGCTTGTGGCCGGCGAATTCCTTCTCGGAAATGAATTCCAGCAACAATTGCAACTCTTCCTTGTCGCCCAGAATGGATACCGGCCCCAAGACGCCCTGAGTCTTGATGCCGCACTGAACCGTTCGGGTGCCGAGCAGGCTGGCGCGCGGCAGGGGGGTGAAGAGGTCCTTTAGCAGATCGTTGATGATGCGCGTGCGCTCGGCCAGGATCGGCGCCAGGGCGCGCCGCGCCTGCTCCAACCCGGAGACCGCCTCGCTCATGAAGCGCAAGTGGCCATCGATTTCGGCGATGGGTACCGTCTCCTCGTCCAGCAGATTCTTGACGGCCTGCTCGACCGCGGGAAGCTGCGACGGGGCGGCCAGACTCGGATGCAGCAGGGCGGCGATGTTCTCGCGACTCACCGGAAAATCTTCCAGGGCCTGCAGGATGGCGACGGTCTTGGCGACCTGCGCCTCCGGGCTGTCGACCCCAAAGACCCGGGCCACCTTGTCGACCGACTCGACGACCTCGCGCAAGGAGCGCTGGCGGTGGATATCCCGGCGCAAGGCGTCGTAAAAGGTCACGGTGGTCGCCAAAGTGCCGACCGCTTGGTCGGCCAGCGGTCCAGTCGGCGACTCGCGGCTGATCAAGACGTCCTGGATGACCTTGATGGCTGAGCGCAGGCCCACACCGCCCATGGTCTTGGCCAGGCGGCCGAGCAGCTCCAGCAGGATGTCGAAGTGCTGGGGCAGGAATGGATAGAGTTGGGAGAATGCCTGCTTGTCGAGGTCCCGCTGGTAGTAACGGGTGTTGTGGAGCTGGGTGTTGAACCGCAGTTGCTGGCCGAATTGATCATAGAGGGCGTCGAGTTGGTCCTTACCGGCGCTGGCCTTGGTGAGCAGCCGCAGGTAGCAGATCAACCGGATGTCGCTCGCCTCCAGGTCGACCGGGACGGGAAAGCGCGCCTGAAGCTTGAAGAGCTTCGGGGTGTTGATCTGGGCGCGGGGGTCGTCCTCGGTCAGCGTCTGCTGCGCGGTGGCGATGAGCCAGATCTTGCCACCGCCGAGGTTCTTGAGGTTTTTCGCAAGGCCGTCCAGGTTGAGGATGAGTTCATCCCGTGACCCAACATATTGCCCTACCTCGTCGAGGATGAAGATGACGTTCTCGCGGCCGGAGCGGCGACGAACCAGCGCGATCATCTCGCGGGCCAGGTCGTCGTTCTTGACGACCTCGTCGATACGCTGGTCCTGGAAGCTCTTGGAGCTAGGGTAGACCGCGGGATAGATCTCGGCGGCCAGTTGGGATGCCAATTGGTTGGCGACCAGTGGCTGGTTCTTGATCTGCTCCCAGGTCACACCAGGCACGACCTGGGCGATCTTGCTCTTGAAGGCATCGAAGAGCCCGTCGCGCTCCAGCATGAGCTCCAGGTAGGCGACCTTGCGGTCCTGCGAGTAACCTGCCCACTGCATGACCTTGGCATAGAGGACCGTAGAGATCTCTGCCATGCTGGCGCCGGCGAGCTGCTCGCTCGCGAGATCCAGCATGATCACGGCGGGCCGGTGGCGGGCCGCGACTGTCCCCAGGCGCTGGCGCAGCGCGGTGCTCGTGCAGCGGTCTTGGAGGTAACGCAGAAATGGCTTGCCGTCGATCTGGTAGCTGTCGTCAAGGGCGAAACCAAGATACTTGGTGAACGAGCTCTTGCCTGAACCATAGAATCCGGAGGCCCAGACGCCAATCTCGTTGCTTCCTTCGCTCATACCGAGATCGATGGCATCGAGCAGCTTCTCGAAGCTGCGCGTCATGGCCTCCGTCACCTGGTACTCCGCAATCTCCTGCTTCAGGAGTTGCGGGTCCTGGGCGTCGTACTGGATGACCTTCTCGATGCGCCGATCGATCTGGCGGCTGGGATCGAAGAGTGTTCTGATGGTCATGGCATCGGTTCCGAAGAGATTTTCACCGCAGAGACGCAGAGGGCGCGGAGAGTAGTTTCATTGTGATTTTCCTCTGCGTTCTCTGCGTCTCTGCGGTGCATCCTATTGCGCACCGACACGAAGAGATTTTCACCGCAGAGGCGCAGAGGGCGCGGAGAGTAGTTTCATTGTGATTTTCCTCTGCGTTCTCTGCGTCTCTGCGGTGCATCCTATTGCGCACCGACACGAAGAGATTTTCACCGCAGAGACGCAGAGAGCGCGGAGAGTAGTTTCATTGTGATTTTCCTCTGCGTTCTCTGCGTCTCTGCGGTGCATCCTATTGCGCACCGACACGAAGAGATTTTCACCGCAGAGACGCAGAGAGCGCGGAGAGTAGTTTCATTGTGATTTTCCTCTGCGTTCTCTGCGTCTCTGCGGTGCATCCTATTGCGCACCGACACGAAGAGATTTTCACCGCAGAGGCGCAGAGAGCGCGGAGAGTAGTTTCATTGTGATTTTCCTCTGCGTTCTCTGCGCCTCTGCGGTGAACCTTCATTGTTCACCCGCCGATGTGGACGGAACGGTAGTTGCCGTCGTCGGGGTAGATGCCGAGGAAGCTCAAGCTTTGTCCGCAGCGCTGGCCCGGATAGAGGATCACGGTCGGGGTCGACACCTTACCCTGCAGCCGTTGTTCGATAGCACCGATACGCAGATAGGGGTGGATTGCTTCGATATCGGCGATGATCAGGAGCCCTTTGGGTCTGTCGGCGATCCGCGCCAGCGCATCCAACACCTGTTCTTCGACGATCCTGCTGTCGACCAGGGCGGCCCTTAACGTGGCATTGGCCTGGGCCAGATCGGGATCGGCCTGCTCACCGCTCAGCCAAAAGGGACGCAACGGGTGTCGGGCGAAGTGCTCTCCAATAACGGCTGCAAGGGACAGGACTTCAAGGTCCCAGCCATCCAGTTTGAGCTGCGATTTCCAGACCTTGAGGCGTCGCTTGACGCGCAGCATGTCGTGCGGGGGGAACACCAGGTAGTAGACGGGATCGCCCCCGGTGTTGCGCCCGGTGGTACCCAAGGCGGACACGTCGCGCAGGCGCTGTTGCAGTTCCTTGAAGCTATTTTCCAGCGATGGCATCAAGGCACTCCTCCATGGTTCGATACTTCCAGGAGAGGCGCAGCAGGTCCCCAGCGTACTGAAAGATGAAGTGGCCGGCATGGGCCAGCTTTTCGAGTTGCTGCACGACATCCTCGCGGGCGAGGCCGAAGAGCATCCAGTCGGGTGACTCCAGAATGCTGTTGTCGCTGAAGCCGTGGAAATGGACCTCATGGGCGAGGAACAGGGCCGTCTCGGACAGGAGCCGGTAGGACCGGATCGCTCGCGCGGTCTTCTTGATGTCCACCAGAAAACCGAAATCGGCCAGCGTGCTCAGGAGATCGCCCGCGACGTGCTTGGTCATGGTCTCCGACCAGGGCTGGCTGATCCGGCCGGAGACTGTAGCGCGTTTGAGGAAGGCATCAGCATCGACGCTGGTCAGGATCGCCGCTCCTGCACCGTAGGCAGGCCAATACACTTCCGCGATAAAGTCGGCTAAGACCGGGTTACGACGCGCCGTGTAGATCAGCATCAACTGTTTCAGGAGGGCATGATCGGCCCCGCGCTCCAGCAGGTACTTGAGGAACCTGGCGGGCTCCGCATCGTTCGCCAGATAGCGCCGAGCGAAGACCACGCTGACAAGGTCCGCGGTGCGCTTCGCACTGGACCTGCCGAAGACCCCCTGTTCCACGGCTCGGGCGATCAGCTGCACACTCGACATTCCGGGTGCCCAACAGTCCAACAGGGTCAGGGTCTCGGCAACCGCGCCCCGTCCTTTGCGCAGTTCTGTCGAGTAGCTTCGACCGGGATTCGGACTCATGAGGGGGTGAGGTAGGGAAATGTCTGATAGCCGGTGACGAAGGCGTCCCGGTAACTGGCGGCGACTTTCCGCAGGGTTGGACGATGGGTAAGCTGACCGAGTCCGGCGGCACGGACGGCCCCTTGGCCCCCGCCACCCTCGCCCTCGGCCACCGCATCGAGAAATTTCAGGGCCGGCTCACGGCCGCTGATCAACTCGACGAAGCGGCTTGCCGAGTCAGCCACCAACAGCCGGTGAACTTCCTGTTCAAGCCCGTGCGACAGACGAAACAGATGGAAAGCACCCGCTTGGCCGATGCTCTCGTCGTGTAGACCTTTGGCCAACTGGGTCACCGCGGTGACACCGGCCGAGAGCAGGGTCCGGGGAAAGTTGAGTTCCAGGAAGCGCTGGCCCGTGACCGACAGAAAGGTCGTGGGCCACCAGCCGAACTGGTCCTTCTCGCCGAGGTAGGCAACCGCGACACGCAGCATCGCGAGCGTCTCAATAGGCCCCGGCAGTGTCGATCGGTTCGCGTCGTCAGTGGACATGCCTTCCCCTCATGGCGCCTTGTCCAATCGGACCGGTTCAGCCCCGACACAGAGTAACCGACAACGACCGCAAGATGAAATGCCGGTGTGCGGATTTTTCTTGGTCGACCGATCAGCGCCATCCGTCGTGGAAGCCCGGCGTCGCAAGCGGGCAGGCCAAGCCCCGGGGGTGCTTACGGGCGACCTCCGCCGACGTGGAGTGCTCCGACACCGAAGGGTCCGGGAGGGCCTGGCGTCCGCGCCCGACGCGCCCGGCACCTTGCCCTTGCAGCGCCCGGCGCCCGACCCCGGCGTGACACCGCCGCAGCGGTGTCACGCGAGTGGCGCAGTCCGGGGCAGGGCGCCCAGACTATTGGACCTTGACCCGCAACATCTCCTCTCCGTTGGGGTCGGTCAGGTGGACTGCGCAGGCGATGCAGGGGTCGAAGCTGTGGACCGTGCGCAGGATCTCCAGCGGTTGCTCGGGGTCGTGCAGGGTGTGGCCCTCCAGGGCGGCCTCGTAGGGTCCGCGCTGGTTCTGGGGGTCGCGAGGGCCGGCATTCCAGGTGCTGGGGACCACCGCCTGATAGTTGGCGATCTTGCCGTCCTCGATCACGATCCAGTGGGCGAGCGCCCCGCGCGGGGCCTCCAGATGCCCGACGCCCTGGCACTTGCGCGGCCAGGTCTTGGGGTCCCACAGGGCCTCGTTGAAGGTGCGGCTGTCGCCGGCGCGGATGTTGGCGATCAACTGCGCGTACCAGCCGCCCATGGCGTCCACCATGACCTTGGTCTCCAGGGTGCGGGCAGCGGTGCGGCCCATCGTGGAATACAACGCATCCAGCGGCAGCTCGAGGGTCTTCAGGGTCGAGTCCACCAGGTCTTTGGTCTGTTCATGGCCGGTGGTATAGAGCATGAGCACCCGCGCCAGGGGTCCCACCTCCACCGGTTTGCCGTGCCAGCGCGGGGACTTGAGCCAGGAGTACTCCTGCTCGACATTGAGGTGCTCGTAGGGCGGCTCGGGGCCGGTGAAGGCGAAGCTGGTTTCGCCCTTGTAGGGGTGCAGCCCGGCGTTCTTGCCGGCCTGGTAGTCGTACCAGGCGCGGGAGACGAATTCCTGAATCTCCTCCTCGTCGTGCAGGTCCACCGGTTCGATATGGGAGAGGTCGCGGTTGAGGATGACGCCGGCCGGGACCAGATAACTGTCCGGGTCGCCGAAGCCCTTGGCCGGGAAGTCGCCGTAGCACATGAAGTTGCCCACCCCTTCGCCCTGCTTGAACCAGTCCTTGTAATAGCCGGCGATGGCGAGCGTATCCGGCACATAGACCTGATCCACAAAGTCGCGCATCTTGGTGATGACGTTGCTGACCAGCTCCAGACCCACGACATCGAGGGCGGTGCCGGCCTGAGCGCCGGAGTCCAGGCTGATGGCGCAGGGCATTCCCCCCACCACCAGGTTCGGATGAGGGTTCTTGCCGCCGAAGATGGTGTGGAGGGTGACCACATCGCGCTGCCAGGCCAGGGCGTCCAGGTAATGGGCCACCGCCATCAGATTGGCCTCCGGCGGCAGCTTGTAGCCGGGGTGCCCCCAATAGCCGTTGGCGAAGATCCCGAGTTGTCCGGCAGCGACAAAGCCCTTGAGCTTCTTCTGCACGTCGGCGAAATAGCCCGGGGATGAGCGGGGATAGCTGCTGATGGATTGGGCCAGCGCCGAGGTCGCCTTGGGGTCGGCGTTCAGGGACGAGATCAGGTCCACCCAGTCCAGGGCATGCAGATGATAGAAATGCATGACATGGTCATGGACATACTGGGCCCCGATCATCAGGTTGCGGATCAATTGGGCGTTGGGCGGGATCGGGTACTGGAGGGCGTCCTCCACCGCCCGGACCCCGGCCATGCCGTGGACCAGGGTACAGACGCCGCAGATGCGCTGCACGAAGGCCCAGGCGTCGCGCGGGTCGCGCCCGCGCACGATGTTCTCGATCCCGCGCACCATGGTGCCCGAGGAATAGGCGGACTGGATGACGCCCCCCTCCATCTGCGCCTCGATGCGCAGGTGGCCCTCGATGCGGGTGATGGGGTCGACGACGATACGTTGGCTCATGCGTGTGCTCCCGCGGTGGCCGCGGCCGGCGGCTCGATCAGGTGGTCGGCCACCAGCTCCACCAGGCTCGCGACCTCTTTGTCCCAATGGTTCTTCACGCGCCCGACCTCGAAGTTGAGTCGGCAGCTCGCGCAGGACACCACGACCATACTGGCCCCGGTCGCATTGACCTGATTGAGCTTGATCTTGAAGGATTCGTCGCGCAGCCGGGTGGCCCGCTCCAGCAGGAAGATGCCGGCCCCGCCGCCGCAGCACCAGTTGTATTCCCGGTTGGCGGGCAGTTCCACCAGGTCCGCGTCCATGGCCTTGAGCACCGCCCGCGGTTCATCGAAGGCGCCGCCGCGCCGCCCCGTCTTGCAGGGGTCGTGAAAGGTGATTTTACCCTTGAGCGGCGAGAGGCGCAGGCGTCCCTCCTTCGCCATGCGCCCCATGTACTCGGACATGAAGACCATGTCGAAGGGCAGGTCTTCGCTCTTGAGCATCGGGTTCCAGCGCAGGGCCGGGTAGGCGTGACCGCACTCGGCGATGACCAGGGTCTTGGCGCCGATGCGTTGGGCCGCGGCGACGATGGGTTCGACCTGCCGGCGCCACAGGGTCATATCGCCGGACAGGAGGCCGAAGTTGGCGCTCTCGAAGCCGTCGGTGCAGACCGTCCAGTCCACCCCCAGGTGGTTCATCACCTTGGCGGTCGCGAGCAACCCGTTGCCGTTGGCCACCAGGTCGACCGCGGAACTGAGCACCATGACCTCGGCACTGGCCTTGTCCACCGGGATCTCGACCCCGTAGTGCTCGCTGATGGTCTTGACCATCTGCAGCAGGGTGTCCGAGGAGGCGCCGAAGACGGTGCCCCGGTGACGCTGCTCCTCGCGCAGGGCCGAGAGTTCGGGCGGCACCAACTCGGCGGCCACCAGGGCGCTGCGCAGGTGGTGGACCAGGGAGGCGGTGTCGATGCCCATGGGGCAGACCATGGTGCAGCGTCCGCACTCGGAGCAGGAGTCATAGACCAATTCCTGCAGGTCTTCCAGGTCCTGGAGCTTGATCGGGCTGGTGATCAGTTGGTACCACCAGCGGAAGGGGCCGATCTCGCGCTGATAGATGCGCCGATAGAGCTCCATCTTGCGCATCGGGGCGTACTTGGTCTCCCCGGTCGCCTGGAAGAAGTGACAGGCGGTGGTGCATTGGCCGCAGTGGATGCAGCTCTCCAGCCAGACCGCCTCGTCCGCGTTGGTCTCGGCGATCAGGGTATCGATGGCGCGGGCGACGCGTACCTCGGCGCTGTGGGTCGGCTTGGGCGCCATCTCGCGCAGCATCCCGATCTGGCTGCCGAAGCCCTGGCAGACCTGTTCGAAGGTCGGAAAGATCGGTGTGATCGTGGCTGGTGTGCTCATATCCGGACCCCCTTGTGGGCGTAGGACAGGCCGCTTTGGGCCCGTGAGAAGATAAACCAGAAGGAGTGCATCAGCTTGCTGAACGGGAACCACACGAACAGTGCGGCGACGCTCAGGATATGGATCGCCAGCATGGTCTCGTAGCGGGCCCCGAGGTGGGCGAAGGCCAGGAGCCCGGTGATCAGGGGCGTGGCGACCAGGACCCAGGTGACGTAGTCGCCGATGTTGGAGCAATAGATCTTGGGCATGGACAGGCGCCGACCGATCAGGGCGATCAGCGAGACCAGGGCGATGGTGCCGACGGCCACCCCGACGGCATTGGGCAGCGCGGGCCAGGAATACCCGGTCAGACTGGTGATGAACTCGATGTGCGGGGTGATGCCGATGACGACGATCAGGGTGGCGAAATGGAAGAAATAGGCCATGATCGTCTGATAGCGGGTGGCGACGGTGAACTCACCGCTGGGCCAGGCGCGGCTGAACACGGTGCGATAGCCTTTGAAGTTTCCGAAGGCATCCCGCGGCCGGGACAGATCGGCCCCGCGGGTCAGAATGAGAACCCCGAGCAGGCGCCAGATGGTGCCGGCCACGAGGATGATGAGTGCCCAGTGGATCACCGGGCCGCGCGCGAACTCCAACAGATTCATAGCGGGAATCCTCCTGTGGATTCTTTATTTTTGTCTTGGTTTCAGTCGTCTTGCTATTCCGCGGCCCGGTGTGCGGCCGCGGCCCGCTCCTTCTTGGAGCGGGCGAGCAGGGCCGCCCCGGCACCGACGCCAGCGCCGACCATGCCCGCGACGCCCATCTGCGGGCCGGTGCCGAACTGACCGCGGGCGATGGACTCGTAGATCCCGCCGTTGTCCCAGAAACCGGGCTCGCAGCAGCCGATGCAGCCGTGACCGGACTGGATCGGGAAGCTCACCCCCTGATTCCATTTCACGTTGGCGCAGGCGTTGTAGGCGACCGGGCCCTTGCAGCCCAGCTTATAGAGGCACCAGCCCTTGCGCGCCCCCTCGTCATCGAAGGTCTTGGCAAAGAGCCCGCGGTCATAGAAAGGCCGGCGGTAACAGCGGTCGTGGATGGTGTCGCCGTAGAAGGCGAGCGGGCGGCCCAGTGCGTCGAGCGCCGGCAGGGTGCCCAGGGTGAGGTAATGGGCGAGGACCCCGGTCATCGCCAGCGGAATCGGCGGACAGCCCGGGATATTGATGATCGGCTTGTCCTTGATCAGGTCCGAGACGCTGACCGCGCTGGTCGGATTGGGGGCGGCCATCGGCAGTCCGCCATAGGCCGCACAGGTGCCCACAGCGATGATGGCGGCGGCATTGGGGGCGGAGTCCATCAGCATGTCCAGGTTGCTGATGCCGGCGATGGTTGAATAGGCCTTCACCGTCGGGATGGAGCCGTCGACCAGCAACAGGTACTTTCCCGCGTTCTCGCGCATCGCCTCCTCGCGCGCCGCCTCGGCCGCCCGACCGGAGGCCGCCTGCAGGGCGTGATGGTAGTCCAGCGAGATGAAGTTGAAGATCAGGTTCTCCAGCGTCGGGGCATGGGACCGGGTCAGGGCCTCGGTGCAGCCGGTACACTCTTGAAAAGAGAGCCAAATCACGGACGGGCGCCGGACCTGCTCCAGGGCGTCCGCCATCACCGGCACCAGGGTCGCCGGCAGGGCCATCACCGAGGCGGTGGTGGTGCAGAATTTGAGAAAGGCACGACGACTGACCCCTTGGCTGCGCAGCAGTTCGCCAAGGGTGGAGTTGTGGGCCATAGGAGTTCCTCCTCGTCTTATATTAGTATGTTCTCACCGGGCGTCGGCAGGCGGGGCCTGCGCTCGCGGCGCCGTCGGCGCCATGCCCGGTGAGTGGTGACCGGCCAAAGTCACAGTAATTGACAATTCGCAATCGTGGTCAATAGGCGCCTCCGCGTTCTTGGTTGGTGGTCGCCCGGACGGGCGTCCGGCGGTCGGTTCGGTGCAGCGTTTCGTTACGGTGCCGTTGCGGATCGATACTAGCAGAAAAAATTGCCGGATTGGGTTGAGCCAGGTCAGGTGAATGGCCAAATACGCCGCCATCGGCTATTTATCATAGTGCGCGCCCGAGCTATTGGAAAAACGAGTGGATCTCAGGCAAGTAATGAATTATTAACTTAATTAATTATCTAGCTAGATGATAAATTACTTATCTAGGTAAATAATAGATTACTTATATATGGCGGAGCTCGCGTCGGCCTTGATCATAACGCTGGCCAGCGGCGATCGGTCCGCACAGCGGACCCTACGGTAAGGCCGCGTTCCGTAGGGTCCGCTGTGCGGACCAGCGGCCTCGCGGCTCGCGCGGTGGCCGGAGTTATGATCAAGGCCCTCGCGTCGATCCGCGAGTCGAACGCGTGGCAGGGGAGGGGAGGGCGTTAACGACAGTGGTGGCATCGCGCACCGTCGCGCACCGTCGCGTTGGTAACTGTGAGGGGCAGGGCCGGGTCACCAGGCTTGCGGCCCGGCCCAGGGATGGGGCCGGGGCCATCAGCGCCAACCGATCCGCCCGGCGCGCGGGGGTCGGCGCTCACCAGGGTTCAGAAGGTCAGAACCCTGTCGCTGTCGATGACCCATTGCGCCAGCGCCTTCATGGTCGAGTGCTCGGCGCCGTCGAAATAGGGGTGGTTCCTGTAAAGGCCGCAGCGCGTCATGCAAGTGCCGCAAACCTTCACCACCACGCCGCGTCCGATCAAGGACTTGAGCATCTGCGAAAGATCCTGGTCGTAGCCCTCAGGCGGACGGCAGGCAGCGCGGGCCAGGTCGACCGCATCGTTCATCAAGAAGCAGCGCACCGCCTGTCCGTCGTCGACCAGGGTGCTGGCCAGGCGCAGTGCGTTCCAGGTGACATCGGTGCTGTCGTAGGGTTCACGGTTGAGGACGATCAGAATTTTCATGGGTGTTCTCCAAGGAAGGCGGGTCTGGCGATTCTGACAGATCCGGAGTCCTGTTCGCCCACCTGGCGGTGATCGCCCGTGCCCTCGGCCACGGGGCGCGGTTAGAACTGCTGGATTTTCTGGCCCAGGGCGAGCGCAGCGTCGAGGACCTCGCCCGGGTGGCCGGGCTCTCCATCGCGAACACCTCCAAGCACCTCCAGCAGCTCAAGGGCGCCGGTCTGGTGCAGGCGCGGCGCGACGGCAAGCATGTGCGTTACCGCGTGGGAGATGCGCAGGTCCTGGACGTGGTGGCGGCGTTGCGCGCCATCGCGCAGACCCACATCGGGGCCGTCACTGATTTGGTGGCAAGTTATCTCAAGAGCCGCGATGCCTTGGAGCCGGTCCCGGCCGCGGAGTTGCTCGCACGGGTGCGCGACGGGCTCGTGACGGTGCTCGATGTGCGCCCGCCCGAGGAGTACGCCCAAGGCCATGTGGCCGGTGCGTTGAACATTCCGCTGGATCAATTGCAGGCGCGGCTCCAAGACCTGCCGCCGGATCGCGAGGTCGTTGCCTACTGCCGCGGTCCCTGGTGCGTGCTCTCGTTCGAGGCGGTGGCGCGGCTGCGTGAGGCGGGATTCTCCGCGCGTCGTTTGCGCGACGGCTGGCCAGAGTGGCAGCGAGCGGAATTGTCGGTGGCAAGCGATTGACCAACTGCTCTCGCACCTTGGCCGACCGGGTTTTCGGGGGGGGCGACCTCAGCCTTGGGGTCTGGACGCGCAGGATGGCCGTTGTCTGGTAACAGGGCGGTGCGGGAGGATCGCCGACGAGGGCCCCGGCCGACGGCATGTCGGCGACGGGGCGCCTCGGGATCGGTCGTCAGGGGACCGAGGGGCTGGTGGAGCGGGACCTGATGCGGGAAGCCGGGGCCTCCGCGGCGCGGTCTCAGGTCACGATGTTGTAGATGATCAGGAACGGTGCGGTAAACACGATGGCGATCGACAGCAACTCGCTGATCGTCAGTTCCTTCATGTTAAGCAGATATCTCATTGCGGCTTGCCTGTATGTTGTGGAGGATGACGCCCGACGGGCGCGGTCTGTCTTAAACCCGACTTCGGGACCCTTGATGGGTCGGTCACGGGAATTGTTAATATATTAGTATATAACCAAATAAACGTCAACCTGGGTTTCGGAAAGTGTCGACCCGGTCACACTTCCACACCCATCAGTGCTTTCCCGAGTCGGACGACAACGCATAAATATTAGTGCGTTACGCTCTCGGTTGGCGACTGAAAGGGTAAGTACCTGTAAGCGTCTGGTAATCGTTCAGGCCCCCCGTCTGCCGCAGGGCTTGCCAAAGCGCATTTACCTTCCCCGCCCGGCCCGCTAATCTGCCTCCGCCCGTTCACACCTCTTGGGGAGTCGATCCATGAAACTGCGCCTCATCGCCGTCGCTTGTTCCGCCGCGCTGCTTGCCGCGGCCCCGGCCTCGGCCGACGATACCACCCTGCGCGACCAGGCCAAGGGGGCGGGACTCGCGGCCTTACCCTTCGGGGCCGGCAAGGTGGAGAACAATCCGTTGATTCATGAGAAGATCGACCTGGGTGCCATGCTGTTCTTCGATCCCCGCCTGTCCGCCAGCGGTCTGATCAGTTGCAACACCTGTCACAACCTGGGCACGGGCGGCGACGATAACCTGCCCACCTCCGTCGGGCACGGCTGGCAGAAGGGTCCGCGCAATGCCCCCACGGTGCTGAACGCGGTCTACAACAAGGCCCAGTTCTGGGATGGTCGCGCCGCGGACCTCAAGGCCCAGGCCAAGGGGCCGATCCAGGCGGGGGTTGAAATGGCCAACCAGCCGGAGGCGGTGGTCAAGACGCTGAAGAGCATGCCGGAGTATGTGGAGCGCTTCCACCGCTCCTTCCCCGGTGAGCCGGACCCCGTGACCTTCGACAATGTGGCCAAGGCCGTCGAGGCCTTCGAGGCGACCCTGGTGACCCCGTCCGCGCCCTTCGACACCTGGCTCGAAGGTGACGATGCCGCCCTGAGCGACGAACAGAAGCAGGGCTTGGCGCTCTTCATCGGCAAGGGCTGCACCGCCTGCCATAGCGGGGTGAACGTCGGCGGTCAGGCCTATTTCCCGTTCGGTCTGATCAAGAAGCCCGGCGCCGACATCCTGCCGCCCGGCGACAAGGGGCGCTTTGCCGTGACCAAGACCGCCTCCGATGAATACGTCTTCCGCGCCGCCCCACTGCGCAACATCGCGCTCACCGCCCCCTACTTTCACTCGGGTCAGGTCTGGGACCTGCAGCAGGCGGTCGCCATCATGTCCACCGCCCAACTCGGCAGCGAGATGTCGGCGCAGGACACCGGGCTGATCGCCACCTTCCTGACCGCGCTCACCGGCCAGCAGCCCCAGGTGCCTTACCCGATCCTTCCGGTGGAGACCAAGGACACGCCCAAGCCCAGGTTCTGAGCCGCTTCAAACGCCTCGGCCTGCCGATATTGCCCCTCCACGAGTCGCTCCACGACCGACCCAAGGGCGGAAAAGTCCGGCGTGTCGTCGTCGTGGCGCATGCTCGAACAGGTCCGCGCCATGCGGCAGTACATGGCGACCTTTTGCGCCAGGTGGGCGGGCGCGGCCTTGCTGTCGGCGGGGGACAGGCTGACCAGACAGGCCGCCGTCACGAAGTGGGCGGCCTGGCGCGCGAAGTCCATCTCCAGCAGGTCCGATTGCGGATTGCTCTCCACATAGATGGCATGAACGGCGTGATGGGTCGCGGCCAGTTCCTCCGCCGTGGCGTCACCCTTGGCCGCTACCTCCACCGCGTGGCGGATACGCGGATCTTTCGCGAGATCCAGCACCTCACCGATGAACGTCGCCGCCAGTTGACGCTGGGCCCGCAGCGGTAGGGTAGCGAGGCGGTTCTTGAAATCCAGGTAGTTGGTTATCCTGGTCATTGGTCGTTCCTCTTCATGGATGATCGTTCTTTCACCCGCGCTATGGGTCAGCGCGTGAGACCGATGGTGCCATGGCTCCCGTCTCACCCGCATCAGCCGATGGCGGGGCTTCGAGTTGCTCCAGCGTCTCCAACTCGGCGACCCGCTCGGGCGGATATCCCAGCCCTTTGAAGTCCATGATGCCGTCGCGTGCATGACAGTCACGGCAGGCGCGGCCGCGGCGCTGGATGCCGTGGTTGACCATGAGGGTCCCCATCTGGCGCATCCAATGCGGCTCGACGTTCACCAGCTTGCCGTCTACCAGCGGATACTTGGTCTGCCAGCCCCCGGTCACCCCGAAATAGGACATGAACTCGTCCATCATGTACAGCTTGAAGGGTGTCTGGTACATGCGCTGGATGATGGGATCGCGCACCGCCTGCGCGACCGCCGCCCGGGGGTCGCCGGTTTCATAATACACCGGATAGTCGAACGGCAGGATCATGGCGCCGAACGGCCCCTGATTACCCATGTCCTCGTACATCATGGCGTTGAAGAGTTTGAAGGGATAGATCCGACTGTCCCCCGTCGTCATCGCCGTGCGCAGATTCCGGTCGATCATCTGGCGGCGCCGCTCAAGCATCGCCGGGGACAGTTGCGACAGTGGATCGGTTGCGGTCCTGACGTACGACTCGACCTCGATATCGGGATAGGTCTGCTTGAGTTTCAGCGCCGCCGCACGCACCGCGGCGATGACCTCCGGGTCCGTAATGCGTGCCATCTGCTGCATCAGTGGATCGTAGTTGGTCGTCCCGTTCGGATTGTTGCCGAGCGCATTGGCCAGGAAGGTCCCATTGCCGTTGAACCAGAGGAAGGTGAAGCCCTTGCCGACCGCCCCGGAGCGATAGATATCGGTTGGCTCGAAGATCCCCTCATCGGCATTCCAGGTCGGATGAACCCAATCACGCAACACCACATTGCTCGCCTGCAGCTCCTGGATATGACAGGTTTCGCAGGCCAGGCGGGCCACATGGCCGTTGAGTAATGCCTTGTCTTTCGAGCTATTGTGCGGGGCGCGGCTGTGACAGGTCCGGCAGGATACCTCCCGGTCGGGCAGGTCGTTGGCGACCAGATCCACGCCCAGCCGCCCGCGGGGAATCCGGTGCCCCTCGGGCACATGACAATCCGTGCATTGGACCTGTGCCGCGGCATGGACATCATCCTGGGGGCTGAAGGGATTGCCGCGCTTGGCCCCGCGGTGCACGATCCGCTGATGCTCCGTGCCGAGCGCCTGGGCGGCCTGATTGTGCAGATAGGCATCGCCGCCCATGTTGTGCTGATGACAGCGCAAACAGTGGTCGTTGCGAATCGGTCCCACCGCCAGCGCCGCGCGCAGACTGCGATCCTGGTTCCACCGCTGACCATGCGCGTCGCGGATGACATGGCGCTGGTTCATGTCGTATTCGGTCGAATGACAGATCAGACAGTCGATCCCGTCCTTGGCGTCGTCCGGCACGTCGCCGATCGGCATCATCTTCTCGGTGGCCGGTTGATAATTGCCGCCGATATGGCATTGACCGCAGCCCTCGCTGCGCAGTTCGACCGCGCCGCCCGCCGCCGCGGGACGGCTGGCGACCAGCGCGGCCCAGCCGGTCCAGGTGAAACTGCCGGGGATGCCGCAGGCGCGGTCGATCTTGCCGACCGGGATCTTGCGCGAGCCCCCGGCGTTGACCTGGCGTCCATCATAGCCATAGGTCGAGAAGCCGCCGGAATCGCTCTGGAACTTGAAATGGACGGTATTGACCAGGTTATCGAGGGTGTCGACCGTACGCCGACGGCCATCAGGCCCGCGTACCGTCATGGTGGCGTGGCAGCCCAGACAGGTGCGCGGCCCCTCGTAACGGCGGATGCCGGCATCGCGAAAATAGTCGATATGCCGGGGCTGGGTGTCCCGGATGAGCGACTGCGTATTCATCAGCATCTCGATCTTGACCTGGCGGGCGAGCGGCGCCTGATCGGCATCGACGATGGCCGCGGCCTTGGCGTAGCGCGCCTTCCGGCCGAGGTCGCGGGCCAGGGCCTCGAACTGCGGTTCGGTCAGCGTCTGACTGCTCGCATAGGTCAGGAGGGCATTGGTCTTGCCGACATAGGCATCGAACAGCGGCGGATAGATGAACTGGTAGGCCAGCGCCAGCCCGATCAACGCGACGATGGCGAAGCGCAGGCGGCGGCTGGTCGCGAAATGGCGCAAGCGGTACATGGAGTTAGTCATGGTGCGATCCCCGGCGGCCCCTTCGGCAAGGCCGCGGCTGGTGACGGACGGATCATCGGTGCGCCGGCGCCTCGGTCTCACGGTGCCAACCGGTCAGCATCGCCCGCGGATTGGTGAGGGGCGTCTCCCCGGTGGTGATGATATAGACATGCACCATCAGAAAGAGTACCAGGCCATAGGCGACCGTCAGATGGGTCATGGCAACGATCCAGACGGCGCCGATGCCGAACAGTGTCTCGGGCAGGTAGGCCGCAAACAGAAAGGCCCAGCCGCTGAGAATCAGCAAGGGCATCAGCAGATACATCACGCCCAGATAGCTCAATTGCTGCAGGACGTTGAACTTCATCGCGGCAGTCACCGCGAAGGGATGCGGCGCGCCGTGGAAGATGCCGTAACCATAATAGCGGGCCTGCGCGCTGAGCCGTCCCGCCAGACCGCGCCACTGCACGCGATAGTGGCGGCCGTTTGCGGTCATCAGATTGCCGACGACGAAGCCGATCCAGCCGAGCGTCAGCGCGATACCGGCGGCATTGTGGATCGGCACCGCCTGTTTGAAGCTCAGCAGCCAGGGGGTGCCGGCATAGTGCATACTGGCACCGGAGACGATCAGCACCAGAAACAGCAGGGCGCTGAGCCAGTGCCAGAGTCGCAGCCAGCGCGGATACAGATACAGGGCACTCATGGTTGCCTCTCCCGTGAGCGTTGATGGGCGCGATAACGACCGACGCCATGGGCCATCAGCCCCAGCGCGGTCAAGCCGATAACGACCAGGCCCAGTGCGTCGATCAGCGGACTGCGGCTCAGACCGACCACATAGGCCTCGTTGAACACCGCCTTGGCGAACAGCCCGTCGCGGGCCAGGTCCTCCCTGGAGCGATAGGCGTAGAGCCGACCGAGCAGACGCTGATTCCCGGAATGACAGTTGACGCAGGTCAGATTGCTCTCCTTGGCCGGCAGGATCCGGTGCGACACCCGTTGCGTCTCATCCGCGCCCACCGCCGGCGGCGTATGGCACTCGACACAGCGCACGGCCATCCAATGGGCCTCCCGGTTGGGCAGCCAGCGGTGGAGATCGCTCAACGGATCGCGGACCTGCTCGTGGCAGGACAGGCAGACCCGGTTATCGTCCTGGACGATCTCAGCGAGCGGTTTGCCGACCGTGGAGACGCGAAAACCGTGCGGGTCGTGACAGGAGTAACAGCCGAAGCCTTGTGCCTGTGGGTCGTCCGAGTTGGCGTGGACGCTCTTGGCGTATTGTGCGGCGATGGCCTGAAACGGGTAGTCGCTGCGTGCGGGGTCCTGCGTGTGACAACCGACACAAGCGAGTTGCTCACTGGTGGCGGTTGGCGGGTGGGGATAGTAGCGGTAGTCCTGCGCGTGACACTTGACGCACGTCAGTTGGCCATGGACGGATTCCGCCAAACCACGCGGATCGATAAACAGATCGACCAGCTTGCCCGTATCGCCATCCCGGTAGGCCAGGGTTACCATGGCATGACAGCGCAGACAGGCGCGATTGTCCGGATGCGCGGGAGGGCTCAGCGGTGCGGACCCGGCCGCTGCATCCAGGGCGATCAGCGGCGCGGCCAGGGCGAAACACATCAGGGACATCAGGGCGGCCAAACACCGGCCGCGTCGAGGTCCAGGGCTCGTGTCGTTCATTGAGTGTTCCTCGAGTGCTCCTCGCGGCAAAAAGCGGTCGCGGACCGGACCGGCCGGGCAGGCCTACGCCCGGGGTCAGTCCAAGACTAGCACACGGCACTTGCCCTGCTGCCCCCGCGGCCGCCCTCGGCTCCCTTGGATTCAGACTCCTTCGATCAGCGGGCTGTCGCGGGTCAGCAATCAAAAATTGGACAAGCGGGAAAATCCGGTCTATAACTAGTCTAGCAGAACATCAGAATATAATTATATTCACAGAAGCTTGACAGTTGTCAATGACAACGTGATTTCATTTCGGGTCGGCGTGTCGGAGGGCGCGCTGACCGGCGGTTGTAACTTTGTCGAGGCGCAAGGTGGGACAGCACGCATGAACACCGAACCACGGGCAGACGAGCAGGCAATCGGCCCCTTTCTGGCCGATCAACTGGAGGTCCGCGGGATCAGTCGCCGCGGCTTCGTGAAGTTTGTGCTCGGCATCACCGCCGCCATGGGTCTGCCGTTTGGCATGACCGCGCGGGTGATGGCGGCGCTGGAGCGGCCTTCCGCACGGCCCTCGGTGATCTGGCTGCATTTTCAGGAGTGCACCGGCTGCACCGAGTCCCTGCTGCGGGCGACCCATCCGACCGTCGAGGGCCTGATCCTCGACCTGATCTCGCTCGATTACTCGGAGACCCTGCTGGCGGCGGCTGGCCATCAGGCCGAACAGGCGCTGCACGACGCCATGGAGCAAAACCAGGGCCGGTTCATCCTGGTCGTCGAGGGCTCGGTGCCGACCGCGGACCACGGCAACTTCTGCAAGGTCGCCGGCCAGACGCCGCAGGACATGCTGCACGCGATTGCCCCGCGGGCGGTCGCGGCGGTCGCCATCGGGTCCTGCGCCTCCTGGGGTGGGGTGCAGAGCGCCGCGCCGAATCCGACCGGCGCGGTCGGATTGCGTGAGGCACTGGGACTGGAAGGCATCCTCAAGGCGGATGGCAGCGTCCTGCCCGTCGTCAATCTGCCGGGTTGTCCGGCCTCGCCCTACAACCTGCTGGCGACCCTGCTCTATTACCTGACCCTGCACCGCCTGCCCGAACTCGACGCCAAGGGCCGGCCCAAGTTCGCCTACGGGCGCCTGATCCACGAGAACTGTGAGCGCCGGCCACATTTCGATGCCGGGCGCTTCGCCGAGCAGTTCGGCGACGCTGGCCATCGTCAGGGCTGGTGTCTCTACAAGCTGGGCTGCAAGGGTCCCGAGACCTATGCCAACTGTCCGGCGATCCAGTTCGGCGATGTCGGCGCCAACGCCTGGCCGGTCGGGATCGGTCATCCCTGTTTCGGCTGCGCGGAACAGGGGGTGGGTTTTCACAAGGCCCTGCATGAGCAGGCCAAGGTCCTGTCGGTCACCCCGACCTCGCTCTTCCCCGGGATTTTTACCGAGCACCCCGGCGGCGTCACGCTGGCCGCGGCGGCGGTCGCGGGCGCGATCGGCGGCGGGGCCTTGGTCTATGCCTTGGAGGCCGGCAACAAACTCAAACAGGCGGAGCGCCAATCCACACCGGCCACGGATGACGAGGCTTGAACGGACCGGAGGCAGCCAATGAACAGCAATCGTCGCGATTTTCTCAAGCTCATGGCCGCGGGGGCCGCGACCGCGCTCGCCCCAGTCCCGGCCCAGGCGCGCCCCCCGAAAACCCTGGCGCCGGGGGCGCTGGGCATCCTCTACGACGCCACGCTCTGTATCGGCTGCAAGGCCTGCGAGGTCGCCTGTAAGTCGGCCAACCAGATGCCGATGGATCACGACTCGAGCCTCGAGCAGGCCCATGGCGTGCGCGGGGTCTGGGATGCCCCGGATGACCTGAACAGCCAGACCATGAGCAAGATCAAGCTCTTTGCTACGGGTGACGGGGGCCAGGGCGGATTCAGCTTCATCAAGCGTGCCTGCATGCACTGCGTCGATCCCAACTGCGTGTCGGCCTGTCCGGTCAGTGCCCTGACCAAAGACCCCACGACCGGTATCGTCCAGTATAACCCCGATGCCTGCATCGGCTGCCGCTATTGCCAATTGGCCTGTCCGTTCAACGTCCCGAAGTTCGAGTATGACAAGCCCTTCCCGAAGATCGTCAAGTGTCAACTGTGTGCCGAGCGGGTTGCGGACGGCGACATTCCGGCCTGTTGCGCGGCCTGTCCCACCGGCGCCTGTCTGTTCGGGCCGGTCACTGATCTCTTGGGTGAGGGGCATCGGCGGCTGGCCTTCCAGCCCGGCGAGTCCCAGGACTATCCACTGCACCGACTGGGGAGCGGTGACCAGCGCACGGCCAGGGTGACCGGCTATGTGCCGAGCATCTATGGCGAGACCGAGACCGGCGGCACCCAGCAATTGCTGATGGCGGGCGTGCCCTTCGCTCAGTTGGGACTGCCGCCGCTCGGTAACGACTCGCGCGCACGGCTCTCCGAGACCATTCAGCACACCCTGTATCAGGGCATGGTCGCACCCGCGCTGCTGTTCGGCGGACTGGTCTATACGGTCTTCCGCAACGCCCGCGAGGGCTGCGAGGACCCGGCGCCCCCGGCCGATGCAAACACCGAGCGGCAGGAGGACCACCATGACTGAGGTCTATCGTCCCGTCGGCGGTCGGCTACTGACCCCCCAGTTCTATTTCATGGGGACCCTGGCACTGATCGCGGGTTACTTCCTGGTGCGCCGCTTCGTCTTTGGGATCGGCGACGTCGCCAATCTCAGCGATGGCTTCCCCTGGGGGCTGTGGATTACCTATGACGTGGTCGTCGGCACCGCCCTGGCGTGTGGCGGTTACGCGATGGCGATCCTGGTCTATGTCTTCCACCGCTGCCAATTCCATCCGATGATTCGGGCGGCACTCCTGACCAGTGTCTTCGGTTATACCCTGGCGGGGGCCTCGATCGTGGTGGATGTCGGGCGCTACTGGAATCTCTATAATGTCTTCCTGCCGCAATACATCAATCTCCGCTCGGTGATGCTGGAGGTGGCCCTGTGCGTGACCACCTATACCCTGGTGCTGTGGATCGAGTTTTCACCCACGATCCTGGAGGCCATGAAGGCCAACCGCCTGCTGCGGCTGATGCGCCACCTGTTGTTCCTGTTCATCGGCGTCGGCATCCTGCTGCCGACCATGCACCAGTCGTCGCTGGGATCGCTGCTGATCATCGCCGGGTACAAGGTCCATCCCCTCTGGCAGAGCAACCTGATCCCGCTGCTGTTTCTGATCACGGCCGTGGCCATGGGCTATGGCATGGTGGTGTTCGAGTCGCTCTACGCCGCGGTCAACCTGGGGCGCCGGCTCGAAACCGCCATGCTCGCGCGCATCGGCGCGATCATCCCCTGGCTGCTGATCGCCTGGCTGGTGCTGCGGATCGGGGATCTCGGCCTCGCCGGCAAGCTCGGATTGCTGTTGCAGCCCGGACCTGAGCCGATCCTGTTCGCGGCGGAAACGGCCCTGTTCATCTATGCCGGCTTCATCCTGCTCGACCCGCACCGACGCGTCCGACCCAGCGCCCTCTTCTGGAGCGCGCTGGCGGTGGTGCTGGGCGGCGCCCTCTATCGCTTCAATGCCTTCCTGATCGCCTATGATCCGGGCCCCGGCTGGCACTATTTTCCGGCGGTCGGCGAGATGATGATCACCCTGGGCTTTTTCGCCATCGGGATCATGGCCTATCTGTTCTTCGTCAAGAAGACGCCGGTGTTGTCCGCCCACTCCCAGTAAGGAGTCAAGAAGAAGCACGCAATCGTTGTCGTTGTCGTTGTCGTAATCGGAGAAGCGTTCCAATTTGGGGTGCAGGGAATCTGCGGTGCTACGATAAACTCGACAACGACAACGACAACGATTACGACAACGACAACGACAACGACGGCGACAACGACAACGACGCGACGAGTATTCCCCAATGCGCGGCGCCTGGGCGCCACCCGCAAACCAATTGGAGACCCCGACCGTGAGCACCAAACGCATTTCTATCGATCCGGTGACCCGTATCGAGGGACACCTGCGGATCGATTGTGACATCCGGGACGGCAAGGTCGTCGATGCCTGGTCCAGCGGTCAGATGTGGCGCGGGATCGAGACCATCCTGAGCGGGCGCGATCCCCGCGACGCCTGGCTCTATACGCAACGCATCTGCGGGGTCTGCACCACCGTCCATGCGATCTGCTCGGTACGCGCCGTGGAAAACGCCCTGGGGCTGGAGATTCCACTCAACGCCCAGTTGCTCCGTAACCTGATCATGGCCGCCCATGGCATCCATGATCATATCGTGCATTTCTATCAACTCTCCGCACTGGACTGGGTGGATGTCGTCTCCGCGCTGGACGCCGATCCCCAGGCCACCGCAACGCTGGCGCAAGGTCTGTCGAACTGGCCCAACAACAGCGCCGCACACTTCGCCGAGGTCCAGGGGCGGGTCAGGAAATTCGTCGCCGGCGGGCAGCTCGGGATCTTCGCCCACGGCTATTGGGGACACCCGGCGATGACGCTGTCGCCCGCGGCCAATCTGATGGCGGTCGCCCATTATCTGGAGGCGCTCGACTATCAGCGCCGCGCCAACCAGATCGTCGCCATCCTGGGCGGCAAGACCCCGCACATCCAGAACCTGGCGGTCGGCGGGGTCGCCAACGCGATCAACCCGGATGAGCAGTCCGCGTTGAACATGGAGCGGCTTGCCTATGTCCGAACGCTCATGGACGAATTGGGGGGCTTCGTGCGGGAGGTCTATCTGCCCGATGTCACCGCCATCGCGGGGCTCTACGCGGCCTGGCTGCCCTATGGCGAGGGCGTCACCCACTATCTTTCCGCACCCGATTTTCCGCGCGATGCCAAGGGCACCGACTTCGGCATGCCGGGCGGCTATATCCCGAATGCCGATCTCGCCCGGTTCCACCCGCTCACCCACTTCGGCGACCCCTATTTCGAGCAGAACGTCAAGGAGAGCATCAAGCACAGTTGGTATCAGGGAGACTGGACCCGCTCGCCCTATGAGGAGGACACCGTTCCCCACTATACCGACTTCAATCAGGAGGGCGCCTACTCCTGGGTCAAGTCGCCCTCGTTCGCCGGCCTGCCGGCCCAGGTCGGCCCGCTCGCCAATGTCCTGGCGATGGTGGCCGCGGGCCATGAAGGCACCAAGCGCTATCTGGATCTGGCGCTAGCGCGCATTGCCGCCGTCACCGGTTCCGCGGTGCCGGCCACGGCGCTGCACTCGACCCTGGGGCGGCACGCGGCACGCTGCGTGCGCACCCAGGTGCTCTATGACATGCTGCTGGAAAACTACGAGGCCCTGATCGCCAACATCGCCGGCGGCGATTACACCAGTTTCAATCCGCCGGTCTTTCCCAAGGGCGAACAGATGGGCTTCGGGTTCCACGAGGCCCCGCGCGGCATCCTGTCGCACTGGATCGTGATCGAGAACGGCAAGATCAGGAACTACCAGGCCGTGGTGCCCTCGACCTGGAACGCCGGGCCGCGTAATCAGGACGACGCGCGCGGACCCTACGAGGCGGCCCTGATCGGCAATCCCGTCCTCGACGAGGAACGCCCGTTGGAGGTGTTGCGCACGGTGCACTCGTTCGATCCCTGCCTGGCCTGCGCGATCCATCTGCACGATAACCAGCGGCAACGGGTGATCCGTGTCAGCACTGTCTGAATCGGCGGGACCCCAAGGCACCGGCGGTATCTTGCTGCTGGGATTGGGCAATCTGCTCTTGGGCGACGAGGGCCTGGGCGTCCATGTGCTGCGGCGGCTCGTCGCCGGATACCACTGCGAGCCGCCGATTACCCTGATCGATGGCGGCACCGCCGGTTTGGAATTGTTGCCGCTGTTTCGGGACCATGCGCGGATTCTGATGATCGATGCCCTGGACAGCGACCGGCCGCCGGGCACGGTCAGCCTGATCCGCGACCAGGACATCCGGCGCGCCCTGGAGGTCAAACTCACCCTGCATCATCTGGGCCTCGCCGAGGTGTTGGCGCTGCTCGCTCTGCTCGATGAGATGCCCGCCGAACTGGTATTGATCGGCGTGGCGCCGCAACGCATGGCCCTGGACCTCGAACTGTCGCCCGCCATCACCGCGGCCATCCCCGCGGTCATCGCGGCCCTGCAATCGGTTCTGGCCGGGTGGGGGGTGCGCCTGACCCGGTCGCCGCGCAAGGGCAGCAAGTGCGCCGGCGCGCAAACCTGACCAACCCAACCAACGAGGATCATTCGATGAACACAATCGACAACTTCTCCTGTCTGCGCCGCTCCCCACTCAGTGAGGGCCTGACGGACGATCAACTGCGGGCCTTGACCGGAATCACCTGCTGCCGCCGTCTCCAGGACCACGAGGTCTTGATCGAAGAGGGCAAGATCGACAACAGCCTGCACGTCATTACCGAGGGGGCCCTGGCCGTGACCCGGAACCTCGGCAAGGGAGACTACACCACGATCCATGTCCTGCGCACGGGCGACATGGCCGGGGAGATGGGCTTCGTCACCGGTCGGCCGCACTCCGCGACCCTGCGATCCCTGGGTTGCACCCAGGTGTGCAGTTTCGAGCGCGCCGCGTTCGAGGACCTGGTGACCGCCGAACCCTGGATGATCTATCGGGTGATGCAGAACATCGTCCAGGTAGGACATGGTATCCTGCGCCGGATGAACGCCGAGTACGTGGAGCTCACCAAGTACATCACCCAGTCCCACGGCGTCTATTGAGCGCACCGCGCGGCAGCCGTCTACTGCCCCTCGACCGCCACCTGCCGGGTCAACGCAACCGACTGATCTTCCAACGCCCTCTCCCCTTGTGGGGGAGGGCTGGGGCGGGGCGGCTGAACAGCTACCCGCGGGGTCGGTAGGCGTTCGCCGGTTCGTCGCCGCGGGCGCCAGGCCGACTCATCATCCCCGCCCGGCAGGCCCGCCCGCTCACGCCAAACCGCCGCGCATTGATTTCCCAGGGTCCGCCTCCAGTTTCCGAGACTACCGTACCCGACCCTGATCATGAGGAGCGAAAATCATGTCAACGGCTGAGCTGAAGGTCCCTGTGGATGGTGAGGGCTTCCTGGTTGACCGCGACGACTGGAGCGAGGAGATTGCCGAGGGGCTTGCCCGCGGCGACGGCTTTGAACTGACCCAGCAGGTGCGCGACTTCATCAACCAGGCGCGTGCCATGTATGAACAGGACGGCGTAGTGCCGCCGCTGCGCATCTTCGCCAAGAAGCAGGGTGTCACCACCAAGGACCTCTACGAGATCTTCAAAAAGGGACCCATGAAGCTCATCTGCAAGTGGGGCGGCTTGCCCAAGCCGACGGGCTGTGTCTGAGCCTTCGGGCGCGGTCGATGCCGTTGACGAGATGCGCGACGACTTGAACGACGGCGAGGACGGCAGTCCGCCACAACCGCGCTCCGACCTGCTGACACTACACCAGTTGGCGAGAGCCTGTCCTATGCTGACCTAGACGACTGACTCGATCAGACGGAGACCGTCGAAACGGCTGTTGGGTTTGCTCCTACTCCCAATCGGCGCTCTTGAGGCTCAAGGCATGTGCATTCTCCGAGACGGCCCGCTTCAGGTTGTCCGCCGCACCATCGGGAAACTCCGCGGAAATCTCGACCACCAACCGCACCGAGGCATTCGGGTCGGAGCACAGCACGGAGACGATTTCATCGGCAAGCTGAACCAGGCGCATCTTCGCCGTCGCTGGTGGAATCTCCGCCGTGCCGTGAAAGGCCCTTGGCTTGCTCGGTCCGGGAGCGACGGCCCCCGGCGGTGGCGTCTGCGTGACGGGCGTCTCTGCTTCCCCACCGATTGGCGGCACATCCGCATTGTCTTTGCTCGATGGACTGGCAGGTCGATTGGCCTCCTCGTAATGCGCAGCCGCTTCCGGCTCAATCAACAGCAGTGTGTCGTCAAAGACGGCAACACCACCACCAAGCTGGAAGCCCTCGAACTTGCCTCCATTTTGTCCATAGGCCATACCGAAGAAATCCCGACTGGCGGCGCCGCTGCGAATGGCCTGGGCGAGCACTTCGCGGTTGCGTAAGCGCGGCATGTAGAGATAGCGCAAGGTATCTTCAAAGAATCCCATGGCAGCGGCTGCAATCTGGCCGTCTTTCCAGTAGATTTCCTTGAGCTTGGTACGCAGATGGAATGGCGACCAGGTGGAAATAACCAACTCGTTATCCGTGCAGACACGCTCGATCTCACCATTGACAGAGCCGCCGGTGGTGTTGACGGGAAACGCCTCAACACTTGGTCGAGGGTCGGTCGCTGCCTCTTGAAAGGGGCACAACAGCCACTTATAGCACTCGCGGGCCGTTCGGGGCAGAACATCCTCGGCGACTTTAAGTTCTTTCTCGGCTTGCCTCTGCTGTAAGTTATCAATGGTCAGCCGTCCATCTTTCACGTCGGCGACAATCGAGCCCCAGGCCAGCACGCTACGCGCGGCATCGTTGAGCCGGGAATGGGCGCCGTGATCGGCGGCCAGAAAGATCAGACGGTTGCTCCGATAGCGTGGTTTTGCGCCATTCTTGCGCACGGTGTCGAGAACGGCCTCGAAGGCGAGGCGTGTCTCATCCCGCGAATACCAACTATCAGGCGACAGCACGATCAGGCGTAGCGTCGTGTCATCCGGGATGTCGGTATGGGACGTAAAGATATGCACGCCATCAAAGAACGTCGTGCTACCGATAGCCCGCTTCACGGCCTCGGCCATCTTGCCCCGGACCTCGGTCTTATCGTCGAAGCGGCGCTTACGGTCCTCCATTTCCCGCCGTAGGTTCGCCCGGGTATCGAACCAAAAGTGTGTCGTATCTTGTGTCTTGTCGCCGGATACATTGAGATAGTGCAAGCGGTCGGCGAGACGATTCAGCGCATCGGAATAGATCGACGACGCCTGTCCCGGCTGGAGACAGCCGAGCAGTATCCGCCCGCGAGCGATGCCGCGCATCGTGGCCTTCCCGGCGACCGATGATGGGGCGCTGCCGAGAAAGATGGTGCGGGCCACGCGGCGGGCGGCGCCGATCTGGCCAAAGCGCGGCTCCCGGTTCTCCAGGTCAGCGGTCTCTGCACGGTCGCCGTCGATGTCACGCTCGATCACGGCATCCCAGCCCGCGGGGAGGTAGTAGGTCAGCTCGTTGCGACTGCTGCCGTCGTGCAGGGGCAGGCTCGCCGGAAGAATCATCAGGTCCTTATTGTCGTCCTTCCACAGCCGATAGATGACCTTCGCCATGAGCTTGAGGACGCCGCGCGTACGCTGAAACCCGTCGATGGTCGTCCAGTCCTCGTAGAGCCGAACGAAGACCTCCGGATGGATCGGGTACGCCTGCACGAGCCGGTCATAGTAACGCCGTTCCTGGGTCTCGGCGGGGAGCCGGGTGCCTTCTGCCACATACGCATCGGCAAAGGCCCGGCAGACGGTCTCCCGCGCCCGTGGGTCACGCACCGGCTCAAACAGCCGGCGGCGGACGATCTCGAACGCCTCCTCGGCGGCCACCGGTTTCCACAGTGCCTGCACCCGCCCGAAGGTCTTTTCCAGCGCACGCAATGCCGCCACACCGCGCTGACTGCCCGCCTCGATCTCCGACTCAGGCAGCGAGACCAGGACCATCGCGTTCGGGACCAGCTTGACCGCCTCGGTGAGTGCCTGCAAGAAGGACAGGTTGCTGTCATAGCTCCCGCCGCTCAAGGTCTGTCCCTCGCCGGGAAACTGACGCACATAGGCGACCAACTCGTCGATCAGAACCACGCAGGGCGCATGCAGTGCCAAGAGGTCGCGCAGTACATCTTTTCCGGGCGAGGTACCGGTGGCGTCCGATTCACCCACCAGCGCGAATGCATCGGCCCCGCCGAGTTGCCAGGCCAGCTCACCCCAGAGGGTCTTGATCGCCTGCTTGCCGCGCCGCCAAGGCTGTCCGGGCGCATGGGCCGTGCCATCGAGGACGGCCACACGCGCCGGCGGTACGTCCATCAGGCCCGCCCGCTCAACCAGGGAGGGAATTCCGGCCAGGTCCGAGAGGGGGCAAGCGCGCTTGGCCAGGTGATAGACGGCAAGCTCCGTGTGCGTCTTGCCGCCACCGAAGGGGGTCTGAAGCTGAATCACCGGCTCCCCGCCCCGGCTGGCCAGACGCTGCGCGACCTGGGTCAACAACAGGCTCATTCCCTCGGTGATGAAGGTCCGCTCGAAAAAGGCGACCGCGTCCTGATACTCGCGGGGCGCCTTACCGGTATTGACCGCCGTGATGTCGGCGGCGAACTCCGATTGCTGGAAGGAACCTTCCAGGACATCCTGATGGGGTACCGCGACTTCTCGCCAAGGTTTCATGGTCGCGCCCTTTCGGTTTGCAGATATTCGGCGGAGTCCCACCGGGTTGTTTGAAGGGCCATGACTGTTCTCCCCAAAATCTGGCGGGCAAGCTGAATCGCAGTGGCGATGTCCGGTATGACGCTGACAGTTTGCGGTCGAGGGTTATGCTGCTTCATCCAATTCAGGCAATCTGGCCCGCTTGCTGACGGAGAGCACCTCCAGGCCGACCAAGCGACCGTCGGCGTCATAATCGCCCAAGATGCCTGGCTCGATTTCCCGGGTGGTTGCCACGGACGCCGGAGAGATCTCGAAGTAGGCCGCATCCGCGGCAGGATCGAATTCCAGTTTCATACGTCTTTCACCTCATCATCGAAATAGGCCGTCACGACTCAATCGAACAGGTTCCCCTGCTCCGGCACCGTCGGTGCCGTGGCAGCGGCCTCGATCGCGCCCCAACTTGTAACGATCTCGTTGTAGGCGCCCGCATCCTCGGCCCAACCCGCGCGCTCGCAGAGGGTATAAAGACGGTAGGCCAGTTGCCGCGTTGCCTCGGCCTTGCCGGCAACGGCTCCGAGCACGGCACCGGCACCGTGCTCCCCACTCGCCTTGAAGATGCGGATGAGTTGGTGCAAAACCTCCCAGATCGGGAGACGGCTATCGCGTTCTGGGTCCCAGTCGCCTGCGTATTCGGACCACTTTAGCAGCCGCACGACGCCGCTGGCCGAGTAGAGCACGCCGGCCTGCCTCACGCCGTCCACACTTGTGCCCTTGGCGCGCGCCAAGGTGTCGGCCTCGCCGAATCGAGCATCCTTCCAACCGTGCTGCTCGAACCAGTGCAGACAGAACTGGGTGTCCTGGTCGAAGTCGTCCTCGGCCAGGAAGCGGTTGATCAGTTGAAGGGCCGTGCGCACGCTCATCGGCGTGCCGTTGGCTTCAAGGACAGCGGCATATTTCGAGAAGACCGCCATGCCGGGACCGATGATGGCCTGGGAGAGGTCTACCGGCGCGACCGGGGATCGCTCGTCGCCCGTACCCTTGGTCATCTCGTCGAGGGCTTGGGGCAAGACCTGATTCAGCTCGCGCTGGAAGGCGCGGCGCGAAGTGGTGGCGGCATCCGCAGGGCGGGGCCGGCAAACCAAGACGATGCTGGAGGCAAGCGCGTTCGACGCCATACCCCGCATGCGGTTTCCAAGCTCGGTGCGCATCGGCCAAGTTCCGCTTGTCTCGAATCCAGCACGAATGACGGCATTAAGGAAGGTTTCCCACCCAGTGCTCGCGGTACCCTCGCCGCCGTCGGTCTCAGACTGCTTGAATGCGTAGTAAATGGTTACCGGAAAGGCTGGATGTGCCTGCTCCGCCAAGTTGTGCATAGCACGCTGCATGCCACTGAGGAAAAATGCTTCAGCGTCTTCTTTACAACCATGCCGATAGGGCGTCGCGACCAGTTCCTCCGCTTTTGGCGTAACAAGCGTTGCAAAGAGACCAGGGAAGATATGCCTCAGGCTCTTTCTTAGCCACACATAGAAAAAATCGGAAAGGTCAGCGTAGCCGATGTTGTCGTAATAAGGCGGATCGGTAGAGATAACCGCGCCGTTGCTGAGTGTCTGCACTTGCGCATCCGCCTGCATCACGAGTCCAGTCAGTCTTGCTGGGAGCTGATCCACGACGCGCATCATATTCCTGAGCGATACGAGAGGGTCTCCTGCCATATCACCGAACGCGTTGGCCTCCGAGTAGTCCCAGACCATCGGTAACGCATGTCGTCCGAATGTTCCGATAGATTGATCCATGCTAGGCTTCCAACGACATAATGATGACTGTGTGTCGGACATCTTGCTAACAGCCATGCCGAGATATAACACAACGGCTTCGGCGTAGGCCAACGCAGCAGTTCCGCCAGCATCCAGGCCCTTGTTGTCATCGGACATTCCTGCTGCAACTGCGTCGCTGCGTATTTGCTGTGTAACCTCTGTTACCAAGTCACTATACGTCGTCAGTGCGACAAGTTGGCGAGGAGTGAAAAGGTCACTCCATTTGCTCAAACCATAGTTCCCTATACGAAAGCCAAGAGCCGCTTGGAAAAACTCTACTTCCGGCTTCCATTGCGGCATTGCCGTACGAGCTATTTCCTCATGATCCTTTGTTGGAGCTAGATAAACACGCCCGCGCTGGCCCTCGGCAACGATCGCCATTAGCCGCGCACCCATTCGACCAGCTTTTCCCTCTGCTTTGATGTAATCCCCGCTGATTGGAGCACCGGAAAGTAGACAACGAAAATTAGCACGAGCGAGCTTTGTGCCATCCTTCGACTCCGCTGACGGCTTTCCATACTTCACCGTGAACCCATAGCGATCACCGTCAATGATCGGCTGCACATAGGCATCTTTACCTACTTTGCTGGAGAGGGTGAAGGTCGAGACCAGCGGCACATCCACATGCCGAAAGGCTGGATTCGGGCTCTTCACCGTACGCGCCCATAGCCAGGCGATGACGGTGAGCCTCTTGCCCACAAGTGGCAGGAGGTCGGACCGCCCTTCGGCCATGTCGGCAGTGATCTCAACCGGCGGATAAAGGTGTCCGATACGCTTCTGCGCCTCATCACGCATCCACTGCCCGTAAAAACGCACGTCTTCCGCCAGCCCTTGCGCACCCGTCCACTCACGCTCGAACAACCTGCCCTGACCAGTCCCCGATTTGCCGCCCTCCGCCCCCTCGGGCCGCACCGGCGGCCGCCCGGCAAATCGGGGAGGGATCTCGATCATCGCCTTGTTGATCAGCACCGCCACCGGGTTCAGGTCGCTCGCGTAAGCCGTAAGGCCAAGCCGTTGCGCTTCGAGCGGTAGCGACCCACCTCCTGCAAAGGGGTCATGAAACGCGGGCAATTTGTCCGGGTCGAACATCTCCCCCGCCTGGGGATGATCCTTGTTGACCTCACAAGTCTCGCGCCAAGACTTGCGAATCTCGGCGCGCGCCTTCTCCAGGACTTCCTCGTTGGTGGTGTTCTCCCATTTCACCAGGTCTTCGATGATCGCGAACAGCCGCTTGCGGCTCGCCGCCCAGCTTGCCTTGAGGTTGTTCGGCGGGATCTCCTGCGGGTGTTCAAGGCTCCATTTCCAGGAAGGATCATTGACCATCTGTGCGAAGATGACGGCGCGGGCGGCTGCCAGGGGCCGCCGTGCCCACCACAGATGCAGTGCAATGCCATTAAGTTAAGCCCCGTCTCACCGGCAGCGCTTGTAGTTGGGGTGGTACCCCTGAATCTTGGCCGGCTTCATTTTGCGCGGTGCCGAGCGATCTGGTCGCACCGCCTCCACGCTGGCCG
>Ga0247840_10002162_pt1 | contig 35776 bp, 33 predicted proteins | sample LaCruzMarch2015__FD_192404 | JGI IMG/M metagenome (GOLD analysis project Ga0247840, IMG submission 192404) | Freshwater microbial communities from meromictic Lake La Cruz, Castile-La Mancha, Spain - LaCruzMarch2015_17m | ecosystem: Environmental > Aquatic > Freshwater > Lake | place: Spain...
TTTATGAAAATCAAATATAAATTTTCCTGTAAATTTAGTTTGAACGGCATATCCTCCGCAAGTATGTAAAACACCTTTTGGTTTTCCGGTAGAACCTGAAGTATATAAAATAAACATCGGATCTTCAGAATCCATTATTTCTGCCGGACAGACATCTTTTTCATTTTTTACCAAGTCGTCATACCAAATATCTCTTTCGGCATTCCAAACAATTTCATTTTTCGCTCTCTTAACTATAATCATTCTTTCTACCTTTGTTTCTTTTACTCCTTCGTCCGCATTCTGCTTTAAACTCATAACTTGCCCTCTTCTATAATAACCATCTGTTGTTATTAAAATCTTAGCTTCCGCATCTTGCATTCTTGCCCTCAAAGACTGAGGAGAAAACGCGGAAAAAACAACACTGTGTACCGCTCCAATTCTGGCACAAGCCAACATTGAAATTATTATTTCAGGAACCATTGGCATATAAATACCAACTCTGTCCCCTTTTTTAACTCCTAATCTTTTCAATCCGTTGGCTAATTTAAAAACTCTTTTTGAAAGTTCTTCGTAAGTTAATTTTAAAGATTCTTCTTCAACGGGTTCGGGTTCCCAAATTAAAGCAACTTTATTCTTATCTTTTTTAAGATTCTGATCTAAAGTACTTTCTGTGATATTAAGCTTTCCTTCCAAAAACCATTTTATATAGGGAGCCTTATGTTCAAACGCTTTTTTCCATTTCTTTTTCCAAACTAAATCCTTAGCCAAATTTTCCCAAAATTTAACCGGATTTTTATCAGCTTCTTTGTAAATTTTCTCATTATTTACCCAAGCCTTCTTCTTAAAATCATCGCTCGGATAATATAAATCTTCTTTTTTAATCATATTTTTTTATTATCTTATTACATTATACACAAAAATAAACTAAAAATCGAGGATTATCCCCGATTTTAAACTAAAGATTTTTAATTTTACTTATTTAATAACTAATTTTTTCTTTTTCACGAAGTAAGAACAAACTAAATAAATAATTAAAGCAATTGCCAATAAAACAATTATACCAAGAATAATCTTTCCAGTTCCCAATGTTACAAAGTTTCCGATAGAAGCGAGAAACAAATTTGAATTAGGTTCTTCTGTCTGAGTATTTTCTACTAGTGCTGTATTAACTTCTGGTTCTACCGGTTCTACTAGCCCTAATGGCTCTACAATTTCTTCTACAGTAGTTGTTTCTATGACTTCCTGCGGAATAATCGTTTCTTCAATTTGTACAACCGGTGATTCTACTGGATTTTCTGCTGGTTCTTCTATAACAGTTGTTGTCCCTTGAACAGCCGGAGCAACAAAAATTAATTCTTTTCCTAATACTTCTCCACCACCAGCCTGACTAGCAACAGCTCTCCAATAATATGTACTGCCCGAAGTTAACCCCGTAAGAGTAACTACATGAGAAGTGGTTTGACTTGGATCTTGTACTGTAGAAAAAGCATAACCATAGTTTGGTACTGATCCAAATATTGCATGTGAAACTGTGTCGTAAACCATTCTAGTTGTAGCAGCCATGTTTGTGGACCAACTGACAACCGCTTGAGTAAAGGTAAATGATTCGTTTTTTTCATTAGATATAGACAGTGGTATTGAGCTTACTCCTCCGCCACCACCTCCTCCGCCACCATACGTTTGGCAAACACCACAATCACTCGAACAAGAAGAACAAGTTTCTTCGTTGTTACAAGTACTGTCTCCACAATAAGGTAAATCAACTAATGTGCACGTTACACTGCAATTTTGATAATCACCAATTCCATCTGTACCATCACACACTTCTTGGCCATTCTTAACCCCATCTCCACAACGAATACCGGTTATTGTAACCGTTTGACAAAGACTGGAACAATAATTACACGTTTCTCCATAACCTGCTATGCAGACTACGCCATTTTGTACGCCAACATCACATTGTTCACTTACTTGGTTAACTATTCCATCTCCACAAATTTCTACAGGCTCCGGCTCTGTATAATAAACTTTTGCTTGAATATTATTTATGTACCAAGTATAACCTAAAGTTTTTGTTGTTGTTTTTATTGAACAAGAAAAATTCGCATCAGACAAATCATCAAGAGTCCAAATTCTACTCCATAAATACGTTGCATCTCCAAACGTTTTAACTTCTTCTGAAGCAGTAAATACAATGTTTTTTGCAGTCCATTGATTAACAGTTTTATTATAAACCGAAGCTGTTAAAGAAGTGTCTGCAGAAACATATCCTTTAACTTGAATTTCAATTCCGTCTATAGTAGAACCTGTTGGTATTTCAAAACCAAAACCTTCATAACTTTGTTCATAAAAAGACGCTCCGGAAGACTTGCTGGCATAATTAGAATCATCAGTATATGCATTAGCAGGGTTGTCCCAGGTATTAAATTTTAATCCAGCTGAAGTCGGAGACTTAAACCCCGTATCTGCCGCCATAGCTATTTGCGGAGCCAAAGTTAAAATAAGCGCTGTTATAGAAAATAATATTACTACGATATTTAAAACCGATTTTGTAATTTTAAAAACTTTTGTTCTTTTTTCGTTAAACATACTTTTAATTAAAGCTCTTAAAACTCCATCGCAATAAGAATCATATTAGTTAGTAATAACATAAGTTAAACTAAAAATCGAGGATAAATCTCTCTTTTTTTATTTTACAAAAGACAACTAAAAACCCGCCCAGAAGGGCGGATTTTTATTCGACGAGATTATTATTTATGTAAGAATTTTTGCTTTAACATCCAGAGAACAAAGATAGCTGCGGGAACTATTAACCACCAACATTTCAGCCAAATTATCAATATAACAATTATTCCTAAAGCAACTGCTAAATCTGAATAAACTTTCTTGTGGTTTCCTAATTTCCTCTTTCTCTTTAAATCTTCTTCTCTGAAGAAAATATATATTGCACTTAAGATTATAATAATTAACGCTAATCTCCAGCAACAATCATTTATCTGAGCACATTTAAGACCCAATAAATCGCCCAAGAAGCTTCCAATAGAAGCGAGGAACAAGTTCTGTTTAGGTTCTTCTTGAGTATTATTTCCTAATGTATTTGTATCAATTTCCGGTTCTACAACCTCTTCTTCGGTGGTTGTTCCTGCAATTTGCTCTTGAACACCTCCTGTTCCTGTTTGCCCAGTTGGCGACTCAACAAATATCGGATTTTCTACTGATTCTTCTTCAACAACTGTTTCTCCTTGAACAGCTGGAGCAACAAAGCTTAATTCCTTTCCTAATACTTCCCCGCCACCAGCTTGGTTAGCAACAGCTCTCCAGTAATATGTAGCTCCCGGAGTTAATCCTGTAAGAGTAACTGTGTGTAAAGTGGTTTGATTCGGGTCTTGTGTTGTAGAAAAAGCATAACCGTAGTTTGGCGCTGATCCAAATATTAGATGCGAAACTGTATCGTAAATCATTCTAGTCGTAGCAGCCATGTTTGTAGACCAACTGACGATTGCTTGAGTAAAGCTGAAAGAATCATTCTTTTCGTTATATACAGATAAAGGTATTGAACTTCCTCCTCCACCGCCGCCACCAGATGTTTGACAAACACCACAATCACCCGAACATGTTGAGCAAGTTTCACTGTTATTGCAAGATTCATCACCACAATATGGTAAATTAATTAAAGAACACTGACTACAAGATTGATGTGCTCCTACTCCATCTGTACCGTCACAAGCTTCTTGGCCATTTTTAATTCCATCTCCACAGAATGATTCCGTTGATTCTTGATAATTTAAGAAATATACTTCTGGGTTTTGGTTTGCAAGATTGATAGTTGCCGTTTGAGTGTTTGATGTAGGATAAGAACGAACCCAGCCTGTCGAAGTAGCTTCAGTAATTGAATGTGTTCCAAATTCAAGCCCAGAATTAATAACACAACCAGTTTCACCATTAGTTCTTGTATACAATGTCCCCTGAGTAGGATATATAACAATCATATCCCAAGCTAAAGGAATGTCTGTGCCTGGTTCATATTGTCCTCTTACGCCAAAATCATTATATTTACAAATCTTTAAAGATCCTGTTGTAGGTTCACTACCACTACAATCAGAATCAGCAGAATCCACAAATCCGTCACAATCATCATCTATTTGATTACTACAAATTTCAGCACCCGTTGCGATACAATTATATTGATCGCAAGCGTTTCCTAATCCATCTTGATCATCATCTTGTTGGGCAGGATTTGCTGTTAATGCACAATTATCGCAAGCATCACCTACGCCGTCTAAATCAGCATCTATCTGACTAAGATTTGCGGTATTTTGACAATTATCTGAAGAATCGCAAACGGAATCTCCATCGCTATCAATACATGAAACTGGCGCATTAAAAGCTACGCAATAATAAGACGATCCTAAAGCAGGATTTAAAATATAATCATAATTATCATAATTCAAAACATCAAGCTTTCTTTTTAAAATTGTTAAAATCTGTTCACTCATATTTTTTTATCATTTTATAAAATTTTATCTGTTCTTTTTTGTCCATTTCATTAATATCTATCCGTAATTCTTCAACCAATACTTTAATCTTTTCCAACGAAAGACTACGAAACTGACGAGTCCTAAAATACAGTAAATCAAACAATGCTTTCGAAGGAGAAGCTATAAAAAAGTCGAATTTTCCTTTTGTCAGAAAAAAATCAGAAAAAAGTTCTCTGTTAATTGACTGATATGCAAAATTACCTGCCTTTGTCTGATAATCTCTCGTAACCTTGGACGTGACCGAAGTAACAGAATGTATTGCTTCCGTGGCAAGGTTATAGTACTGAAGAGCCGCCCATGAACTTACATACGACGGCGTACGAATTATATTGGCAAGATAGAAAGAATAAGAAATATCATCTTTGTTTTTATCGAAAAAATCCGTAGACACATATAATCCATTTTTAAGCCGATAAATTTCTTTATACTTCAAAAAACGGCTGATGTAAGTGTCAACCGTAGAATCCTTAAGCCCCAACTGCTTACCAAACTGGTAAACAGTATTTTTACCGAAGTGGGGTAAAGATTTCAACTGTTCTAAAAGGTTTTTCCTGCTTTTCATAACTATGACATTAGTGTATCATATGTGAAATACGGTGTCAACCCTCTGATTATCCCCAATCAAAAAAATCGCCACTTTGGCGATCTTTAAAATAAATTATTATTTTTAAAATTATAGCTTCTTCCCTATATATCCAGCAAATTCCCCTAGTCTACAAGAATAAGCCCATTCGTTATCGTACCAAGCAACCACTTTCACGATATTATCTTTAACCATAGTTAAAGAAGAATCCACAACAGCCGAAAAAGAATTACCTGAATAATCAGAAGAAACCAATTGAGCATCTTCTATTCTCAGGAAACCATCCATTTCTTTTTGTAAACTTGCCTTTTTAAAAGCGTTATTTACCTCTTCGAATGTGGTTTTCTTCTCTAATTCACAAATTAAATCCAAAACAGAAACTGTGGCAGTCGGTACTCTAAAAGCAATTCCATCCAACTTCCCTTTCAATTCAGGAATAACGTTACCTATGGCTTTGGCTGCCCCTGTAGTTGTAGGAATAATATTTAAAGCTGCAGCTCTTGCCCTCCTTAAATCTTTATGAGGTAAATCTAATATTTTCTGATCGTTAGTATAGCTATGTATAGTACTCATAAATCCCTTCGTAATCTTAAAATTGTCATTCAGCACTTTTGCCACCTGAGCTAAACAATTAGTAGTACAAGATCCCATATCTACAATACTGTCTTTTCCCGAATCAAATTTATCTTCGTTAACCCCAAGAACGTATGAAGAAATTTTATCAGGATTTTTAGAAGGAGCAGAAATAATCACTTTTTTAGCTCCGGCTTCCAAATGTTTTTTAGCACTTTCATAATCTGTAAAATTCCCCGTACATTCTAAAACAACATCCACTGCTAATTCTTTCCAAGGAAGATTTATAGGATCTTTTTCAGCAAAAAATTTAGTTTCCTGACTAATCAACTTTCCATATATGCCGTAAACAGAATCATACTTAAAAAGATGTTTTAGAGTTTCAGAATCAGTTAAATCATTAATTGCCACCACTTCTAAATCCGGATGATTATTTAAAATATTCCTTAGAGCAAGACGACCTATTCTTCCGAAACCATTAATGGCAATTTTTGTCATAATTAACTAATTTTAAGAAGTTTACAAATTTTTGCTTTATCAAAACCAACTATAAACTGTCCGTCTATTTCAATAATAGGTACGGAAAGCTGGCCAGTTTTTTCAACCAACTCATCTTTAACTTTCTCATCCTGAGAAACATCAATATCCTCAAAAGACACGTTCTTTTCCTTTAAAAACGCTTTCAAAGTATAACAATAAGGACAAGAAACTGTTGTAAATAATCTAACTTTCGGCTCGTTTTTTTTAATATTATCCATAAGATTCAATAACTTCTAAAAGCTTGTTTTGTTTTCTTTTTATAGAAAATCCGATATTTTTATAAAACTTTTTAAAATTTTCTAATCCAAATATTAATACCTCATATTGCAATTTTTTACTCCCAAAACCAGAATGTATCCTTGATTTTATTTTATGAGGAATCCCTAAATCGTTTAATATCCTATTTACAGTTTTTACTAATTTTTCATTATTATTAGAGAAATGAATCCACCTGCAAGCAAACTTTCTCCTATTTAAATTTGTTCCAATAACACCTCCTTCTGAGTCGTACATTCCTTTCAAAAAATTAGATTTTACTTTCTTATTAGAAATAATCAATTCTCTAAGTCTAATTTTCTTAATAACATCTACGGCGTCAACAGAATATAAAGCTGTAAAAAATTCTCCGTCCTTTTCCCAATATTTTGGATTAACTCCAGACCACCTCTTTAGCCTATTTGCAAATTCTTCTGCAAAATCTTTATCTTTTACTTTTAATATGATCTCTCCCGAGGTTCTCTTCGTATTTTTTCTTTTTCTACAATAACCGTCTCCTTCTATGACCCCAAATATATAAGCCAAATCTTCTCTTAATATCTTAGCCTTTTTATTTATTTGATGATGTTTAAGTAGGGTAGTTTTAAGACCTAAACTTTTTTTCGCCTTATTAAAAGATCCGAAACATTTCCGAGAAGCTTGATATAATACGGGCTCAACTTCACGAGCAGATGGAGAATGACCAATTTTTCGATATATCCCCTTTAAAGCCTCTGCTATTTTCTTTCGGCTCCAATGGCTCATTTTTATTTAATTTTATTGAGCACAACCTGCTGCAGCAGTATTAGTATTAGCAGTAGTAGCTTCACCTAAACCAGGAGAAGCGGCGTCTGTAGACAAAGTTTGAGAACATTCTGCCGGTGGAGTATTAAAGGCAACACAAACAGCCTGTTTAAAGCTCTCCGGAGAACGATTACCTACTTCAATAACTGTATCATTAATAACTATAGTCGGAGATCCCTGTACTCCATATTTCTGGTTAAGATCGTCGTGAATATTAAATTTCGGGAATTGACCAGATACCCAAGTTGTTTTATCGTTATATCCTACAGTAACACCATATTTTGAATCTGTCGCCGAAACACAATTGTTAAGAGTTGCTGTATTTATATTCGCTTCGGTAAGACATTTAGCGGAGTTCCCATCTTTTACAAAACAACCAAGATAAGCTGCATATTTTCCGTTCTCTTTCTGTTGAATACAATATTGAACTAAATTTTCATCAATTTCTTTTTTCTCATGCATTATGTAGTTAACAAAATACACTCCCATAGTCGCTTTATTTTTCAACAAATTATATACCGGTAAATACATCTTCTCTGCCTGTAAGCCGTAAGGACAATAAGACATTACAAATAATTTAACATCAACTTTATCGCTTTTTGGAGCTTCTTGAGTAGCAGTTGGCTGACTTTGAGAAGCAGTTGTAGTGGCATCCAAAACAATAGCGTCTTGTGGCCATAAAAGCCTACCGTCTTTTGTAATATAAGAAGGATATTCCTGACCGCCTATACTAATCTTAAACTTATATACACCACTTTCTTCAACAACACTTACCAAGGAAGCCGTAGTTCCCGGTTGTAATAAATTCTTATTAATATAATCTATCGCCTTCTGAACTACCTTTTTATCAGAACCCGGTTTTACTTTATTAATATATATAAAAACTCCGGCGGTTACTAATCCTACCGCAACAACTCCTAAAATAATATATTTAGTCATTATTGGCATAACTCTGACAACATGCTTAACATGTCTGATGAATTTTTTGATCATTTTTTTATGTTATATTATTATATTAATTATTATATTTGTAATATTACCACATCCTCTATTTTTTTGTAAATAGATTAGAGTAATTCTTTTTTCTCTATTCCCAAAGAATTATTAAGCTCATATACCAACGCAGTTCCAACATCCATTTCAAAATTAACAATATTATCGTCTGACATCTTCTCGAGATATTTTACTAAAGCCCTCAAATAATTATGACTGGCCACTATCAGAACGTTTTTTCCTTCTTTCAAATCTCTTTCAACATAACTTTTATTAAAATGAACTGCTCTGGAAAAAACATCTTTCAAACTCTCTCCTCCGGGTGGCCTCGCACTAAAACTTCTTCTTAATAATTTAAAATTATCCTCGCCATACTCTTTTTTTATCTCTTCTTTGTTTTTACCCTGCCACTGACCGTAATGTCTTTCGTTGAGAGACTCTGAAACATAAACCGGCACATATTCACCTTCATCTTTAAAGCCACCCAAATACTTCATCTTACCCTTATCTAAATGAATAAAAATAGGATACTTGTCCCCTTCTTTCAATATTTTTGCTACGGTATCTTTATTCCTGAACAAACAAGAAGAATAAATTTTATCAATTTTAAAATTAGAAAGTTTTTGAAAAACTTCCTTTGCTTTATCGCCCGCATCTTTTAATAAAGGAACATCAACCCAACCGGTAAATCTGTTTTCGAAATTCCACTGCGATTGAAAATGCCTCAATAATATTAATTTACTCATAAATTTATATCTCCAAAATAAAGCTCTTCTTCTATTTTTTCTAATCTTTTATATTTTACCATTCTTTCTTTAGGATGAGGAGCCCCAGACTTAATAAAGTCGGCGCAAATACCCACGGCCAGATCAGCTATAAAATCATCTTCTGTTTCCCCTGCTCTATTAGAAACCATAACTTTCCAACTGAAAGACTTTGCTAATTTTGCCGCTTCTAATGTTTCAGTAATAGTACCTATTTGATTTGGCTTTAAAATTAAACCGTTACAAGCATTTTTCTCTTTAGCTAATTTTATCCTTTCAATATTAGAAACAGTGATATCATCCCCAAAAATTGTAATACCCTCCTTCTCTAGTCCCGAAATTCCATTAAAATCTTCCTCAAAAAATGGATCCTCAATAGAAATTATAGGATAACGGGATAATATGCCCTTATAAACATTAATTAATTCTTCTCTTGTAATAGATTTTCCGGAAATATTATATAAACCATTCTGATAAAAACTTGAAGAAGCAACATCTATAGCAATTTTAAATTCTTCTCCTTGAGAAGCTTCCAATATAAAACCTAGTACTTCATGAATATCCGCAGGGCCCGAGAAGGCCCCTTCTCTGCTTATCAAAATATTTTCTTTTCCATATTTATTTTCTAGAATTTCTTTTAATTTGTTATAAATTTTTATTCCTATTTCAAAATTTTCTTTAAAATTATTTTTAAAAGGAACTGCCATAAATTCTTGAAACGCTAATCCACTACTAGAATGCTTACCTCCCTCTATCATATTAAACGAAGGTTTAGGTAAGGCGCATTTTCCACCAATCATTTCAGAAATATAACTATAAAGAGGCAACCCTCTGGCAGCAGCTCCTAATCGACAAAAAACCATCGAAACAGCTAAAATCGCATTTGCCCCCAAACGTGATTTATTTTTTGTGCCATCTAATTCCAATAAAATTTCATCAATCTTTTTTTGATCTAAAATATCCATATCCTTTACTGCAGGAAATATAATTTTCTCTATATTCTCAATTACCTTTGAAACTCCTTTTCCGTCTTCATCTCTTAATTCTACAGCTTCATATTTTCCGGTAGATTCTCCCGACGGAACAGAATCAAAAAAAACATTAGAATCCGTAGTTAAACAAACCTTTACCGTCGGCCTGCCGTTTGAATCTAAAATTTCTTCAGCTTTTAATGATTTTATATCAAAATTTTTCATACTTTTTTAGGAATATCTCTTCCCCAAGTTGAAAGCAAAGCAAAAATAATAACAACGCTTAAAATAACAGACCCGACATCTCTCCAAATAATATCTAACTTTAAAGAATTCAAAAATATAAAATCTAACAATTCTAATACTGTAGCGGTAAAAAATACCATTATAAACCCAAAAGCTCTTCTTTTGACGTAGGGATCATTAGATTTAATAAACTGTTCTAAAAAAATAATGATCGTTGGAATAATAACGATTGAAAGCATAATCGTTCTCAAAATCAAAGATAATGAAAAATGAGACGCCCCCCAGTTAATAGCCCCGCTTGGTTCCATAAAAGGATTAAATGAAGTATTAATTGATACAATAGTCGAAATCAAGCCTAATATAAAAACTGGTAAAGCTCCCCACCAAGGAGAAATGCGAGGATAAAATTTAACATAAAAAACAAAATAAGCTAATGTTGAGCAAGAAATAGCTTGGAAAAAGGAACCTACGTCAATTGACATCTTTAAAAAAACAAGATTATCTGCAAAAAATAATCCGACAATAGTTTTAGAAACTGCGAATAAAAAAACGGAGAAAAAAGCAATAAACCATATTTTTGCCACAGTATCTTTTTCTTTTTCCCAATATCGTAAAATTCTGAAAGCAAGAAGCCCCATAACAAAAGAGAGAATTAAATAAGCTGCTCCGGTTACAGAATAACTCATTATTATTTTTTAATTGATTTGATATATTGATAAGCGAATAAAGCGGCTGTAGCTCCTTCACCGGCAGCGGTAACTATTTGTTTTATTCTCCCAATATTAACGTCACCCGCAGCAAAAAGACCTGGAGTCTTAGTTTGACAGTTTTCCAAATCAACTACTATTTCGTCTCTTTCATTAAAATCAACTAAATCTTTCAAAAAAGAAGTTGCCGGTTGAGATCCTATTTCAACAAAAACTCCATTCAAAGCCAATTCTTTTTCTCCTACCTTGTCTTTATAAATTATAGATTCGACAAATTTCCCGCCTTTAATTTCTTTTACTTTAGCATCAACTATTATTTCAACTTTACCGGTTTTTATAACTTTATCCTGATTTATTTCATCAGCTAAAAGAGAAGATGAACATTCTAATATATATACTTTCTTAGCTATATCACTTAAAGACAAAGCCACTTCAAAAGCGGCGTTTCCCCCGCCTATTACAGCTACGGTTTTATTAGAAAAGAAAGGACCGTCACAGTTATAACAATAACTAACTCCCTTTCCGATAAATTCTTTTTCACCGGGAACCTCCAAAGGTCTCGGATCAGCTCCGGAAGCCACAACGACCGCTTTTGATTCAAATTGATCTTTATTCTTAGTTACAATCAAAAAACCGTCTCCGGATTTTTTCAATTTTGACACCTCGACTAATTCAATATCAATTTTCTGTTTTTTTAAATGATTTTCAAAATTTTGAATCAGATCTAAACCCGAAATAGATTCAAACCCGAGATAATTCTCAATCGTTACCGCCTTTTTAGTTATCTGACCCCCGAAATTTTTTGTAACCAAAAGAGTATTAATATTTTTTCTGGCAGCATAAATACCGGCCGAAATTCCGGCCGGGCCTCCACCAATAATAATTAAATCGTATGTCTTGGTCATTATTGTTTTATCACTTCGGTAATTGCACCTATTAATTCTGTCGCTAAAAGACCGTCTTTCATTTTTTGACTGACAATTTCTCCTGCTCTTCCGTTAATATAAGCTCCTGCTTGAGCAGCTTCAAAAGAACTTATACCACGAGCCATTAAAGCACCGCAAATTCCGGCTAAAGTATCTCCACATCCGCCCTTTGTCATATAAGGAGTGCCTACCTTATCTATTGCCACTTCTTTGCCGTCAGATATTATGTCAATTTTACCTTTTAATAAAATAGTTGTATCCAAACGGGCCGCTTCCTGTTGAACCACTTTTATCTTTTCTTCATCTGATAAATCACGGACTTCTACCCCCGTTAAAACAAAGAACTCATAAGAATGAGGAGTTATTAAAAAATTCTTACCTGAAACCACTTCAGGTTTTTTAGCTACAGCATGAATGGCATCGGCATCTATAACCACAGGAACAGAAACTTCTTCTAAAAATTTCAAAATAGTTTCCTGAGTTTCAGCTGTTCTTCCTGCTCCCCCTCCAATAACAACAGAAGTTTTCCCTCCCGAAACCGCTTTAGAAGATTCTGTCATTGAAAGTAAGGTTGCCAAATGTTTTTCCTCCAACCAATTTCCTTCCAAGGGGTAAGCTGCCATATTAGGAGAAAAAGAAGCAATAATATCTGCCGCTCTCTTTGGAGCAATAATTTTAACCATATCAGCCCCTGCTTTAAAGGCAGCCATGGCCGATAAAGCCGGAGAACCCGAATAAAACTCAGAACCTCCTATCACAACAACCAAACCAAAATCATATTTTTTAGAATCCGGTGATCTTTCCTTGTAAATATTTTTTAAAATATTCTTATTTGTCTCAATCATATTTTTAATTATTAGTTATTATAAATTTATTTTAGCATATATAATAAAAAACAAAAAAATCAGGTTGTAATATGCATAAACTAGTGTTAAAATTTAAAAAATAATATGAATTCTAAAAAAACAATCGTCATTAGTTTGGGTGGATCAATAATTTGCCCGAAAGCCGGAGAAATAAATACTGTCTTCCTTAAAAAATTCAGAAAAATGATTTTAAAATTTCTCGGTAAAGGATATAAATTCGTAATTGTTTCAGGTGGAGGAAAAATATGCAGGCTATATCAGTCAGCCGCTTCAAAAATAGTAAAACTGTCTAATGAAGACAAAGACTGGCTCGGAATACATTCCACCAGACTCAATGCCCATTTACTAAGAACAATATTCAGAGAAGCTGCTTATCCCATTGCCTTAAAAGATCCGGACAAACCTATTAAAAAAAACTGGAAACTCTTAATAGCTTCCGGTTCCCGTCCCGGCTGGTCAACTGATTATGTTTCAACCTTATATGCTAAAAGATTCAAGATAAAAGAAATTATTAACGCAGGGAATGTTTCTTTTGTCTATGATAAAGATCCAGTAAAATACAAAACAGCCAACGTTTTCAAAGAAATCACATGGAAAAATTATAGGAAACTTATAAGCTCAAAATGGATACCCGGCTTATCTACTCCTTTTGACCCAATTGGAGCAAAATTAGCTGAAAAATTAAAAATCCGCGTCTTAATGTTAAAAGGCACGGAAATTAAAAATTTTGAGAAAGCTCTGTATGGCAAAGATTTCAAAGGGACAATTATTAAACCCTAAAGAATTTTATTCTGACGCAAGAAAGCCGGTGTTTCCCAAGCCTTCTCTTCTTCTATCATTTTAGCCTCTTCTTCTTGAACCTCTTTTTTTATTTGAAGAGCATTTTTTCTTATCTTATCTCCTAAAATATCTGTTTTATTAATTGCAAAAGAAGCCGAAACCGTTTCTTTTTTTAATTCAGCAGACTCTGCCTTTATTTCTTCTTTTGGTTTTTTATTAATCTCTATCTTTACTTTTCTATTTTTTTTAGTTTTTGAAGATTTATTTACTTTTCTTCTCTTTTTTACAGATTTTTTTTCTTCAATTTTAAGAACTTCTTTTTTCTTAGAAGTTTTTTTTGTTTTTCCTGATGAAAATATCTTAGTTCCGCATCCTGTGGCTAACAAAGTGGTTCTTATTCTGCCTGAATACTTTTTGCCCTGAGAAATACCAAATATTATCTTAGCGTCTTTATTCGCTTCGTCAGAAATAGTTTTTGAAATTTTACTTACCTCTTCCAGAGATAATCCGCTTTCTCCTCCAATATCAAATAAAACAGCCTTTGCCCCTTTTATTTTATAAGGATACAAAGGCGAATTTAAAACTTTCTCAATAGCTACTTCGGCTGACCCTTCTTTTCTTTGAACTTCAATAGTATTCAAATAAGCTAATCTTCCTTGTCCTTCCAAAACCGCCCTTAAATCAGCAAAATCAATATTTATTAATCCCGGCTCATAAATTATCTCTATTAAACCTTCCAAGCTCTCTGCTAAATTTTTGTTTATCACCGATAAAGCCTGTTTTAAAGGAGTGGCTTTGCTGACAACTTGGAATATTCTTTCGTTAGGTATAATACTCAAAGCATTCACTTTGGTTTTTATCTTCTCTAGAGCATTTTTTGCAATCTCCATTTTCCTGTCTCCTTCAAATTTAAAAGGCAAAGTAAAAATTCCATAAGTAAGATTTCCCAGACTTCTTGATATTTTGGCGAAAATTGGAGCAGCTCCCGAAGCCGTTCCTCCACCCAAACATCCTATCAAAATAACTAAATCCTGCCCATGTAATAATTTTTTAATTCTTTCTTTTTCACTTAAAGCAGCTGCTTCTCCTAATTCAGAATCCATACCGGTTCCCAAACCATGAGTCAAACTTTGTCCGAAAGAAAATTTTTCCACTCTTCTTGAAATATCCCTCAACTCTTTTAAATCGGTGTTAGCGGTATAGAAAGTGGTTTTTTTTACCATTTGAGAAAGTTCAGAAATAATATTTCCTCCCCCGCCTCCAATAGCAATAACTCTAATTTTTGTTTTCTTAACTTCGTCCTTGTTTTTTTCAATTTCAGGAAAAGATTTCTGAATTTTCTTTATTACTTTTTTAACAGGTTTTTTAATTATTTTTTTACCTTTCTTTGGCATAACCTTAATCTTAGAGTTAAAATATTTTGTGTCAAATTATCTCACTAATTTTAAAGCCATATAGTACCCCTGAGGTTTTTGACAGAGCGGACATTTATCCGGAGCTTCTTTACCTTTATGAATATAACCGCAATTCAAGCATTTCCACTCTGTTTCAATATCGCTTTTAAATAATGTTCCTTTTTCCAGACGATCAGCAAGAATGTTATATCTTTCTTCGTGCTTTTCTTCCACTTCACTTATTTCTTTGAATAAAATAACTGCTTCCTCTTCTCCTTCTTCTTTAGCAGTTTTTTCAAATTCAGGATACATTACTCCCCATTCATATTTTTCACCTTCGGCCGCATTCTTTAAATTCTGTAAAGTATTCCCTAATGGATGAATACCATAAGTATTTGTCATTTCTGTCTTTTCTTGAATTTTTTCCAATTCTTCTTGAGCGTGAGCTCTTTCATTATCGGCCGTTTCTTCAAAAACTTTGGCTATCCAAACTAAGCCTTCCTTCATGGCTATCTCAGCAAAATAAGTATATTTATTCCTTGCTATTGATTCTCCAGTAATTGCTTTTAATAAATTTTCTTGTGTTTTTGACATATTTTTAATTAATATTTAATAAATCTATTTCAAATATTAAAGTGGCGTTTGGCGGAATAACTCCTCCTGCTCCCGCTGATCCATAAGCTAAATCTGATGGAATAGTCAGTTTTCTCTTTTCTCCTATTTTCATACCAACAACACCCAAATCCCAACCTTTAATAATAGTTCCTGATCCCAAAGTAAATGAGAAAGGAACTCCTCTGTCTATACTTGAATCAAATTTCTTTCCGTCTTCAAAAGTACCTACGTAGTTTACACTGACGGTATCTCCAGTTTTAGCTACGTTTCCCATCCCCTCTTTTAAAATTTCTATTTTCATACCTTGTATTTCGAAATTATTGTTATTAGCTATTTCTTCGTTTGTATTTGTCGCCTGTTCATTTGTGGTTGTAGCTTGTTCATTATTAGTTTCCGCCGGAGTCTTATCCTTTTCATAGTTCTGAAAAAGATAATATGCTCCCAAAATTGCACCTATTAATATAATGATTGTTAATATTTTTTTCATAAGTTTTTTCTTAACGTAACTAAAATTACCTATTTAATATACCCTGCTTCCCCACGATGCTTTTTTACATATCTCCAAAGCTCAAAGGCTTTTCTCAACCAAACTAACCGTTGGTAAGGAGTAGTATTTCTAGCCACATAAAACAAATGCTCATCTGTATCAATTAATTTTTTTGATTTTTTTAAGATTTTTAACATCAATTTTATCGCAAAGAAAAACTAATTCCTCCTCTTTTTTATGGCTGCGGGGCCTGGATTCGAACCAGGAATTCCACGTTCAGAGCGTGGTGTGTTGCCAGTTGCACCACCCCGCAAAATCAATATTGTCTAAATTTTAATAATTTTTTAATTTTATAAACTTCTTCTTTTCTTGAAACCTGAATCTGACACTTGCTTCTATGCGGATGAAATCCTAAAACTATTAACCCCTGATATACGTTCTCCAATAAAGATTTGTTAGAATTATTGAAAAGAAATTTATAAGTACATGTTGGTTTATGAACACAGAAACTTCCTTCTGCTTCGTATAAACCTCTGAGATATCTTATTAAGTGCTCCCGTTTTTTTAATACCCAATAAGGAGTCTTAAAATCTATATTCCCCCTATTACCTGACGGAATTTTAAATCTTTTACTTATATTTTTTTGATATACCCTGAGACGAATACAATTTACATTTCGTCCGGTTCTACCTTCATAAGGTTTTTTATCAAAAAATTTCCACATCAAATTTTTATATCTTCGAATAAAACCCTTATTCTCAGAATTGCAAGAAATTGTTAAACTTTCCGTTCTAGGAAAAGACTCTATATGACCATCTCCCAAAATTACTCCAATTAGTTCGGCTAAATCTCCATTTTTAATAAATATAGGATAAACCGATCTAATCTTCCCAAGTCTTTTCATTTCGTCCCGCCATTTTTTAAAATTATCTAATTTTTTTCTTTTAAACGTTTCTGAAGTCTTTAAAACGCTTAAGTGAGTCTCCTTTGTAAATCCCTTATTCCAAAGTTTTAACCTTTTAGTCATTATTCAATTATAGCGCAAAAAATGTACTTTGCCTACCATTAGACGAGCCCGGAAAAATTATACCTTCAAATACTTCCTTATAGCTATCATACTAGATAATACCCCCAACCCAATCCCCGCTGCCAACTGAACCAATAATAGGCTCCAGAAACTTTTAACAAAAAGCTGGAAAATATTTATATCAGATAATAAAATAGAAGCTTTTGAGGCAAAAATCCAACAAATCAAAGTAAATATTATTAAAGAAATCAAAGCTGCAGCTAACCCTGAAATAAATCCCTCAAATATAAACGGACCCTGTATGAAACCATTTGAAGCTCCCACCAGTCTCTGTATTTTAATCTCTTCTCTCTGATTGTAAATAGTCAGCCTTATTGTATTAAAAGTAATCAAAACAGCAACTATCATTAAAATTAAAGCCAAAGAAATACTGACTTTTTCAACTAACCCTGCTACAGAAAAAATCTTATCTATAGCCGACTTTCTTTGAAAATAATCAATCTTCTCAACCGAATCACTAAAATCAGCTTTACTTAAAAAAACACTTATTGCCTCATACTGGCTGGCCTGTTGGGACTTAATATTCAAAGAAGCTAAAAATGGATTCCCCCCGACTTCTTTTAAAGACTCCATCAAAACCAAATCGTTTCTGTTCTTTTCAATAAAATTAACAAGAGCCTCATCAGGAGAAACATACTTTACATCTTTAACTTCCGGAACCTGTAAAATTTCTTCTTTAGCTTTTAAAATATCTTCTTCGGAAGTACCATTTTTAAAATAAACTGAAATATCAACTTTATCCCGCAAAGAAGAAATTAAAATCCTGCCGATATCTTTTGTAAAAAAGAAAGAAGCTATAATAAAAACAGTCATCGCTAAAATAAAAATAGTGGCTAAAGCTAAACCACCATCGCGAAAAAATCCTTGCCATCCCGATTTAATTATTCTTTTAAAAGCAGCTAACATAAATTTTTATAAAATAAATCTTCCTTCTTCTTCGTCCCGGATAACCTTGCCTTTTTCCAAAGTTATCACTCTTTTTTTTAAATTATTAATCGTTTCTTTATCATGAGTGGCCAAAACAACGGTAGTTCCCATTTCATTAATTCTCAACAAGAGATTAATAATATCAGACGTATGATAAGGATCCAAATTCCCTGTCGGTTCATCAGCCAATATGACTTCCGGTCTATGAACCAAAGCCCTGGCGATAGCCGCCCTCTGGCGCTCTCCTCCCGAAAGCTGAGCCGGGAAATTATTAACTTTATCGCTTAACCCCACTATTTCCAAAACCTGCAAAACCTCTTTAGATATTTCTTCTTCAGGTAACCCTATCACCTCTAAAGCATAAGCCACATTCTCATAAGTAGTTTTCGAAGGAAGAAGTTTGTAATCCTGAAATACTGATCCTATTTTCCTTCTCAAAAATGACACTTCATTATTTTTTAAAGAGTTAACGTCTGTGCCGTCAAAAAAAACTTTCCCTTCCGTCGGCTTTTCTTCAGCCATAAGTAATTTCAGTAAAGTGGTTTTTCCCGCTCCTGATTTACCCACGATTGAAACAAACTCTTTTGGTTTTACCTGGAAAGACACGCAATCCAAGGCAACCGTGTCTGAAAGATATATCTTTGTAATGTTTTCAAATTTAATCATCTAAATTTTAATTTCAGCTTCAATAAATTGATTTAAATCTCCGTCTAAGATTCCTTCAACATCAGAACTCTCAATATCAGTTCTTAAATCCTTTACTAATTTATAAGGATGCAGAACGTAATTCCTTATCTGATTTCCCCAACTGGCAGAAATTTTTTCCCCCTTAATTTCTTTCAATTCTTTCTTCTGTCTTTCTTCGTAAAACCGATAAAGTTTTGAATAAAGAATCTTTAAAGCTTCTTCTCTGTTTTCTCCCTGAGTTCTTTCTGATTGGCAAGTAACAATAATACCTGTGGGTAAATGAGTGATTCTTACCGCCGTCTCTCTTTTGTTAACATACTGACCTCCCGGACCCGAAGCCTTATAAAAATCAGTCTTTAAATCTTCAGGCTTCACTTTTGTATCAAGCTCTTCAGCCCTCGAAATCTGCGGTAAAATTTCAACCAGAGCAAAAGAAGTCTGACGAAGAGATTTTGCATTAAAAGGAGAAATTCTCACCAATCTATGTACTCCTGTTTCATTTTTTAAAAAACCATAAGCTAAATTCCCTTTTATCTCCATTGTCACGGATTTAATGCCGATTCTTCCTTCCGGCCCACCTGCTTCACCAAACGATTGCTCCAATACCCTTGTTTTAAAACCTTTTCTCTGGCAATACCTTTCATACATTCTTAAAAGTATAGTTGCCCAATCTTGAGCATCCTGTCCTCCTGCCCCAGAAAATATTGATAACAACGCACTACCTTTGTCATATTTACCGGAAAGAAAACTTCTCAATTCTCTCTGTCTTAATTTTGTTTCAAACTCTTCGATTTTCTCGTTTTCACCAGCATCTTTTAATAATTCAAACTCAATATCTAATTCTTCAAAATCATTCAATAATTCTTTTATTTCTGACGCTTCCTGAGTGATTTTTACCGCCCTTTCCCTGTTCTGCCAAAAATCAGAACCTTGAATTTCGTTATCTAATTTCTTAACTTGCTCTTTCTTTCCTGTTACGTCAAAGACAGTCCGCTAAAATACGAAGTCTTTTTTCTAATTCCTCTATTTTTAACGGATTTGTTTGCATATTAATAAAATTTACCACAAATTTTCTCTTAAGTAAATAAGAATCTTTAACAAAAAAATCAAATCTTAACGTATCTCTGCATTTTCGTCTTTGCCGCTTCGATAATAAAGATAATCACGGCAGCAGAAGCTAAAAGTAAGCCCCAATGAAACCATTCTAAAGGAATAACATTAAGAGCCTTTTGAGTGAAAGGGATATAAGTTATGGAAACCTGTAAAGTTAAACTGAATAAAACCGCAATAAAAAGCCATTTATTTTTCCAAAAATTTTCGTAAAGCCAGAACGGTTTTCTGAAACTTCTGCAGGAGAATATATAAAAAATAGAATTAAAAGAAATTGACATAAGAGCCATAGTTCTTCCAAGTTCCATATTTCCCTGAAGCAAACCGAAATACCAAAACAGCCATAAAGAAAATAATCCCGAAAGTAAAGAAATTACAAAAATTAAAGAAACAGCCATTCTGTCTAAGATAGGATAATCAATTTTTTTGGGGCCCTCAAGCATAACTTCCTTTTCTTTCGGTTCAAAACCCAAAACTATATCTTCTGGTCCATCGGTTAAAAAGTGAAGCCAAAGAATTTGTATAATAGTAAGAGGCATGGGCCAACCGAGAATTATTGAAGCTAAGATTAAAACAACTTCGGCAAAAGAATTAGAAAGCATGAAAAAAATTACTTTCTTAATATTTTCAAAAACAACCCTGCCTTCTTCCACAGCAGAAATAATAGTCTTAAAATTACTATCCAAAAGTATTAAGTCAGCAGTTTCTTTTGCAACCTCCGAAGCCTCTCCGACTACAATCCCAATATTTGATTTTTTAAGAGCCGGCGTATCATTTACACCGTCTCCGGTCATAGCCACAATTTCTCCCAACTCCTGTAAAGCGCTGACTATCCTCAACTTTTGATGAGGAGTAATCCTAGCAAATAATAACGTATTTAAAACCCTATCTCTTAACTCTTTATCATTCAACTTCTCTAGTTCAATCCCTTCTAAAACTTCGTCTTTTTTAACTTTCATATCCAAAAATTCCATAATCTTTTCTGCTGTATGCCTATAATCTCCCGTAATAACTTTTACTTTAATACCAGCTTTTTTAGCGGCCAAAAGAGCCTCTTTAACTTCTTTACGTGGAGGATCCCATAAACCAACTATTCCTCCCCATTCAAGAGAAGAGATTGTTTCAACTCTGATTAATTTTGCATCATTGCTTGATATTTTTTTAGAAGCTAATCCTAAAACTTTCAAACCGCTTTTTGCCCATTCATCTATTTTTTCTAAAACAATCTTTTTCTCTTCTTTATTAAGAGAAGACATTGCAAGAACAATTTCAGGAGCTCCTTTAACTGATAATAAAAAATCTTTTTCACTTTCTGTCGGATAATAATTAACCGTCGCCATAAACTTGTAATCGCTGCTGAAAGGAATTTCTGAAACCCTTCTGTATTTATCAAAAGTTTCCTGAGGAGAAAAATCTTCCTGATTTTCTAAATAATCCCAAAGAGAAATTTCAGCCGTATCAGAAAGATCATTACAAAGACACATAGCCAAAAGACTGGTTTCGTGAGCAATAAAATCCGCTTCACTGACCTTCATTTTTCCTTCTGTTAAAGTACCCGTTTTATCTGTGCAGATAGTCGTTACAGAACCCAAGGTTTCTACCGCCAAAAGCTTCCTGATCAAAGCCTTCTTTTTCAAAGTTTTCTGCATAGCAACAACCAATATCAAAGTAATAACTATCAACATGGCTTCAGGAATAATGGCAACCAAAATTATGGCTGCCATCTGAACCATTTCCCAAAAATCCTTACCAGTCAGAAAACCGACTAAAAAAACTAAAACAGAAAGAAAAAGAGAAATATATATTAAAGTCTGAGTAACTTTTTTAAAACGCTGCTGTAAGGTAGTAAGAGGCTGAGAAGTTTCTTTAAGAGTTTTAGCAATTTTTCCTATCTTTGTTTCTGGCCCAATTTTTGCCACCCGCATCACAGCTCTACCTCCGACTATAATAGTCCCCATAGAAACTTCATCTTTTTTTTCTTTTGCCACCGCCTCGCTTTCTCCAGTTAAAATCGCCTCATTCACAAAAAAAGATACTGCTTCCAATATTTTTCCGTCAGCCGGTATTTTATCTCCGACAGCAAGAAAAACAATATCGCCCGGCACCAATCCTAAAGCATTTATTTCCTGTCTTTTTTTATCCCTTAAAACTCTAGCCCTGGGCTTTATCATTCTTTTTAAAGCAACTAATGTTTGTTGCGCTTTGTATTCCTGAAAAAACCCAAAAAATGAGTTTAAAATAACTACAGAAAAAATAAAAATAATATCTAAATATTTCTGAAGAAGAAGAGAAATAAACCCTGCTAAAAGGAGAAGATAAATTAAAGGGTTGGTAAATTGAGAGAAGAAAATCTTTATTGCAGAAATAGTTTTTTCCTGAGGTAAAGAATTAGAACCATATTGAAATTGCAATTTTTTAACCTCTTCAAAAGAAAGGCCCGAGTATTTCATATATTGATTATACCGAATATTTTTCATCAGGTATACCAAAAACCACCCCATTAATAGGGCGGTTTTTATAATCTAGGTTTTAAATTTAAAAAATTAAAATTTAAAATTATCCGAAAATTTTCCAATCAAAGGAAGCTGCTTTTCTTTACCAGCTACTGCGTTTAAGATTCCGATAATAAATAAAACAAGCATACCAATATTCAACAACCAAGAAAACCAACGCATCGGAGGTATATAAGAGATAACTGCGACAATACAGCCTGTAAGAAACAATACAAACCCCTGTCTAACATGGTATTTCACAAAAGGATCATCCTTGTCCTTGGTCAAAAGCGGAATAAAGAAAAGGATATAAGCTACAACCGCCATGCCAATATTTTTCTCTTTCTTCTTTTTTAACTGATTTTCTCCCGACGTATTTTGATTTTGTTCTTCCATATTTTTATAATTTTATTTTATTATTTAGACCTTTGTACCTAGACCAGAAAGAAGATTTGAACCTACAATCTACCCCACCCCTTAAGTGAGCCGATGGGCAGAATTGAACTGCCGTCGGTGGTTTACGAAACCACTGCTTTACCACTAAGCTACATCGGCATATTCATAATTAACAAACGTCCTTTTTGAGCTCTCTTACTTGGAGCTCGGTTTTCCCGCCCATTTCCCTTATTAAGAGCGGCGAATGTAGAAGTTAATGAATCACAGTTTGGGCAAATCAAACGTAGGTTTTCTTCAATATTATTCTGCCAATTACCATCAATATGGTCTGCTATTAGCGGAATCAATCCTGTTTTTTGATTAATTTCTGACCAACCACACAAACAACACTTATTTTCAAATTTCCTGCGCAAATATTTTTTAATGTATGGAGAAACTAGACCTAAAGTGTTCAATCCTTTAATTTTACCATTCTTCCATTCTTTAATATAAAATTGGTACTGAAATTCCTGCTGACATTTATTGCTACAATACTTGCAATCTGGCCGTGGTGTCTCTTTACCGCAAACCGGACACTTTATTCTAGGCTTTTTAGGCATTGGCATACATTGAGCATACAGGATTTGCCTAGCACCGTCAAAATTATAAGTGGTTGTAGATTAAAAAATTACTCTACCAATTGAACTAGGTCAGCATGGAGCGGGTGAAGGGAGTCGAACCCTCTTCTGATCCTTGGGAAGGATCCATAATGGCCGTTATACGACACCCGCTTACTAAAACCCGAACTTTTGTAAAAATTTTTCCCAAAAATTCTTTTCTACTACAGTGTTTTTTTCAACTCCATTCGGAGGCAAAACCACCACTTGTTCTTCTCCTTCCTTTTTATATCCCTGCTCCCTGATTTTTCCTTCCCAATAACTGTCTTTTTCCGTGTCTAAAATACCGGCTTCCAATTTCAACCTTCTTGATTCTGCAGTTTGTATTTCATTTTTTAAAAATTCTATCTGCTCTTTTAATACTGATCTTTTTTGGCTCATATTCCAGTTAGAAAAAACTAAAAATCCTAATAATCCTACCAACAAAACAACAGTTATTGCCGAAGAAGGAATTTTTATGACCCTTTTCTGTTTTTTAATTTTTGCTATCATAAAAGACAATGAAAACAAAAAAATTATTCAGAATAATTTGGATTATTTTGATATCTTTAGTGGCCTTCAGCACGATAGCTTTAATGGTGGCCCCCATGTTTGGATAATATATCAGATTAACCAACAGGGTCAACTTTTAAACATCTCTAAGAATACTTTAGGGGGAATATGAATTTCTCCCTTTTCTTTTAATTCTTTTTTCCCTTTCTTTTGTTTTTCCAATAACTTTCTCTTTCTCGTATAATCTCCCCCATAAAGAGGCGCTATAACATCCCTTCTTCTCGCTTTAATCGTCTCTCTGGCGATGATTTTACCTGAAACCGCAGCTTGTATGGGAACAGAATACATCTGAGGAGGCACTAAGTCTTTTAATCTCTCAACCATTCTTCTCCCTTCTTCAACAGCCTCTTTTTGCCCGACAATTTTTGAAAAAGCTTCTTCTCTCTCTCCAGCAACCAAAATTTCCAACTTCACCAAATCCCCCGCCCTGTATCCCAAAATTTCATAACTCATTGAAGCAAACCCCTGAGTAGCGCCTTTTAAATTCTCGTAAAAAACACAAATCACTTCTCGAAGAGGAGCTTCATAAATTAAAATTGTTTTTTCAGAACCGAAATATTCGCTCTGGATAAAGTTGCCGTTAAGATTTCCCAATATTTCCATAACTCTGCCCAAATAATTCTGAGGAGTTATAACTTCCATTTTCACCCAAGGCTCCTGAATTTCTTTTATATCATTCTGATCCGGCCAATCTGGAGTTGAATATATCGTAATTCTTTTATCATTTTTAGTGACAATCTGATAAACAACCGATGGCCGGGAAATAACCAAACCTAAATTAAATTCTCTTTTTATTCTTTCGGTAGTAATTTCGGCATGTAAAGAACCCAAAAATCCGCACAAAAATCCACGACCCAAAGCTTCTTTCATTTCCGGCTCAAAAGTCAAAGCAGCGTCATTTAACTTTAATTTTCCTAAAGCTTCTTTTAAAATATCAAAGTCATCAGGGTCTTCGGGATACAAGCTGGCAAAAACCATTGGATTTGATTCCTTATATCCCGGTAAAGATTCAGTTTCTGATTTTAAATTTGTTATTGTGTCCCCCACTCTTACTTTTCCTATTTCTTTGATTCCTGTCGCAATATATCCCACCTCTCCCGATCTCAATTCTTTTTGCGAAGAAAATTCAGGAGTAAAATATCCCAACTCTTTTATTTCTCCTTCGGCTTTAGTTTGAGTTAAATAAATTTTTTCCCCGGATTTTATTACACCATCAACCACTCTCACATAAGCTACTACTCCTTTAAAAGAATCATATCTTGAATCAAATATAAGAGCCCTAAAAGGTTTTTCAGTATTATCTGTGGGAGCCGGAACTTTTTTAATCATTTCTCCCAAAAGCTGTTCACAATTCATCCCCTGCCTCGCTGAAATTTCAAGAATTTCTTCTTTTTTAATACCGAATATTTTTGTAATCTCTTCTTTGGTTTCCTCTGTTTTCGCCTGAGCTGAATCTATTTTATTCACGGCCGTAACAATCACCAAATTCTGTTTTTTAGCCAACTCTAAATTATATATTGTCTGAGCCTGAACTCCTTTTGTCGCATCAACCAGTAAAATAGCTCCTTCAACTGCCGCTAAAGCCCTTGAAACTTCATAAGAAAAATCAGCATGACCGGGAGTATCAATAAGATTTAAAATATAAGGCTTTCCTTCAAAAACATAATTCATGCGGCAAGGTTGCATTTTAATAGTAATGCCTTTTTCCCTTTCTAAATCCATCATATCCAAATATTGGGGTCGCATTTTGCCCTGAGGAACAGTATTGGTCAACTCTAAAAATCTGTCTGCCAAAGTAGACTTTCCATGATCTACGTGTGAAATAATTACAAAATTTCTGATGTTCTGCATTTAATTAATCGATTTAATTTTCTTTAAAAATAAAGTATAAAGCAAGAAAAATTGAAAAATCGCTGATATAGAAAAAGCCAAAGGTAAACCAATAATAGAGATATTTTCAACCATCTGCAAATTAAATAAATTTTTTACAAGAAAACTTAAATAACCCTGGTTGCCAAGTAATTGAATAAAAAAAACTGCCATAATAATATTCAATGTTACTCCAAAAAAAGTAGCTAAAGTCGGAGTTTTCGTATCCTTCAAAGAGAAGAAAGCCCGGGATAAAAGAGGTATTAAAGACTGGGCAAATATTGAAACAGAAAATATTCCCAAACAGACAGCGGTTAACTTTGTTTCAATAAGGCCGAATTGACCGGTTTTTAAAATAAGACCTATAATCTGTTCCCTAAATAAAATAATTAAAGCGGAAACCGGAATTACAAAAATTAAAATTTGACGAAGAGCCAAAGAAAAATTTTTAAAAAACTCTTCTTTCTGATTTGAAGCCCAGCTTTTGGACAAAATAGGAAAAATAACAATAGCAAAAGAAGTACCGATAACACCAATGGGCAAACTTTGAAGATTATTAGAAAAATTAAAAACAGCTATAGCTCCCACAGATATTAAAGAAGCTATTGAAGTAATTACAATTAAATTTATCTGCTGGGCGGCAACTCCAAAAATCCTCGGTACCATTAATTTAAAAATCTTTCCTATAGCCGGATATTTGAAGCTAAAAAAAGGCTTATAAGAAAAGCCACATTTTATTACCCAAGGAATTTGAAAAGCCATATGACAAAAAGCCCCGAGAACAACTCCCATTCCTACTCCAAAAATACCAAAACGAGGAGAGAAAAACAAAATCCCAACGATAATTCCCAAATTATATAAAATAGGAGTTAAAGCATAAATAAAAAATCTACGAAAATACTGCAAAATACCGGAAAATAAATTAGAAATACCAAATAAAATAGGGCTCAAAAACAAAAGACGAACCAAAGGAATAGCTGTTTGTATTTCTTCTGTTGAAAATCCCGGGAAAAGAAATTTTATAAGAAAAGGAGCAAAAATAAAAAAAATAATTGAAAGTAATATTAGACAAAATAAAAAAGTATTTAAAACATAATTTGTCATTTCCCAAGCTTCTTTTTCATCTCTGGAAAAATATTCCGCGAACAAGGGTAAAAAAGCCACGATTAAACCTCCTAAAATAATGATATTGTAGACAAAATCAGGTATTCTAAAGGCGGCAAAATAAATATCTAGCTCCCGTCCCGCTCCAAAACGACCGGCCAAAAGCCTGTCCCGGAACAACCCCAATATCGCCGAAATTAAATAAAAGACACCTAAGATTAAAGCGCTGGAAGTTATTTTCTTTGCTTGCTGATCTCGACCAAAAGAAAAGTTAAAAATTCTGGACAACATACAATATATTTTAATCTATTTTATGACTTTAAACCAGCATTTGACAACAAGCTTTCTTGTTACTATAATATAGCTGTCCTAGTAAGTCGGGTGATCGCTCTTTGCTGTAAATAGCTAAGAGAGGAAAGTCCGAACTTCCTCAAACGCACAATTTGTACGTTTGATAAAATTGTAGTGGGTAACGCCCATCGGCCGCAAGGCTAGAGATGCGATCAGTGACGGCAAAACCGAAAGGTTAAGCGTTCCGTAATATTTTTTACGGAATAATCTTGCAGCAATGCAAGAGTGAAACGGCTAAATTCTTACTGGAAGCAAGAACAAGTCAAAAGTTCGGGCTAATATCTTGAACTTTTGTGAAAAAGTAGTTCGCTTGAGCCTGAAAGCAATTTTAGGCCCAGATAGATGATCATTTAAACAGAATTCGGCTTACGAGCTTACTAGGACACCAGACAATCGCCATTTAGGCGATTTTTTGGCATAATAAAATAAAAGAAAATAATAAATCAATTATAAAATAAACATATGAATCAAGAAATTACTCAAGCACCCACCGAAGAACCATTTAAAAATAAAAATAATATTAATTGGATAAACATTATTGCGATTATTTTCCTTTTTTGCATACCACCTTTGGGTATAATTTTAATGTGGATTTTAACAAAATGGAGCAAAAAAATAAAAATTATTATTACTACAATTTTTATACTATTAATAATAATTCCTTTCTTAGGTATTTTTTTAAATCTTTCTTTATCTTCGTTAAATTATTCTAAAGAAAAAGAAAAAGACGTTATAGTACAGACTGGCATGAAACAAATCCAAGCTATAGCTGAAATAATTTATAAAGAAGAAGGTAGTTATGTTAACGTAAATTGTGATCATCCTAAATTATCACCTCTTTGTAATGAAATTAATAAAACAGCTAGATTTTTTAGTCGTGACATAAAGTTTTTTTCATCAACAACTGCATATTGTGCATATGCAGATGAACCAGTTTCAGGTTATTCTATTTGTATAAATAATAAATTTTTTAGAGGTGGCATCCCTATTCCAGTTGAATTTTGCAAAGAAGGAATTTTTTTCTGTACTCTTTCAGAATTTTCACAAACCTCAAAAGGACAATCTTGTATAAATTCTGGCGGTGAAATAGATCTTAATTTTTGCTGTTCTGAATTCGAAAATTTCTCAAACTTGTGTCAAAATCCCTGTGTATTAAAATTTGTCGAAGGTGGTTGTTCAATAAATAATTTTTACGAAAATATAAATTGTGACTGTGGTGATAACAAATGTTTTAATGGAGCGGAATGTATTTCTAAATAGTTTAAATTAAAACTCCATCAAATAGATTCTAATATTGTCCTCTAACAAACTGCTAAAGCTTACTTTTAAATCTAACTCTTAAAGTATTATTATTTTTTATATTTAAAATCATAGACAATAATAATCTCAAAAATAATTCGGAAGATAGGAATGAGTCTGAGGACACCATAAAGAATGTTCCGAATGGAACGTTCTTTTTGTTTTCCAAAAAAAATAAAAAAATATACTAAGAATATCTTTATTGACACAACTCTCTAGTCGTTTATTATAAAAACAGATATGAAAGAACAAATTAATCAAAAACGTTTTATTAAAATTATCTCTCTTTTTGTGATAATTATTATTATCGCTGGATTTTTTATTTGGTTAAAATATAAAACTTTAAACCCCTGCCATATATTTAAAGAAGAAGTTTGGAGTATAATGATGGCAAAACCAGATGAATATGATACAGATGAAGAAGCTTTGCTATATTTCAGTATTGATAAGTTAAACCCATTACAATGCATAAGCGGAATAGTAGCAACTAAATCTGGAACCGAAGCAAAGTTATTAAACAAAAAATTTGAAGTTTATAAATAAGAGTATTGCTCGAATTCCTGTTTGAAACCATAAATAGTAATGAATTTGAGAACAATTTGAAAGATTTTCAGGTATTATTTTAATAGAACATTAAAAAAACCCGCGATTTCTCGCAGGTTTTTTGTTTATATAAGTTTTTGACTTCTCTCACTCATATCCAACGCTTCATTTACCAACCTGTCTGCCTCTTTGTTCTTTTCCCGGGGAATTAATTTAAATTTAACCGCTTTAAAATCTAATTTTAAATTCCAAACCTCAATAAACAAAGATTGCATTTTTAAATCCATAATCTTATATTCTCCCTGTATTTGCTTTACCATAAGCTCTGAATCAGATCTTATTTCAATTTCGGTTTTTTTCGCTAATTCCTTACCAAAAATCTGCTTAAACTTTTTTAAAGAAGAAATTGCCGCCTGATATTCAGCTTCGTTATTGGTGGCGACCCCAAGACATTCTGAGTATTCCTTTAAAACTTCTCCCCTTTCGTTATAAAAAACAACCCCTATAGCAGAGGGCCCGGGATTATTCCGCGAACCGCCATCAACATAAATAATTATTTTTTTCATGAATTTTTAAAATTTTTCAATAAACACTGATGAAATTTTTCTAAATTTTCGTTCTTTAATCTGAAACCTGAAGCCGGAGGATGACCGCCGAAAGTTATAAGATATTTTTTACATTTTTTCATCATTTCAACACTGTTTACGCCGGCCGGAGCTCTGACTGTACCAGAAGCTTCACTTTTTAATTTTTTATAAATAAAAGTCGGTTTTTTGTATTTATGACAAAGAATGGAAGCAACCATAGAAATAAGATTAAAATCCCAATTAGAACTTCCCTCAAATATAATTGCCTCAGCCGGCCCCGAAATAATCTTTTCTTCTATTTGTCTGGCAACTTCTTCTGTCTTTTGCCTCTTTATTTCTCTTTTTTCAAGAAGGTCTTTTATTAATTCTTCGCATTCTTTAGAAGAAGAAATAGTCAACAATCTGAAACTGACCGGTGTATCGTTTTCCGAATCTCTAACATTTAAAATTGAAATTAATTTATAAATCTGCTGATCAAAATTCTGATATTCTTGCTCTGTTTCCAAAAATACCTTAATAGCCGGTCGCCAAGAATTCTTCATTGATTTCATTCCTTCCTTGATAAAAACTTCATTTTCTTCCTGTTTTGGCATCATATCAGCAATGGTTGCTAAAGCCGTAAGTTCCAAAAAATTATTTCTGAGGTTATCCGCCATTTTATTTTCTAAAAGAATTTCTGAAAGTTTAAAAACAATACCGGCCGCAGCAAAAGCCTTAAAAGGATATTTGTCCCCTTTTTGTTTAGGATCAACAACTACTTCAGCACTAGGTATTTTATCTAATACTTCATGATGATCAACTATAACAACTTTAAATCCTAATTTCTTCGCCAACTTTACTTCTTCTATATTACCTATCCCTAAGTCCACAGAGACTAAAAGAGCCGGAGCAAATTTTTTCAAAAAATTAAGAGCTGTTTTATTTATTCCGTAACCGTCTGTTTCTCTGTCCGGAAAATAAACTTCAACTACATTCCCTCCTAAATTCTTAAGAGTTTCTTTTAAAATAATAACCGAAGCTACGCCATCTAAATCAGCATCTCCGTAAATAACAATCTTTTCATTATCTTTTACCGCTTTCAATATTCTTTTTGCCGCTTGTCTAAGATTTTTAATTTCCATAAATTTATTTTAAAGCTTCTATCCCGGGTAATTTTTCACCACTCAAAAAAGCCAACATTGCCCCTCCGCCTGTTGAAACATGACTAAATTTTGAAGAAAGACCTAGTTTATTTATAAATTCCACCATTTCCCCTCCTCCAACAACAGAAAAAGCTCTGCTTTTAATTATTGCCCTCAGAATATCTTCTGTTCCTTTGGCAAATTTCTTTTTTTCAATCCACCCTAAAGCACCATTAAAAAAAATTGTCTTTGCTGTTTTTATCTTATCTTTAAAAAGATTAACCGTTTTAGGACCAATATCATATTTAAAATCACCTTCAAGTGGTTCTAATTGACCGATAATCTTTTTAGGATAATCAATTTTTATTTTCTTTTCTAAAATTTCATTTTTAATCAGTCCTCCTATTAGAACAAAATCAGAGATTTTTGAAATTTTATTTATAAACCTGACTTTTGTTTCTACCTTAGATCCTCCAATTATAGAAACCAAAGGTTTTTTAGGATTTTTAATAACTCTCTCTAAGGAGCTAATTTCTTTTTCCAATAATAAACCCGCTCCTGAAAGCAAATATTTTGGAATTCCCACAATTGAAGAATGAGCCCTATGACTTGCCCCAAAAGCATCATTAATATAAATATCTCCCAATTTTGCCAAAGCCTTAGCGAAACCGCTGCCGTTTTTCTCTTCTTCCTTATAAAATCTTAAATTTTCCAAAAGTAATACCTCTCCTGGTTTCATGTTTTTTATCGTGTCTTCAACCTCTTTACCCAAGCAATCATTTGCTTTCTTAACGGAAGTTTTTAAATAATAAGATAATTTCTTTTGAATTTTATCTAAAGCAAATTTTTTTACCACTTTTCCTTCCGGTCTTCCCAGATGACTCATTAAAATAACCTTAGCTTTTTTATTTATTAAATATTTAATAGTCGGTATAGTCTCTTTTATTCTGAAATCATCTAAAATCAATCCCTCTCTTGAAAGAGGGGTATTAAAGTCGCACCTAACCAAAACTTTTTTATCTTTAAAATTAAATTCCTTTAGCGTTTTCATTATTTTTATCAATAGCTTTATCTAAAATCTTTTTTAATTCAGCTATATCTACTTCTTTTCTTTTAGATTTTTCTCTTTCCGGTTTTTTTGCCGACGTAAAAGAAGTCGGCTCTTTTTTAAAAGCTTCTTCTAAAGAAATAATGGGAATAGGAGTCTGTGGAGGTTTTACCTCTTGCATAGGTTGAGTTTGAAGTTGAGATTGAGGCTGAATTTGAACCTGTACCGGAATCTGAGGTTTTGCCTCTCCTCTTTCTGCCTCCATTTTTTTCAAACAAGCTTTACAATAGACCGGTCTTTTTCCGTCAGGTTGAAAAATAACCTTTGTTTCTTTTTTGCACATGGCACATTGAGCATCATATAAAACAGTTTGAGAGGGTTGTCTTTGGTCTTGTCTTTGCGGTTGCCTTTGAGTTGGAGCAGAATCATCCGGGACACCAATCCATTTACTGATTTTATCCTCAATAATTTTCTGAGGAGTACCATATCTTTCCCTAGAAACTTTAATAATCTTTTCCCTGTTTGATTCTCCGGAACTAGGAAAGGGAGGCAAAGTTTGAGCAGAAAAAGGACGACAAGATAATCCGTCGATCATCAACTTCACATAAATATTATATTTCCCTAAATTAACAAAATCTGCGGCCACAAATTCAGGCATAAATTCCTTTTCCAAAAATTCAGCATCTTCAGCCCCTACCCTAAAACAAATCATTGTACCAACATTACCAAAAACAGCATCTCTCACTTGAGTGCTTCGGCCAGAAGCCGTCATCTCATCCAATTGAGCAATATATTGATTTCCCAAAGTTAAATCCAATCTGTATTTTCTGGCTTCAGATAAAATATTACAAAAAGATTCTGTGGCAAAATTCTGAAATTCATCAACGTATAAATAAAAATCTCTTCTTTTCTCTTCAGGAGTATCTACTCTGGACATAGCAGCCAACTGCAATTTAGTTATGACCAAAGCCCCTAATAATCTTGAATTATCTTCCCCTATTCTTCCTTTCGAAATATTGGCTATTAAAATTTTCCCTCCATCCATAATATCTCTCATGTCAATCGTAGACTTCACTTGACCGATAATATTTCTGATTAAAGGATTAGATATAAACTGACCGACTTTATTCTGAATAGCGGCTGTCGCCTCAACTTCTAACCTCTGAGTATATTTCGCAAACTCCTGAGTCCAAAAACTCTTAACCATTGGATCTGTAACTTTGTCCACCACCTTTTTCCTGAATTCAATATCAGACAACATTCTGTTCACTCCCAAAAGTGTAGAGTTAGGATACTCCAAAAGCGCCAATATAGTATTATTTAAAATATATTCCATTCTGGCAGACCAGACATCAGGCCAAATTTTCTTAAAAACACCCATTAAACCGGCAGCAACCAAATGACGATGTGCCGGATCAATCTGCTCCATCACATTAAAAGCAACAGGGTTTTCAATATCTGCCGGATTAAAATAAACAACATCGTTAACCCTGTCAGCAGGAATAAAATTAAGAAGATTTTCTGCCGCTTCTCCGTGAGGATCTATAAAACCAACTCCTCGCCCTTCCTGAATATCCTGAATCGCCATGTTTTCAACTAAATTAGTCTTCCCCATACCGGTCTTCCCAATAACATAAACATGTCTGCGTCTGTCGTCTATTTTAATGCCAAATTTCTTCCTTTGGTTACGGAAGGTTGTTTCAGCAAAAAAATTAATTTCTTTTTCTGGCATTTTAAATATATTATTATTCAATAGGTAATCCTATAGGAGGCCCTCCTTTCTTAGCTTCAACTCTAGGAACAGAAGGAGTTGGAGCCACAGCTTCCGACGGGAAATGAAATAAAGAAGCCACCTCTTCAACGTTCAAAACAAAAGTCCCTCCCGGCTTCGGAAAATAAGGAGAAAATCTATCTCTATAATGTCTGAATATTTTTCTTTTTCTTAAATAAAGCCGACGTTGAATGAAAAAGAAAAAATTATACCAATCTTGACTGATTTTTGTAATCGTTGTTCCCAAGGGAACTAAAGCATTACAATTCTGAGAAAAGAAATAAGAGAAAAAATTAAAACCCAATCTAAAATTAGGTCTGAAATAAACTTCTCTCTGTCCCAAATAAAGAAACCTGATATGACAGGAAAAACAAGGTTTTGCCATTTTTCCCTCAATAGCAGCAACTATGTCTTTTTCTCCGGGAGTAAGTTTCATTTCAGGTGGCATAATCTCTACATTCTTTTTTTCTATAGTAGGTTCTCCCGTTATTATAATTTTAGCCGCTTCTTCTATTATAGGTCTTTGTTCTGGAGGTACTGGCCTTTTCGCTAATTTATCACGAAGTTTTTTAGCCTCATCCATAAAAGGAGTTAAAGAATCTTGACCCATAGAAGAAATTGCTATCTGAATCCAAAGTTGCTCTCCAGGTTTTATTTTTGCCATTGATTCAAGAAGACCGGCAACAGGATCAACTCTTTTTTCTTCCAAAGCCTCAGACTCCGTTTCAAAACTCTTATAAGTCAAAATCGGATAAGGATCTGCTCTAAGTAATTTATAATCCGTACCCCAAACATCCCAATCTTTATTGGGAATATCTTGAGGAACATATTTAGTATAATCTTCGGCTACAGAGATTTCAGCTTCGGGATATTGAGAATAGATATTAGCCTCAACCGAGTCTTTTAATCTCTCAACCGTTCTGATGTAAAAATGAGGCTCACCTCCCAGAGAAACTAATTCAAGTTGATAAGAAAGAAGTACTTGACCGTCAAACCATTTTTCATACCAGTTTGGCGGAGCAAAAAGAATCTGCCATAAACCGGTCATCACCGTTTCCATGGCCCTTATTGGTTTCAAAACTTCCTTTGGCATCTTTATCTCCAATAAAACCCTTTTTTGTTTTTTTTGCCACTCTTCTACTCTCCAAAATAGCCAAAAGAAAACAAACGGTTTAATTAAAAGAAAAGGCAGCGGAAGCCACCACCAATATATAATTATCTTCCACAGATAACCTAAGTATAAGGCTACTGTTAGAGGTTCGACCATAAATTTTTAAATGAAATTACGCTTCTTTTACTTTATATCTACCTTGAGTATCCTTTAAAAAATAATCTCTATTACTCAAATTAAGTAAAACTGTGTTTTCTTTAACCATTCTTTGAGCCATAACTATTTTTAAAATTTCTTCTTTGGTTAAAGGTCCTTTTTCCTTCAAAGTGCTAAAAATCACTTCTTTAACTTCGCCAGGTATATATCCCCATTCTGACAAGGCATAAATACCTCTGCCAACCAAAACAAATCTCGCATCCCGAATAAGCTCATTATGAACAGTCTGAACTAAACTTCCGTTAATCATCCCTGCCACCTCTTTAAAATGAAGAGGTTTTTGAACTTTTTTAAAAGCTAAGTAAGCTTTATCTTTTATTCCACGAGGATTTATTTCCGGCCATTCTCTTAAGCCAAAAAATCCTTCGTCATTCTTTTGTATTTTTTTAGAAGCTTCAAGATAAGATAACAAAGATTCATTATCTACAGAATAAGACGTTTTCAAATCTTTTGAAGCCAAAGGTTTTTTAATTTTCTTTAATTTACTAGAAAGAAAAGTAATAACTTTTTTAGCGACAGATACAGATTTTTTATCAACAAACCACATAGGATAAAACTCTTCTGTTTCTCCGCTTCTTTCAAAGCCTTTTCCGATGTTTAAAAGAAAACAAGCCTGAGGCTGATATTCTTTTCCTCCAAGCTCTTCCAATAAAACGGATTCTTTTCTTAATCCCCCGAATTTCTTAAGGTGCTGAGAATATAATTGAAATACTTTTTCGTACTTACCCATTTTCTCCTTTATTCTGTCTAAACCGTCTTCTTCAATTTGTCTTACTCTTTCCCTGGTAACTCCAAAATCTTTTCCAATTGATTCTAAGGTTTCAA
>Ga0247840_10002165_pt1 | contig 35754 bp, 56 predicted proteins | sample LaCruzMarch2015__FD_192404 | JGI IMG/M metagenome (GOLD analysis project Ga0247840, IMG submission 192404) | Freshwater microbial communities from meromictic Lake La Cruz, Castile-La Mancha, Spain - LaCruzMarch2015_17m | ecosystem: Environmental > Aquatic > Freshwater > Lake | place: Spain...
AATAACAAAAAGGAATCCTATATGAGAATAGACAGGAAACTATTGAAACAGTTAGACAAGATGAAAAGAATTGTTCCTAAACAATTTAAAATCAGAAAGATTTTAGCAAGAGAAAGTTATAGTCAAGTTCTCCAGAGATTATTAAATAGAGAGTGTGTAACAAGATGAAATCGAAAAGGGATAGTCTTGATGAAGATTACTCCTACCTAACTGCGAAAGGGTATAGAATCCATAGGCAGATAGAGTTTAGGGAGGTCTGGAGAAGACTTTGGTTTGTTAGGTTCTTTAGATGGAGGTTTCATTTAAAATGAATAAGGTAGTCGGTTATGTTAGAGTAAGTGATCAGAAGTTAAAAGATGATGGTGAGAGAAGACAAGATATTCAAAGACAGAAGGATAAGATAACTAAGTTCTGCGAAGTTATGAAGTGGGGAGTTCCTAAATTCTATTCAGATGATGGTCTTAGTGCATTCAAGGAAGATTATAACTCCAGACCTGATTTCTGTAAAATGTTAAGAGAAGTGAGGTCAAACCGAATCCAGAGGATTGTAGTAGAGGACTTAACTAGATGGTCTAGGAGAATTGAAGATGGTCTAAAGACTATGAGAGAAGTATCTAATAAAGCAACAGTTACCTCTATGGCGGAGGGAGAAGTTGATATAACCCTTCCAGATGGTTGGTTTAAATGTGCGTTAGGTTTCTTAATGGCGGAATGGAGTTCTAAGTCTACAAGTTATAAGGTTCAAAGTGGGATGCAGAGAAGATTAGAGGATAAAAAGAATATCTGTGAGTGTTGTGGGGTTGTTCATTTAGGAAGACACCCCAAGACCTGTGAGTGCGATTCTTGTGTTAAAAGAAAGGGTAGGGAAAAAAATAGAGAATATTACCATAAGACCAAAGAATTAAATCAAGCAACTAAGGAAGGTTAACCTTTAATCTATGGCGAATAAGACAGCAGAAATAAAATGCGTAGTTGAACCCGAAACAAAAAGAAGATTACAAGAGAAGGCGAAAGAGTTAGGTTTAACTCTAACAGGTTTTATTGAGAAAGTTTCTAATGAACCTATTGTTTTTATGGATCAGAATGTAAAACGATTAGTGGAGGGTATGGGAAAAATTTTCCCTAGAAAGATATAATCTTCTTTTTGATAACTCTACTATGGATAACCAAACATATATTTTGAAAATAATTCAAGACGAGTTGAAACTAATTCCAATTAAACGGGTTCTAAGAAGAAAAGTAAGGAGGAAATTAAGATGACAAAAGAAGAAACAGCATATTGCAGAGTGAAGTTAAACAAAACTACGCTAGAGTATCTTACTAATATGGTTAATACTAACAACATAGTTTGGCTGATTAGTAGAAGAGATTTACTAAAACTTAGGAGAAAGATGAAATGAACGGAAAATTTGGAATACAACTCTCTTCTCAAACAACTCAACAGACTTCTCCTTATCTAAATAGAAATCTTAGACTAAGACAAAAATCTCAAATAGTTCAACAGAAACAAGAAATTGCAAAGATTGAGGCGGAAAGGATAGAATATGAAAGACAAAAAGCAATATATGACGCAGAAACAAAGAGGATAGAAGAAGAACAAAGGAAAGTAAATGAATATAATTCAGCACTCGCAACTGTTAAAAGACATTATGAAAAAGGAAATCTCTGGGCGATCATGGCTTATGGAACAGGACTTCAACATGAAATTGCACATAAGATGTATAGAGAAGGATATAGTTCTGCGAAGGGAGGGAAACTTGAACAACTTGAAAGAAAAGAAGCACTAGATACAAGAAAATCATTAGAAGAATTTCAAAAAGCAAATCCCACAGAGAAATTACTATTCGACAAGGCAGGAAATGTTATTGGAGTTGAAAGTGGAGCATTTGGTCAATCAATGGCGATTGATATTTATAACAAAAAGATAGAAAAGTATCAAAAAGAAAATACTCCAGAATTTCTCTATAAAACTTGGGAAGAAAAGAATAAATATACCTACCGTCCTCCTTTTGTAACTTTATCTGGAAAGGATTTACCAAAAGGATATGGAGTAGGAAGTAACACTATATCTAATCAACCTGTTAATGTTCTTATGAGTGAAAAAGATTATTACAGACCAACTAAATCCTTCTTAGATATTATTGGAGTAAACCAAGTTGTTTCTGGAGTTGGAAAGGTATTCAAATGGGTTGATGAGAGAGTTCATTGGGATATTTCTCCTAGTTATATGCCTACAATAACTTTTGGTAAATTGGAGAAACCTACCATAATTGAGGGAATTGTAGAAAAAGGAAAAACAAGTCTAGCATCTACTTCAAGAAAGTTAGATATTTCTACTATTGGAGAGCAAAGATATACTGAAACTGAACAAAAACTTCGAGAGAAATATCAAGCACAAAGTCAATATGAATTTGAAAAGAAATACTACAAGGATATTCTTGAAGGAAAGATTACTTTTGAAGAAGCATCTAAACAATGGGAAACAAGTGATACTTCTAATATGATTAAGAAAAGGTGGGAAACTGAATGGAATAAAGAATATGGCAAACTAGAAACGGAAGTTCCATTTTGGAAAGGAACTTGGTCAGGAATTAAACAGGCAGGATTAGGATTAGGTTCTATGGGTTTGACAGTCATTAAAACTCCTGTTAGAACTGCAACAGTAACGGGAGGAGTTTATGGAGCAACTAAACTTTTAACTGCATTACCTCCCGCAGTTAATAATGCAATTATATTTGGTTCAGGAGTAAAAGGAACTTATGACTTTATTTCTCCAAGTTCTACTTACAAGACACGAGGAGCAGGACTAATAACCGCAGGGATTTCAGGAGCAGTTTTAGGTAAAAACCTAATCAAATATCTAAAAACTCCAGTTGTAGAGTTCAAACCTATTACTATTCCTCAAAGAAATCTAAAAACATATCCTATGGGATCAGATAAAGCATCTTTTTATGTAAAATTTAAAGACCAAATAACTAAACTAGAACAAACTATTTTTACAAAACAAAAATTATCTCAAAATGTAGTCGTGGGTAGAAGAACTGTTGGAACTACTAAGTGGAGAGATTTACTTAACAAAAAGTTTGGTTTGAACATTAAACCAATCTATGAAGGCGTTCCGACAGCACAAAGAGGGACAACTTATGTTTTTGAAGGATTAAGAGGAACTACTACTATTTCAACTCCAAGTGCATATCAAAAATATCTCAAGATATTAACTGAAAGAACTAGTATGACTTCAAGTCAAGCAAAGAAACTCCTTAGATATTATGCTCCAAAATATATGGAACAAACTCTTGAGAAGGGGTATATAAATCGAATTGGTAAAAATGCCTATGGTGAATTTTCATATCTAAATACTCAACCAAAACTTCTTGTTAATGAGAAGTTAGGGATTTATACTAAAGGGGCGAGAGCAACTAGAAATACTATTCAGATTAAGAGAGAATTAGTTGGAGAAACTAAGGCAGGAGATTCTATAATGAAAGAAATAATTAAACAAGATATTTCTTTTGTTACTCCAAAAGGATATTCTTACAATACTCTTAATCAAGCAGGAAGAACTTCTAAGATATTTGAACAGACTACAACGAGTAGAGTTAGTCCAACAGAAGAAGTCGCAGTTCCTCTAAAAGATTTAGGAGGAGTAAAAATATATGCTCCTGCAACTTCAACTACCATAAAGAATGCCTTTGTAAGAAAACAAATAATTCCTTTTGAAAGGGATCTAAAATGGGGAAGCGGAAGAACGGATATACTAAAAAAGATGGAGGAGCAAAGAACTATTCCAACATTAGACATAGATGAATATATGAGGAAAAATTATGGTTTTTCTACTTCTATTGCATCAAAAGAAACATACATCAAACCTTCAAATATTGTAAAAACTCCTTTTAGTAAGACTTTTGAATCAGATATTACTCAAGAAATTAAGAAAATTCTTGAAAAGACCTCTCCTCCAACAGTTTCTCCTTCAATTAAGAGTTCTCAACAAGTCTTAGAAAGACTAGAAAAAGGAAGTTATCCTGTTTCTAGTATTTATGAAGGTCAAGGATTATATGAAAAGACCGATATGGTTGGGGTAAGTGCTTTAAAATCTGCATTTGTTCCACCAACTCCCGTATTTTCTCCAATTAAAGAAAGTAATCTTCTAATGGGAACAGGACTATCTATTGGTGTAAAATCCGAACTTCTTGCAATTTCTTCACTAGGATTAGGATTAAAACAAGATCTAGGGCTAAAACAGAACCTTGCATTAAAGAATAATCTTGCCCTCAAACAAGATCTAGGGCTAAAACAGAACCTTGCATTAAAGAACAGTCAAGCATTGAAACAGAATCTTGCCCTCAAACAGAATCTTGCCCTCCAAAATCCATTAAGGACAGGGTTTGAACTTTCTCCAGTAACAGAATTAAGAACTCCGCCAGTTCCCGTAAAACCTAAGTTTATATTTACATGGGGGGGAGATAACCTATTAAAACAAAAGATAAGAACAAGAAGAAAGAAGAAAGACCTAACATTACAAGGGCTTCTTCCAGACTTCACAACTAGAGCAATAGGTCTAAAACCCCAAAAGTTCAAGAGTATAAAGGACGCATTAAGAGAGATTAGTAAGATTAAAACAGGATTTGAGGTTTCTAGGGGCGGAACTTTTATGAAAAAAAGAAAGATTATGGGTAAGAGTGATAAAAGTATCCTAAAGGGAATTATGAACTAAAGATTTAAATAATAGTGTAACCCTTGTATAACAAGATATTGGATACTCAATATCCAAAAAGTGGAGATATGAATGAAACTAAGTCAAAAAGAAGTTGAAGATTTGAAATCTCAAGGTTATTCTGAATCCGAAATTCAACAAGCAATGAAGGAGATCGAAAAAGAAGATCTACAGGGTTCTTATGGAGAAGTTCAACAGACTAAGTCCAGAGATCCAAGACAAAACTCTCAAATGTCCTCTTTTGCGACAAGACAGGATGACAACATTATCCGTTGGCAGTTAGAATTAAACGATATCTTAGAGAGGGCAGAGCATATTCTTAGAGGAGATGTCCCAAAATTTATTGATGGTCAAGTAGTTTGGCAGAATAATCCTGCACCTGAAAAGAATACTTTGAATGAAGTGGGAGTTCAAGAGTGCATGAAGATTCTCGCCATGTATGTCAATAGAAATACTATTCTTTCAGACTATACTAACGAGGAGATTAACTTTAAAGTCTTTGATTTTTCAAGAGCAGTTAATAATTTAGTCTTTATGAGAGATTATGAATATGGTCTTGACACAGAAGAAAAAAGAAAGAACTATGAAATGTTGGTTACCGAACTAAAAGATATTGTTCACTCTGCATATAAAAGAGCATTGGATGGAGCAGAAAAGAGATCCTTGAGAGAAATGATTACAGTTTCTCAACAGACTTCAACATCTTCACAACTAGGAGGAGGAATAACATTAAACAATAATGGACAGGCAGTCAAGGAAAGAGGAATGCTTAACCCATTAAGATATGTTAAGGGGAAATATGTTTAATAAAAAATATCTATTGATTATGTTTCTAGGGATATTTCTAATAACTTTTACTACTGCCTTGAAGGTAAATATTCCCGTTGTTACAAATATCTCAACCGCTAGTGTTAATGATTCCTATTATCTTAGAGGTTTATCTCCCCAACAAGTTGCAAACTTATTCGACGCTAGTGGATATTATTTGAAGTCTAATCCTTTTTCATTTTATAATTCTACAACTCTTCCTCTAGAAACAGACACAATCTCTATGTCTTACTTGAATGAAACCTTCAATAATACAAAAGAACCAACTGGCTTTTCAGAACAAGGAGTATTCACTTCAAGTTTACTATTTAATGATTCTAATAGAACTTTTTCGATATGTGCAAATCCAAGTTATGTAATCTACTTTAAAGGAAAGAAAATTACCAAAACTGGATGTGATAGTCTAATTATCCCTAATGATGCGGGTTATACAAATTACATATATTTCGATGGCGTTACTGGAGAAACATTAACTCAAAGCACATCTCCTTGGGGAAATGATTTTTCAAATACGATTCAAGTAGCTACAGTATTTTGGAATGGGAGTAATGGTTTAATTGGAAAAGAAAGACACGGAATAACAATGGATTCTTCAACGCATTATTATTTACATACCACCGTTGGGACTAGGTATGTTTCAGGTTTTACAGGACAATTCACAAATCCATCTAATTGGAATTTAACCGCAGGAATAATTGCTGATGAAGACAACATAGATACTAACCCTGCCCAAAGTGGGGGAAGAATCTTTTACCATACCGCTACAGGAAGATATACTTTCACTCCAAATCAAACTAGACTTTATTATAACATCTCAAATATTGTTCAATACGATTCTTTAACTGGAACAACAAATGTTCCCGTTGCAGGTTATGTTGCTTATTGGTTTGTAGAATCTGTAGATAGAGATACACCTACTTATATAATAATGGGTCAAAGAACCGATACTACTTTAGCCAATGCCCAAGCAAATAATAAATGGGAATCAATGAGCCTAAGCACTTTAGATATTCCAGAATATAAGTTACTTTATCGAGTAATATTAAAAAGACAAGGAACAAGCATTCCAACAACCGAAGATGTTTTAGATTTGAGGTCAGTTTCAAATTTACCAAGTGGAACTTATGTTGCTACTAGTCATAGTTCTTTAACGGGATTAACTAATGATGACCACTTACAATATCTAAGAACTGATGGAACAAGATTGCTAAGTGCAAATTGGAATCAAGGAGCATTTAACTTTACTAATACAAGTTCTTGGTGGTTTGGACAATCTAACAATCATTATAATAAAACCCAAATGGATAACGGGACTTGGATAAAGAAGAATACTAATATTGAATTTTATGGAAAGAATGCTACTGGAATGACTATAATCGACTTATTGCAAATTGCAGGGGCTTGTCCTTTAACAATAAACGGGAGTATATGTTCTAATGCAACTGGAACATATATCGTTGGATGAGAGGGATTTTTGTCTTTCTCGGGGTTTTGTTTATGCTTAGTTTAGTGAGTGCAGTAGCCCCAACAATATCAAATTCTTATGGAGTTTCAAAATGGGATACAACAACGGCAAGGCTTAATGGAATGTTAATCAATCCCGCAGGTGCAGGTTACCCCGAATTATTTAGAGATGGAGGTTTATCCGACCCTTCTTCTTGGACAGAAACAGGACACGCGCAAATAGCCTATAACTATATTGGATTTTGGAATCCCGATGAATCTTTTAGTAGTCCCAGAGATGCGGGTTCGGTAGTGGATACTTATTGGACAACAAGCACTTTATCGACAGGAGTTAATTATACTTGTTCTTTTGGAATAGATAACGTTTATTCTTCTGTTAATGTTACTTTGACTATTGGGGGAAAAACCTTTTCTTATCCTGCGGGAACGTCAGGGACTTATGAAGTAACTTTTGTTCCGACAACAACTGCCGTTCCAGTTTTTAGTTCCCCCGCAGATGCCGTAGGAGATGGTTCAGGAAGTATTTATGCAGGGTTTTATGCCCCTATAAGTTGTAAGAGAACTTCTGTTTCACCTCCTCCTTCTAATGTAACAATTTATTGGGGTAATGCAGACGGAGGAACAAATAAATCTCGTTGGAATTATACGGTGAATAAAGGAGTTATTCCCGAAGATCATTTCGAAACAGATTTAACAGGATTAACCGCAGGAAATACTTATTATTATAGAACTTATGCTAATAACTCCGATGGTGAAACTTGGGCTAATGCGACTAGAAATTGGACGCAGTTATCTTATGGAGGTCAAGTAGTTCCTCTTTATGATATTCAAGGATTGCAATCAATGAAAGACGCCGTGGGAGTTAGTTATAAGTTAATGAACAATATCAATGCGACAGAAACAAGATATTGGACTTATAACATGGCGAATTTTGGTTTGATTAATGGATTTATCCCTTTAGGGAGGTATGGTTCAGATGATTGGGGAAGTGGGGGTTCTTTTACATTTTGGTTTGGAAGTCTTGACGGACAAGGTTATAAAATAACTGATTTATATATCGATGAAACTGCCTTTTATAGTTATACGGGAATGCTTGGAGTTTATGGTGCAGGCGGTGGAGTAATTAAAGATTTAATGTTTGTTAATGCTACTGTGAAAGGTTTAGGAAAGGTTGGAGTTTTGACTTCTGAAAATTATAATGGAAAGATATTTAATGTTGCAGTAATTAATTCGACTACTATTGGTTCAACTGGGGAAGGAGTGGGAGGTTTATGTGGTTCTTGTGTTGGAGTTTATGGATGTAGAATTAATAATTCTTATACGAGGGATGGAAATGTTACTAGTGGTTCAACGCATTATGGAGGTTTAGTTGGAATGCAATCTTTAGGAAATATTTCAGCGGTTTGGTCAAATAATAATATTTCAGGAGTTACAGAAGGAGGAGGATTATTTGGAAGTTTAAATCAAAATCCCGCTTATGGAAATGTTTATCTTTTTGATTCTTTCTTTGTAGGAAGGGCAAATTTTACGGGGGCAGGAATCGGTGAAGGTGCTTTAGTTGGAGGGTTATATTTTAGTAATGCTTCTTTCAATAATTATTGGTTCAATAATTCTAATTATTCCACAAGGGCAGTTTATTATACTGATTCTAGTGCAGGGGGGAATTTATCTTCAACCGCTTTTATAAACCTTAATGATGTTAAGGGAAATTCCAATCATTCGGTATTTAACTCTTGGAATTTTACTTCTACTTGGAGAGTTCAACCAAACGACTTTCCTCATTTATGGTTTGAATTTCCTATTCTAAATATAACTTTGGCTTCTAATAACACTTTGAATTATACGGCAATTGGAAAGGCTTATGATTTGGACAAATGTTGGTATACAATTAATGGGACTAGAACTAATTTAGCAAATTGTCAAACAAATGCAACTCCTACTTTGTCGGTAGGTTTGAATATTATTAGAGTTTATGCGAACAATACTATGAATTATACTTATTTCTATGAGAAAAATGTTACTATTGCTTCAAATTGTTGGACTAAAACAGGAACAGGTCGAGGAAGTATTTTATTCATTCCTCGAGGATGTGTTTTTAAATTGTCAAGGGGGATTGTAGGATGAGAATAATGATGGGACTTTTAATAGGTGTTCTCCTTATTGGAGTTGTATCGGCAGGGATACTATTAACTACAACTTCTCGAACGGTAGAAATGGATATATCTTCTCAAATGTATTTAACAACAAAATCTTCAATAGATACAAAACCTTTAGAAGGGATTGAATTGAAAGTAGATTGCTATAAGGAATATTGTAACTATAAAGCGATAAAGAAAGGACTTCCCACGATTGTTGGAGTAATAAGGATTTGTCCTTATGCTAAGCAATGCACAGAGTTAAAGTTAGTAGAAGAAGAAGTAAACATTCAAGTTCAAAACAAATTAAAGTATTATATCTATACAAGTATGAATAGAAAACTAACTCCTCAAGAAAAATTAAATATGGGGATTTTAGAACAATGAACCGAAGCAATAAAATAACACTATTAAGTTTTGGATTAGCAATGGTAATTGGATTTGTAATAATCTTAGGATTGCAGATGGTTAGTGCAGAAACTGAAACTTATAAAGTTGGAATAGCAAACAATCTCCAATTTTCTTGCACTCTAAACAATGCAATTCCAAGTGCATCTACAACTTATAACATTTCCCTCTATAATCCTAATGGAACTGCCCTACTAAGTAACCAACCAACAACTCCTCAAGGTTCAGGTTCTTTTAATTATTCTTATACCTTCGCAGAAGTCGGAACACATAAAGTTAAGATGTTTTGCACCGATGGAATTTATAGTTATTCTGGAGAAGGAACTTATGAAGTAAATGGTCAGGGTGAGGAAGGAACTACTGCGAAAGCAATTTTCTATATTGGATTACTGTTTGTCTTATTATTTTTCTTTGGAGTTTGTGTCTACTCATTTAGTTCATTTGATAACTTATTAAGTAGAGTAGGAATGTTAGGTCTAGGTTATTTACTTTTGATGGCTATTACTTTTATAGGATGGAATATGGCATCAGACTTCCTAAATTCTTCTCCTTTCCTTGTAGAAATGTTAAGAATCTTATTCTTTGTCCTAGTTGTTGGAGCATTCCCTATGTTATTAGGGGCGTTTGTTTGGTATTTCTTAATGGTATTCAAAATAAAAGAGATTCAAAGATTGATGGATAAAGGATTTTCAGAAGAAGATGCACAAAGGAGGACTTCTAAGAAGAAAAGATAATGACAACTAAACCTAGATCACCATTACAAGTTTCTGATAAATTCCTAAACAAGTTAAAGGACTTACAGAAGAAGGTTAGAATGTCCACAGGAACAGAGAGAAGTCTAAGAGAATTAACTGATGATTTAGTTTCAACTCCTGCATTTGAAGAGTTAGAAAAGAAAATTGGAAAGAAGGATATAAATATAGGATTAGATATTAAATTTGATAGGAGAATGTTCAAATGAACAAAAAAGCAGGTTTTACAGATTTATTTCTGTTCATGATAATCGCAATAGTCCTTGTCTTTATTTGTGGTGTTATGTTATATCTTGGAGGAAAGGTAACTACAGAGGTTCATGCAACCTTAGATCCTATGACTTTTGGAAGTGCCAATACTTCTCAAGTTATTGATGATACTTTCGGAGCAGTCAATCGTTCTTATCAATCTCTTTATTGGATTGCAGTTTTCTTAATTGTTGGAATGGTGATTAGTATTTTCATTGGATCTTATCTAGTAACAACAAAACCTATCTTTTTCATACCTTATCTATTTATTACAATAATTGCTATTTTAGTTTCTGTTGGATTAAGTAATGCTTATGAAATGGTCATTTCTGATCCAACATTAGCACCTACTTTTGCAGGATTTGTAGGAGCAAATGATATTCTTCTGAATTTACCTATCTGGATTGCAGTTATTGGTATTGTTGGGGGAATTATAATGTTCACTAGAATGGGAAGTAAAGATAGTCAAATCTACACAGGAAATGGAACTTATGGTTAAAAAATCAGAAAAAACAGCGAATAGGAAAGGTTATGAGAGAGTTTTCTTAGTTGGGTTAATACTTATGATGGGGTTATTCATGATTGGTTTTGCCTCTGCCTATGAATTTGACAATTCTCTATCAGAAAAGACAATCTCCAAGGGAGTTTCATACACTTTAGATAAAACGGAGATTCCTTACAATCCTATTTGGGAAAAATATGCTCCTGTAGAGATTGATAATCTCTATGGTTTAGGGAAGAACTTAATGAAAGGAGCATTAACTTCTCATGATGAAACTTGTGGAGAAGATTGTTTATCTGAATTTACAATTTATATTGGAGAAGAATCAGCACCTATTGAAGATATAAGATTTGTAAGACTTGATGAAGGAAAAGAAGAAATAAGAGATATTAGAAGTTATCAATTAAGTTACCTTTCAGACATAGAAGATTTTTCTTATGAATGTTCAGTTGTTGGAAAAGAACTTAACGGTTCAGATATAACTACTTGTGAAAATATCAATGTAGGAACACATAAAGGATACCTTCCTTATTCTATTGGAACAAAACTTCCTTCAGGAACTTATGACTTCAAGTTAGAAGGTAAGAAAGCCCCTTACATGAGTATTGATTGGCAAATAACTACCCAAGGAAAATTATTAGAATCCTGGGCAACATGGGGAAATATTTCAACAGGAAGCCAAGCAGAAGTAGTATTAGTCTCTCCGACTAATGCTTCAACACAATACACAAAACTTGTTACAACAAATGCCTCAGGAAACGTAACAGGGGGAGCTTATCTCGTAAATGCAACACTTTACGATAACTCTACAGGAACTTGGGGAGCTAGAAATGTTACAACAGGATTAACTTTGGGAGGTACAGGAGCAATAGATGGGGCATTTACTTACAATAGTGGAGGAGTAACAACTAGCTATACAGGTATGAGGATTCTTACAACTTCGAAACCTAATAATCGACTAAAGAATGTAACTGTAGATGGCTCTGTTGTCGCGACTACTATGTATTTACTCAATTCTACAGGAGGAGGAGCGGGAACAGATGCAGTAATTGCAAGTTCACCTATTGTTGGAGGAGTAGCAACCTTTGATTATCCTTTAACAACTTTAACTTATTACTTCTTAGCCATAGGGGGAGGACAAACTTACAGACAAAGGTCAGGAGCAACTTATACCTACTCAGGAACAGGAGTATCTTTTACAACAGGACTTTCCAATAATGCTTTAGAAGCAGGATACACTTTTGTAATTACAAATGTAGGAACATATAATATTTCTACTTCAAACTTTTCTTCACAAGCATTTACAAACAACTATAGCTCAGGACAAAGTATAAAATGGAATTATAGATTTTGCGATACTGACGGAGCTTGTGGTTTTGCAATAGCAAACAGAACCTTCAATATAGATTCAACTCCCCCTTCAGTTGTTTTAAACTATCCAACAAATCTAATAGATTATGGGGCAACTAACGGAACTCTTCAATTGAACTTTACAGCAACGGACACTAATTTGGATAAATGTTGGTATAATTATGCAGTTGGAACTCAAGGGATAGGATTTATTTCTTATGTTCAAGGAGATAATAATATAACTGTTAGTTGTTCTTCTGGAGTTCCAGCATTAAGCAATATTACTCTAAATAAAAGTATCGATAGATTAATTTATTTTTGGGCTAACGACACAGCAGGGAACTTGAATACCTCTTATTTCAGTTGGGATTATAGAGTATTTGAGAATAATAGAACTTATAGTAATCAAACCTTCGCATTATCTACAGAAACTTATTCCATCAACACTACTGGAACAATAGACTACGGATACTTAGTTTTCAATGGAACTCAATACCTATTAATCACTTCTGGGAGTATTAGTTCTGTTACAATAAATATTCCAGAATCTGCCATTGGAACTCAAAATTTCTTCTTTAGATTGATTTCTGGAGGAAGTGAAATAAATACTTCTTCATCATCACAAATTGTCTATTCTTTAGGGTTACAAGATTGTGTTCTTGGGGGATATCCTGTTCTAAACTTGAGTATCAAGGATGAGGAATTGAATACTCTTCTTAATGTAACTTCTCCAAATACTGCAAAGGTCGAGGCAGAATTAATTATAAGTTCTCTAGGTGATCCAGATATTAGTGTTCATTATGATAGAACTTGGAACAATAATCAGACTATGGCTATTTGTCTTTCTAATACTACAACTCAAACTTACAAAGTAGATATTGTTTTAGGTTATGAAGGAACGGATCATGTAAAGGAATTTTGGTATCTTGATAATGGAACATTAAATCTCTCTTCTAACTATTTTAATCCATATACTCTGGATAGTCTAAATTTAATGGATTTATTAACGGCAGATAGCACAACTTTCTTATTCAAATATACAGACGAGAACGGACAAATAGTCCCACGAGCAATAGTTCATACTTTTAGAAAATACATTGGAGAAGGACTATTTAGAGAAGTTGAAAGGTCAAAACAAGATGATAATGGACAAACCCATGTTCATTTAGTTGAAGAAGATGTTATCTATTATTTCATGACAACTTTAGATGGTCAGATTCTTTTTACTTCTGATGAATATAACGCAAAGTGTTTATCATCTCCCTGTTCTATTGAACTATCTTCTTCGGCAACTGCAATAAACTGGAGTATTATTGATAATGAGGGTGGAAAATATGTTATAACTACTGATAAAAATACTAGAATCGTAACAACGACTTTCAATATAGGAGAGGTTGATCTTGTTAATGCTTCTCTTTATAAATTTGAAAATGGAACTTATTCATTAATTAATTCCAGTAGTATTACTTCTGCATCAGGTTCTATAGGATTGTATGTTCCGATTGTTTATGGTAATCAAACCTTTTTCATAGCGATTTATAGAGATAATACATTTATCAAATCTGCTTGGGTTGATTTGAGAAGTGATGCTAAGGATATATTCGGAACTTTTGGAATGGTTCTTGGGGGAATTGTGGTCTTAGCATTATTATTAATGGCAGTTTCAGAAGGAGTTGGAGTAATTATCTTCTTATGTGTAGGATTAATAGCAATTATGATTATGGGATTAATAGATCTTACTTGGTTGGCATTGATATCTATAGTGTGTGCAGGTGGAATAATTGTCTGGAAGTTAGTAAATAGGCAGGGGAGGAGAGGATGAAACTAATTAATGGTAAGAAAGGAGAGGAAGGTTCTTTCAAGAATCTTCTATATGGATTGATCTTAGTTTCCCTATTTGGAATGTTAATTTTAACTGCGGTTGTTCAGACAGGTTCAGACTATGGAAAGGACACAAGTGAGATTGTTGGAGGTTCTTTGAGTTTAGATAAATTCAATAAAAGTATCTATGGAATAGAAACAGACGCACAACAGATGAAAGTAAAATTCTCTTCTGGAAGTGTTTGGAGTGCTTTGGCAGGAGTTGTTGTTGAAGGAATATTTGGAATAGCCAAAGATATGTTCACACTATTAATCCTTCCATTTCAATTAGTTCAGGATATCATGATAGATATACTAGGTGTTCCATCATTCGTAACTAATATTATCTTGGCAATATTTATATTCTCAATCATCTTTGGAATTTGGAGGATATTGAAGATAGGCGAATAATATGACATACACATCACCCACAACAATAAACGCCACAAAAGGGCTAGGAGAAGTAGTTAATTATGTAAATGTAGTTACAATGAACTGGTTTTCAAACCTTCTACTTATTGCTATTTATGTAATAGTCTTAATGGGATTCTATAAGGCACAAGATGATTTTAGGGGGGCAATGGCAGTTGCAGGATTTGGAACTTTTGTAGTTTCTCTACTCTTCTGGATTGGAGGAATGATTTCTGGATTTTCCTTTGGAATTGTAATTGCAATAGCAATTTTAGGTGTTTTGGTTCTAATGATGGATCAATAGGACTGGATACATTATATCCAATGATTTATTAATAAAATAAGAGTGAGTATTCTATGGTTTTAGAGATAAGACCATGACATTAAAGGCATTGAAAGGAGGTTTAAAAAACTATGAAATTTAAAACAGATAATGGTGTAGCAGGATTAACTATCTTGCTTTCTCTAATCGTTATGCTTTTTGTGATTGGTCTTATAGTAATGATATTCGCATTAATGAGTTCTTCCTTACAGGGAGCAACTACTGATGCAACTGCAATCGCAGTTATCAACGATACAGGTCAAGCAATAAGTAGCGTAACAGATTGGTTTGACATCTTTATTGTAATCGGTGCTATGGTTGTATTGATATTACTTACAGTAATAATCATAACTGCAATCAGAGGATCTGGTATGGTTGCTGAAGGTCAGTAAATCTACTAAGATTATAATAGGTTGAGAGAATTAGGGGGAACACAGATGAGAGGAACTAACCCCCTAATTCCTTTTTAATCAAAAAATGGCAAAACAAATCAAACAAGATCAGGGAGTAGCAGGTTTAACGATTCTATTATCATTAATTGTAATGTTATTTGTTATTGGATTGATTGTAATGATATTCGCATTGATGGGTAGTTCATTAAGTAATGCAACCTACACCTCGACGACAGCAACAGCGACAAATGAGAGTGTTGGAAAAACTGCAACAGGTATTCAACATTCTTTAGATGGTAGGGCATTTAGAAATGGTGTTTGTGGAAATGTAACAAGTATTTTTAACGGAACAGGAGGTATTCCTATTGGGTTGGCTAATTTCACACAAGGTTCTTTCTTAGGAAATGATAATTGTGTATTATACAACGCAACAGTAACTACAACTTGGGCATCCGCAATATTGGTTACTTATTCATACACTTATAGTGGAGATAATACTGCGACAAATGTTATGAATGATACAGTTAGTTCAGTTGGCGGAGTAACAGATTGGTTTGACATCTTTATTGTAATCGGTGCTATGGTTGTATTGATATTACTTACAGTAATAATCATAACTGCAATCAGAGGATCTGGTATGGTAGGTGGAGAAACCGTTGGTGGTAATCGAGTTGGATCAGCATAAACTCAAAGATTGAGTATTCATTTTTAGTGGGAGGAAAATCCTCCCTTTTTTCTTTAAATTATTTAACCGAAAAGTATTTAAATAGTAATACTTTGTGTATTCTATGGGAAGATTTGTTACAGACAAAAGACCACAATTCAAATTGACTATCAAGAGGATAGTTGGAAATCCTATAATCTTACCTGATGGAAGAACCGCCGTCAAAGTTATAGAAGAAGAAGTTGAGAAAGTTAATCTTGGTAGTTATGCAGATCCTAACAGAAATATTCACAGTTTTAAACTTGAACCAATTAGGTATGATGATGAAGATGAAAAGGAGGTTTATTGAAATGAGAAACAAAGGGTTATCTGAAAATAATTTAGAATTGAAAGATAGTCTTGGACTAAAGGATGATTTCTTCAAAATAAGACATGGAGAAAAGAAAGAACTAATCCTCCTAAGACAGAAATTAATTTTAGAATTAATTACAATTAGAGATTCTGTCGCCATAAAGCGACATAAGGAAAGAATTGAACTTATCAACAATAAGTTTAATCTATATACTGAAAAGGATTAAAAGATTTATTAAATCTACTCTATTTTGAGTAGATCTTACACTCATGAAAATCAAATGTTTAGGTTGTGGAAAGACAAGAGAACATAATGCTAAAGGGTTATGTAAAGATTGTTATGATAAAACCCCTGAATACCGAAAGAAAAGAAGTATTCTTAGGTCTAGTCGAGAGCAAACTGAAAGTCAGAAAGGTCGAAAGAAACCTGTGAAAAGGGTAAATGTAATTATCCGAAAAATTAAGAGAACTGGAGGTTTGAGGGATAGTGAGGATATAATTATAAAGGATATTATGGTTATAAGAGAGGAGATTGAAAAACTAAAGAAAAATGGAATTTAATAAAGACCAATTATACTGGATCGAGAGAACTGCGGATATAGAGAGTGCAAATGTTATGAAAAGATTTACTGATTTTGTTCAAATAGATATTTCCGAATTGAAAGGTAATGAAAAAGAATTGATGAAGAAGATAGGTTCAGAATTAATTGAACTTTATGGTTTTTTGAAGGGACTTAGAAATAAATGCGAGTATGAAAGAAATGATAGACAAAACTAAACTCATAAAATCTAAGAAACCTGATAAGAAGGAGATCTTAATTACAATTAGGATAAATAAACCTATGAGTAATTTTCTGAAAGACAATAAATATTCTCCTGCTAAAGTTTTCTGTGAGGCGTTAAGAGAGTTGGGCTTTCAACCGAAAGATATTTAAAGTCCGTTATACAAAGGTTATACATGGTAAAAGACTTCAATAAAGATTTTCAAAAAATTTTGAAAAAGATGATGGGAAAACCTATGGATTTGAAAAAGATGAATAAATCAGAGTTAAACTTACTCTACCATGTATCTTTAGATCAGGGAGATGAGAAAGAAAGAGCAAGAATTAAAGCCGAATATAAAAGGAGATTTTAGTATGACAAAAACATTTATGAGAGTTAATAAGAAACTGTTAGAACAGTTGAAGGCGAGAAAACAAGTCGCTAGAGAGAGTTATTCTGATGTTGTTGAGAGAATGATTAGGAATGAAACTTCTGCTGATTCTGTTCAAAAGATATTAAGGGCAAAGCATGGCAAGAAACAATCTTCGGTAGGAATGAGATTTGCGACTGAAAAAGAATTAAATGATTATATGCAAGGGAGATAACATGGTATATAAAAAGAAGTGGACAGCAAGTGAAATCTTGAGGATGCAATTTAAAGGGAATAAAAATCCATTTACTCCAAATAAACTAAGGGTTGGAAAATTAAATCCATCTGTTGCTTATGAATTATCTCAAGGAAGGAGTTTTATGAGGGATGATGGAGATCTTTATGGTGTTAGTGTTGTTTCTGTAAACAAGACTAAGTGGAAAACTCAAAATCTACACAACTTAGCAAAGGCATTTGGAACTAAGAATGAGGCAGAGGCACATATCAATAAACTAAAAAGAATGTTAAGACAAAAAAGATAAAATGGCAAAATGGGGTTTTGATTTAACACATTTTGGAACTGATAAAAACTTTAAAAAAGTTCTCAAAAAATTTAAATTGAAAAAATATATTAGAAATAAAAAGGTTGTTCATTACAATACTGGAGATGTTATTACTGGTTCAACTACATGGAATAGTCCAACCCCTTATCATTCTGAATATTATAATTATGAATGGAAAAATCCTAAATCAAAATTGAAGATTGTAACGAGTAATAACGCATTAACAGGAACATATTCTACCCCCAAAGCAAGACCAAAAGAAAAAGGATACGCAAGTTATATAGGTATTGAAGGAAATAAAAGAGATGTTTCTAAATTGAAAGATTATATTAAAAAAATAGCAAATTATAAAGATGAAAGTCCTCATAGGAGGGATTTTGTTTAATGGCAAAATGTCCGATTTGTAAAAGAACATTAAATGAATATGAATGGAAAGTTAATTGTGATAACTGTGGTTACGAAAAAATGAATGGTGCCGATGATTTTGTAGATAACACTTCTTTAGAAATAAAAAAAATGATAAAGAAAGAATTAAATTATAGAAAATTACATAAATACTAATGGCGTGTAAAAAGAGAAAATCAATTCTAGGAGAAAGGAGAAACGCTTTTCTAATAAAATTTCCAAGCACAACAGAAATATTAAAAGAATTAATTTTAGATAAAAGGAGGGCAAAATAATGGTAAGAACAAAAATCGGTAAATTCTATGTTGAAAGAAATAGAATTGGTCAGATTAAGAAGTGGGTTGCTATTGGACGATCACAGTCCGCAGATAGAAGGAAGAGAGCAATAAGAAGAGTTAGATCTGGATACGGACAACTTGGGGATTTGAGGAGATAAAATGGATTTTAGAAAAGAAGTTGATGTTGGAATTAGAAAGATAACTGGAGATTTGAAAAAAAAGGATGCTATTTCTGGAAAGTTACTTTGTCCTCATTGCAAAACTAAACTTCGATTTACAATTTTTAACACTTATTTTTGTCCTAGATGTATGAGGGATCTTGATTAAGATGGGAAGAATGAGAAGATTTGGAAGTGAATTAGGTAGAGTTTTCAAAAAATTAGGTGAATCTACTGAAAAGACTTTGAAATCTCTGGACAATCCAAAAATGAGAGAAATGGATGAGAAATTAAAGAAAGCGATGCATTCAATTGAATAGTTCTAGGGCTTTCTATAATGTTTGATAGTTTTTTTATATGCCTTTAGGCATTGTTTCTGGAATTGGCAGTTAATACAGATCTTTGATACTTCACTTGCCTGTTTAGTTCCAAAGCATGAATGGATGTCTTTTATAAATGAAGGTTTCATCTCCAACCTCCGAACCTCAAACCACGATAAGAAGAAACATTGGCTTTCATAGGAAACGGTAAAAAGGTGATGTATAAAGCCCCTTAGAGAGAAATAAACATTCTTCTTTTAGCATATCCGCAGTATTTAGTTGGAGATGAAGGTTAGAAGGTGTCAAGTTATCCATTAGATGCCCCTAGAAGCGAGTTTTTTAGATAACTTGATGTTTCGGGCGATTGCATGAGAAACTCTTAGGTAGACCTTAGAACAGGTTCTGGAGCAGGTATGAGAGTTTTTAGACCTGATAGTTTTGTTCCGATTATTTGAACCTCCAACCTTACTTCTACAGTAATAAGGTCTTTTGCAGATTACACAATTTCTGATAATTAGTGCCATTTTTATTAATTTTTCACTCTCACTCTATTTATTTGTGGATTGTGCGAACTTTTTAGTGGTTTGAAAGACAGGGAATACAGGTTTTCTACCTTTTCCCACTTAATTCTCGCCTGTGTAGGGTAATTGGATATACCTGTCTAACTCGTCTTACTTGTCTTACTTCCATTTTATCCCTACCCAACATCTTACTTGACCTCCTTTTCCATCAAATAACCAACTAAAATGCTTCTTTTCTTGTTCAATCCCCAACTTCTTCATTCCCAACCCCACAGAAGTTTCAGACATTTCTCGGTGTCTATTTTCTTTACACCACCCATTAAACTTTTTATAAAAGTCTGCACAAGTGATATAATCATTTAATCCTTCTTCTGTTGAGGTTTTCAAAAAGGAATCTAAGAAATTTGACTTTGCTTCATACCTAGCCATTCTTTCCTCTACTGAACCTTCATTTGTAAAAGCCCTAACTTTTAGTAAATCATGCAGTATAAATGAACATTTTAGGGCTAAAGAGGTGTATTCTTCTTCTGGAATCTCTGAAAGGATATCTTTCTTCTCTGAAAATTGATTTGGGAAGTCTATAATCATCCATCTTCTATAGAATCCTATCGTTTTATCAGTAGTAGTTGGAAGATTATTAGTTGCTATTAGTATCTTAGCATAATTTACCTCATCAAAAGGGTTTTTGTTCTTGTATTCAAAGCCTACAGTATCCCCCCCAGTTAGTTTTTTTAGGATAGAAGTCTTACACATTTCATTGAAGTTTGTTTCACCCATCATGCAAACTAACTTCTTATGCAACCGAGTAATTTCAAATCTACTTTGTAGAAGAACATCTAATTCAGTTGAACAACAATTAGAACTACCAACAAACTTCCTTAGGAGTTCTAAAAATTTACTTTTTCCATTCATTCCAGAACCAATAAAACAAAACAATCGGTTAATTGGATAATCAGGGATTAGACAATAAGCAAGTATTTCATAAAGGGTTTGAATATGATCTTTACCTACCCACTCTCCGAAAATTTCATCCATCTTAGGAGTATCCATAAAACCTTCTTTGTGAATCTCCCAAGGAATTGGATTAGTTACAAAGAAATCGGGAGATACTAAAAACTGTTCTCCAGTTTCAATATCTACCAGAATATCTCTAAACTGGATCCAAGTAGGTTTTATAGGTTTAGGAATCTTTTGCCTACCTTCCTGTTTCAAAGAATTAAGTATCAATGTTCTTTCTTTTGGATTAATAACATCTTTGCCCGTTGCCTTATGAATCATATTAAGAATATCTACTTCATCTACGATTTCCCATTTAAACTGTTCAGAGTTCCATAACCACCACATTCCATTCTTATCGAAAAATAGAGGTTGAATTTTGTTAAACTCCTTTGCTTGACCTTCTTTAGTAAAAACCTTTCCTGCCTCATTTTGAGCATATTTACACCAATCTTCCCAAGAAACCTTCCCCCTCAAATAACCTTCTTTTAATCTTTCATAAGTTTCCTTTCCCCAATCTGATGGGGATAATTCATCTAATAATGCTTTAGCAAAAAGGTAGTTTGCCTCTGCCTGTTTATTCTCCATCACCCTCTTCCTCTTCATTTACCTTAATTAAAGCAATCTGACAAGAAGGACATATCACCATCACAATATTATCAGAGTAAAATCTTTCTCTATGACATTGAGGACAACGATAGAAGAAGATACTCATCTTTCGACCTCTACAAAATTTAACTCATTAGGTAAGTTTAATCCATAACAAAACCAAGCACTAGCAAACCAACATCCATTATCTCCTATATGACCTTGATAGTTTATTCTCTTGTTAAATAAAATTACTTGGACTCCATATTTTTTGTATAGAGATTGTCTAAACTTTCCTTCTAAAGCAGTCAGAGGGAGTAACATTGCAAAAGGTCTATTAGATTCAAAGCATTTCTTTAGAAATTTATCTTTTAATGAGAATGGAGGATTGGTAACAATACAATCAAAATCTTTTCTATCAGAAGTTAAAAAATCTTCTCCAGTAATTATATCTGTTCCAAAGATATTCATCTCTCTCTCTCTCAAAAATTTAACTATATTTCCTGTCCCAGAACAGCATTCCCAGATCTTCCATTCTTTCTTTAGATAAGGGATTAAAGGGGTAATTGCATATTCAGGGGTATAGAAGTTATCAGAACTTCCAGACTTCTTAGGGGGCATTTGTGTTCTCATCTGCACTCCTCCTCATAATCCTTTACTTCATGAATCATATCAATAAATAATCTTTCAGGTTTTCCAAAGTTTCTTGCATCTTGGAACATTACATAATTTCCTAATTCAAAACATTCAGAAACAATAAATCCATTTCTAAATCCTGTAGGTTTTAGTTTAATATGACATTTCTTATTCAAAGTATAATAGAACTCTAACTGCCTTTTTACTATCTCTTGTCTTGTAGTGTCTTGTATTACCATAGTGAATATGTGGGGAAGAACAAGGGAGTGTCCTTCCTCTTTTTTTGCCTTGTTAATCCGTTAGGATCAAAAAGTTAATTTCTTCAAGACCTTTTTCTTTAAATAGTTTATGGATACACTTTAAAGTAACAAAAACGGAAATAAAACTCTACCGAAACATATTTAAATACTTCTCTACTAGAATACTCATGGGAAACAGATATAGACTAATAAGAAAATGGGGAAATTCTTTTGTGATAATTCTAAAACCTAATGATGTAGAGGATCTTAATTTAAAGGTTGGAAGTTATGTAGATATTGAAGATGCGATGATTAGACCTCCAAAGAAGAGAGAAAAGGAGAATCCAAGGAGGTTTTTTGCATTATGAACTCTCTCTTCTGGGTAGTTCTACTATTCCTAACTGTCGTAGGAGTTATTGATTGGAAAGTTAGAAAGATCCCTTCTATATTCCTAACTGGAATGTTGTTTGTAGTGGCTTACATCTCAATCTATCTTAACCCTCTTGCATTACCTTTAGGAGTTTTAGGATTTATTTTAGGATATATGTTATATGAGGCAGATTTCTTTGGAGGAGTTGCTGATATTAAAGTTTTTACAATGATTTCCCTTATGTTGTTAGATTTCTATAGTTTGATTGTCTATGTTATTGTGGTTTTGGTATTTGGGATAACTTGGAAAGCCATCATAAGAATTAGATTACATAAAAAGAAGAATGAGGATTTCGCATTTCTCCCTGTTTTTATTTTTGTCTATCTAGCAATGTGGTTGATTGGAGGAATAATTTAATGGGATCAATAATTGTCAGATTTACTCTTCTGTTAGTCTTAATCTTTGTAGTTGCAAAACTTTGGGGTAAATTTGATGTATCATGGTGGTTAGTCTTTAGTCCCATCCTCCTCTTAGTATTTTTAGTAGTATTTAGTGGTTTACTTGTTTTACTAATATTAATTATAATTTTTGGAGTTATAAAATGGAAAACCCGTTAGGAATTAAAAGTTTAAAGGAAAGTATGCATCTTCCAGTTGGAACAGTTATAAGGAATTATTGTAAATCTATTCTAACTTGTGATTGGGTATTTGGTAGTTGGGTTGAAAAGATAATTTTATTACTGATGTTCCTTTGGAGTGGATATTCCTTAATTAAACTTTTGATAGGATTTTAGTAATGGTGATGGAGTTCAAGAAGGATTATGGAAGTTTTCAAGAAAGATTAAACTTATTCTGCAAACCAACTCATTGGGAAATTGAACATGGAATTTTAATTATTGAGAATAAAATTGTTCCTTTAGGAGAAGATATTAAAATTGTTATTGCTAAGAAATCCGACAATACAGAAACAATGATTATTTTCTATAATGGTTCAAAGAACTCCAATCCTTGTTGGTTTGGATGGATTCCATCAAAGATACAGATTAATGAATTTACTAATATCCAAGAAATCTACAATAAGATTGATTGTGAAAATAAATTAAATAAATTTCAGTCATTATGATCAACACTATAATAATTTGTCCAAAGTGTAAAACTCAAATGGATATTAAAGATATTAAGAAACAAATTAAACTACAAATCCTTACCGATTTTGATTTAGAACTTGATAAGGTATTGGAGAAGATATGAAAAAAAGAGATAAATTTGCTATTGCTTGTTACATAGTTATGGGAATCCTTGCAATAATTCAAGTGGGGATATTGATATGGTAAAAAAAGAAACTATTAGATTAGGATTGAATATTGCTTCAACGCTAACACTAACAATGTTATTAACGGGATTTGTAGCAATAATGACTAATTATTTAGATATGAACCCTGAATGGGAAGTCTGCATATTTTGGGAAATCCTAATTTTCTTTACAGCAATTAAATTCTCTTTCCCTAAGTTCCAAAAATGATAGGCGATTATGACTGGGAAGAGATTTTAAACTATATGAAACAATTTGCAAAAGTCGAAGATATTAGAGATATAATTATTATTGGAACTAAAGACGGTATTAGGAGGATTAGATTCTAATATGGGATTAACAGAATTAATCGGCTTAGGGGTATGTTCAGATTGGAACTTAGGAGTAGAGAACTCTCATGAACCAATAATCCAAATGTGTCTTTATGAAAACATCTGCCCGTCTAATGTTAAAAAATCAGAAGAGAAATGTAATGATGGCTATTGCCCTGTTAGAAGATTCTATGATAGGTGGAAACTATGAATCTAAGTAAGAATCTTCGCAAAGAAGGGGTTGTAAAATGAAGAATAGTGAAAAAGCAGAGTTAAGAAGCGATGTAAGAGAACTATGCAATCAAGGATATTCAAAGAAGGACGCTATTAAAATATTGAAGGATTGGGGTTATTGTGAGTCAACTGCTAGAATGTATTGGAAATGTTTTTCTTATGAACGGCAAGAAGGGGTTGAGAAATGATAATTGATATAGAAGGCAAGATTGATGAGTTATTAGAATTATTTAAAAAAGCCAAAATGAATAAGTTTGTAACTATCACAGACGACACCCAAGAAGAAGTTTATCGTGTAACTCTTGAAAAACTAACTAAATCCCAAATTAGAACTGCTAAATATAACTATGAAAATGGGTATTGAAAAATGAAAGACGCTTTAATCATAGAAATAGCAAGTTGGGTTTTGGCAGTTTCTTTATTTTGGATACTCTATCAATATCTTTGTGTTAGGCAATCAAGAGAGGATATAGGCAAAACATGAACTTGATTCTTCAAATTATCATAATAGTTGCTTTAATATTTGTAGTTATTGGACTTATTTTTTTATCAATCCTCTCTTTAGACATTATCAATGATCAAAGACTTGAGTGCATGAAAGATTGTTTAGAAACTAAGGTTAAAACTATTTATCAATGTGTTTGTTGAGAAAGATTTATAAATAGAGTGTGAGTGTATAATATATGGTAAAAAAGAAAGAGGTAGGAAAGATTTGCTTGAGATGTTCCAAAAAGATTGATACTAATAAAGACCATCATGTTCTAATTGGAACTTATCATATTTCTCCAAATAATCCTACTGACGAGGTTTATTTTCATTTTTTATGTTTTTATGAGTGGTTTCAAGAAAAAGTAATGAGTGCGTCAAAAAATCAAATTCAAACAATGAGAGAACAATCTATGAAGATATTACAAAGTCCTATGATTCAAGAAATATTGTCGAGAGTTCAGGGTTCTGGACAACTTATGACTATGGTTCAAACTCCTTTAGATACTCCGAAACCAAATAGGGTAAAATTAATTGCAGAAAAGATTCAAAATGACCGAGGGAAAAGAGCAAAAAAAAGAGGAAGAAAACCTAAAACCAAGATGTAGTAATTGTCATTCGACTTTTATTTACATTAGGATTAAGGATAAAGAAAAAGTTTGTCGTAATTGTGGATATATTGAAAATTTAAAAGAGGTTAAATCTTAATGGCAGATTCAGTTTCTCTAAGTTCTGTTAATCCTTTCGCAAATATGGATGTTGGGGGGATGAGTATGTGGGGTTCTATTGGGATTATTACAGTCATTGCTATTCTTATTATCGGGGGTATTGGATTATTATTTTACCTAAAATCTGTTAAGAAAGCATATTGGATAAAAATTGAAGTTTCAAGATTAATTGGAGGAGTTCCTATGAGGGTTGCAAACTATACTGCAAAAGAAGTTCCCTTTGGAATGGCAGGAGATAAACTCTGGAAGGTCGCAAGTGCGGGAATGTGGAAGATTAAGGCAATAAAATGGTTACCTGTCGGAAAACTACAATCCGCCCCTAGATTGTGGAAATATTGGATTAGAGAAGATGGTGAATGGATTAACTATCAAGATTCTAATATAGACGATATTTCTAAAAAAATGGGTGTGAAGTTTGTTAATGAAGATATGAGATTACAAAGACTGGCGACGGAAAGACTTCTTGAGCAAAGATTAATGAATAAAACTTTTTGGGAAAAATGGGGGACGACTGTAATGATGATAATTGTTTTCCTTGTAATCGCAATTTGTATGGTTATAATTTTCTTCCAATTTGGTAAGTTATTGGATAAGTTTGCTATGGTGGAGGGAACACAATTAGAAACGGCAAAGATACTCTATAGAGTTTTTGGAGAGAACTATGGAAATTATAGTAGTATTGGAGGGAATGGGTTGGTTCCCATAGCATAATATGGAATGGGTTAAAGGAATAATAATTCCGTTAGTTTCAGTTGTATTTATTGGTGGGATTCTTTCTTACATAGGTTTTATTCTTTGGAGAGGATTTTCAAGAGTATGGCATCAACAGATTAAATGGATTATCAAATATAAAATTAAAAGAAAAACATTTCCCGATGAAACTGTGAAATGGTGTTTAGATTGTATTGATAGAGGAATAGGATATTATGATTCTAAAAAACTTCTCTTTATCCATAATGGACATAATATGGATCAAGTTTATGAAACCCTTTATATTTATGATCAAATAATCATGAAGTTACATCATAAAAAGAATAAAAGAACCGAAAAGGAGGTAACCGATGGCAGAAAATTTGAAAGAAGTCATAGCAAGATTGAAAGCACAAAACTCCCCTCAACCACAAACAACTCCTCAAGTTAAACCTGTTGTAGTGGAGCAGACACCAATTCCAGTAGAAGATGAAGAAGATTTTGAAGAAGAATTGGAAGAAATTCCAGAGATGCAGGAAAAGTCAGTTGAAAGCAAGACTAATTCCCAGAATTTCTCGAATAAAGAGGATCAAGATAGTTTAGTTAGGATAGAACATATCGAAGCATTACAAAATAATGGAGTTTATAGAATAAACTTACTATCTCAATTAGATGAGATTAAGAGAACTTTAGTTGTAATTGCAGGAGTTTTGGTAGATCTAAATAAGAAGTAATCATACTCACCCGATACGCAGGAAAAAGAGGGCGGGTAGAGAGCAAATAACCCTTTGCTTTTCATCCCTCTCCTGCCTCCTTATTAATTCAATGAACAGAAAGATAGCAGACCTAATTTACTGGATAATGATTATTGTAGTTATATCCTTCTGTATTTTTCTCTATTTTTACCTTACAGGAGAGGCAAAACAATGTGTTGCAGATCCCCTAAAATATTATGAAGTTGGAACAAATCAGATGTGTTACTGTATGAATGGAGGAGGCATTTTTACAGTAACTCCTTGAAACCAATAAGTATTTAAAGAATAGAGTGTGTATTCTATTGTCGATTAGGACACTAACAAACAAAAGGAGGTTACAAACAAACATGGCAAACAATACAAACAGTTGGGATCACTTCTGTGGAACTAATTTCTTGAAAGTAACAGATGTTATTGACGAGAAAGATACTTTTGTAGTAACAGGTATTGAAGTTTTTGAAGAAGAAGGTTCTTCTAAACCAAGACTAACATTACAAAAGAAAGAAAGAACATATATTTTTGATCTTAATGTTACAAACGCAAACTTCTGCAAGAATAGTGGAGTTACAACACCAAATGCTTTAGTTGGAAAGAAGATATTTTTCAAGAAAGTATTAGTTAATTCCCCTAAAACAAAAAAAGAAGTTGAAAGTTTGAGAATATTAAAGATCGAGTAGTATCCAAACATTTATTAATTTTTTATTTCTTATTTTAACTGTGAAAAATAATGGCTTTTTCACCTCTTTTTCAGAGGAAAAAGGAATCTTGTCTAAAACCAAGCACTACTTTTCCTCTTTTTTTAACCTCTGTTTTCTCTGTCTTTGAGTAAGGAATAGACTACTGTCCATGAATCTTATCCCTTGAAGGAAACCCTTGTAACCATTCCATTTAGACTTCTCTTCTCGATCCATCTTAGACCATTCCTTGAACATCTGTTTTTCAGTCTTTACTCGTTGCTCCATTTTTCCAACTCCTTCCTTTCATCAGGTCTAATGTAAAGCATCGTAGTGGAGATATCACTATGCCCCAATCTCTGTTTAATACTTACAAGATCTATTCCTTTATCATACCATTCAGTCGCCCTTGTGCCTCTTAGTTGGTGTGGATGATACCTTTTACCTAAAACCTTCTCCGTTGCGGTTAAGAACGCCTTATTCCAGTTAGTTTTGTCCATAGGATACCCTTTCCTTATCCTACTCTCAAATAAGTAATCTGAAAGGTTCATAGGATGATTCTGGAGGTAGGTCATAACTAGGATAGCAATATCTTCTCTAACAAATACCTTTCTTTCCTTCCTTCCCTTACCTCTTCTAATTAGAATGAACATCTTTTCTCCTTTTGGAATACTAATATCTTCTGCCTTAATATTAATAACTTCCTGCCTTCTTAATGCACAAACATCTGTTAGGTCAAAGATTAACCCATACCTTTCATCATGAGAGTAGAGTTCTCCCCTTACCTTCTCTCTTTCTTCTGGGGAGATTGTTACTTGGACTTTCCTTTCTGGTCTACCTGTCCTCTTAGTAATGATTAGATCCCTAATCTTCATGAACTCTAAGTAATTCTTTAGGGTTGCCCTAGGCATAAGTCTAGGATATAAGTCTAGGTAGGCATCCACAACTGCTTGACAGATAGGTAATCCTGTTTCAATTAGGATCTCTTGGATCTTATCAAAGTATAAGAGATAAATCTTCTGGGTTTCAGGACTTAGGTTCTTCCTTAGCATAAACAATTCAAATTCATCCCTCTTAGTGTCCTCTTCCATAGGATAGAGAGAGTGTGTTTCTATTTAAAAATATTTCTATCCCCCAAAATCCTATCCTTCCACTATATGTCGATATTGTCGGGGTAGTCCTCCAAAATAATTTTTAAAAACCAAATCCTAACATTTCTATCATCAAGTGCAGATTCAAACTCGTTCACAATAGTTAACATTAGTCGTGAGTAGTCCCGTAGTTATCTTGTTAACGATGTTAACGCATCAGAACTTTTCTCTTTCCCTTTAGCCTTCTTATCCCAATAATATTCAGACATCGACGGAAGATTGTTCTTAACTAAGTATCTCCTTACCCTGCCAATCATTGATTCAGTATCTAATCCCATCATCTTTGCCATCCCCGCAAGTTCTGAACTATTCCTTACCTTTCCTGTCAATAATTGCTCCATTACTTGTTCAAAAGGTTCTTTTTTAGGTGTTTCCTTAACAATTCCCATCTCAACCTCGACAATATTACTTCTCTTGGAGTTCTTTATCTGTTGATATTCCTCTTCCACTCTTCTTGTTAATGGAGGGAAGGAAATCAATCCTCTACTGGTAGTTAGTTTTGTATACTTTGGTTTTCCTCCATGAAGTAACCATTCTCTCTCAATCTTTTCATTGTTGGCAGAATCCCATTTGTCTTTTCCATAGATAATCTTATTAGGAGTTTGAACAACACCTGCTCCCCTCTTAGCGACGGAGATTCTCATTTTAGTTAAGTTCTTAATCTGGACATCAAGAGTTTGGAATTGTGGAACTGATGAAATAATTAGATTGTTATGATCCCTATACATATTAAGAAGTTTAATGATTTTCTTTTGTGCATCTCCTTGGAAATCTCTATTGAAAGTAATGTTAATCATTTCATCTGGAATCATTATTCTTCTCCACGACGATAAACCTCTCATCATACTCTTCTGATCATAAATTAAATCATTATGAGGATTATAATCATACGCCTTTTCCTTCTTTAATTTCAAGAGATATAAACAAAATTCTTCCATAGTCAATTGCTGTTTTTTAATTACTCTCTCATAGTAATATTCTACAGTATCATGCTCTAATCTAAACAATCTTCTAAACTCTGCCTTAACACCTCTCGCAATATGAATCGCTAAAGTAGATTTGCCAGTTCCAGTATTTCCCTCAATACATAAGAAAAAATCAAATTTGTTTAGTAAGGTTAGAACTATTAGTTTACAAAGTGTTTGTCTTTTTATGTGAAGGAGAAATTTTCCCATTAACCTTCATAAACCGACTTCATGAACTCGTCAATATCGGTTTCCTCTCCTCTTCTAAAGATTAGACCTGCGTGATTAAGTAGAACATGAAGTTCCTCTTTTACATTAGATAAAATATCAAGACACTTCCTAAAATGTTCTTCATTGATTTTTAATTCACTTTCCTTTGTAACATCATTTGTAACTGTTGTAGAAATACCGTCGGATAAACTTTCAACTAGATCTATTCTCTCAACCAATCTCTTTATTTTATCTTTGTCATCCTTGTCAATTTGAAACATACAATTACTAATAATTTGTCTAAGTGCAAATATCATTCTATCAAAACCTTCAACTCTTCTATAGGGAATCTCACTAAAAATTAGATCATCTTCTAAATTCTGTTTTCCAAACTTCGCCATTACTTCATAGAGATTTATCTCGATAAGAATTTTTAGAACATTTATCTTTGTGAATCCGTCTGCAATGTTCCATGAACTTGTTTCTCCTTGAATAATTCCTTCTCCTGATGCTTTCTGACCTGTTGAACCACTAAATACCATTACTCTTTTTAGACCTCAATAAATAGAGAGTGTGTATCTTTATAAATCTAATCCAAAAGGTAGATTTAAATAGTAGTATAACCTTTGTATAACAGGTTCACAATGGCAGGAACATTTTCACAACAATTAGCAACCACTTCTAGTGATAATGCTCCTCAATATTTAGGTAGAAAGCAAAGACAGATCCAAAAATCTCAAATAGTTCAACAGAAACAAGAAATTGCAAAGATTGAGGCGGAAAGGATAGAATATGAAAGACAAAAAGCAATATATGACGCAGAAACAAAGAGGATAGAAGAAGAACAAAGGAAAGTAAATGAATATAATTCAGCACTCGCAACTGTTAAAAGACATTATGAAAAAGGAAATCTCTGGGCGATCATGGCTTATGGAACAGGACTTCAACATGAAATTGCACATAAGATGTATAGAGAAGGATATAGTTCTGCGAAGGGAGGGAAACTTGAACAACTTGAAAGAAAAGAAGCACTAGATACAAGAAAATCATTAGAAGAATTTCAAAAAGCAAATCCCACAGAGAAATTACTATTCGACAAGGCAGGAAATGTTATTGGAGTTGAAAGTGGAGCATTTGGTCAATCAATGGCGATTGATATTTATAACAAAAAGATAGAAAAGTATCAAAAAGAAAATACTCCAGAATTTCTCTATAAAACTTGGGAAGAAAAGAATAAATATACCTACCGTCCTCCTTTTGTAACTTTATCTGGAAAGGATTTACCAAAAGGATATGGAGTAGGAAGTAACACTATATCTAATCAACCTGTTAATGTTCTTATGAGTGAAAAAGATTATTACAGACCAACTAAATCCTTCTTAGATATTATTGGAGTAAACCAAGTTGTTTCTGGAGTTGGAAAGGTATTCAAATGGGTTGATGAGAGAGTTCATTGGGATATTTCTCCTAGTTATATGCCTACAATAACTTTTGGTAAATTGGAGAAACCTACCATAATTGAGGGAATTGTAGAAAAAGGAAAAACAAGTCTAGCATCTACTTCAAGAAAGTTAGATATTTCTACTATTGGAGAGCAAAGATATACTGAAACTGAACAAAAACTTCGAGAGAAATATCAAGCACAAAGTCAATATGAATTTGAAAAGAAATACTACAAGGATATTCTTGAAGGAAAGATTACTTTTGAAGAAGCATCTAAACAATGGGAAACAAGTGATACTTCTAATATGATTAAGAAAAGGTGGGAAACTGAATGGAATAAAGAATATGGCAAACTAGAAACGGAAGTTCCATTTTGGAAAGGAACTTGGTCAGGAATTAAACAGGCAGGATTAGGATTAGGTTCTATGGGTTTGACAGTCATTAAAACTCCTGTTAGAACTGCAACAGTAACGGGAGGAGTTTATGGAGCAACTAAACTTTTAACTGCATTACCTCCCGCAGTTAATAATGCAATTATATTTGGTTCAGGAGTAAAAGGAACTTATGACTTTATTTCTCCAAGTTCTACTTACAAGACACGAGGAGCAGGACTAATAACCGCAGGGATTTCAGGAGCAGTTTTAGGTAAAAACCTAATCAAATATCTAAAAACTCCAGTTGTAGAGTTCAAACCTATTACTATTCCTCAAAGAAATCTAAAAACATATCCTATGGGATCAGATAAAGCATCTTTTTATGTAAAATTTAAAGACCAAATAACTAAACTAGAACAAACTATTTTTACAAAACAAAAATTATCTCAAAATGTAGTCGTGGGTAGAAGAACTGTTGGAACTACTAAGTGGAGAGATTTACTTAACAAAAAGTTTGGTTTGAACATTAAACCAATCTATGAAGGCGTTCCGACAGCACAAAGAGGGACAACTTATGTTTTTGAAGGATTAAGAGGAACTACTACTATTTCAACTCCAAGTGCATATCAAAAATATCTCAAGATATTAACTGAAAGAACTAGTATGACTTCAAGTCAAGCAAAGAAACTCCTTAGATATTATGCTCCAAAATATATGGAACAAACTCTTGAGAAGGGGTATATAAATCGAATTGGTAAAAATGCCTATGGTGAATTTTCATATCTAAATACTCAACCAAAACTTCTTGTTAATGAGAAGTTAGGGATTTATACTAAAGGGGCGAGAGCAACTAGAAATACTATTCAGATTAAGAGAGAATTAGTTGGAGAAACTAAGGCAGGAGATTCTATAATGAAAGAAATAATTAAACAAGATATTTCTTTTGTTACTCCAAAAGGATATTCTTACAATACTCTTAATCAAGCAGGAAGAACTTCTAAGATATTTGAACAGACTACAACGAGTAGAGTTAGTCCAACAGAAGAAGTCGCAGTTCCTCTAAAAGATTTAGGAGGAGTAAAAATATATGCTCCTGCAACTTCAACTACCATAAAGAATGCCTTTGTAAGAAAACAAATAATTCCTTTTGAAAGGGATCTAAAATGGGGAAGCGGAAGAACGGATATACTAAAAAAGATGGAGGAGCAAAGAACTATTCCAACATTAGACATAGATGAATATATGAGGAAAAATTATGGTTTTTCTACTTCTATTGCATCAAAAGAAACATACATCAAACCTTCAAATATTGTAAAAACTCCTTTTAGTAAGACTTTTGAATCAGATATTACTCAAGAAATTAAGAAAATTCTTGAAAAGACCTCTCCTCCAACAGTTTCTCCTTCAATTAAGAGTTCTCAACAAGTCTTAGAAAGACTAGAAAAAGGAAGTTATCCTGTTTCTAGTATTTATGAAGGTCAAGGATTATATGAAAAGACCGATATGGTTGGGGTAAGTGCTTTAAAATCTGCATTTGTTCCACCAACTCCCGTATTTTCTCCAATTAAAGAAAGTAATCTTCTAATGGGAACAGGACTATCTATTGGTGTAAAATCCGAACTTCTTGCAATTTCTTCACTAGGATTAGGATTAAAACAAGATCTAGGGCTAAAACAGAACCTTGCATTAAAGAATAATCTTGCCCTCAAACAAGATCTAGGGCTAAAACAGAACCTTGCATTAAAGAACAGTCAAGCATTGAAACAGAATCTTGCCCTCAAACAGAATCTTGCCCTCCAAAATCCATTAAGGACAGGGTTTGAACTTTCTCCAGTAACAGAATTAAGAACTCCGCCAGTTCCCGTAAAACCTAAGTTTATATTTACATGGGGGGGAGATAACCTATTAAAACAAAAGATAAGAACAAGAAGAAAGAAGAAAGACCTAACATTACAAGGGCTTCTTCCAGACTTCACAACTAGAGCAATAGGTCTAAAACCCCAAAAGTTCAAGAGTATAAAGGACGCATTAAGAGAGATTAGTAAGATTAAAACAGGATTTGAGGTTTCTAGGGGCGGAACTTTTATGAAAAAAAGAAAGATTATGGGTAAGAGTGATAAAAGTATCCTAAAGGGAATTATGAACTAAAGATTTAAATAATAGTGTAACCCTTGTATAACAAGATATTGGATACTCAATATCCAAAAAGTGGAGATATGAATGAAACTAAGTCAAAAAGAAGTTGAAGATTTGAAATCTCAAGGTTATTCTGAATCCGAAATTCAACAAGCAATGAAGGAGATCGAAAAAGAAGATCTACAGGGTTCTTATGGAGAAGTTCAACAGACTAAGTCCAGAGATCCAAGACAAAACTCTCAAATGTCCTCTTTTGCGACAAGACAGGATGACAACATTATCCGTTGGCAGTTAGAATTAAACGATATCTTAGAGAGGGCAGAGCATATTCTTAGAGGAGATGTCCCAAAATTTATTGATGGTCAAGTAGTTTGGCAGAATAATCCTGCACCTGAAAAGAATACTTTGAATGAAGTGGGAGTTCAAGAGTGCATGAAGATTCTCGCCATGTATGTCAATAGAAATACTATTCTTTCAGACTATACTAACGAGGAGATTAACTTTAAAGTCTTTGATTTTTCAAGAGCAGTTAATAATTTAGTCTTTATGAGAGATTATGAATATGGTCTTGACACAGAAGAAAAAAGAAAGAACTATGAAATGTTGGTTACCGAACTAAAAGATATTGTTCACTCTGCATATAAAAGAGCATTGGATGGAGCAGAAAAGAGATCCTTGAGAGAAATGATTACAGTTTCTCAACAGACTTCAACATCTTCACAACTAGGAGGAGGAATAACATTAAACAATAATGGACAGGCAGTCAAGGAAAGAGGAATGCTTAACCCATTAAGATATGTTAAGGGGAAATATGTTTAATAAAAAATATCTATTGATTATGTTTCTAGGGATATTTCTAATAACTTTTACTACTGCCTTGAAGGTAAATATTCCCGTTGTTACAAATATCTCAACCGCTAGTGTTAATGATTCCTATTATCTTAGAGGTTTATCTCCCCAACAAGTTGCAAACTTATTCGACGCTAGTGGATATTATTTGAAGTCTAATCCTTTTTCATTTTATAATTCTACAACTCTTCCTCTAGAAACAGACACAATCTCTATGTCTTACTTGAATGAAACCTTCAATAATACAAAAGAACCAACTGGCTTTTCAGAACAAGGAGTATTCACTTCAAGTTTACTATTTAATGATTCTAATAGAACTTTTTCGATATGTGCAAATCCAAGTTATGTAATCTACTTTAAAGGAAAGAAAATTACCAAAACTGGATGTGATAGTCTAATTATCCCTAATGATGCGGGTTATACAAATTACATATATTTCGATGGCGTTACTGGAGAAACATTAACTCAAAGCACATCTCCTTGGGGAAATGATTTTTCAAATACGATTCAAGTAGCTACAGTATTTTGGAATGGGAGTAATGGTTTAATTGGAAAAGAAAGACACGGAATAACAATGGATTCTTCAACGCATTATTATTTACATACCACCGTTGGGACTAGGTATGTTTCAGGTTTTACAGGACAATTCACAAATCCATCTAATTGGAATTTAACCGCAGGAATAATTGCTGATGAAGACAACATAGATACTAACCCTGCCCAAAGTGGGGGAAGAATCTTTTACCATACCGCTACAGGAAGATATACTTTCACTCCAAATCAAACTAGACTTTATTATAACATCTCAAATATTGTTCAATACGAT
>Ga0247840_10002170_pt1 | contig 35714 bp, 29 predicted proteins | sample LaCruzMarch2015__FD_192404 | JGI IMG/M metagenome (GOLD analysis project Ga0247840, IMG submission 192404) | Freshwater microbial communities from meromictic Lake La Cruz, Castile-La Mancha, Spain - LaCruzMarch2015_17m | ecosystem: Environmental > Aquatic > Freshwater > Lake | place: Spain...
TGCCCATGGTGGGCTGATAGCCGAGGCGCGAGGGCATCTGGCCCATCAGCCCGGAGACCTCCATGCCGGCCTGAATGAAGCGGAAGATATTGTCGATGAGCAGCAGCACGTCGCGATGCTCATCGTCACGGAAATACTCGGCCATGGTGAGCGCCGCGTGCCCGATCCGGAAGCGGCTGCCCGGCGGTTCGTTCATCTGGGCGAAGACCATCACCATGTTCGGCAGTACGCCGGCGTCCTTCATCTCGCGGTACAGTTCCTCGCCCTCGCGACAGCGCTCGCCGATGCCGCAAAAGAGGCTGACGCCATCCTGACGCCCGATCATGTTGTGGATCATCTCGGTCAGGAGCACCGTCTTGCCCACGCCCGCCCCGCCGAACAGCCCCGCCTTGCCGCCGCGCTCCAGCGGCATCAGCACGTCGATGACCTTGATACCCGTTGCAAAGACCTCGGACTTGGTGGAGCGGCGGGCCAGCGGCGGCGGGGCCTGATGCACGCAACGCCACTGGATCCGGGTCGGCGCCGGCTGGCAGTCGATCGCATTGCCGAAGACGTCGAACATCCGACCGAGTATCCCTTCGCCCACCGGCGCCTTCAGTGGTCCGCCAGTGTCCTCCACGACCATGCCGCGGGCCAGACCCTGGGTCGGCGTCAAGGCGATCCCGCGCACCTGATGGGCATCGCGCTGGGCCAACACCTCGATGACGATCTGTCGCTGCGGCCCCGCACGCAAGACCGTATGGATCGACGGCAGTCGAGTCTCGAAGCTCACATCCACGACGCTGCCGCGCACCGCGACGACCAGGCCGGTATTGGCCGACTCGCCGCGATTGGCAGGCAGCGGGCGCCGGTCCGGCTCAGGCGGGCTCATCGCGTCGGTCATCGTTGCAAGTGTCGAGGAGCAATCGGGATTCATTCGCGCTTGTTCGCGTTCATCTGCGGCCAAATACTCTCTTGGCGTAAACCAGCGCTTCCACTTCCGGTGTTCGCTCAATTCTCCATAAAACGCTTCAGCAATGCCTTCCTCATCTCTTCATACTCCTTCCTGTCGATCAACCCGCCCTTGTAGAGTCCTTCCGCCTCCTTCAGCTTACCCTTGAGTCCATCACCGACCGACGGGCCGACAGCGGGTTCCTTGACGGGAGCGACCGCATCGACCGCTCGCGCCGACGAGGGGATCTTGAGCTCCAGGCCGACATTGAGGACATTGGCGTATTTCACGGTATCGCGGTTGGCCGCATAGATGATCGGCCAGCGTGTGGGATCGCCGTAGAACTGCAACGCAATCCGCGACAGGGTATCGCCCGGCTTGACCACATAGGACGTCAGGGTGCCGCCCTCGATCGCTTCAGGCTCCAGGCCTGGATCGAACTTGGAGTACTTGCCGATCAGGCGGGCCAGCTTGCCGTCGGCCTTCATCCGGGACAGAAGGTCATTGACATAGTTGAGCAGATCCTGATCCCCCTTGGCCACCCCGATCCCGTACTGATCCGCAGACAGGGTGCCGTCCAAGACATAGAGATCGGGGCTCTGGGCGGCCGCGTGGTCGAGAAAGACCTTATCGTTGATCAGCGCATCCGCCTTGCCGCCGCGCAGTGCGCCGTAGGTCTCGGCCGTCCCCGTCACGAAGAAGAAATCGGCGTCCGGCACCAGTTCGCTGATGAGCCGCTCGCCGGTGCTGCCGCGGGTCGCGGTCACGGTCTTACCGGCTAGGTCCTTATAGCTCCGGATCTTGGCCCGGTCGCCGGCCCTGATCATGACGGCCAGCCCGGTCGTAAAATAGGGATTGGAGAAATCGATGACCTCAAGCCGTTCTCTGGTAATGGAAAAGCTGGAAATCACCACGTCGACTTTCTGCTTAAGGAGCACCTCTTCGCGGAATTTCGACCCGGCCAGAATCACCCACTCCGGCTTGACACCAAGCGCATCGGCCAGGGCCCTCCCGAGATCGGGGTCGATACCGACCAACTCCCCCTTCTGGTCCCGGTACTGGATGGGCGGGATGTCCTCCCGGATACCGATCTTGAGCACTCCGCTGTCCCTGATCTGCGCCAGACTGCGCGCCTGAGCGCCGTTGCCGCAGAGCAGGAGCGGCACCAGCGTCAAGGCCATCAGCAACCAAACGGATCGATTCAGCGGTTTCATCGTCTTGCGCCCCTCACGGTGATGTCGGGCCCGCATCGCGACAGGTCCGAAATCCGATGTAGTGTTGATAATTCTGCCGGGTGCCGAGCCGGTTCACGCGCTTCAGATCGGCGGCGGCGTGGTCGGCCTTGTTCCAATACCAGTAGCCGCCCGCGAACGCGGCCTCGTCAGACTCCGAGTCGACCCATTCGCTGACATTGCCGACCATATTGAGCAGCCCATGGCTGTTCCTGTCACGCTCATCGGTGACCGGGCGGGGGCTGTCCATGGTATCGCCGCTGAGATTGGCGGCAGAGGGGTCGCGCACCTGCCCCAGGGCGAAGAGCCACTCCCCTTCTTTACACAGTCGTTTCCCGCCACTCTCGGCAAACCGCCGGGCATCCTCCCAGGTGACATCCACCACGGGCATGTCATTGGTGAAACCCTTGGGCGTCTTGTAGCCGGGGGCCCAGGCCTTGAAGGCCGCGATGCTGACCTCCGTCTTGTCGATCCAGAAATCGGCCACCCTCACCATCCCTTCGTAAACCGGTGCCGCCGGGGCCGGCGCCGGGGAACCAGGTTCCACCTTGGCCGCGGGGGGCGGCGGTGGCGCGGCAAGGTCCGCGGGCTCGGCGGGGGCCGGTGTCGCCGGCGTGTCGGCCGGCGCCGGCTTGCCTCCCAACAATTTCATCGCGCCGAAGCCGAGGGCGCCGAGCACCAGCAAGGCCATCACCGCCAAGGCGATCACACCACCGATCGGTCGCGCGCGACCAGCCCCCTGGTCGCTCACCAAGAGCTCCCTGCCGCATTCGGGGCAGAGGGCGTCGGCACCGTCGGGAATCGTTATCGCGGCACCCGTATCGGCCTTGGAGCAATTTCCGAACCTGGTGCATTTGCCTGTTCGCTCGGCCATCGCTGATCTCCACATCCCCAAAGCTGGTGGCAATTGTCGTTGAACTGCGTCGAAAAACGGCCGGGAAATGGCAGCCGGGACGGAAAACCCGCGATCCGTTCAACTGCCCGCGACCGCCACTGCCGCCGATCTTAGCCCCGCGCGGGGCGAGCGGCAAGGGCGTTCACGGCGCCCCACCGAGGCCTCGCGAGACGTTCGGATGCGCCGCGAGGGCGGGCGCCGGGCTGGCGGGAGGAATACGGTTGCTCGATAATGAGGCACCGTTTCGTCCCCGTCCCCGAGGCCGGACCCGCCTTGCCGACCCGGTGCCGGCGGCGACCGCGACCGACCGGCAAACCGCGGCTCGCCGCTTCAGCCCCCGCGTTCACCCGGATGAGTCCCCCGCCCGAGCCGCCTGACGGCCGTCAGTCGCCACCGCGGGGCCGCCCGGCCACCTCACACTGTTCAACCCTGAGAATCGGACATGAAAAACCACTTGGTCATCGGTCTGGGCGGCACCGGGGGCAAGATCCTCCGCGCCTTACGCAAGAACGTCTTTCAGGAATGGCGCGGGGGCGAACCCGACCAAGTGCGGCTGCGCTATCTCTATGTCGATTCCAGCAAAGAGATGATGGCCATCGACGACGCCACCTGGCGGATTCTCGGGGAGAGCGTACAACTAGCCACCCGCAGCCAGCTCTTGATTACCGGCGGCAATCTCAATCAGATTCTCGACAATATCAGCGGACATCCGAATATTCAGCCCTGGATCGGCAGCCGGGACCAATGGCAGGACATTCTCAACAGCATCGTCGGGGAGACCCTGGGCGGCCAGAAGCGCCGGCTCGGGCGCTTTCTGTTCGCCTGCAAGGCGCGCCAGTTCAAGGACCAGATCAAACAGTTGGCCAGCGAGCTCACCACCGGCGGTGACGCCAGTGTGACCTTCCACCTGTGCTGCGGCCTGGCGGGCGGTACCGGCAGCGGCGCGGTGATCGACGCGGTGGCGCAGATCCGGGCGCTCTACCGCGACCCCAAGATGTATCGCATCGTCGTCTACGCCCTGTTACCCGAGGAGATTCCCAATCCGAATTGGGATACCGGCAATTATCACGCCAACGGCTATGCCGGACTGGTCGAATTGAACGCGCTCAGCGTCGGCGCCTATCGACCCCACGACCTTGCGGAGCGCGGCGAGCATCTGGCACTCAGCGATCCGTTCAACGGCTGTTACATCTTCTGTAACCGCAACGAAAACGGCCTGCAGGTCGATGTCGACAAGACGCTGCCCGGCATCCTGGCCGATTTCCTGTTCCAGAAGCTGATGGCCGTACGCAACGCCGAGGCGATGAAGCTGTTGGAGAAGATGGAGAACGCCGAGAACGGCGACGGCACCCCGGAGACGCGCCCGGGCGGCACCGCACCCCTACGCTCAAAGCGGTTTCTCACCTTCGGCATCAAGCGCCTGGCCGTGCCCGAAGGCGAGATCCGCGAATATCTCACCTATCAATTCGCCCGCCAGGCCGCCCTGCAACTGCGCTACAACAACTGGGACGATACCTTCGGCTTTCGGGACGAGCCGCGTAATCAGGATTTCGGCGAGTTCGTCCGCGACCAGCAAACGCTGGAACGCTGGTCGCTGACCGACGAGCACCTGACCCTGTCGCGCGGCATCCTGCCTGAGGAAATCAATAACAAAAAATGGAAGCCCATCGCCAAGGAGTGGCTCGACCTGCTGCCGCAGCTCATGGGCCTGGTGCAGACCCTGGACGACGAGGTCTGGATCAACGAGATCGATAAGCTGATGGCGCAGGGTTTCGACGACAACTACCGCGGGCTGGGGGTGCGCAAGTTCTACGAAACCAAGCTGCAGGCACGCAAGGACCATGTCCGCGAATTGCGCCGCCGGGTCGAGGGCGAATTGTTCGACGAATGGAAGAACGGCGTCAAGTCGATGCAGGACATTGCCCGCTGCCTGAGCGCGCTCGGCGCCGCGCTGCAAGAGCGGCTGGTGGCCGCCGACGATCGGATCAGCCGCGCCAAGAGCGCGAGCGCCGACGCCGAGCAGAGGGTCGCCGCCAACCGGGTCGCCTATGCCGGCGTCGGTCTGGTTTCGCAATTGCTCGGCAAGCGCCGCGGCCTGCTCGACGCCGAGGGCGAGATCCTGCGCGAACTCTATACCGCCCGCACCCAGGTGGAGGCCTGGGCCTTCGCCAAGCGTCTCCTGCAGGAGGCGATCACCGAGTTCAACGCCTTGGCGAGCGATGTCGCCGCCTGCACCAGGCTGGTGGACGACTCGATCAAGGAATTCCAGGAGCGGATCGACGCGCGCTGCAACGATGGCGCAACGCCCGACCTGCGCCAACCGCTGGTGCGCTTCTACAATGCGGAAAACGTTCGGCTCTTCGGCCGCGAACTGGAGAAGGACCGCGGCGAGCAGACGCGGCAGGCCCAGGCGGTGCGCGTCGCCCTGATCGAGCAGTTTGCGGCCGATCCGACCTTTTCCGCCTTCCAGGCGCGGATCAGCCGCCAACGGTTTTTCGACGTCCTGGAGCAGCAATGCGCGGTCAGTTCTCAGAGCGCGCACGACGCCCTGGTCTCATCCAACCGCGAGCGGCGCCCCCTGCTCGGGGTCAACATCATCGGCCAACTGGAACGGGAGTATTCCGGACGCACCGATGAATTGAAGAAGTTCATCCACGACCTGGTCAACCAGGCGGGTAACTTTCTTGAATTCGACCCCCAGGCCGTGGTGCTGGGCGCGGCCAAGACCAAGGTCTCCCAGTTCCTGGTCATACTCCCCAAGGCACCCGATCTGGCGCAGTTCGGCGAGGCGCTGGAGGCCCTGTTCCGCGACAACTTCCGGGGTGACGTGCCGGTCGACATCATCCGCAGCGAGACCAATCTGAACGAGATCACCCTGCTCGGGCTGACCAATCTGTTCCCCTTGCGCTACGCCAAGGCCACCCGCTTTCTCAAGGAGCAATACGAACGCCGCCTCGCCCAGGGCGGCAACCCGGAGCGCATCCGGCTGGAATTGAACGGGGAAGGCGACGGCACCCAATGGCCCGCCATCCTGTTGGCCGATGAACGCGCCCAGCGCGACCAGGCACTGCCGGCCCTGCTGCTGGCCAAGGCCCTGGGTCTGATGGCCGCGGTGACCAGCCCGACGACCGGTATCAGCGAACTCTACCTGATCGGCGAGGACGCCGAGGGTCTGCCGGTGCGGACCCGCCTGGGAAAGGGATTACCGGAGGTCTTCGAGGGCATTGATCTCACCGCCGCCCAGGGCCTCGTCGATGCGGTCCAGGCACGGTTGAGTCAGGACGCCTTTCGCCATGTGGACCAGCGGACCGCGCTCCAGGCGGCCGTGCGCGACGAGCTCAAAGGGGTTCTCGCCGAGCGGCGCAATGACTTCGAAGACCCGGTTTACCGCCGTTTCGAGGCCGCCGCACGGGCCGCGATTCAGGCCCTAAAGAACGATTGACCCATCCCCCTGACGCGGGATACCAGACACGATGAAGATACAATCGGCAATGCTCGGATTGGCACTGGTACTCGGTATCCGGGGCGCGGCGGCGCTGGACCCGAGCGGCACCGTGCAGGTCACACCGCTGCTGAAGACCACAACCAGTTGGAACGGGCAACCGCTGGCCTATCCGACTGAGCCGGCGGAGGTCACCGGATTGCTGGTGGAGATAGCGCCGGGCGGCGAGACCGGCTGGCATAAGCACCCGGTCCCGTCCTTTGCGCTGGTGTTGGAAGGGACCCTGGAGGTCACGCTGCAAGACGGTTCGGTGAATCACCTGGAGGCGGGTGAGGCGCTCGCGGAAGTGGTCAACACCCTGCACAACGGGCGCAATGTCGGCACGGTGCCGGCTAAACTGGCAGTGTTTTACACCGGGGTTCGCGGGCAACCAGTGACCGCAAAGGCACTACCCGCGCAGTGACCAAAGGAACGGGGGCGTCCCGCCCCCGCGTACAACCCAATGCCATCAACCCAATGCCATTAAGTTAAGCCATTCTGGCTCCCACGCTCCTGCGTGGGAGCAAGTGCGGGCGCTCCGCGTCCGGCGCCAAGACCGGACGCGGAGCGCCCGCCCGGCATTCCCACGCGGAGCGTGGGAACGAGAAGCAGCGCCGTCGGCGCTTGACTTAATGGCATTGGCGTACAACCGCCGGGGCGGGACGCCCCGGCTCCTCAGCCGCGCTTGCGGTGCCAGAGGATATAGCCGGCCAGGGTGAGTCCGACGAAGACCAGGACGGCGCCCGTGACCAGGGGCAGGTTATCCCGCAACAGGCCCTCGTTGCCGCCGATGAACCAACCCATGGCGATCAGGACCAGGGTCCAGAGACCGGCCCCCAGGCTGGTGTAGAGGCTGAAGGTCACCAGATTCATGCGCGCCAGCCCGGCCGGCAATGAGATCAGGTGACGGATGCCGGGGATCAGGCGCCCGGTGAAGGTGGAGATGGCCCCATGGCGGGCGAAGAAGGCATCGGTCTTATGCAACAGCGGCGGCCGCACGAAGAAATAGCGCCCATAGCGCTCCAGGAAGGGCCGCCCGACCAGCAGGGCGAAACCGTAGTTGATAAAGGCCCCAGCCAGGCTCCCGAGGGTGGAGGCGAGGAAGATCAGGGGCACGCTCAGCTGGCCCTGATAGGCGAGATAGCCCGCCGGGATCACCACCAACTCGCTCGGCACCGGCAGGACGGTGGACTCCAGGGCCATGAGGATGAAGATGCCCGCATAGCCCCAGTCATGGACGGTGAGCAACAGCCAATTGATGAATTCGTGCAGCATGGTCGTGGGCCCCCTGGCCCGAAATGGTTAACCCGAAATCCGGGAACTCTCCAAGCCAGCCCGTGAAGGCCGTGCAAGTCGGCTGGAAATAGACAGGGCCTTCCGCGTTACGGCTGCCAAGTCACTGCGCCGCGTGTGCCCATGGCCCGCTAGGCCGCCACCGCCAACGCACTGTGATGCCGTGAATAGGTGAAGTAGATGAGGAGCCCCAGCGCCAGCCAGACGCCGAAGCGCAGCCAGGTCACCAGCGGCAGGCTGGCCATCAGATAGAGGCAGGAGGCGGCCCCCAGGAGCGGGATCAGGGGCGAGAACGGGGTGCGGAAGGGGCGCGGCAGGTCCGGATGCGTATAGCGCAGGACGAGCACCCCGACCGACACCAGGAAAAAGGCGGCCAGGGTCCCGATGTTCACCAGTTCCGCCACGTCCCCGATGGGGGTGAGCCCGGCAATGGCGGCCATCAGGAGCCCGCTCGCCGCGATGACCCGGATCGGGGTCTGGGTGCGGGGGTTGACCCGGGCGAAGAGCGGCGGCAGCAGACCGTCCCGGGCGATGGCGAGGAATACCCGGGTAAGCCCGTAATACAGGACCAGCATGACCGTGGTCAGACCGGCGATGGCCCCCGCGGCGACCAATCCGGCGCCCCAGGGATAGCCCAGCCGCAGCACCACGTCCGCCACCGGCGAGCCGACATTGAGCGTGGCGTAGGGCACCACCCCGGTCAGGAGCCCGGCCACCAGGATATAGATCAGGGTGCAGACCGCAAGCGACACCAGGATGCCGATGGGCAGGTCGCGTTGGGGATTGCGCGCCTCCTCCGCCGCGGTGGAAACCGCGTCGAAGCCGACATAGGCGAAGAAGATCAGGGCCGCCCCGCCCATCACGCCGCCCCAGCCGAAGGGCATGAAGGGACTCCAGTTGGCCGGGTTCACATGGGAGACGGCGATGGCGATGAAGACCCCGATCGCCAGGAGCTTGATCAGGACCATGGCGGCGTTGAAGCGCGCGCTCTGGCGCACCCCCAGCGTCAGCAACAGCCCCAGGATCAGGACGATGGCGGCGGCCGGCAGATTGATCAGCCCGCCCTCCAGCGGACCCTTGAGCAACCCCGCGGGGAGCGCCAGCCCCATCGCCTGGAGTGCGTTGTTCATGTAGGCCGACCAGCCGATGGCCACCGCCGAGACCGCGACCGAATACTCCAGGATCAGGTCCCAGCCGATGATCCAGGCGACCAGTTCCCCCAGCCCGGCATAGCTGTAGCCGTAGGCACTGCCGCAGCCGCCGATGGCCGCGGCCAGTTCCGCATAGGCCAGGGCGGCGAAGGCACAGGCAAACCCGGCGACCACGTAGGACAGGACGATGGCCGGGCCCGCGTAGGTGGCCGCCGCGACCCCGGTGAGGACGAAGATCCCGGCGCCGATGATGGCCCCGACGCCGAGCAGCGTCAGGTCCACCGGCCCCAGGACCCGCCGCAGGCCGGTGTCGACCAGGTGGTGGTCGGCGTTGATCGTCTTGGTACGCAGCAGTCCGGTCATTTGCGCCTCCGATGGCGAGTGGAAAAAAGTGCGGATCACGCCGGATCCTCGGCCGGGCGATCACGCGTGCAGGGTGCGCGCGGGATGGCCCGCGCCTGGACCGGCTGGTGCACCCGTTGGTGGCGCCCGTGAACCGGGTGCTCCTGAGCAGGGCGTCCTTGGGTCGGCAGGCGCCCCCGTCGCCCCCCAACCCATTAGCGTATCAGTGTTGGCGCCCTGCAAACTACAGAAGTGTTCCATGGGCGCGGCAATCACCGCCCCCGGTCCACCGCGGGAGGCCACCAGGACAGTCGTTGGCTGGGGTTAGCGCACCAGCACGATCAGTTCCTTGGGGCCGTGGACGCCATAGGTCAGGGTCTGCTCGATATCGGCCGACTTGGAGGGTCCGGTGATCAGGAGCGCGTTGGTCGGCATGCCCCGCGCCCACCCTTGGGTCTGGAGCAGTTCGGCGAAGGTGCTGCAGATCGTGTCGGCGTCCAGCAGGACCACATGGATCGACGGCACCAGGGAGAGCAGGCGGGGCTCGTGCGCATCGGGCCACAGCACCAGGCTGCCGGTCTCCGCCACCGCACCGCGGCAGCCGCTGAAGCCCGCCAGGGCGGGCTCGAAGAGCGCGTCCCGGCACTGCTCGACCGGCGCCAGGTAAGGACGCAGGCGCACGGCGGCCCCGTCCGGCCACCCCTGGGCGAGGGCCGCGCCGTGGCACCCGCCGGGACCGAACAGCAGGTCGCGCACCTGATGTCGGCGCAGCAGGTCATGCAGGAACCGCGGCCATTGGGTATCGACCCGCTGCACCTCCCCATGGACGGCCGTGAGCCGCTCCTGAAAACGCGCCAGCCGCTCCGCGCGGCCCCAGGGGAAGCGGCGCGGCGGCACCGCTGCCGCAGCGCCGGGCGCGTCGCGGTGGGTCGCACGCAATCGCTCGAGAATCAGTCGCCGGCCATCACACATTGAAATTGTCCTCTGTACGCTCGCGCCGGGCCACGGGGCGCGGCCAGGGGCCGTGTTCGGCCGTGGCGGTTGGTCGACCGAGGAAAAAGCCCTGGGCGCAGTCCACCCCAAGCTCGCCCAAGACGGCATAGATCGCGGCACTCTCGACGAATTCAGCCGTCACCTGCTTCCCCATCCCATGGGCCATATCGGTGATGGCCTTGACGAAGATCCGGTCCTCCCGGTTGGTGGCCAGATCGCGGATGAAGGCCCCGTCGATCTTGACATCGTCCACCGGGAGGCGGCGCAGGTAGGCATAGGAGGCATAGCCGCTGCCGAAGTCGTCCAGGGCGAAGCGGCAACCGAGCCGCTGAATCCCCTGCATCAGTTCGGTCGCCCGCGCGATACTCGCCACGGCTGCGGTCTCCGTGACCTCGAAGGTCAGGCGCGTCGGGGCCACCCGGTGCTCCTGGAGCATCCGCTCGATGTCCGGCAGGAGCAAGGGGTCGTCCATCGCGCTGCCGGACAGATTGACCGCCAAGCGCAGGCGTTGGTCCCGACCGAGGATGCCGACCGCGTGGGCCATGACCCAGTGATCGATGGCCTGGATCTGGCCGGTCTTCTCCGCCACCGGGATGAAGCGGTCCGGATAGACCAACTCCCCATGGGCGTCGCGCAGCCGCAGCAGGGCCTCCCAATGGTCGATGGTGCCGGTGGCGATGGTGACGATGGGTTGGAAATGCAGCTCGAAGCGCTCATCGCGCAGGGCCTCCGTAATCTTGTCCCGCCAGGTCACCCGCGCGTCCGCCTGCTCACGCGCCTGATCCGCGGCGGCAAACAGATGCCAGCGCCCGCGCCCCTTCTCTTTGGCCTGGAACATGGCCAGATCGGCATTGGCCAGGAGCTCTTGGGGCTCTTGGCCCTGGTCCGGAAACAGGGCGATGCCGATACTGGCGGTAACCCGGTGGACCCGGCCGTGCTCGCGGATCTGGATGGAGCGCACCGCGGCCTGGATGCGCTCGGCGCACGCCAGGGCCGCCGCATCGGTACATTCCGGCACGACCAGGGAGAATTCGTCGCCCCCCAGGCGGGCCAGGATGTCGCTCGGATGGGTCAGCTTGCTCAACTCGTCGGCGACCCGCTGCAGCATCACATCCCCCACTTGGTGGCCACTCAAATCATTGACGTCCTTGAACTGATCCAAATCCAGGAACAACAGGGCGCCGCGATGACCGAAGCGCTGTGCCTGATCGAGGACCCGCCCGAAGTCATCGTTGAAGCGCCGCCGGTTGTAGAGCCGCGTCAGGGGGTCATGGTCAGCCAGCCACACCAGGCGGGTCTCGGCCTCCTCGCGGTCACGCTGGAGCATCTCCATGCGGTCGGTCAGGGCCTGGGCGGTTTCACTGAGCCGGTCCAACTCATCCGCGGGGGTCAGCCGCCCGCCGACCGGGGGCAGACTGGCGCGCAGTTCCGCGTACCCGTTCTCCGCCAGGAGGGGCAGCGCGGCGGCGATACGGCGCAACCGCCCCACCGAGGACTGGGCCAGCCAAAACAGCAGGGAGCCGGACAAGGCCAGGCCGCCCAGGCCGAGCATGATGCTGTTGCGGGTCGCCCCCTGGATCGCCTGACGCTCCGCCGTCACCTCATCGACCACGAGGGCACTGACCCCGGGGGCCAGACCATCGACGCGGAAGACCTCGAACCATTGGCCGCCAAGTTCCCCCAGCACCGGTTGCCCCATCCCCGCGGCCTTGCCGCGGTTGCGGGTGGGGGCGGCCGCCAGGTCGGGCGCCAGGGCGCGAATGATCGGCGCGGTCCGGCTCGGATGGGTCATGGCCGGAAACCGCGGCGGCACCGGCGCCGCCCCGCCGCGCGCGTCGGTCGCGGTGAACACCGCCACCTCGGCCCCGGTCAAGAGGTTGAAGGCGAGCAGGGCATCGGCCAGGGAGCGTCCGAGGACCAGGGTCCCCGCGGACTCGCCCTGCCACAGGACGGGCGCGGCAAGGAACTGGAGACACTCGGGCTGGCACGCGAGCAGTTGCGTGGCGGCATCGTCCTTCCTGGTCAGCGCGATGAGCAGTTCCGCCCCCGGGGCCGGTACGTCCGTCGGCCAGACCAGGGACAGGCGCCCGTCCGGGGTGATCCAAAAGACCGAGCGGACGTCCCACTCCAGGCCCAGCAGGGCGCCCTCAGTCTCCAGACCGCGCCGCAGGCGGGAGCCGAAGTCCTGCACCGGACCAGCGTCGCCGTCCGGCCCCAACAGCGGCACCACACTCACCAAACGGGTCATCTCCTCGTAGTTGCGCCCCAACAGACCGCGCAACTGACGGACCTGATTGTCGCGTACGCCCGACTGCTGGAGATCGAACTGGGCCGTTGAATGCCGGTAGGCCATGACCGCGAGCGCGCCATTGACCACCAGCAGGACCAACGACAGCGCGATCAAGGCCTGCCAGCGCAGGCTCATGAATTCCAGTCGGGTCCATTGTCGGCGCGAATTGTCCACGATTTCTCCCGCTAGAAACGCACGGCGAGTTGCAGCGCGAAGAGGTCCCAGTCCTCCACCAAGGTCGCCGGGTCGTTCTCGCGGGCGGCAATCGTGTAGGTACCCTGGTGGCGCTCGTACTGGGCTCGCAACATGACGTGGGGGTTCAGGTCCCACCGGACCCCGAGGCTCCAGATCTTGGCAAAATAGTCGCCGGGCGGGACCGCGCCGCCCAGCAGCGCGGACGAGCGGGTGCCGTCGCGATCCTTGCGGTCGGTGAAACCCTCCTCATAACGCAGCATCAGCTCCAGCGTCGGCAGCACGCGATAGGTTCCTTGCAGGTAATAGCCTTCCCCGGGCAGGTTGTGATAGGGGAAAGACTCGCCGAAGTCCCGCCACGTCATCGGCAGACGCCCGTATTCCGAGGTGAGGGTCCAGCGCTCCGCATTGTACTGCGCGGACAAGACCAGGTAGTTAAACTTAACACGGCCCGCGCCGAAGTCGGGCGCCTGGGCAGGCTGATAGCTGAACGCGGTAATGATGTCACTCACCCCCAGGCGTAGCCGCTCCTGCATCGCCGAATACCAAAGTCCGCCGACCCAATTGACACCCCGCGCCCGCAGCCGCCCGGGGAAATCCGCGCCGAGCAGTGTCCACTCCACGTTCTCATCGACCACCCGCTGACCGGCGCTCAGGGTGAACGAGAGATCGCCGTGCCCGCTGTAGAGGTCACCGTAGACCATGATCCCGTCGGTCGACAGGACCATGTTGCGCACCTTGTCGAAATAGATGACCTGGGGCAGGAAGATGCTCGGGCGGGTAAAGGGGACATCGCGTGTCTCGTTGTAGAGCCCCATCGGGTTCTTGAGGCGCCCCAGGCGCACCCCCAGACGCCGGGTGGGCGTCTCATCCAGCGTCACGTCGGCCAGACCATAATCCAGCACGGGCGTGCCGTCATACATGTCCCCGGCATTGCGCGCCAGGACCTGCCCGGCGAACAGGACGCGCGGATTGAGTTGATAGGAGGCGTTGACCGCGACCTCGATGAAGTTCCACGACAGGTTCGGACTGTCGCCGAAGAAGCGGTTCGCGCTCGTCTTGACCGCGGTGACGCTGGCAAAGCCGTGGATCTGCAAGCGCTCCCCCTGCAACCGCTCCCACCACGCCGACGCGCGGCCCTCATCGGCGGCGCCGGCGCCGGCGGCCAGGGCCAGGAGCCAGGAGACCAAACGGGATGTCACGGCCATGATCAGCGGACCTCCAGGGGACGCACGGGCGCGTCGGCGGGCACTGACCCGACATAGCCCAAGGCGCCGGGGGTGGCGGCAACACGCCGCAGCATCTCGGCCTCGCTCGCGACGGTGGTCGGGGCCTGACCGGTACCGGAGAACAGTTGGCGATCCCACACCCGGCGCAGTTGGTAGGGATAGAGCCCCAACACGGCAGTGGCGAAGCGGCGGTGCAGCGGGTCCTCGTCGGGCAACACGAAGACCTTGACCGGCACGCCGTTCGGCCAGGTCTTCAGCCGCATGGTCAGGTATAGGCGCGCCTCATTGGTCGTCATCGCCGTCACCCCGACCCCGGGATGGACGATCATCTCCTGGGCGGACAGGGCGCACGCACACGCGAGCAGGACCAGGCAAAGACACCTGACAGCGGCGCTGAGCGGCCGCCGCCAGGGTGCGCCGCTCAAGCGAAGACCCCGAGCCCGTCGCGGGGAAAGCCCCCCGGGGTACCGCGGTCCGCGTAAATCGTGCGCCGAGTGGGCATTGAGGTTCGCCTGGTTGCGATTGGGTTCGGCGCAACAGCGACGGGGCCACTGCCGCCGCGCCGTCAGCCCGCCAAGCCCACGGGGACTACCCCTGGGACCCAACCCCGCGCGCCGCCGCGGGGCTGGACAGGACGCCAGGATAGCCGGGATCGACCCCAACGTGTAGTGGTGTAAAAGGAGGGGAGGCGGTTGCGCGAAGATTGCGCGGCGCGCCCGGAGCGATTAGTGTTGCGCGGCACGAAAATCAGTAACACCGCGGGGCCGTCCGGGACCGCGGTCACCCCCCACCGGAGGAGATGTTATGGGCTACAAGGCCACCTACGAACGCTCGATGAACGAGCGCGACGCATTTTGGGCGGAAGCCGCCAGCCTGATCGACTGGATCAAACCCTGGGACCGGGTCCTGGACGACTCCACCCCCCCCTTCTACCACTGGTTCAGCGGGGCTGAGCTCAACACCTGCTACAACGCCGTCGACCGCCATGTGGCCACCCGCGGCGACCAGCCGGCGGTCATCCACGACAGCCCGGTGACGAACTCCAAGGAGATCATCACCTACCGGCAGTTGCAGGAGCGGGTCTCCCGGTTCGCCGGGGCGCTCAAGGACCTTGGCGTGACCAAGGGCGACCGGGTCATCGTGTACATGCCGATGGTGCCGGAGGCGCTGATCGCCATGCTCGGCTGCGCCCGTATCGGGGCCATCCATTCGGTGGTCTTCGGCGGCTTCTCCGCCCGCGAACTGGCCACCCGCATCGACGACGCCAAGCCCAAGGTCATGGTCGCCGGCTCCTGCGGCATCGAGACCAACCGGGTCGTGCAGTACAAGCCCCTGCTCGACGAGGCGATCAACATCGCCGAGCACAAGCCCGAGCACTGCATCATCTACCAGCGCCCGCAGGAACCCGGCACCCTGGTCCCCGGCCGCGACCTCGGCTGGGCCGAGGCCGTCGCCGCCGCGCAGCCCGCCGACTGTGTCCCGGTCGCCGCCACCGACCCCCTCTATATCCTCTACACCTCCGGCACCACCGGCATCCCCAAGGGTGTCGTGCGCGACAACGGCGGCCACGCCGTGGCCCTGGCCTGGAGCATGGGCGCCATCTACAACATCAAGCCCGGCGAGGTCTGGTGGTCCGCCTCGGACGTGGGCTGGGTCGTGGGTCACTCCTACATCGTCTACGCCCCGCTCCTCATCGGCGCCACCACCATCGTCTATGAGGGCAAGCCCGTCGGCACCCCGGACGCCGGCGCCTTCTGGCGCGTGATCGAGGAGCACGGCGTCAAGGCCCTCTTCACCGCCCCGACGGCGTTTCGCGCCATCAAGCGCGACGACCCCAACGCCGAGCAGCTCAAGCGCTACAACCTCAAGGGCTTCCGCACCCTGTTCCTGGCCGGCGAGCGCTGCGACCCGGACACCCTGCAATGGGCCGAGCGGATACTGAAGGTGCCGGTGATCGACCACTGGTGGCAGACCGAAACCGGCTGGGCCATCGCCGCCAACTGCACCGGCATCGAACTGCTGCCGGTCAAGCCCGGCTCCCCCACCTGCGCGGTCCCGGGCTACGACATCCAGGTCCTGGACGAGGAAGGCGAAACGGTCAAGCCCGGCGACATCGGCCGGATCATGATCAAGCTCCCGATGCCGCCCGGCTGCCTGCCGACCCTGTGGAACAACGACGAGCGCTTCGTCCAGTCCTACCTCGCCATGCAGCCCGGGTATTACCTCACCGGTGATGCCGGCTACATCGACGAGGACGGCTATGTCTACGTCATGAGCCGCATCGACGACATCATCAACGTGGCCGGTCACCGCCTGTCCACCGGCGCCATGGAAGGGGTGCTGTCCAGCCACCCGGACGTGGCCGAGTGCGCGGTCATCGGCGCCGCGGACCAGCTCAAGGGCGAGTTGCCCCTGGGGCTCGTGGTCCTCAAGAACGGGGTCGACCGGGACCCGGCGGTCATCCGCAAGGAACTCGTCGACAAGGTACGTGAAGACATCGGCCCGGTGGCGGCCTTCAAGACCGTGGTCATCGTCTCGCGTCTGCCCAAGACCCGCTCCGGCAAGACCCTGCGCGGCACCATGAAGAGCATCGCCGACGGCAAGGAGTACAAGGTCCCGGCGACCATCGATGATCCGGCGATTCTGGACGAGATCGCGGCCGCGCTGGAGGGCATCGGGTACGCCAAGCACGGCTGAGGCGACGGGGCCAAGCGCCCCCCTCCCGCTGCTGCGGCAGAGGGCAGGGGGGCGTGCTTCACCAACCATCTGTTCTGTCGACGTACAGAATTTCTCGAGGCGGCAAGATGGTACGAGTCGCAGCGCCGCAACCTTGGCCACGAGTTCAGCGCAGAAATTGACCGTTGTGTAGCCCTCGCTGCCGCGCAGCCTCACTTACCGCAAGTAGCGGTTACCCCGGTTTCTTGCGCCGGCATCTACTCTTAATGGACGAAAGTCGCCTGCCCGCGTGGGAAGATGACGCGCCGAGTTGGCGCTCGACGCCCCCGCGATCTTTGATAAACACAATACTCTTTATTGTCGACATAGTGGCTTGACATAGCGCAAGAATCGGCTATCTTTGGCACCAATTTAGCTAAAGTGTCGACACTTCGAATGGATGCCATCGCTGAGTCCCCGCCCGAGGAGGCATCCACCATCGCCGATCGCGTCTTCGGGCAACTGCGCCAGGCGATCGTCGAGGGCGAGTTCGCGCCCGGCAGCAAGATCAGCGAGCCCGAGTTGGCCGCCCGCCTGGGAATCAGCCGCGGCCCCCTGCGCGAAGCCATGCGCCGCCTGGAGTCGACCAATCTCGTGGAGCGTCGGCCCAACCTGGGCGCGCGGGTCATCACCCTCTCCAGCGAGCAGTTGCTCGAGATCTACCTGATCCGCGAGGCCCTGGAGGGCCTGGCCGCCCGGCTGGCCGCCGAGCGCATGTCCGCGGCCGGGATCGCGGACCTGAAGGAGTTGCTCGCGCAACACCGCGCCGAGATCGCCCGGGAGTCCTGGCAGGCCTATTTCCAGAAGGAAGGGGACCTGGACTTCCACTACCGCATCGTCCAGGGCAGCGGCAACCAGCGCTTAATCGGCATCCTGTGCGACGACCTCTACCACCTGGCGCGCATGTACCGCTGCAAGTTCGGGATGGTCAGCGACCGGGCGCGCGATGCCTTCAAGGAGCATGAACTGATCCTCGATGCCATCGCCGAACGCGACGGCGAACTGGCCGAACTCATGATGCGCCGACACATCCGCGCCTCCCGGCGCAACGTCGAGCGCCGACTCGCAACCGCTACCACCACCCAACCTCGGACCGACCCATGACCCAAGCAAACACCCCCGGCGCCCGTCTGCGCCAGGCCGTCAAAGACGAACACCCACTCCAGGTTGTGGGCGCCATCAACGCCTACCACGCGATGATGGTGGAGCGCACCGGCTACCGCGCCGTCTACCTCTCCGGGGGCGGGGTCGCGGCCGGGTCCTTCGGTGTGCCGGACCTAGGCATCACCAGCCTCAACGACGTGCTGGAGGACGTGCGCCGCATCACCTTCGCAACTCAACTCCCACTCCTGGTCGATGCGGACACGGGCTGGGGCGGTGCCTTCAACATCGCCCGCACCGTGCGTGAGATGGCCCGCGCCGGGGCCGCCGGTATTCATATCGAGGACCAGGTCGCGGCCAAGCGTTGTGGTCACCGCCCGAACAAGGCCATCGTCTCCAAGGAGGAGATGGTCGACCGTATCAAGGCCGCCGTGGACGCCCGCACCGATGACCTCGTCATCATGGCCCGCACCGACGCCCTGGCGGTGGAAGGGATGGAGTCCGCCATCGAGCGCGGCATCGCCTGCGTCGAGGCCGGCGCCGACATGATCTTCCCCGAGGCCATCGTGGAACTGGCGCAGTACCGCCGCTTCGTCGCCGCCGTCGGCGTCCCGGTACTGGCCAACATCACCGAGTTCGGCGCCACCCCGCTCTTCACCACCAAGGAATTGGGTGAGGCCGGCTGCTCGCTGGTCCTGTATCCCCTGTCCGCCTTCCGCGCCATGAACAAGGCGGCGCTCGACGTCTATCAGGCGATCCGGCGCGACGGCACCCAGGCCAATGTCGTGGACACCATGCAGACCCGCATGGAACTCTACGACTATCTCAATTACCACGGCTTCGAGCAGAAGCTCGACGCCCTGTTCGCGGCGGACAAGGACTAAGAAGAGTTTGGTCCGCAAATGAACGCAAATGAACGCAAATAAAAGTGGAATGATCGCGGTTCACACCTGGCGCGCGACGAGCGGCCGGGAACCAGCGATCCATCAATGACAGGCTGGGGCCTCCCGAGGCGGTGTCTACGGCGGGTCGTCAGCGGTCCGTTTCACCGGCGCTCTAGCGCGGCGCTGCCCCATCTCTTTATTTGCGTTCATTTGCGTTCATTTGCGGACAATCAATCCCCCCCTACATCATCACTGAACCAAGAGAGAGACCAGCATGGCCGAGCAAGAAAGCCAGTTGCCGAAGGCGAAGAAGTCCGTCGCACTCTCCGGCACCGCCGCCGGCAACACCGCCGTCTGTACCGTTGGCCGTACCGGCAACGACCTGCACTACCGCGGCTATGACATCCTCGATTTCGCCGATCACGCCGAGTTCGAGGAAATCGCCCACCTCCTGATCCACGGACACCTGCCCAGCCGGGCCGAACTGGTCGCCTACAAGCACCGCCTGCGCGCCCTGCGCGGCCTGCCCGCGGCGATGAAGACGGCCCTGGAGCAACTCCCCCCCTCGTCCCACCCGATGGACGTGCTGCGCACCGGGGTCTCGCTGCTGGGCTCGCTGGAGCCCGAGAAGGAGTCGATGCCCTATGCCGGCGCGCGCGCCATCGGCGACCGCCTGATCGCCAGCGCCGGTTCCATGCTGCTGTATTGGCACCATTACGCCCGGCACGGTCGGCGTATCGACGTGGAGACGGACGACGACTCCGTCGGCGGACACTTCCTGCACCTGCTGCACCAGCACTCGCCCTCGACCGCCTGGGTGCGCGCCATGCACACCTCGCTCAACCTCTACGCCGAGCACGAGTTCAACGCCTCGACCTTCGCCTCCCGGGTGATCGCGGGCACCAACTCCGACATCTATTCCGCCATCACCGGCGCCATCGGGGCCCTGCGCGGTCCCAAGCACGGCGGCGCCAACGAGGTCGCCTGCGAGATCCAGCAGCGCTACACGGACCCCGACGAGGCCGAAAAAGATATCAAGGAGCGCATGGAGCGCAAGGAGATCGTCATCGGCTTCGGGCACCCGGTCTATACGGTCGGCGACCCCCGTAACGAGGTCATCAAGGCCGTCGCCCGGCGGCTGTCCGAGGCCAATCAGGACACCCGCATGTTCGAGGTCGCCGAGCGCCTGGAGACCGTCATGTGGGATCTGAAGAAGATGTTCCCGAATCTCGACTGGTTCTCCGCGGTCGCCTACTCCCAGATGGGCATCCCCACCGCGATGTTTACGCCCATCTTCGTCATGGCGCGCATCAGTGGCTGGACCGCCCACGTCATCGAGCAGCGCCAGGACAACAAGATCATCCGTCCGAGCGCCAACTACGTCGGCCCGGAAAACCGCAAGTGGGTCCCGCTCGACCGGCGCTGATTCAATCCCACCGCACCGGCGCGGCCCAAGCAAAGGGCGCGCAGTTGCCCCAGCAGCGTTGCCAAGGAGGGCAGGGCCGGCGGTTCAAGCCGGGGCCGCGCAACGCTGGGCACGCCGGCGACTGCTTGCAGAAATAGAAAAAGCCGGACCCTGGGGGTCCGGCCTTGTCGGTGCGGGCGGCGACTGCCGCCCGCAACACCTTAGAGGATGTAACCGCGCTCGTCGTGCAGCGCGAGATCCAGCCCCTCGGTCTCCTGCTCTTCCGTGACGCGCAGGCCAAGGGTCCAGTCCACGAGCTTGAGGATGACGAGGCTCGCAATGGCCGTGTAGACCAGGGTGGTGCCGACCCCGATCCCCTGCTTGATGACCTGATCGACGATGGTCAGACCCTCGGCCAGGCCCTTGCCGCCCAGGAGCGCGCTGGCGAAGACGCCGGTCAGCATGGCGCCGACGATACCGCCGACGGCGTGAACCCCGAACACGTCGAGTGCGTCGTCATACCCGAACTTGCGCTTGAGCTTGGTCGAGGCGAGGAAGCACAGGACGCCGGCGGCCAGCCCGATGGCGATGGCACCCATGGGGCCCGCGGTGCCGGAGGCCGGGGTGATGGCGACCAGACCGGCGACCGCACCCGAGGCGATACCGAGCACGCTCGGCTTGCCGTGCGCCCACCATTCCGCAAACATCCAGCTCAGCGCCGCGGTCGCGGTAGCGATCTGGGTCACCGCCATGGCCATGCCGGCCACGCCGTCGGCCGCCAACTCGCTGCCGGCGTTGAAGCCGAACCAGCCGACCCACAGCATGGAGGCACCGATCACCGTATAGCCCAGGTTGTGGGGCGGCATGGCCGTGGTCGGGAAGCCCTTGCGCTTACCGATCACAATCGCCGCGACCAGACCGGCGACCCCGGCGTTGATATGCACCACGGTGCCGCCGGCGAAGTCCAGCACGCCGAGCGTACCCAGGAAACCGCCGCCCCAGACCCAGTGGGCGACCGGCACATAGACGAGCGTCAGCCACAGGCCCATGAACCACATCAGGGCGGAGAACTTCATGCGCTCGGCGAAGGCGCCGACCATCAGGGCCGGGGTGATGATGGCGAAGGTCATCTGGAAGGTCATGAAGACCGATTCGGGAATCGTCTGGGTCCCGTAGATCGAGGTCAGTCCGATCCCTTTCAGGAACAGGTTGTCGAGTCCGCCGATCCAACTGTTCAGGGCGCCGCCGTTGCCGAAGGCCAGGCTGTAGCCATAGATGGTCCACAGCACCGTCACCAGGGCGGTGATGGCGAAGCACTGCATGAGGATCGAGAGTACGTTCTTGGCGCGCACCAGGCCGCCGTAGAAGAGCGCCAGGCCGGGGATGGTCATAAACAGCACGAGCGCCGTGGCAGTCAGCATCCAGGCGGTATCGCCGGCGTTGATGGTGGGGGCCGGGGTCTCTTGCGCACCCGCGATCAGGGGTGTCAGGGCCAAGGCGCCGGCGAGGACCCGCACCAGGGTCCGTTGCGTCGATGGTTTCATAGTCGCTTGCTCTCCTTCGGGGTCAGTCGCGCGTCACAGGGCTTCCGAACCGGTCTCGCCGGTGCGGATACGAACGACCTGTTCCAGGTTGAAGACGAAGATCTTGCCGTCGCCGATCTTACCGGTGCGGGCGGCGTTGGTGATGGCCTCGATCACCTTGTCGACCAATTGGTCGTCGACCGCGATCTCCAGCTTGATCTTGGGCAGGAAATCGACCACGTATTCGGCCCCGCGATAGAGCTCGGTGTGGCCCTTCTGGCGGCCGAAGCCCTTGACCTCGGTGACCGTGATCCCGGAGACGCCGATGTCGCCCAGGGCCTCGCGCACGTCGTCGAGTTTAAAGGGCTTGATGATGGCGGAAATCAGTTTCATGACGCGATACTCCGATGATTGTAGACGGGCCCTCAGAAGGACTTGGAGAGCGTGAAGACCCCGGTACTGCCGCACTGGAAGGGCGCTGCGCACAGGTCGGTGTCGGTGCGGTCGACCCAGGCGACGGCGAGCACAACGCCGTTGTAGACCTCGCGCGAAAGGCTCACGCTGTAGTCGTCGTAGCTGTAGCCGCCGCCATTGTTTACGCTATGATTGTAGCGCGTCCAACCGTAGTGCGCGGTGAGGCTGAAGGCATAGGGCAGGGGGACGGCGACCTGGAGATCGTAGTACCAGGCGCCCCCGAGACCATAGAAATCTTCGCTGTAGTTGGCCGTGAACTTGGGCGTGAAATAGCCCATGACGTCATAGCCGAGGCCCAGGTGATATTCGTTGGTATTATTGGCGTCGGTCTTCGTCATCGGGTACTGGTAGCGCAGATAACCGAGGTCGACGCTGAGCTTGCCGAAGGTCGGCGCCCAGCCGGCCTTCAGGTCCAGCTCCATGCTTGCCCCATCGTAGCCCGGGGCCTTCAACGACTGATACAGTGCATCCGCGGTATCCGGTCCCACGATGACCTGCTGATTGCCTTGGTCGAGATAGTAGTAGCCGCTGCCGGACGAACTGTCCACATTCGAGCCCCAGGCGCCCAGGTACAGGCTCCAGGGGACATAGGTGTAGTCGAAGCCGCCCTGGACGGCCGGGCCGTTATTGGTCTGACTGATGCCGCGGAACATATAGTTGCTGGTCAGTGCGACGTTGGCCTTCAGGGAGTGGGGCGATTCGTCCGCGGCCAGGGCCTGCTGCGCGATGCCGTGCCCGGCGCTGAGCAGTGCGGCGACGGCACAGGCCGTGCGGACTCGGGGTGCGTTCATCTATTTAGTGCCTCATGGGGTCGTACGGGGTTGGGAGCGGGAGCCGATGTTCGCGAGACCACGCGGCCTGGGGATTGAGATCCGGCGGTGCCGAGGCGGGCGCAGCGAGTCAGGCTGGTCAAGGTTACACGTAGTTAAAGCAGGTAACGTGCCAGAAACCTCTGTGCCCAATTCACAACGGCAAGGGCGGCCTGTGATGAAATCCCAACAGGTTGCCGCACCAAGTGCGGTCGCTTTACCTGCCCCGCGGACCCGGCAGCGCCCCACATTGGTGCAGTGTTTTGGCGAAAGACGGTTCCGGCAGGACTCCTTATAATGATCGCCACACCCCCAGTCCCCGCGGACACGAGTCGCGTCGGACTCCACACCCCGAGGTATCCCCGTCATGTTCGATCCGAAGCAACTCGACGACTTCGCCCAGCGCCTGGCCGGCGCCCTGCCCGACGGGCTCAAGACCCTGCAGGAGGACCTGGGGCGGAATCTGCGCGGCTCCCTGGAGGCCGGGTTGTCCCGCCTGGACCTGGTGAACCGGGAAGAGTTCGACGTCCAGACGGCCGTGCTCGGGCGCACCCGCGAGAAGCTCGCCCGTCTGGAGGCCCAGGTAGCAGAACTGGAGCGGGTGCTGGCCCTCGCCGGGACGCGGGCGCACTAGCGGGCCGTCTTCACCGGTACCCGCGTGCGAGTACTGCAAAGCGCAACGTCCGATATCACTCGGGCGCTCGAACAAATGGCAGCAAATTGGACAGGATCAATAGGATTTTTCAGGATTAACAGGATCTCTTGGTTAGGACCTGCGTCTGGAATGCATCCTGTAAATCCTGAAAAATCCTGTTAATCCTGTCTATTTATTCTGCTCATATCGGTCACGAAGACGCAACGGAGACAAATGCTCTCATGCCAAAAAACGATTCGGACATTTCGCTGAAATACCTGAACCTGTTGTCGGAAAAACACCCCTCGATACAGGCGGCCTCCACGGCCATCATCAACCTGACGGCCCTGCTGCAACTGCCCAAGGGGACCGAGCATTTTCTCTCCGACGTCCATGGCGAGCACGAGGCCTTCGAGCACGTCGTGCGCAATGGCGCCGGGTCGATCTGGCGTAAGATCGAGGAGATGTTCGGCGACGCCCTGACCAAGCCCGAACGGCGCAACCTGGCCACCCTCATCTACTATCCCGAGCTGAAAGGGCCCCTGATGCTGCGCAGCGTCGCCGACCGGGACGAATGGAGCCGGCTGACGCTGATCCGCCTGGTCAGGTTCTGTCGCAGCCTCACCGCCAAATACCGGCGCGAAACGGTACGCGGCTTTCTCCACAGTCACGTCGCCGATACCATCGAGGAACTGCTCTACGACCAGCAGGGGGTCGAGTCCAAGACCGCCTATTACCAGAGCCAGATCGACACCATCGTCGCGACCGGCAGCACCCTGACCTTCATCACCACCCTGGCCGAACTCATTCAGCGGCTGGCGGTGGCCAGACTCCATATCATCGGCGACATCTACGATCGCGGCCCGGGTGCCCACATCATTCTGGATTCGCTGATGCAATACCATCAGGTCGACATCCAGTGGGGCAATCACGACATCCTGTGGATGGGCGCGGCGGCGGGCAGCGAGGCGTGCATCGCCAACGTCATCCGCTTCAGCCTGCGCTACGGCAACATGGAGACGCTGGAGAACGGTTACGGCATCAGCATGTTGCCCTTGGCGTCCTTCGCGCTCGAGACCTACCAGGACGACCCCTGTGAGCTATTCATCCCCAAGCTGCCCAAAGACCACAACTTCACCAGCCAGGAGATCCGCCTGCTGGCGCAGATGCAGAAGGCCATCACCATCATCCAGTTCAAGCTGGAGAGCCAGGTCATCAAGCGCCGCCCGCATTACCTGATGAATGACCGCCTGCTGCTCGACCAGATCGACTATGGGCGCGGCGTCATTACCCTGGGCGGGGTGGAGCATCCGCTGCGCGATACCCTGTTCCCGACGATCGACCCCGCCGCCCCGGACGCCCTGACGCCGCAAGAGCAGTCGGTGATGGACAAACTGCTGCAGTCCTTCCTCAACAGCCGCAAGCTGCAACAGCATACCCGCTTTCTCTTCGCCAACGGCAGCCTGTACCTGGTCCATGACGGCAATCTGCTCTATCACGGCTGCGTCGCCATGAACGAGGACGGCGAGTTTCGCGCCTTCAACGTCGATGGCGAGTCGTTCCGCGGCCGGACCTTTCTCGACCGGGTCGACCGGCTGGCGCGGCAAGGCTATTTCGACATCGACAACCCGGCGCAGAAGCAGTACGGCATGGACGTCATGTGGTTCCTGTGGTGCGCCCCCCAGTCACCGCTCTTCGGCAAGGAGAAGATGGCGACCTTCGAGCGCGCCTTCATCGCCGACAAGGCGACGCATGTCGAGCAGCGCAACCCCTATTACTCGCTGCGCGACACGCCGCAGAGCGCCCGCAAGATCCTGGCCGAATTCGGCCTGGACCCGGACCGCGGGTGCATCATCAACGGCCATGTGCCGGTCAAGGTCGGCAAGGGCGAAAGTCCGATCAAGGCCAACGGCCGGCTGATCGTCATCGACGGCGGCTTCTCGCGCGCCTATCAGAAGGAGACCGGCATCGCCGGCTACACGCTGATTTCCAATTCGCGCTACCTGCTGCTCGCCGCCCACCAGCCCTTCGAGTCGACGCACAAGGCGGTATCGGAGGAACTCGATATCGACACCGCGACCGAGGTCATCCATACCTATCCGCGCCGGATGCTGATCGGCGACACCGACCGCGGGCGCGAAATCCAGGGCCAGATCGACGAACTGCACGCCCTCTTGCATGCCTATCGCGAGGGTCTGATCAAGGAGCACCGGCTCGACTAGTGCCGCGAGGCCGAATTCCCGATTCCGGTCAGGGCTCTTGCATAAGCTGAAGGAAATGGACAGGATTAACAGGATAGGCGGCGCGCATTCACAACAAATCCTGTAAATCCCGAGAAATTCGTTTATCGATGATCAAGGTCGCCTAGAGACCGTCCTGGGGCGACTCCTTATAATGGCGGGCAGGTCCTGGCCCTCCTCGGCGCCGGTCCTGCCGGGGCCCACAGCCGAGGTATCCCGTCATTGTCACTCTGCGTGCTGTATAGCCGGGCCCGGGAAGGGATCGACGCCCCCCTGGTGACCGTCGAGGTCCATCTGGGCGGCGGACTGCCGGCCCTCTCCATCGTCGGGCTGCCGGAACTGGCGGTCAGGGAGAGTAAGGACCGGGTGCGGGGCGCCCTGCTCAACGGACGCTTCCAGTTTCCGCTCGGGCGCATCACCATCAACCTGGCCCCGGCGGACCTGCCCAAGGAGGGCGGGCGCTTCGATCTGGCCATCGCACTCGGTATCCTGGGCGCCTCCGGTCAGGTCCGGTCGGGGCAACTGAACGCCTACGAATTCCTGGGCGAACTGGCCCTGTCCGGCGACCTGCGCCCCGTCAGCGGGGTCTTGCCCGCGGCCCTGGCGACTCACCGCGCCGGACGCGAACTGATCCTGCCGGCGGAGAACGCGGCAGAGGCGGGCCTGGTTGGCGGGCTCAAACTGCGTCCGGCGCGTCACCTGATGGACCTGTGCGGACACCTCAACGGCACCGACCCATTGCCGGTCTATGTCCCGGATACGACCGCGGTGCCTGACCCGGACTACCCGGATCTCGCGGAGGTGCGGGGTCAGGAGCACGCCAAGCGCGCCCTGGAGGTGGCCGCGGCGGGCGGGCACAGCCTGCTGCTGATCGGCCCGCCGGGCACCGGCAAGTCGATGCTCGCCAACCGGCTGCCCGGGCTCTTGCCGCCGCTGAGCGAGGCCGAGGCCCTGGAGACCGCGGCGCTGCGCTCCATCAGCGACCGCGATGCCTTCGACCCGACGACCTGGCGGCAGCGGCCCTTCCGCTCCCCGCACCACACCGCCTCCGGCGTGGCCCTGGTCGGCGGGGGGAGCAACCCGCGCCCGGGCGAGATCTCGCTCGCCCACCTGGGGGTGCTGTTCCTGGACGAGTTGCCGGAGTTCGACCGGCGGGTGCTGGAGGTGCTGCGCGAGCCCCTGGAGTCCGGGCACATCCATATCTCCCGGGCCGCACGCCAGGCGGAGTTTCCGGCGCGCTTCCAACTGGTGGCGGCCATGAACCCCTGCCCCTGCGGCTATCTGGGCGACGAGAGCGGGCGTTGCCACTGCACGGCGGAGCAGGTCGCGCGCTATCGCGGGCGCATCTCCGGCCCCCTGCTGGACCGCATCGACATGCACGTGGAGGTACCGCGGCTGGATCTGGCCCGGCTGGCCGGTCCGACCCCGGGCGGTGTCTCGGGCGGCGAGGGAGGCACTGCCGCGACCCGGGCGCGGGTCGGGGCGGCACGGGCACGGGCGCAGGCCCGGGCGGGGCGGCCGAACTGCGCCCTGCGCCCGCGCGAGATCGAGCGTGACTGCGCACTCGACGAGCAGGGCGAACGGTTGTTGCAGCAGGCCCTGACCCGCCTCGCCCTGTCGGCGCGCGCCTATCACCGGATACTCAAGGTCGCGCGCACCATCGCCGACCTGGCGGGGGTGGAGGCGATCACCGCGGCCCACCTGGGCGAGGCGGTGGGCTATCGGCGGCTGGACCGGGGGACGCAATGAAGAGTGATGTCCGCAAATGAACGCAAATAAACGCAAATGAAGAGATGCGGAGAATGCAGACACGACGTTCAAGCTTGAAACATAGCAAAGATTGATCCTGGCATGATGGCCGCCAGGCCATCAACTTTCTTTCTTTTTTGCGTTCATTTGCGTTCATTTGCGGACAATCATTCTTTCCGGGATTGCCGGACTTGACGCCTACCCCTGGGATTGACCCCGAAGATGCTGCAACTTACTGATCTGTCAATGCGCCGCGGTCCGCGGCTGCTGCTGTCCGGGGCCAGTCTGACCGTCTATCCGGGTCAGAAGGTCGGCCTCGTGGGGGCCAACGGCTCCGGCAAGTCCAGCCTGTTCGCCCTGCTGCGCGGGGAACTGCACGCGGATACCGGGGACTGCTCACTGCCGGCGGGCTGGGAACTGGCCCATGTCGCCCAGCACACCCCGGACGGCGCGGGGCCGGCCATCGAGTTCGTCCTGGACGGCGACCGGGAGCTGCGGCGTATCCAACTGGACCTGGCCGCCGCCGATGCCGCCGGGGACGGTCTGCGTCACGGTGAATTGGCCGGCCAGTTGGAGTCCATCGGGGGCTATGGGGCCGAGAGCCGCGCCGGGCGCCTGCTCCACGGGCTGGGCTTCGCCCCGGGCGACGAGCGTCGGCCGGTGAACAGCTATTCCGGCGGCTGGCGGATGCGTCTGGCGCTCGCCCGCACCCTGATGTGCCGCTCCGACCTGCTGCTGCTCGACGAGCCGACCAACCATCTGGACCTGGACGCGGTGATCTGGCTGGAGGCCTGGCTCAAGTCCTATCAGGGCACCCTGATTCTGATCTCCCACGACCGGGATTTTCTGGACAGCGTGGTCAGCCACACCCTGCACCTGGAGCAGGGGCGCCTTACCCTCTATGCCGGCAACTATTCGGCCTTCGAGCGCCAGCGCGCGGAACGGCTTGCGCAGCAGCAGTCGGCCTACGAACGCCAGCAGCGCGAGGTCGCCCACATCCACAGCTTCGTGGAGCGCTTCCGCGCCAAGGCGACCAAGGCCCGGCAGGCGCAGAGCCGGATCAAGGCCCTGGAGCGTATGGAACTGATCGCCCCGGCCCATGTGGACTCACCCTTCCACTTCGGCTTCGAGGCCCCGACGCACCTGCCCCACCCGCTGCTGCGTCTGGAGGGGCTGGCCGCCGGGTATGCCGACCGGCCCATCCTCAAGGGGTTGAACCTGAGCCTCAACCCGGGCGACCGCATCGGCCTGCTCGGGCGCAACGGGGCCGGCAAGTCGACGCTGGTGAAGGTCCTGGCCGGTGACCTGGCACCGAGCGCCGGGCGCCGCGAGACCGCCCAGGAACTGAAGGTCGGCTATTTCGCCCAGCACCAGCTCGACCAACTGCGGATCGATGAGAGCCCGCTCAAACACCTGCAGCGCCTGGACCCCAAGGCCACCGAGCAGACCCTGCGGGACTACCTGGGCGGTTTCGGCTTCGACGGGGATCGCGCCTCGAGCCCGGTGGCGCCCCTGTCCGGCGGCGAGAAGGCGCGCCTGGTGCTGGCCCTGTTGATCCGTCAGCGGCCCAACCTGCTGCTGTTGGACGAGCCCACCAACCACCTGGACCTGGAGATGCGCCAGGCCCTAAGCGAGGCGCTCCAGGAGTACGAGGGCGCCCTGGTGCTGGTCTCCCATGACCGGCACCTGCTGCGCGTGACCGCCGACACCCTGCTGCTGGTGGACGGCGGCCTGGTCGCCCCCTTCGATGGGGACCTGGACGACTACCCGGCCTGGCTCGCCGCCCGGGACCCTGATCGCACCGGCGCGCGCCCCGAGGCCGAGGCCCGCGAGGGCGCCGACCGCAAGCAGCAGCGCCGCCAGTCCGCGGACCTGCGGCGCACCCTGCAACCCCTGCGCAACCGCCTCCAGGCCCTGGAGCGGACCCTGGAGCGGCTGGCCGCCCGGCACCAGGAATTGGCGAGCGCCCTGGCGCAGCCCGAGATCTATGCCCCGGAGGCCAAACCGCGCCTGCTGAGCCTGATGGAGGAGAGCAACCGGGTCGCGGCCGAGCTGGCGGTCGCCGAGACGCAGTGGCTGGAGGTCGGGGAGGAGTTGGAGCAGCGGCAAGCGGAGTCGGCATGAGGCTCCGGCCCACGGCCGGCACCCGGTGGGGCGGCCGGGTCATCAGTGCCCGGCGGCGGCGCTTAGGCCGGGTCCTGATCACACTGCTGCTAGTCATGTACGGCTGGTTGTTCTGGCCCTTTCTGACCCTGTGGCAGTTGGACCGGGCCCTGGTCCGGGACGACCAGGCCAGCCTGGCGCGGCTGGTGGACCTCGCCGCGGTCCGGGATGCGATCCGCCGCAGCCTCAACAAGGATGCCGGCGGCAGCCTGGGTCCCTTCTCCGACGACTTCATCGAGTGGCTGCAGAAGGCCATCCGGCGCCGCGGCACCAGCGCCCTGGAGCAGGAGGTCACACTGGCCTGGGTGCGGGAACAACTGCTGTCGCGGTCCCCGCCCGGTACCGGCCTCTGGCCCGCCCTCTCCTGGGCCTTCTTCGACCACCCGCTGCATTTCACCCTGCGCCTGGGCGGCGCGGTCACGGCGCCGGTCGTGGTCCGGATGCGCTTCACCGGGGGCGGGTGGCGGGTCAGCGCCCTGTATTTCTAATGGCAAGGCACTGCTGCGCGATGCCATTTTCCGAACGGCCACGGTGGCGGCAATGGTGGGCGTCAAGGCCCTCATGGCCCATGCCCTCTCGGAGTCGGCGCGGCGCTTTTATGAAATTCACGGGTTTGACCCGTCACCCACCAACCCGCGCACCCTATTTCTGCACATGGTCTTGCCGACCGGTGAGCATTGAATAGCGCAGGCACCAGGCGGCGGAGCCGCCTGCACCGTTGCGTCCTACGCGGGCGGTACTACTTCCTTTCCCACCAGACCCCGGAGGTCCGTCCGCCGTGCCGAAAAAGCCCGCCAAGAACAAACCAGACAAGTCCCCGCAGCCCGAGCCGGCCCAACTCAAGGCGGTGGAGCGCCTGATCGAGGCCGCAGACTACCCACCGGCCATCGCGCGGGCGCGCGCCCTGGTGCAGCGCTATCCGGATTACGGCGGCGCCCGGCGGCTGCTGATCGATGCCCTGTACCGGGGCAACGGTCAGGGCGCGGCCGCCCTGGCCGCCTATGAGTGGGCGCAACACCGGCCCAACAGCCTGCCCGCCCAGGAGGCGCTGTTCCAACTCGCCCTCGACGGTCGGCATTTCCTGATCGCGCAACGGGTCGCCGAGCGGCTGCGCGACCTGGGGGCCGTGACCCGGGGCCTCCCCATGACCGCCGAGGCCCTGGACGGTCTGCTGAAGCAGCCCGACGGTTCCCGGGCGAGCCGCGAGGCGGTCGAGCAGTTCGACCTCGGCAAGCTGCACCTGGACGCGCACGACTTCGCCGGGGCCGTGCGTATCCTCGAAGGCGTGCCCATCACCCCGGCCCGCAACAACCGGGCGCTGTGTCTGTTCCACCTGAACCGGATCGAGGAGGCCCTGGCGGCCTTCCTGGACGCCTGGCGGCAGGACCCGGGCAACCTCTTTGCCCTGGGCTTCGCCCTGCAACTGCTCCTCTATCAGGGTGATGAAACCGGCGCCCGGGCGCTCGTGCCGCCCCTGGCCGAGGCCGCCGCACGACGTACCGAGGATGCCCTGGCCCAGGTCGCCGCCCTGCTCCTGATGCGGGAGGACCAGGCCGCTTGGAACGCCTTCGAGCGTGCTCGCGAGGCTCCCTGGGTCGCCTATGAAACCGGCCAGTTGCCGGCCATGTGGCTCCAGGATGGCGGCGCCGCGGCCAGCCGGCTCGGACGCGGCGACCAGGCGCGGGCGCTGTGGGAGCGGGCCTTGGCAATGAGTCCCGGATTCCCCCTTCCCACGGAGAACCTGAGCGTCCTGGATAGGGACGGCCGGGCCCCGGCCTATCCGGCGGTGTTCCTCCGGGGCCAGGGGTTGCCCGTCAGCTGGACGGACGGACTGCGCACGCTGGACGTGGCGGGTCTGGAGTCGCACCTCGCCGCGCTGAGCGCCGCCGATGCCTACCTGGAGGCGGTCTACCTGGGGGGCGACGCGGCCTTGCGAGGGCTCACCGCGTATCTGCTGAAGCACCGGCTGGACCGCATGCCCACGGCGGGGACGCGGCACGCGGCAGTGATCCTGCGCGACCTGGCGCGCCTGCCCATCGGCACCCCCAAGGAGCGTTCGGGCTTCCTCGGCGCCCTGCGTGATCACGGATTACTCGCGGCCGACGAGGCCGTTGGACTTTGGAACGGCAAGGAGATGCGGGAGGTCAACATGATCTCCACCCATATCGATCGGGAGTCGGAGCCGTCCGATCTGCCGACGGACCTCCAGACCCTGCTCGACGAATCCCTGCTCCTGCATCGCGGGGGACGCTTCGAGGCCGCCGAGGACCGCATCAAGGCCATCCTCGAGCGCATCCCCGAGCACCGCGCCGCCCTCGGCCAACTGGCAGCGATCCGCGGCAGCCAGGGCCGGCGCGAGGAGGTCCAGGCGATCCTGCGGCAGGTCGTCGCCGCCCACCCCGACGACCTGTTGGCCCGCTGCAACCTGGCCGCCATCCAGATCGAAGACGGCGATCTCGACACGGCCAGGGACTTGTTGTCCGGCCTCGCGCAACGCCCGCGCCTGCACCTGCGGGAGGCCTTCGCCCTCTACGGTGTCACCGCGATGCTGAACCGCGCCCTGGGCGAGGACGAGGCCGCCACCGCCCTCATCGCCAGTCTGGAGCAGATGGTGGGCGATGAGGATGACGCACGGCTGCTTGCGACCGCCAAGGGACGGTTGCTGCGGGTCAGGGCGGGAAGTGACATCAGGAAAACTTGAGATTATTGTTCTGTTAAGGTTTTTCTCGCTCCCACGCGCCAGCGTGGGAGCAAGTCCGGACGCTCCAGCGTCCAGTGGAGCCGGGAGCACGCCGTCAAGCCCAACCGACGGACGCCCATGACCGGACTCTGATCGAGGCCGTCTTGACGCCGTAAGGAATTATCCCATGGTCTACAACCCGCAGCGCGCACTCGAGCTGCTTCGCGCCGGTTCCGGTATCCCCCATGCTCGGTTTCGTGAGGGGCAGGAGGACGCGATTCGCGCGGTCGTCGCCGGGACGCAGCGCCTGCTCGTCGTCCAGAAGACCGGCTGGGGCAAGAGCTTCGTCTATTTCATCGCCATCAAGCCCATTACCGGTTGCTGGAACGCATCGTGCGGACCCTGCCGTCGAACCTGCGCCTGCCGGCAACCACCGCCACGGCAAACAACCGGGTCATGGACGATCTGCGCACCGTCCTCGGCCCCGCTCTTGCCGTCTCGCATGGCGATCTCACTCGGCCATCGCTGACGCTGCAAAGCATCCATCTCCCCGGTCAGGCGGAGCGCTTGGCCTGGCTGGCAGAGCAACTGCCCAACCTGCCGGGCAGCGGCATCGTCTACACCGCCGAGCGGCCGGCACAGAAGACCATGGCCAACAGCAGCCAGCAGGCCCACAACCTCGACGGATCGCTGGACATCCGCCAAGCGCTCCCCGGCGGGCCTGTCCTGCTCGTCGATGACATGGTGGACTCGCGCTGGACCCTCACCGTCGCGGCCTGGCTGCTGCGCCGACACGGCAGCGGCCCGGTCTGGCCGCTGGCCCTGGCGCTAACCGGACACGATTGATGAACGATCCACTCTCCCCCAACACCCAAGCCATCCTGCTCCTGACCGCGCCGCTCATCGTCGGACGGGGCAAGACCACCGGCGCCGATCTGCTGACTCCGGGGCAGTACAAACGGCTTGCCCAGTCCCTGCGCGAGCACGAGCGCCAACCCTCGGACCTGCTCGGCCCGGACTCAGCGACCCTCTGCGCGGCCCTGGGCGAGGCTTGCGCCCCCAGATCGACTGCGAGCGTCTGCGCGCCTTGCTCGAGCGCGGCTTCCAGTTGAGTCAGGCGCTGGAGCGCTGGCACACCCGCGCCATCTGGGTCGTCAGTCGTGCCGATGCCGCCTACCCCCGACGGCTCAAGTCCCGGCTCAAGGACGACGCCCCCGCGATCCTCTATGGCTGTGGTGACCCGCTGCGGCTCGACACCGGCGGGCTCGCCGTCGTCGGTTCGCGCCAGGTGGATGAGGCCCTGATCGAATACACCGAAGGCGTCGGCCGGCTCGCCGCCAAGGCCGGACGGACGCTGGTCTCCGGCGCCGCCCGCGGCATCGACCAGGCCGCCATGCGCGGGGCACTACAGGCGCAGGGACAGGCGATCGGCATCCTCGCGGACAGCCTGGAGACCACCGCCCTCAATCGCGAGCACCGCGACCTCCTGCTGGAGGAGCGGCTGGTCCTGATCTCCCCCTATGACCCCGCCGCCGGCTTCAACGTCGGCAACGCCATGCAGCGCAACAAGCTCATCTATGCGCTGGCCGACGCCGCCCTGGTCGTCAGTTCAGACTACAAGAAGGGCGGCACCTGGGCCGGCGCCAGCGAGCAATTGCAGAAGTATCGACTGGTTCCCGTCTATGTCCGCGCCACCGGGGAGACGGGCCAAGGGCTCCAGGCCCTGCAACAGGCCGGGGCCTTGCCCTGGCCCGAGCCCCAGACGGCCGAGAACCTGATCGCACTGCTGAGCGCCGCCGTGGACTCGCCGCAACCGTCGCAGGATCCAGCCGTTACGGCGCCCGTTGCGCCGCATCCCACGCTCCAGGCGGGGAACTCCGGCGCCGAAGCGGCAACGCTCAGTCCGCACCCTGGGGCGAGCGCGTCGGAAGCCCACCTGACCCCGGCAGAGGAACTGTTTGCGACCGTGCGGTCACTGATCGAACGGATGCCCGCGCCAAAGACGGAGGCCGAGATTGCCGATGCGTTGAACGTACCGGCGGCGCAGGCCAAGAAATGGCTGGCGCGGCTGATGGACGAGGGGGTGGTGGAGAAGACGGCGCGGCCGGTACGGTATCGGGCGGCGACGCAGCGGCCGGTGCAGGGTAGGTTGTTTGGGTAGGCTGGACCCGAAACCCTAGCGAGTCTGGAGTCCAAGGCTTCAGCCTTGGAGCCGCCTGCGACGTTCTGCCCCACGCGGGCTGGAACTTCACGAGCGCCGAAGCCAGAGGCCCCCGCCTGGCGTCGTGGGGCCAGGCCGAATCGCATCCCTGCGGCTTGCGCAGATTCCCGCAGACACGCACTTGGCAGGAACCCCCGGGGCGTGCTTAACTACGCAAGAACACGACGTAACCTGTGAGGTTCACCATGCCTAAAGAGACCGTTTCTGTCCGACTGGATGAAGCGACGCTTCAACGTCTCGGCATGATCGCGACCGCCACGGGGCGTTCACGGGCAACGCTGATGTCCCGCGCGATCGAGGAATACGCGCAAACCCAGGCATGGCAGGTTGCCGCGATCCGGGAAGCAATTGACGAACTGTCTCATGGCGATGCCGACTTAGTCGATCACGCGGCGGTTTCCGATTGGCTTGACAGTTGGGGGACGCCGCACGAGCTTGAGCCGCCTTCATGCAAGTGAAGTGGCATCGGCTGGCTCGCAAGGATTTGAGCAGTATCCGCGCCTATATCGCCAAAGAGAACCCCAAAGCCGCCGAGCGCGTCGCCAAAAGCATTCGGCAAGCCGTCGATAGCTTATCCGATAATCCGTCGATCGGGCGGGTGGGTCGCGTTTTGAACACCAGGGAATTGGTTGTCGTCGGAACCCGCTATATCGCCCCCTATACGGTCGCCGGCGATGTGGTCATTGTTTTGCGCGTGTTGCACGGCGCCCAGTCGTGGCCGCCTTAGGTTTCTGAACTGCTTCCTGCTTAAGTCAGTGCCATTCGAGCCTGGCCCGAATGGCACTGACTTAAGCGCCGGCACTGATAAATCAGCCAGTTACAGGAGGATCGACAAGCAGTCACTTGGGCGGAGGCGGCATTTTCCGCGGTGTTTTCCGGCTTCGGCCCGGTCCGGAACGGTTTTTCGTTCGCTTCTCCTCATCGCAACTGATTGTTTCTGCCATGCTTGCGGCTTAAGTCAGTCCTCGGCCAGTGATCTAAATGAGCCGCGGAATCGTTGATCTGTTGGAATTTCAGCGAGATAGAGTTAAAATGGCGCATTCTTGAGACTCACTCCGCAGGTGACATGGTGCGACGGCTCATCATT
>Ga0247840_10002175_pt1 | contig 35643 bp, 21 predicted proteins | sample LaCruzMarch2015__FD_192404 | JGI IMG/M metagenome (GOLD analysis project Ga0247840, IMG submission 192404) | Freshwater microbial communities from meromictic Lake La Cruz, Castile-La Mancha, Spain - LaCruzMarch2015_17m | ecosystem: Environmental > Aquatic > Freshwater > Lake | place: Spain...
CCATAAAGGGAGCGCTTTCCATTTGCGATTGGTGTTTTAGAATGGAATTGCGTTTTCTGCGAAGCTGTTCGGGACTGATAGGTACCGCCATTTCGATGTGGTCGATTTCCCACTCTGCCCACGCACCTCGATACATCCAAATACGACATTCCTTCATCCACAATGTTGCTTTCAGCTCATGAATTGCCGCCAATGCAGCATCTAAACATACTTTGTGCGTTCCGTGCGGGTCGGCAAGGTCGCCAGCCACAAAAATCTGGTGTGGCTTTACCTCTTCGAGCAGGTCAATTATTTTTTTAATATCGTTGTCGGTCAATTTCCCTTTTTGCACTTTTCCCGTTTCATAAAATGGCAAATCAAGGAAGTGCACATTTTCGGGTTTCAATCCTACGAAACGGCAAGCCGCACGCGCTTCTTCACGCCGTATTTGCCCTTTCAGATAGAGCACATCGGCAATATCCGAATCACCACTGCGTTTTTCTTCCGTTAAAAATCGAAGTATGCGTTTGTATTTCGTTCTGATTTCTTCGTTGTTGGCATCAAAGCGGTCGAGCACGTTGAGCATTATCCACACATATCGAATAACTTCATCGTCGCCCACGGCAATATTCCCTGAAGTTTGATAAGCCACATGCACATCGTGATGCTGATCTACTAAGCGTTGGAATGTGCCACCCATCGAAATCACATCATCGTCGGGGTGCGGACTGAAAACCAATACGCGTTTGGGGTAGGGTAGGGCGCGTTCAGGTCGGTTACTATCATCGGCATTTGGTTTACCGCCCGGCCAACCGGTAATGGTGCGTTGCAAGTCGTTGAAAATGCGAATATTCACATTGTATGCCGAACCGTATTGCGCCAGCAATTCGTCCAATCCGTGTTGATTGTAATCTTTGTTGGTCAGTTTCAGAATTGGTTTACCGGTTTCGTTACACAACCAAACTATGGCGCGACGAATCAATTTATCTGTCCAGATACATGTACTTACCAACCAAGGATGACTGATTCGTGTAAGCTGTTGTGCGGCATTAAGGTCGATGACTACTTTTGCATTTTTGTGTTGCTGAATAAACGAAGCAGGCACATTATCGTCCACTTTTCCTTCGATAATTTCCTTGAGAATTCCCGCTTTGTTTTCGCCCCATGCAGGCAAAATAAGCTGTTTGGCATTCATAAGCGTTGCCATTCCCATAGTAATGGCGCTCGAAGGCACTTCCGAAATTGAGCTATAGAAGCGTTTAAGGTCGCGTTGCGACACATTATCGAGTAACATTAAGCGCGTCAGGGTATTTGGTTGCGAGCCGGGTTCATTATACGCAATATTACCCACCATACCTACGCTTACCAATACCAAATCCAGTCCACCTAACTGTTCAATGCCTCGTTCGTAACCCTGACAAAATTCAAGAACATTGGTACGATTAACCGAACTATCGGGCGTATGAAAATTTTCCGCTACAAAATCAACTTTGTTGAGCAAATGCGTGCGCAGCAATCCGGCATTGGAGTGTCGTTCGGTGTCGTAAACGGGGAAAAACTCGGTTACATTAAATACAATTACATTGGCAAAACTCAATCCATCGTTGTGGTGCATTTTTACCAATTCATCGTAAACCCCAACTGGCGAAAAGCCGCCCGAAAGTCCGAGTATGCAGTTTTCACCCCTATTTGTTTTTTCGCGTATAAGTGCCGCTATGGTTTGAGCAATGGATTTTGCGCCTTCGTTAGCATCCGAATAGATTTCGGTCTGTATTTTTTCGTTGCGCGTCTGGCGCAGATTTTCCAATACATCTCCCGGGCGATAGTAACGTTCCGGTGTGCGTTCGAGCGATATTTTTGAACTTAAGTTGAGTTCAAACCTACCCTTCAACCTGCCCCCAGCCCCTAAAGGGGAGCTGAAATTACTATCGTCTTGTATGTTCTTTTCTCTTTTCATCACTATTGTAAATGTGTTGTCATAATTATCAATACTAATATCTCTTACTCCCCTTTAGGGGCAGGGGGTCTCTATCTCTTTAAAATAACGATAAGTACCCACTTTTAGTTCGACAGTTGCTGCTTCGTCGCACACAATAATACCTTTGGGGTGAAGCTGGAGTGCAGTAATCGTCCACATCTGATTTACCGAACCTTCCACCGCTTGTTGCAGTGCCCGTGCTTTGTTGTGGCCGTTTACCACAATCAGCACTTGTTTGGAATCCATAACGGTTCCAATACCTACTGTAAGCGCTAATTTTGGAACCTGATTGATATCGTTGTCGAAAAAACGAGAGTTTGCAATGATGGTATCTTGTGTCAATGTTTTAATGCGTGTGCGTGACTGCAAGGATGATCCGGGCTCGTTGAAAGCCAAGTGACCATCTGCCCCAATGCCTCCTAAAAATAAATTTATACCGCCAAGTGCTTTGATTTTAGCTTCGTAAGCTTCGCATTCGGCTACTAAATCGGGAGCATTTCCATTGAGAATATTTACATTTTCGGGTAAAATATCCACATGGCTGAAAAAATTATCCCACATAAAAGTATGGTAGCTTTGCGGATGATTTTTGGGTATTCCCACGTACTCGTCCATATTGAAAGTGACCACATTTTTGAAAGACACTTTGCCCGCTTTGTGAAGTTCAATCAGCTTTTTGTAGGTGCCAAGTGGTGTGGAGCCGGTAGGCAAACCCAACACAAAAGGTCGGTCGGCCGAAGGTGAAAACTGATGAATGCTTTCGGCAATATAGTTCGCTGCCCAATTTGAAATGCCCGTAACATCGGGTTGAATGATTAAACGCATGATAATTTTTAGTTTATTGTTGGAAATTTTGCTTTATCTGTATATAATTCTTTAAAAATTGCTCTTATTTCAGCTTTTTTTAAGCCCTCGTTGTAAAAGAAAATTTCACCATCGGTGTTTAATTTCCGATTGGCTTCTATTTGTTTTTTTACTTGCTCGGCTTCCGATATTTCGCCACTCACCATCAACAAAACGCCCGGTGCAAAAAGCTGTTTTCGCCCTGCGGGTGGAGCAATGTGCGTCTGTGCTTCTTTTACCGTGTTGGCAAAAGCCAAACTATCACGACGATAACATTGCACTGCTAATAAATCGCAAATACCACTACTTACCCACTGTGGCCATTCCTGCATCAAATTATCTTTACACCACGGATACGGATTTGGTGCAAAACTCACCATTACATTAGGTTGTGTGGCTTTTACTTTTTGATAAACTTTTTTTCCAAATTTATTCAAAATATCCAATCGCCAGCGTACCCATGCCTCATCTTTGAAATCTGTAGGGGGCATCATACCGTTATGCTCTTTTTTGTATCGCTTTACCGTGACCTTATCGTAACCGGAATTGATACACGATGCCGGCAGTCGGTCGTCGCCCTGAATGCCATCCACATCGGGATATTTCTGTATGCTCTCGGTAATTAAATCGAGCAGAAACTGTTGCACCTTTGGGCTAAACGAATTGAAATAATAATCGTGGCTGTTGTAATTTGCTGGTTTGCCATCATTTCCTATTCCCAACCAATCGGGATGCTTAGCTAAAATAGGATTATTCAGAACCGTAGCCAGCTTAATATCAGCCATAAAACCAAACTCGAACCAAAAGAAAACTTTGATATTCCGTTTATGAGCTTCGGTGATTAAATCACTTACAGGGTCGCCTGTAGGACTTTTTAACGGATAATTATACGTTTTCATAAAGGGTGAGAGCAAGCAGGTAGAATCAATTAACTTGTAATTTGAGTTTTTCAATAACACCTTGCTCGGATAAAGCGTTTTGTTAAGCGCATACGACACCACAAAAATAGCATTAAAATTTAAGGAATCGAGTAAAGAGACAAAACTACCCACATTTTTGTACGATTTTAGGACATCGGTGTATTGAGGGTCGGGCACCCACACGCCGCGAACCTCCGGTTTGGCGTGTAATGAAAAAAACATCAAACATAAAAGTACAAATCTGCCCCCCAACCCACTAAAGGGGGAGTTAGAGATAGTTTCGTTTGGTTTATTCATATCGTTTTTTAAATATTCTGTTATAATAATCAATACTAATTTTTGTTCCCCTTTAGGTCCCGATAGCTATCGGGATAGGGGCTAATATTCACGTTTTCCAAAACCATTTCCTCCGAACCGTAAACACTGTTACTGCTATCATACCACCAGTTATAATCAACCCTTTTAGCAGTCCGAACCATGGAGTTATTTCATATAATTTATTGATATGTGGCATTAAACCTACAATTGCTAACATGGGCACAACCAAAAAAGTTCCGGCTACGTATGCCAGCATTGGGTTTTGTCCTATTTCGGCTACATATCTAAAAACTTTTTTATTCCCAAAATAATTCATCACAATGGAAAAGAAAATAAGCGTAAAGATAGCTAATCCCGACGTTACAAAGAAATAGCTCATGGTGGCATGGTCTTTACGAATACCCCCCTCGAAAGCTTCGAAAACCGACCCAAGTAATAACCAAAAAAATCCCCACTGAAAAAGCCTGAAATATAAGCGACTTAACGAATGTTTGGGTTCGCGAAGTAAAAAATAAACTGCTAAGCCAAACGCAATATTTAACAACAAATTCACAACTAAATACCGACTGTAAAGGCAAATTAAATTGCTTATAACCATTGCCAGCATTAGCAACAAGGTAATCCACATCTGGTTTTTTGTAGGCAATTTCGATTTTAGAGTGTCGTTGTCCGAAAACCAATTTACCAATAAATCGCCCGCAATAGTTCCGGGAATAACAATGAACAGATATTTCAGAAAGTCCATCCGGTACAACCACCCATCGGAAATATAAAGAGCTGATTTTATAGTGTCGGATAAAAACTGCGCCGGATTTAAATTCCAAACCAGCTGATTCCAACTTCCTTCGGCATCGGCAGTGAGGCGGAGTGCAAAAAACACAGCCAATATTCCCAATCGGGCAATGATAGAACTACGGGTGAAAAGCCAACTCAACGTACCAAATAAGGCCATATTGGCCAAAACAAGAATGATAATGTCGTTGTGCGATAGTTTAAAACCCTGTTTGAAAACATCGGGCTGCGAAATTACATTAAACGCTATTAGGCTGATTAAAAAACCAATTCCAAGCCAATTTAGTAAGCCATTTATTTTTACAGAAAGCGAAGGAAAACGTACAAAACTGACGAAAAACAAGCCAAAAGCCAGCAGTGCTAATGCATAATTCCACACTCCACCAAGTCGATACGGATTGGTGTGATAAATGGCAACTGCAAAAAGCACCAATAGAAAAACACGCTTGAGAATGGCCGGAAACAGACTTTGAATTTTTATACCCTTATCTAACCTACGACTCAGTGCCAACGGAATAGCAGCACCCATGGCAAAAAGGAAAAACGGAAAAACCAAATCGACCCAGGTAATGCCAAAAATCGTTGGGTCGAAATTAAAACCGGAACGCGGACCAACCTGCGCATGGTAATTCCACGCAGGTAGCGAATGGGCTATAGTGCCTGACAATACCATACCGATAATGGCCAAGCCACGTAGGGCATCGAGTGCAGAGGAGCGATTATTCATTAATTCATTTACTATTTAATCATCCGTCAGTTGACGGACAAGTTTAACCATTTACCATTTTGAAAGTCAGATTTACATTTCGACCAGTTATGCTCAAAATGAAAATACCTTTTTGGTTCAATGTAAAATAGTTTTCACCATAATTTAAATTCATTTTTAATACCATTTTACCAACCAGATTGTAAACCTGCAAACTTTTTTGTTCACTCGAACTATTATTGTGAACTACGTATTTCCCTGCATTATTTACAGCTTGAATTTTAATGTCAACAGCCGGATTTTGTATGTTTGTTGTGTTTGCACTCAGTGGTAAAACAATATCATCGATCCACCAGTTATCGCCACCGGCATTTACATCGGTGGGGTTGCCAAAGTTTTTTACCATAAATGCTAAACGTATGGTTTTACTTGCCATTGGAGCCACATCTATAGTTTCAGCATTCCAGTTAGCGTCAGAACTTTCGCCTATGCTTCGTATCAATTGGTAGTTTGCTTTTACAGTTGGGTCATTCGGTGATTCAATATAATAAAGTTTTAAAATTGAGCCATAATCGCCGGCAGTGGTCGAGCGCCAAAAAGTAGGGTTAATGGTTTGTGCTGTTACCTGAAACGCCGGCGTAACTAACCAACATTCGCTATCGGTCATATAATTTGGCATTTTACAAGAGAAACTTCCCGAACGTTTGCGGTCGACAGATGTAGCCAACCAAGCATCATTATTTGAAATGGCGCCTTTTGTAACATCAAAGGCAAATCGCAACCACCCACCTGGTAGTCCATTTACGGGACAAAATTCGAAACTTTCGGTTGTGCTGGGTTCAAATGTAAATACTTCACTGGTTAAACCAGTATTGGATGTTACGCGCCAATAAAGTTTTTGAATTGGTAATTGCTCCAAACAATATTCACTCGAAGCTGTGGTTTGTGTACGAATAATGTTTGTAAAATTTTGATCAGTAGCTATTTCAATCGTGTATTGCGTAACTCCGGCTACTAATTCCCATTTCAAGCAAGAATTATTTGATACTAATGATGCATTATTGGCAGGACTTACAAGCACTATGGTATTGTTAACGGGCGCTGAACCGAGAACTATATTACCATTAAATACAAAGTCGAAGTTTTGCGACATAGCACATGAATTAAATTCCGAGGCCTTTGTTCCTAATTCGAAGTGCAAGTGGCGTGTTTCGCTTCGACCTGAATTTCCCATAATGGCAATTTTTTGTCCCGCCTTTACTGAATCGCCTACATTCACTAAAATAGAATTTTTTAATAAATGAGCATAACGGGTAAAAACAAGGCCTTTGTGTTGGATAACAATATGATTGCCCCAACCGGCACCACTTTCACGTGCAGTATTGTTGTGTGCAAACATAGAACTTTGCTCGCAACCTTCGCGCACGTACATCACTTTGCCATCGGCGGCGGCATATACCTCTACCACTTCCACCGTTTGATCGTTTTGAACAAAGTCTATTCCTTCGTGGCTTGCAGCTGCTCCTGCTGTACCAGCAAAAGCTACTTTGTAAGTTGAACTTGCGGGCTGCACCCACTTTAACTGTCCGGGAATGGTTGGGAATGTGGTTCCTGTAATTTGTGCAGCGGTTGGGTCTTCGGCAGCAGATACAATCCTGTCGCAGGTAGCAGCATTTAAATGCACTGAGATTATTAAAGCAAAAAGGAGTAATGCGTTTTTCATTTTTTGATTTTTTTTTAAAATTTATAAATCAGTTCATTATCAGTTTAGTAGCTATATTATAGTGATCACTTTGTACTTTAACAACCAAAACTCCTTTGTGATAAATTGGAATAGTAATAACTTGTAAAGTACTATTGAATGTTTCATTTTTTTTGTAAAGTAATTTCCCTGTTATGTCAAAAATATTTATATTTAGCTGTTGTGGCGAATTAACTTGAACAATAATTTCGATTTCGTATTTGTTACATTGATAAGCTTTTACTAATTGCTCACGTGTTTCGGTGTAATTAGTCCCAGTTGAAAGTCCCAGCGATTTGCGCAATAAATAAGTGTACTTTTCGGGCGTTACAAATTCCACATCGGCACCAATAGTGGCATTGGCTTTGATACTTTCCATCAATGTTTTAAGGCGTGGTAATGTAATATCGTTGGTTTCTAAAGCGGCATTGTCGTATCGCATACGTTCATAACCCGCCATCAGAAAACGTGGCTTCGTTTTTCCGTTTAATTTGCTTACAATCCGGTCTTTTGCTGTTGTTAAGTTCGAAAAATCAGCATAAAACGTATCGTCGTTAACATGGTTATAGAGCAATCCACCATAGTTGGTGTAGGCTTTTTGCGTCATTAATCCGGGGTCGAAAAGCATGGTCATTTGCGCATTTGTTTGCTCTGCAAATGCACCTAATTTGGCAAAATCAAAATTATTGGAAATGGTAATTCCTCTGTATTGCGACGAACCTGCACCGTTGTAATGTTTGTAAGCGTATACCGAATTGACATTAAACTTATCCATCAAAGCCATTGTTTTCGTTTTTGCATCGGGTAAATACGATGTAGGAAAAACGTCGGGATAAGCGTAACCAAGCGGTGTAGAAACTGCCATAAAACCATCGTTAGCAGTGGCAGTACGATAATAATGCTGCGCCACAAATGGAAATTCTTCAAACATTTGCAAGTTAAATCCCCATGCTACAGGCACTTGTCCGCGTGTAGCCGATTGCCATGCACCGCCCTGAAAACCGATATTCCAGTTACCAGCATCGCCTTCGGAAGCAATAAAAAGTACGTAATATTTATTTTCGAGTTGTAAGTTTGTAAAATCAGGATTGGCAGGTCGCTGATAATTGAAATTAGCATCAACCGGAAAAACATGATGCCACGATAAATTGCTCAACAGCGTTTCGTGAAAACTTCCTCCGTATGCCGAAATCCATTGCACCAGTGGTTCGGGGCGCATCCAACCATACACATGAAAAATTTCGTTCGGGCGTTTTGTTTTTAAATAATTCATTACCCGTTCAATTTTGGCTGCTTTTTCGTCGCTAAGTGATGTAAAACGCAAATCCTCTGTTCCAGCCAAATTGAGTTGAAACATGCGCTGATTTACGGCCCAATCTGTTATTTCGCGTATATAAAATTTCGAAGTATTGCAGCGTGGTAGCAAATTATCCAACGACCAATCGAGCCATGCAAAATAGCGTTGTTCCAATGTCAGTGAAGTATTATTCCATGTGTGCGACGCTAATTCAAGTTTTGCCGAAACTTGAATAGTAGCCTGACCGTTGAAATAATCAGGAACATCTATAAGTGTTGGTTTATTTATATCTATGCTCGTGTTTGTCGAAGATACAGGTACGCAATCTGTTAATCCGCCAAGCATTGCTGCTGCTTCGGCTTGCCATCTGAACGATTGTCCGCTAAAGTTTCCGTAACTCAGCGTGGCATCGTAGGTGATGGCTCCTTTAATATAGCTTTTGAAATGTTGAACTAAAGCATTGGCATTGGTAATAACAGTAAACTGAACACCACCAGTTGTTTTATAAGCAGTTTCCCACAGTTCATCAGTTTGGTTGTAGCTCCATGTTTCGTACACATTGCGCAGATATAAACGAGGAACATCGCGGTTTACAATTCCGGCGAGTGTCATGGCTAACATTTTGTCCTCAGCCAACTGACCTGAACCATCGTAAATCACTGCGTTTATGGCAATAATGTGCGATGCAAAACTTAGTAATAAGCTAAAAATAAAAGTTTTTTTTATCATGGATTGAAATTGTTTATAAAGGTTATCACGTGTATCGGGTTTAAATAAATTGTTTTACCCGCTTGCAGCGTGAAACCCAATTTATTTTCTTTTTACAAACGAAACAACAGTTGCTACAGCGCGTTCACTTCCATCCGAAGGTTTATTGAGCAATGTACCACCAGCAATAATTGCCGAAGAACCACCGCCATCGAGGTTGAGTGCATTTACGCAGCCAATTCCTTTTAGTATTTGTGCTAATTCTAACAAAGTAGCGCCGTCGCTGTGCGTTTGCCGACCATCGCATACAAAAAGAATAATCTTATTATCGGCAGTACTACCAATTACGGTACGCGGCGGACGGGCAGAAGTGGCAAAAATATCGGTTTGCAGCAATTCGTAATTGGTCATGTATTTACCCGAAGTAGTAGTTGTAAAATCGAAAACTATTTTGCCGCTTTTGAGTAAAATGGGAGCGCCACCAATAGCCGAATAAGTATTCCAGCGGACGGCAGTTGTTGGAAAAGTTTGACTCGGTGAAGTCTGAGGTGTTTCTCCCTCTACATTTGGCGACGGAATTTCGTACCCATTATCTCCCGAAGTCCATTTAACTACCGGAGTTTGCGATTGAGTTACTCCAAAAGCACCACGCGTAACTGGATACGAATACGAACCACGCGTTAGAGCTGAGATATTATCTGCCTTTTTTGTAGTACGATCTACAGCTAAACTATACGAACTAACCGTCGATCCACTATATCCGAAATATCCACCATTTATCATTGTATATGTTGTTTCGCTGGTAGCTGCTGCTATAAACTGACTTGGTTTTTGAGCGGTGGTTGACAATGTTGTTTTCAATTCAATATTTCCTGTGCTCATATCAGCAATAGCATAATAAGCTTTGAAATTTCGACCATTGAGAGTACTGTTTGTTTCATACACCTTAATTTCATCGGGTAAGTTTGAGTTTACTGACGACATAAGACTCCAATTCATTGTAATGGGTTGTGGTTCTATCGAAAGCGTTCCCTGAACTTCTGTGCTATATGATGCTCCCTGCGAATTGGTTGCAAAAGCCCTAATGTAATAGGTTGTGTTTGCATCCAAATTGCTCGCATTTGCAAAAAATGTTTCGCCTGATTTTACTTTTACATGCCATGTCGATTTCGTAGCATTAATTGTTGGATTGGGAGATTTGCTCCAACATATTCCGGCATTGCATGTTTCGCCACCATCCGAAGTCAGGGTAAAATAAGATGAGATTTTAAGATACGAATTTAGCGGCGAAGCAATTGTAATAGCCGGCGTTTTCAATATCGTCAACGAGCGTTCCACACCAACCGAAGTGGCACTACCAGCATAAGCATAAAGTTTGTAGGTATTCTGTCCGGCAACAGGGTCTGTATCTGTAACCGAAGTAGTGTTCGCATCGAGTGTTTTCCATGCCTGATAAGTTCCTGTGCCAACTTTGCGTTCAATTTTATAACCATCAATTCCACCACTAACTGCATCCCAGGTCAGATTCACCGTGTTTTGATTGGCAGTTACTGTAAAATTTGCAGGCATTGAAACAGGAACGTGCTGATAATAAACTGAAACGGTATCAGAAACACGCTGTTTATAAAATCCATAAACTTTATATAAATACGTTGCCTGTTGAAGTCCTTCGTCGATCCATTCGGTGATATTTGCTCCAACCGATGCTTTCACAGGTACTGTAGCTCCTGTAACCCAACGTTCGATAGTGAAACCATCTTCACCTTTGCTATTGTCAGTCCAACTTAATTTTACCGAGGTTGCTGATATTTTTTCGACAATTAAATCAGTTGGTGCTGGGAATGGCACTTTCGGATCACTTAAATCAGGATCGGAACAAGCACTAAAGCAAATAACAAAACCGACAGTCAGAGCTGTAAAAATTGACTTTAAATTCAAACTACTCATTTTTAATTACTTTATATTCAATGTTTTAACATAGTTTTCGAGTATAACCGCTAATTCAGCTGCTCCTTTTACACTTGGGTGAACCTTGTCCATTAGTTCTACATTAATTGTTGCCCCATCCAGATAATAGATATTTTTATCTCCGGTAGCAACACGGTCAGCAACCAGTTGCGACACTACCGACCTGTATTCATCAATCTTAACACCACTTGCAGGTGTCGGATTTTCAGTTCCAATCAAACTTATACAAACCAATGGAGTTTCTGGTTGATATTCACGTATTTTATTTATCAGACTCAGCATCATACTTTTATACGACGAAGCTGTTTCTCCAACAAAATACCAATCATTATATCCCCAAAGTACCGTAATCAGGTCAGCTTTACGATTTTCGAGTTCAGTTGCAACTTTCCAGCTCACTTTACTTCCTCCTACAGCCAGATTGTAAGTTTCGTAACCCATGCTTCGACCAAATAAAAACGGATAACTTAAATAACCTGCATTACCCTGACCTACACCTTGTGTAATTGAATTACCAATGGCAAAATATTGAGGCATTGACTGTTTTTGAGTCGCTGTAATCATTTTTCCATTTTCAATCTCAATTCCCGACAAGCAAACGGCATTCATCAACGAATGGGTAATTTCCCAGGTTACAAAGTCTTTGCCAGCAGGTTTTCGTAACGTGAAACTGTGATAAATATAATTGCCCTGCCAAATGCCATCGACCCAAACTCCATAATCTATCCCCCAATGAGCTCCGGCAGTTTCGGAAAACTTTACTTTTATAAATTCGCTGTTTGTTCTGAATCTTATAATCACACCCGATTGAGTCTGACCGTTTTGCATGTAATTAATTCTAGGTTCGGCCAGATTTACTTCGTTAAACCTCTGCATAATGATCTTTGACGAATCCCGCTTCACATGCAAACAATTACTTACTTCAATTTTATCATCCAACAAATTTATTCTCTGCGAATTAGTTACAATTATCCGGTACTGAACCGATGTTTTATTCTGTGCAATAACGGTAATTGTTTGCGGTTTACTAAAGTCAACACTATCCGAAAGCGCATAAACTGCCTTGTCCGAGGTTTCAACTTTGCACCTTAAATCAGCCAGATATGCATTCCAAGGCAATTCGACCATAACCATTTTCGTCGAATCAGATATTACTGCGGTATACTCCACGGCATTGTAAATTACCGAGAATTTCATCAGTCTGTTCTCGTCCGAAAGTAAAACCTCCGGTGATTTACAGCTCGAAAACAAACAATAACAAAGAAAAAGATACAAATCAAGTTTCATAAATATTTGTTTATTCTTCTATAACATACATCAATGCGTTTTGTATATTGTTTGATTTTAAGGCTTTTACAAGCCTTATTTGCTCGCTTTCAATCAAACTTCCATCTTTTATATTCCAACGCTCTAATGTACACAAACAACCCAATGATGGTGTAAATGGATAATAGGGTTGAGTTCTGTAAAACTCAGTATCAATAGTCGTTCCGTGTATAATTATTTCTCCACGACCGGCTTTTCCTGCATAAAATGCCATATTTTTAGGCAAATAATTGCGCCAGCTTTTGGGATAAAATTTGTTGTAATTCTCCAACGACCAATTATTCTTCGATTTGCCAAAGCTAAATTCAGAAAGTGAGATTTCGAAAGGCAATGTTGTGATAATTGTTGGTGATTTTCCTATGAAAATATTGTCAGAAGAACTAAAACCCTGAACTGAGTAAACTCCTTCTGGCGTATTTCCATTGCTAATATATTCCGACAAATTTGTAATTGAACGTGCCAGTAATTTAAATCTTAGGGTATCCCCATTCTCTTTCAATATTTCTCCTTTTGAATTTTGAATCAAAAGCTCGGCGGGAAAATCCCTGTTTTTGTGAACAAATACATAAAAACTTGCTTCATTTGAGTTGCGTCTAAACTTTATCAGATCGTCGATTTTTGCTTTACACAGTATTTCATTATCAGAATGATCTATATAAAAAGCCATTAATATTGGATTTTCCTTCCAATTGGTGAATTTTTGATACATCAACTTCAAATAGATTTCTTTTTTTAACTTATCCTGTCGGATTAAATAATTTGCCATTATTGCAAAACGTTTTTCGTCAGGTTCCTGTGAAATCAAACTATCCATTTCGCTGACGAATTCATTCTGATAAAGAGTAAAAATATGTTGCAACAAACTTATTTTGAAACTATCAGAAAAACCTGAAAAATGGTTGAAAGCATAGCTGATATTTTCCTGTCCCTTTTTACTTTTTATAAGCATTAGTTCCGATGCCCAAAATGCGTTTCTGTATTTTTTTTCGTTTTTGGGGTTAGGGAGTTCTGAAAAAACAGAATCGATGAAATGTGTTTTTTCAGTAACAAAACGCTCCCGTTCTGCTTTAGTTGTAAAGCTATCAACTACTTTTGGCTGGCATGAGTAAACCAAAGCGAGACCAAGAATGTAGATATTTATTTTTATCACAACTCACTCTCTGATTAAAAAGGAAAAATTGCTTTCCCTGGATACAATGCTTTATATGCTTTTTGTTTCGAAGTAATTGCTTCGTAAAACCAAGTAGATTCTCCATAAACACCTCTTGAACGATTGTATTGAATCAGTTGTGCTAGAAAACCATCAGAGATTATTGCGCTTCCATTGCGCACCAACATACCCGGAACATATTTTTTGCGTAAATCAGCCGTATTAAATACATTTTGCACATCGCTGTAAACCAATGTTGAATAGGAATCGATTCCCTGTGATTCGTTCCGGTAGAGTTGAGGCGAAATCCAATCGGCTACACCGCGCTTTTGCCATTCCGGCCAATCTTGCAGATAATTATCCTTGCTCCAACCACGCGTACTTGGTGCCCATGTTACTAAACATGTGGAGCGGGCAGCTTTCACAGCATTGTAAAGCGATACGGCATAATCACTCATTTTATTGGCTTTCCAGTTGAAAAATGCAGTTTCTTTTGGGTCATTTGGTAAATCTTTTCCGGTTTCAGTTTTGTAAAGTTGCTTAGTATAATCGTCGTAACCAGCGTGTGATGGAAGCGCAGGTAATCGGTCGTCGCCTTGTACACCATCCAATCCGGGATATTTTGTTACACATTCCACTATCATATCAGTTAGGAATTTTTGAACTTCGTGATGAAAACCATTGAGCCAATAAAAACTATTTTTTTCGGTCTGATTTCCATTTATATCTTTGCTCACCCAGTCGGGATGTTTGACGGAAATTGGTGAATCCTGTCCGGAATAATGCGATGCAAAGCCGTATTCGAACCAAGCAATTACTTTTATGTTTTTCGCATGTGCTTTTTCAATTAATTTTCCTAACACATCGCCCCATGAGCACCCTGTAATTACAGTTTGAGCAGGAGTTACGCCCAACACAGTGGCTAAGGTCTGACTTGGAAAAAGTGTCTGACTTTTATTATAGGTACAAACGCATATTGTATTAAAATTAAGTTCGGCCAATTTATCGACCATGGCTGTTAGAGCTGTTTCGGAGAATAACACTGAACTCGCTACATTGGTAACCCAAACAGCTCTCACGCCTGTTTCCTGCGGTTGAACGTTTGTAGTGATAGTATATGTTTTCGATGATTTGCCTTTGGTAAGTTTCCACGAAAAAGCTTGTGATAAATCGATTGTTCCATCCGAAACAATATTGGATGTGATACCTGTTTCGGCTAAAGTATAATTAATTTTCAGTGCCGATACATTTGTGCCAAAAGGAACTGTAAATGAAATGTTATCGCCATTTATTGTGCCTGTCACATAATTGTCGGGCAATTGTATGTTATTAACCCTGAAAGTAGGTTGCGTATAAGCCAACACAGTGAAGCTTTTTTTTGTACCGGCTTCGGAAGTTACGGTATAAAAAACCGGCTTTGAGAAATCCTGTTTCACTCCGGAGGCGGGATTGATGGTTGCTTTGGGCGAAACCTCAATTAGGGGAGTAAGAGTAGTTAAATTGGTAGTTGTAGGAACCATTATAGATACCGTATCGTTGGAAATACTCGCCTTGTCGGCTTGCGTAATTTCCTGAAATTTGAAGCTGATAATATCGTTTCCACCTTCCAATGCAGGTTTACACGAAAGTAGAAAAACGCAAGAAAAAAATAAAAAGAGATTTTTCATTGATAGAATTTTGAAATCGAAAGTTTTAAAAGAGATATAGAACGCAAATTACGCAAATTTTCACAAATTAAACAGTTTAGCAAATACCTGTTTGTTGATTCAGAAGCAATTCTGATTTGTGGTTTTTTGCGTAATTTGCGTTCTTCTTATTTATTGGTAGATGTGAAATGATTATTAAAACGTCATTTCTTTCTTTTTGCTGAATTTAGTAACAACAATACCACATCCTGTACCCATTGCCACCACTTTGAAACCTTGTCCGTCAGCATCAAGAATTGCATCTACACAACCTGTAGCATCGCCGTTAGCTAAAGCACCATCTGCTTCAATTTTTTCAGGAACTGGTGTTAACCACCAATTATCGCCCATAATCGTACTGTTATTCGTATCCGTATAATCGTATATACGAGCATTTACACTATGAGGTGTTGCATAAGCTTCTACGTTTAAGACAACATGATATTTAATGCCATTGTATTCAATGTATTGCGAAATTCCTTTAGGTGTTGCAACACCACCGGCAAACATATAATTTGCTTTTGTTGTTCCATTCAATACACCTACTTCAGATCCCGCACAAGCTGAATTAACAAGAATATCACTGGTAGATGTTTCACCCATTGGCACTATGGAAGACCACAATTCGAAACGCGACATAGAGCCACCAGGCGTATATTTAATTATCTCAGGATTTGTGGCAGCTACTCCAGCAGTTACTTTCCATCTCAGAATATCCAAGGTGTAGTTTGCATACGAATAGATATATGCTTCTGTTTTTAAATCACCAACAACAGAAATACGTCTTCCAACATGGTTTCCTGCCCAACTTGGAGGTGTGCCAACCGGAGTTAAATCAGATACATTCCATTTTATTAATTGACGAGGAGTTGCATCAGCGTTGTCCCAAGCCCAAACTTTGAAATCGGCTCCCGGAGCTGCCAGATTACATCCAATAATACCACCTTTGCGGTCGCCGGCCATAGCACGTATTTGTTTGATAGTATCGCCCGGAGCAACTACTAATTTCGCATAACCGGTTTCAGAACCATCTAATAAAGAGAGCTTTACAAGTTTGAGATTTCCGCCATATAAACCACCTATTTGTTGAATAATATGTGTAGGTGTAAGTGCAAATGTTTTTTCGTTGTTACTGGTAAACTTGTCAGTAAAGGCAGTACCCATTTTACGCCAATATTCCGAAACTACCCCGTATCCTTTTTGAGCCGTTTCGAAGAAACGCACTTTGTAGGCTGTTTTCGAAACACCATCTTCGGCAGTTACAGTATAATAAACAGGTGTTGTAGCATTAAATTTCACCGGAGTTCCAGAGGCTGGCGAAACAGTAGCACCTTCCGAAACCACAAGAGTAGCAGCATTTGCACTTAATAAATCCGCAATTGTATCGGCTTTTAAACCAAAAGGAATATTAATTAAAATTTCTTCACCCACAATTTCGACTGATACACCTGCTTTTATGGTTTGGTCGGCTAATGCATCCAACGAACTAAGATTTAGTGCAAAAGAAGTAATGGCCGAATCGGTTTTTAGTACCACTTCGGGGTCTTGTTTACACGATACAATTGACAGGGTAACAAATAGCACAAGAGCTATTTTGTTAAATAAACGGTTTGTTTTCATTGTAATAAAATTTAATTGTTTATAAATATTTGGTTGTTTGTTTAAATCTTTTGTCTTTGTTCTTTGCTCTTTGTTCTTCCTCATCTCTTATCCCACCACATTCTACTTAACTGATAATCGCCGCCCATTCGATTGGCTGCATCAGTTACATTGGCTTTGTTAAGCAAATGTTCGTCGCTCGGATATTTCCAGCGGCGAGGCAAGCCCATTTCGTCAGGTACAGACGAAGTATACTCAATGGTAAGAATTTTTGGATAACCTGTGCGGCGTAAATCAGCATAAGCCTCAAAGCCATCGGTATAATTCCCAAGATATTTTTGCAAGATAATTTGTTCTAATTTTTCTGCTTTTGTTCCAGTAGTTTTGAATTTTGCAGCACCTGCCAAATAAGCATTTATATCACTATCTGGAACTTCGTATAGCTGCATTGCGGCACGTACACCATCATTGTAATGTTCTTCGGCAGTTTTTGGTGTTGTCCAACCATTCAGGTTTCCTTCGGCTAATAAAAAACAAATTTCAGGGTAAACAAAAATATTAGTTGGATAGTTATTCTGTCGTAAGTACTGGCTCATATCCGAATAATCGCCAAGTTTACTTTGCAATGTAGTAAGCGATTCAATGCTTTGGCCATTGCGTAACCCTTTGTATTTTATGTTTTTACTAATTTCAGGGCTTCTCGAAGGCATAACTCGTGATACAATTGTCTCAATATCGTCGGTAAATGTACGTCCTTGTGCAAAAACATTTATGAATGAACTTCCTTCGGCGGCAGCATAGGTAACTTGTGCTTGTTCTGTGTAAGATAATGAATTATAGATAGTTGAATTCAATTCAATATCTTTGCAAATTTGCTTCATGGCGTCCAGGTACTTTTTAGTAGGTTCAGCAAAATTAAACATACGTGGGTCGTTCAAATCATTAAGCGTTTTTACCATAAATTCACTTACTCGATACCAGTCAAAAGCATTGGCCATAACCTTTATCGGATTGTCGCTGTGAATTCCTTGCGGTCCGGCGGGGTCGGTTTTCAGACGACACGATTGTAAATTGTTAGCCATCAGTCCACCAGCATCAGTCAACGTTTCGTCGAACCATGTTTTGGCAAGCGTTGGATTTACGTTCGAAATACGCATAGCCATACGCAGCCTGACAGAATTGCCAAATCGTTTCCACGATGTATAATCGCCATTATAAAACAAATCGGCACTACCCATTCCATTGCCTTTGGCTGCATCAATTTTTTGAATATTCGTTTTTAACGAAGAATAGATGCCATTGTAAATATCCTCTTGCTTGTCGTATTTTGGATAATCAATTAAATCGTTAAAAGCTTCGCTGTAAGGTATATCGCCAAACAAATCGGTTAACTGAAGAAATAAATATGATTTCCAGATATTGCATATAGCCTCTTTATTGTCCCAACTATTTTGTTTTGCTATTCTCTCAGCTTCAGCCACATACGACAAATATGTTTTCGATGCATCGCCCGCATAAGCAGCTCCCCACAAGGTACCATTCCATGCTGCATTAAACTGATATCTGTCGGTGCAGTGTTCTTTAGTATAATTAGTATTGGTGTACATTTGCGAATGGAAACATGCCATACCACGGGTGTAATAATAAACGCGGTCGTCCATTGCTCCACGTCGTTGCGAAGTGGTAAAGAGATACGCAGGATCAATGGTTGTAGATGCATTCGGGTTTGTATTTATTTCGGCAAAACGGTCAGTGCAAGCCGAAAACAAAACCGTAACAAGTAAAATCAATGTTGTATTTTTCATTTTTTTTGTCAATTTAATTCGTTGTTATTTAAAAACTTACAGTAACACTTGCTCCCCATTCACGTGTTGATGGTATGGAACTGTATTCAAACCCCATTCCATTGAACGATGCTTCAGGATCCAATCCTTTAGGTGCAGCTTTGTAAATGTAGAACAAATTTCGACCTACGGCTGCAATTTCTAAATTATTTACCGAAAGCGGTTTCAACCATTTTTTTGGTAAATTATATCCTAAGCGAAGTTCCTTAAATTTTACAAACGAGGCATCGTGTAAAAACTCTTCATCTACTCCTGCCGCATTAATCCAATACGATTGTGGCGAAACAAACAAATTGCGGTTTGGTGTATAACTTCCATCCGGTAATAGAACTACACCCTGAGGTAAATAACCACGCTGATTTCGCGAAGTTAACCATTCGACGGGCGACTTGCCTGCTGCTATACGAGCTATTTCTGAAGCTGCCCATTCTTCACGTCCGGTTGTTGTCCAGGGGGCATTTCCATATTCAGTAGTAATTTTTTCGGAAAAAGAATAGAGTTTTCCACCCATTCTAACGTCAACCAATGCGCTGAAATTAAAATTCTTATAACTCAAATTCGTTCCTAAACCTCCCATAAAGTCATTCTGAATATTTCCCAAATAATTATCGGTACGTGAGCCAATGGCATCCTCGGCAAGCATAGGTAAGCCATTCGAGCCAATTATACGTTCGCCTTTATCGTTGCGGAGGTATTTTGTACCATAAATTTCGCCATAGCGACCTCCTGCTTTAGCATGAATCGACATTGTGCCTGCCGAAGCAATAATGCGGCGGTCATTTTTGTTGGGGTCGAGTAGTTCGATGATTTTATCGCGGTTGCGCGAGAAATTTACAAAAACATCCCAATGTAAGTCCTTTTTATTAAAAATACTAGCTGTTAATTGTAACTCAACACCTTGATTTTGAACCAATCCGGCATTCATCAATTTGGTTGTATAGCCCGATGGCGACGGAATGCGTTGAGCAATAATCTGATTTGATGTTCGATTAATATAATAGGTGGCATCTAATTTAAGTAAATTCTGAAAGAAATTGGCCTCAATACCCACTTCCGATGTATTTACTAATTCGGGTTTTAAATTTACAAATGGTTTTACATCAGGCTTATATGCATATTGTTGTCCGAGATGTCCTGGCCCAATAGTGTAATTGTACGATGTACGGTAAGCACTTGTGCCGTTACCAATTCGGGCTATTGCCAATCGTACTTTTAAATACGATAAGAAATCAGATTTTAAGCTGGGAAAAGCGTCGGTTACCAATGTTGATAAACTTGCCGAAGGGTAGAAATAATTCATATCCGAACCAGCCGGATTAATATTTGAATACAGACTCGAATTCCAATCTTCGCGAGCCGTAAGGTCTAAATACAAATAACTTTTGTAACCCAGCGAAACCGTTCCATACAACGATTGCACCTGCTTTTGACTAAAACCCTGCGAACTGGTTACGTTTTTGGCATTCCCAACGGTGTATAAATTATCGAGCGACAATGAGAGCGCATAAAAGCCAATACTATTTCCCCACGAATGCATTAAATTACCGCCACCAGTGGCTACAACTGAAAGTTGATTATCCAAAAATGTATTTTTATAGGTTAATAAAAAATCGAAGTTGTTTTCGAACGATTTACCCCAGCTTTGTGCATATTTTGAGCGTGTTTCGTTGTTTTCGTAGGCAGTACGTTTGGCAACACGCGTTTCATTATCGTCGAGTGTAAAATCAGTTCCGGCACGTAACATCAAATCCAAGTGCTTCGAAAACTCATACTTAGCAGATGCATTGGCCATTAAACGATACCTATTATCTTTATTAATATTTTTATAAATAGACCAAAATGGGTTTTGATTTTTCGAAATATCGTCGGTATAGCTTTTGGCCAAACCATCCCATAAGCGTGGAAAACCATTTACATCCTGATAGTCTCGCATATCGTCTAGTTGAATGTTTCGAGGCATACGCAAAAAGCTATACATTGGATTGTCGGGGCTATCGGCCAAGTTTGGACGGTTTTGTGTGTTCTGTATCAAATAAGTTGTACGTCCGGTAATGGTCAGTTTTTTACCCAATTTTGCATTTCCACTGAGGCTAAAACTATATTTTTTTAATTCACTGTTCGGAATTATTCCTTTCGAATTACTTACCATAATAGATAAACGAGCTTGAGCAACTTCACTACCACCATCCATTTCAATCGAATGTGTATTGCGGATACCTGTTTGAAAAAAATCACTTATATTATTAGGTTGAGCGGTAAAAGGAACAATATCGCCATTCCACTTTTTTACCATGCGTCCATCTAATTTTGCATCAGCCCAGTTTGTGCCTTTTAGCACTTCTTGTTCTACGCCATCTACTATTTCTGTTTGGCGACCATATTCATTTTGTAAATTTGGCAATACATTAAGCGTAGAAACGCCTAAATCGTAACTGTATTTTACACCTAAAGTTTTCCGCGCTATTCCTTTTTTTGTGGTAATCATAATCACACCGGAGCCGGCACGCGAACCATAAAGCGCTGCTGCATTTCCTCCTTTTAGCATCGACACACTTTCTATATCATCGGGGTTAATATCCGACAAACCGCTGCCATAATCAATTCCACCGTTTTCGCTTCCGGTGCCTCTGGAACCTCCGCTTACCGGAATACCATCAACTACAATTAGTGGTTGATTATTGCCGGATAAAGAGGTAGCTCCACGCAGCAAAATATTAGTTGTGCCCCATTCGCCGGTGCCGGTTGTACTTACTTTTAACCCTGCTACGCGTCCTGCCAGTGAGTTCATTACATTATTCGACTTCACCTTTGTGAGCTCCTCGCCTTTCACTTCCTGAATGGCATAACCCAAGGATTTTTTTTCGCGTTTTATACCAAGTGCTGTTACAACAACCTCATCTAATGCTTTTGCATTCTCGTTGAGAACTACTTTAAGGAAACCTTTACCAGCCTGATTAAGCGATTGTTTTTCGTATCCAATGTATGACACTTCTATCATCGAATTTGCGTTTTTCAAAGACAATGTAAATTCTCCGGTTACATTGGTAACCGTTCCATTTGTTGTCCCTTTTTCCAAAACTGTTGCACCAATAATGGCTTCACCTTTTGTATCGGTAACACTACCTTTCACAATTTGTGCATTCACCTGTCCGAATGCGAACATCTGAAATGCCAATACAATTAAAATCTTTACATGTTTTCTCATATTATTGTTTTTTATCACCCATTTCAAAAACCAACTCACCACCCGCCATAATTGCATCGTACGATACGAATTTTTGGTTGTGCAGTTTTCCATTTAACTTCACCGATTGAATATATATATTTTCCTCCGAATTATTTTTTGCTACAATTGTAAATTTCTTGCCGTTTTCCAACCGAATCACTGCTTTATCCACAATCGGACTGCCAAACACATATTCTCCATTGACGGGATTCATGGGGTAAATTCCTAATGCTGACATTACGTACCAAGCCGACATTTGTCCGCAATCGTCGTTTCCGCAAAGTCCGGCTGGCGTGGGTTTGTACATTTCCTTTAAAACCTGACGAACACGCTCGGCTGTTTTATGACCTTGGTTGGCATACTGATACATGTAAATGGTGCTGTGACTTGGCTCATTACCATGTGCATACTGACCAATCAATCCGGAAATATCAATCGATGCTCCTTCGTTTAGCTTCGAACTTTCTGTAAATAAACTATCTAATTTATCAGCGAATTTTTGTTTACTTCCAAATAAATTAATTAAACCTTCCACATCGTGCGGCACCAAAAAAGTATATTGCCAACCGTTTCCTTCTACATAATCGGCTTCGTCGTGTAGCGAAAATGCGGGATTATATTCTTTTCGGAAAGTTCCATCAGCTAATTTACCTCGCATAAAACCCAATTGTTCATCAAAATAATGGGCGTAATATTTTGCTCTTTTCGAGAATAATTGATAATCGGCATCTTTTCTTAATCGTTTGGCTAATAAGGCAATGGCGTAATCGTCGATAGCATATTCCAAGGCTTTGGAAACCGACCAATTTTCTTTGTCGGCAGGAATCCAGCCTTGCTCGCGCACAAACTTCAATCCGCGGTCGTTACGTTGTTCAAAAAAACGAACCAAAGTATAAGCACGTTCGGCATCTATTCCATTAATATTTTTCAAAACAGCATCCACAATCACGGGAATGGAATGCACGCCAACCATGGTTCCTGTTTCGTTTCCAACCAAATGCCAAATAGGCAATGTTCCTTGCTTATCAGTAATATCAAGTAACGAATTTACCCAATCGGCTGTACGTTTCTGATTAATAATGGTTTGCAACGGGTGAAAAGTACGATAAGTGTCCCACAACGAGAAAATGGTATGTGGTACAAAATCATTTGCTTTATATACTTTTCCATCGGCTCCACGATAATCGCCATTTACATCGCAAAATTCTGAAGGAGAAATCATGGTGCGAAAAAGCGAAGTGTAAAACTGCTTTTTTACATTTTTATCCTTTACTTTTATTTGTATTTTGGCCAATTCAGCATTCCACTTTGTCTGAGCCTGTTGCTTTGCCTTCTTAAAATCCCATCCAGCCAATTCCGCTTTTAAGTTTTCGGCAGCATTTTCGCAACTCACATACGACAATGCTACTTTTACTTCCACCACTTCATTTTTTGTTGTACCAAATTGCATAACAGCTTTTTGTACATTCAGGCTATCTTTCGAGCGTGTACGAAAAACGGGTTCAATCACTTTTGTAAAACGCATGTCTTTCGAAAATTCGGCTCTGAAATATACTTTCTGATTTTTTGCCCAGCCGCGCGAATACCGGTAACCTTCGATGGTGCGAGCGTCAATTTGTTTTAAATGCGTTTCGGTAGGCTCGTCCCAATCTATGCCTTCGCCTAAATCAATAACGATGTTCGATTCAGTGCTTTCGGGAAAAGTGTAACGATGATACCCCACGCGCGAAGTGACTGTCAGTTCGGCTTTTATGCCGTATTTTTGTAATAATACCGAATAATATCCGGGCTTTACTTTTTCTTCTGAATGCGAAAATTTGGATACATAACCAAGTGATAAGTCGATGAAAGTTCCTTTAAAGGTCGTTGGTTTTCCAATGGTTGGCATTACCAGAATATCGCCCAAATCGCCAATGCCCGTTCCATTCAAGTGCGTATGCGAAAAGCCAATAATCGTACTATCGGAATAATGATAACCCGAACACCAGTGCCAGCCTTTGCTCATATTGGTTGGCCCGAGTTGCACCATTCCAAAAGGTACGCTTGCTCCCACAAATACATTACCATGATAATCCGAACCAATCATCGGGTCGACATAGCGTGTGAGGCCACAACTATGACCCCCAACCCCTGAAGGGGAGTTAGAAGAGCGTACAGCCTGTAAATGACAGGTTATCAGAAGTACACCGATTAATATTTTTATTTTTAAAATCACTTTACAATATAACTTAAAATATTTTTTTGAACGCTAAGAACGCTAAGTCAGTAAGACGCTAAGATAAAATTTTTCGTTGCGTCATTGCGTCATTGCAACTTTGCGTTCAAAAAATCTTACATGATTTAATTTTCAAAATTCCCTTTCATATCCACGTCTTTCAACTCAAAAGGTTTGATGTATGTATCGAGTAAAACGGCTAATTCTTTGCGAGTAATTTTTCGCTCCGCATTGTAATCGCTCAACTGCATTTTTTGCCAGTTCGAAACGATTTTTTTGGGCTTTACTTTTTTTATTTTGTAAAATACTGCCAACGAATTTATTAAGTCAATCGCTTCATTCATAGCAAGTTCTTTGTTTTCATTTTTCCAATTAAATGCCGATTCAAAATCCTTCAAATCCTTTTTAAGTTCGTCAACATTCACATTTTTATCCGCATTAAACCATGTTTCGTTGCTCCAACCTACATTTTTGCCTTCGCCTTTCAAAATTCCGGTTACACCAATATGTTGAACGGCTTTAAAATGAACGTCGCTTTTTGGCAAATCCATGTAAGGCATCAGATAACCACCAGCATCGAGTAAGGCTTGTTGTACTTTACGAACCGAAGTTTGTGCTACAGTATTTTTTTGTTTAATCGTTTTTGCTGCCAATGCTCCTGCCGCCTGACCAATTTGCAAAACAACAGGTTGTAAGCGTGTAGAGCCGTTTAGCAGGTTCGAAACCGAAATGGATTTCTCGGCAACTATCAGTCCGTCAACCTCTTTTGGTACTAAAGCACCCAGCGGCACATTGTACGAAGGCACCGGATAAAAATGCAAATCGGGCAACTTGTCCCACTCCGGATAGCGTTTGTGATGATGGTCAATGGGATAATCGCCTACGGCAATGCCGGTACGGTAAAGTGCTTCGGGTTGAGTAAATGGTTTTGCCACATGATTGACATTAAAACGCACCAAACCCTGAATCCGCCGGCTTTCGCGATGATAGGGTATCATTGGAAATTTATCGACTGTTGGAAATTGTTCATCGTCCAAACCATAAGTCGAAAAACCAAGTTCAGTCTGCAAATAATACAGGTAGCAAAGCGAAAATTGTTTGGCTTTTTCAACCGCAACAGCACTTTCTTTTTCGTTCATTTCCAGCATGTTTATATGAAAATCGTTTCCCTCTATGGGCCAATTAATCATGTATTTACCATTGGGTAATTTGCCATAAGTCATCATCTTTTCTTTTGGCCAAACGGTTTGTCCGGGTTTTGGATTGATGCAGTTTGGCGATTTTGCCGTGCAATAAAACATCGACGCATCGTAATCTGTCGGTTTCGGAATGGTTTTATCAACGCCATAATCTTTGAGAATCATAACGTAGGTCAAATCCTGAATAATATCGTTGGCCTGTTCGGGGGCAATATCTTCGCCACAAACCGAACGTGCTTCCATACCAATGTCGTATTTTGCGCCGCAAGCTTTTGCTACATCGCCCAACTCGGTAGCATCAATCAGTATCTTGGCTTCAACTTGTTGTACAACACCATTTTTGCTGATTGCAACCTTCCAGCCTTTTGCCGATTTTTTCGAAGAAATATATTTCGCATTTTGCCAAACTGCAAGTTTTTTTTCGTTCTTGGTCATTTTTTGCAAAATTTCATTGCCAACTTTAGGCTCAAAAAGCACATTACTCACCCAGCCTGTTTTTAGTGCATCGGCACTTCCATAGTGTGCAATTAAATTATCTCTGAATTCCCCAAAAATGCCTGAAGGAAGTTTGTAATTTCCGTCAACCGCCGACACACCTGCTGAAGTAAGCATGCCGCCTAACCACGATGTTTCTTCCACAATGAGCGTATTTACACCCATACGAGCTGCTTGGATGCCAGCGGCAGTGCCACTCGCACCACCGCCCACAACCAATACATCCACCTTTTGCGCAACAATTGGTAAATGAAATAAAACAACTATTATGAAAACAATTTTTTTGAACATAAATAAGAGAAAACTTAACTACGAATTTTATCAAAATGCACCAATTACACGAATTTATGAAAAAAATTATAAGCTGATTTTTTGAATTTTTACTGTTTTACCACCAACTTTTACCTGAACTATGTAAACGCCTTTTAAATTGTTCGTTCTCAACTCGTTCGTGTTCGAAGTTGATGTAACTTTTTGTCCTAAGGTGTTGAGAAGTTCGATAGAAGATGGATTGATACCTGAAATGCGAATATGGTTATTAAAATAACTAAGTTGTATAGTTGGATTCGACAAATTATTAACCCCCGTAGTACTAAATAAACCTTTTACAGTGTATTTACCAATGCCATTATTGGTAGATAAAACATAAAGTTCAACATCGTTATTTTGCAAAACATTCACAACTACCCCACCTGTTCCATTACCATTGGCATTGACTCCAAGAGCAGATGTTGAATCAACTTTTGATGCGGTAGCCAAATCTCCGTTTGGTAATTTTAAAATATTTACTTTTTCTTGTCCGGCTCCATTTCTGAAATAGCATATATAATCGTTATTTGAAGCATCTTTTCCAATATAACGAGGTGTGTTTCCACCTGTCGAAACAATTGTTGGCGGTGATACAGACAATTCAACCCCTAAAGCAGAATAGCTTGTAATTTGACCACCACCGCCTTTAAAATAAAAATCATTATTAGGTTTTAGTCCAATTCCCGGATTTGAAGTGTTAGTAACAACAGATGCCATCGTTTTTGGTGATTGTACAAATTTATATTTACCCGGATTGGCACCATCTGCTTCCATATCAAAATAATAAATTTGTGTTTTACCATCAACAGCAGATGCAGTAGCGGCGTAAACTCTTGCTGTTCCTGTGTCAATGCTTCCAGTTACTGTTATTTTATCGCCCATACGACCTAATGCAGCCGGATACGAAATTGCCAAAGTAGGATCAGATGTTTCAGAATCCCAACGATAAACTTTAAATTCACCTCCAGCCAAAGCCATGCTACCTACCAATAATTTACCATCTTCGGTCATGCCGGCATCATTAATTACAAAATAACTTCCAGTTACAATGTCAGTTCCCATCGGCAAAGTTCCCAAATCTGCTCCTGTAGCTGCATTCAGAATGTGAACTAAATTTCCACCTTCGCGTGAAACAACAAAAACACGTTCGTTAGCACCCATTTTTCCGTATGCCATACCACGACACAAATTTCCAGTACCAACCCATGAAGGTAATGTGCTCGGTAAGGTAGCTGCACTCAGCTGCCAATTTGTTTCAACAACTACGGTTGCCGAAACACTTATTGCTATAAATAAAATAGCAAATAAAGAAGTAATTTTTTTCATATTATAAATAAATTAATAGATTGATAATAAATTTATTATGGAATCAAGTTAAAACAGTGGCTTTTAAACGCCACCGCTTTAACTCAACTTTTGATTTATCGAATAGCTATTTTTTCGGTTTTAACTACTTGACCGGCAGCTTTCACTTGTACTACATATACGCCGTTGAGGCTTTCTACATTTAATTCGTTAGCATTCGTTACCGATTTCACTTTTTGGCCTAAGGTGTTGAAAAGTTCGATGGAAGAAGGAGTTGTGCCTTCTATACGAATATTTTTCTGGAATAAGCTAATGCGAACATCACTATTGTTTGTTTGTTTCAAAGCAGTAGGTGTATCAACTATACCAGTAACTTTATATTTACCAAAACCATTGTTAGTACTCAAAACATAAAGGAAAACATCAGTGCCCGAAGCATCGACAACAACGCGTCCTGTACCATCGCTATTAGTAGTTGTTCCTAATGCAGGAGTTGTTCCAACAACCGTTGCATTGGCTAAATCGCCATTCACAATCCTTAAAATATCAGCCTTCTCTTGACCTGCTCCGTGACGGAAATAGGTCACATAAGTTGAGTCGGCAATTGTTTTGATAAATTGTACGCTAACTCCACCGGTAGCAACAATACCATTGTTTGATGAATTTGCTGACAATGTTCCATTTGCATTGATAATACGTATTGCGTTTCCATTACTTTTATATAAAAATGTTCCGCCTGGAAGTGGAGCTACTGATGGAGAACTACCACCCACGGTAATGGCAGAACTTAATACAGCAGGATTTGCTTCATCAAATTTAAAAGATCCAGGATTGGCACCATCTGCAATCATTGACCAGCAAAGAACTTTTGCAACACTTGTTACAAGTGCCGAGCTGGCAGCATAAATTTTTGCTGTTCCCGCTGCAATACTTCCTGTTACCGTAAAATGGTCTCCATAACGACTTCCATCTGGCAATGTATAGGATAAAGCTACTGCTGGAGCATCTTTGTAGTTATCCCAACGATATACTTTGAAAACTGAGGCAGCATTCATTGCCATATTAGCCACCAAAACTTTACCATCTGTTGTAATACCTGCATCGTTTACAGCAAATGTTCCACCTGTAATTCCTGTTACATTTAACGATGCTGTTTGTGTACCATCCACAGTATTTATGATACGAACTGAAGTTCCACCTTCGCGAGAAGGAACTACTAAAGTTGGTACTAAATTAATTGTTCCAAATGCCATTCCACGACCATTTCTATTAGTACCAATCATATTTTGCAAAGGCAATTTCACATCTTCAATCCACCAATTATCACCCCCTGCATTTGGATCGGCAGGATTACCAAAGTTATGAACTTTAAAGCCGATATAAATTGATTTACCAACATAATCAGCTAAATTTAAGTTTTCGAGATGCCATAACTTATCAGATCCTTCTCCAATAGTTTTTATAAGTGTAAATGTAGTGCTGACAACGGGTTGCGTTGCACTTTCAGATACGTAAACTTCTAAACTTGAACCATAATCAGCCGCTTCAGCATTATTCCAATTGAACGATACCGATGTAGCAGACGCAGCAGTTATAGCCAACTTTGGTGTAACCAGCCAACAATCGCTTACCGAATTATAATTTGCCATTTTGGCTGCAAAATTCCCTGTTATGCTTCGCTCAGCATTAGTGCCAACCCATGCTGTTGTATTAGTTACAGTTCCTAAAGTAACATTTTCGGCAAAACGAGTCCAACCGTAAGGAAGTCCGTTTGTTGGACAATTTTCAAAACTTTCGACAGCAATAGTTGGATTTACAGCCCCAAATTGCCACTCGGTAGTAACAACTGGTGTTACAGCCATTGCACTTATTGCAACAAATATCGCTGCAATCATTAAAGTAATTTTTTTCATGATTTTTTAATTTTTAAATGATTAATGATAAAAAACTTAATTTCTGATTTTCAATTTTCTAACTCCTAATTTTTAGCTTCTCTGCAAAGTCACATTTTTTAAGAATACTCTATATGGAGTTGTTCTTTAAATGAATTTGTTTGTGCTTCACATTTGTCCAGCACTTTCCAGCACTGATACATACCACGCGGAATATGGAAACATCCTTTCCACTTTCCGCCTTTGAGATTTAAAAGCACTTCGCCTTGTCGGTTCAGGTATCCAAACCATTCGGGGTGTTCGGTGTCTTTAAAATGGGTCCAAGTATATTTATGAACGCGTTCAAACCATTCCAAGCATTCGATCGAACCCGTTAATTGATAGCCTTTTATAAGTGTAATTAACGATTCTACGTGCACCCACCATAGTTTCTGATCCCATTCCAACTGCTGTGGCGGGCAACCTTTGCGATCAAGGAAATAAAAAATTCCTTCGTGTTTTTCGTCCCAGCCATATTTCAGCATTTTCAGCGCAATGTCGGTTGCTTGCTGAATTAATTCCGGACGTTTAAGTCGTTCGCCCAAATCCATTATAAACCACATAGCTTCAATGGCATGGCCGGGATTAATCAGTCGACCGTCGAATGTATCGGAGAGTTCGCCATCGAGCGTAACATTTTCAACTACCAATCCGAGATCTGGACGATAAAATACATCCATCACTTCATGAATACAAGTTTCCATGGTTTGCAACAAGAAATCTTCTTCAAGTAAATGCTCAATTTCCAAAGCCAGATTACACAGAATCATGGGTAAAGCGAAGTTCTTCAGATTGCGCGTACCTTGGTGAGCTTTGTTCCATTTCCCTTTCGGGTTATCCAATTTCGATAGAATCTTTTCAAAAGTAGTTTTTGCAATCTGCTCGTATTCTTTGTTGCCGGTTGCTAACGCCAATTGCCCAAATGCCATAGTAGCAAATGTATATGAGAAAATATTGTAGGGTTCAACAAGTGGTTCTCCCTCACGTGTAAGTGAGAAATACCAGTTGTAATCGCCATCGTGTCCGTGTTTTTTTAAAAACTCAGCACCTTGAATAGCGCATTCTAACCATTCGGGGCGTTTCTCTACTTTATTGTAAAGCATGGCAAACATCCACACCTCGCGCCCTTGTAGCCATACAAATTTGTCGGTGTCGTAAACTTTGCCTTCTCTGTCTAAGCAAGTCAAATAGCCACCAAACTCGCTATCCTGAGAGTTTTCGAGCCAGAAAGGCAAAATATTATTGAATAATTCGCCTTTGTATTGTTCTGCTAATTTTTTGAAATCCATAATGTAAAAATTTACCCCTAACCCCTAAAGAGGAATTAAGTTAGTTCTTTTATTCAAATATTCTGCCCCAACCCCTAAAGGGGAACTGAAATTAGTTTTGTAACTGTTGTATTCAATAATAAATAAAATTATCAATACTAATATCTCTTATTCCCCTTTAGGGGTTAGGGGCAATTATATATTCCTTATACCTGTTATATAAATGTCCTGCCGACAAATACATGGACTGCGGGCTCATAAAATGAGAAAATTCAAATGTGATTGCATTTTCGATACCTGCTTCGGCGGCAAGTTCCAGTTTGAGTTTTAGCTTTTCCCACTTGATGGGTAAAAAACGAATGGGCATATCGCGGTCGAAAGTTTCGGAATTTGTCCAGCATTGCAAGCTGTGTTTGTCGCACAAACGTTTATTAATTTTCAGAAAATCAACCAATTCGTCATAATCCACATGCCCATCCTGAAATGCCACAATATCAACAGCTCCTTTTATTCCTTCGAAAATTTGATTCCATTCCCGCTCGTGAGCTTCAGTAGTAATTGGTCCGTTTAGTTGTTTATCGGCAACCAGTTCGCTGTGATTTTTTTTGCCATCAATATAAGGAGAAATCAACACGGGCAGTCCACCCGAGACCGCCTTGCAATGTTTTCCGAGCGTGGCAAACATTTCTACAATCTTTCCGTTATTCCGGCTGCATTCTTGCGATAAATACCAACCCGAAAATGATGAAAAATGACCGTATTTTTCCCAAACTTCTTCAATTACAGCCTTATTTATAGCAACTTCACGTTCGTAATTGCCGTTTTTCCAAAAATCAGCTTCTACCCAATAACGCCCCGAATCATATAATCCAAAGTAAAATTGCATGCCGTATTTATCACTTAAGCGTAGAAACAGTTCCACCAAATCAACCAGAGGCATAAAACACTTTTCTTTGTTTACCAAAGTTTCTGACGGGTAGCTTATAAAACGTTTATAACCGCAACGTATTAGCACAACCATCTCAATTCCAACTGCTTTCATGTGTGCAAAGTCAGCGTCCCACTCTTTTTCGCTCCAGTTCTGATGCGGAATATCATGACTTATTTCATCCAAAAATGTGGCTTTTATTTTCATCACTTGTACAATTTAAACTGATTTATTTTCAATGCTTATTATATAAACAAAGCATAAACAGTTTTGTTTTTAATAACTGTGCAAAATTAAATAAAATATTTTATTAAATAAGCAGCAAATAACCAAATAATTTTATTATATGTTATTAAACATATTTTTATTCATTAAATATTTGATTAACAGCTTGTATTTACTTTTTTATTTATCATACTTGTTGTATAATAATTTAAAATAATTAATTTTGCATCTATAATTGATAAATAATTTATAAATATTCATTTTTTATAAAAAAACCTTATGAAGCACACTTTAATCGAAGAAATTGAACTTGGATCGAAAAATGCACAGCTAAAACTTAATATACTCAAATACTATATTAATAATGGCGATAATACGCTTTCGGAGCTGGGCAAAGAAATGGACTTAAGTGTACCTACAGTTACAAAATTAGTTAGCGAGCTTATCGACGAGGGCTATGTGATTGATTTTGGTAAAGTAGAAACAGCTGGCGGCCGCCGCCCCAATATATACGGTCTAAATCCAGACTCGGGATGCTTTTTGGGGGTGGATGTAAAGCGATTTAGAGTAAACCTTTCGTTGATAAATTTTAAAGGGGAATTAATTGATTCGCAGTTGAGTGTGCCTTTTAACTACGAAAATACGGCCGAAAGCTTTGATAGTTTGTGTAAAATAATTAACGATTATGTGGCGAAATTAAATATTCATAAATCGAAAATTTTAAGTGCCGGCATCAATATTTCGGGACGAATAAATACGGAGACAGGACATAGTTACAGTATGTATTACTTTAACGAACAGCCACTTACCGAAATTTTGCAAGAGCGACTTGGCATTCATGTAACAATCGACAACGATTCGCGCGCTATGGCTTACGGCGAATATATGAATGGGGTTGTTGGTGGCGAAAAAAATGTGCTTTTTGTAAATTGTAGCTGGGGTTTGGGCTTGGGTATTATTACAAATGGGCAGCTATATTATGGAAAATCGGGATTTTCGGGTGAGTTTGGGCATCTAAGTGTTTTCGATAACGATGTTATTTGTCATTGTGGAAAAAAAGGTTGCCTCGAAACGCAAGCTTCAGGTTCGTATATTCACCGCCGTTTTCTGGAAAAAATGGACGAAGGTTATTCTTCGATGTTGGATAAGAAAAAGAAAAAGGGCGAATCAATTACGCAAGAAGATATTTTGGATGCAGCCATGCAAGAAGACATGTTGGCCATAGAGCTTATCGAAGAAGTTGGAAATACGCTTGGGAAACAAATTGCGGGTCTGATTAATTTGTTTAATCCCGAAATGGTTATTATTGGTGGGGTAGTGGCACTTACAGGCGATTATTTGCTTTTACCTATCCGAAGTAGTGTGAAAAAATACTCGTTAAATTTAGTCAGTAAAGATACCTCCATTAAAATAAGTAAGTTAGGCGATAAAGCTGGTGTTATTGGTGCTTGTCTGCTTGCCCGAAGTAAAATGTTGGGACTCATTTAAAGTTAGAAGTTTAAAATACGAAACACGAAACGTGAAACACGAAACATGAAACACGAAACGTGAAACAAACATGAAACAAAATACTCACCCTATTTCCTGGATTCCTACTGTCTATTTTGCAATGGGTTTGCCTTTTGTAGCATTGGCGCAGGCTTCGTCGTTGATGTTTAAAAACTTGGGTATCACCGACACACAAATTACACTTTGGACTTCGCTTATAATGCTTCCATGGACATTTAAACCACTTTGGAGTCCGATTCTCGAAATGTTTAAAACAAAAAAACAATTCGTTGTTGCTACCCAATTAATTACCGGAGTTTCGTTTGCGTTAGTTGCTTTTTCGCTGCACTTGCCCGATTTTTTTACCTATTCTATTGCCTTTATGGCCATCATTGCCTTTAGTGGTGCCACACACGATATTGCTACGGTTGGCGTTTATCTCAACGAACTGTCGCCCGAAGATCAGGCAAAATATGTTGGGTGGCAGGGTGCATTTTATAATTTGGCAAAAGTGCTTTCGGGTGGAGCATTGGTGTATTTGGCTGGCGAACTTGAAAAAACAATGGGCGTAAGTACTGCATGGATGATTGTAATGGGAATTTATGGTGTTATCATGTTATTGCTTGCCGTTTATCATCTCAGGGCATTGCCTGAGGGACGAAGCAGTGCAAATGTGCAATCGTTTAAAGAAGGTATGGAAACATTGAAAGATGTGGCGATTACTTTTTTTCAGAAAAAAGGAATTTTACTGAGTTTGGCTTTTGTAATTTTGTATCGCTTTGCCGAAGGTTTTGCTATTAAAATTGCTCCATTGTTTTTCAAAGCATCCATAGCCGAAGGTGGATTAGGTCTCAGCACCTCCGAAATAGGAATGATTTATGGTGTTTTTGGCTCAGCAGCTTTTGTATTAGGATCAATATTGGCAGGATATTATACCTCAAAACGTGGCTTAAAAAACACATTACTTGTTCTCTGTGCGGCTTTCAATATTCCTTTTGTAATGTATTTCTTACTTTCGCATTATCAACCAGAGAGTATTTATGTTATTGCGGCTGCCATAGCGTTCGAATATTTTGGCTATGGCTTTGGCTTCGTGGGGCTTATACTTTATATTATGCAACAAATTGCTCCCGGGAAATACAAAACAGCTCATTATGCTTTTGCTGACGGCATTATGGCGCTCGGATTTATGATTCCATCCATGCTGAGTGGTTATTTCAGCGATATGCTCGGTTATAAATTGTTTTTTGTGTTTGTAATGGCAGCTACAATACCATCATTCATGATTACATATTTAGCTCGAAAAAAGATTGTTAAAGCTGATATATAAAATCTTTTAGAATTGTAAATCAAACAGCGCTCAGATGAATTAGGCAGAGTTTGAATCACATTTGGAACCTTCATTTTTGATGGCTTTTTAAGGGAAATGTGTAAAAGAAATAGCGTACCTTTGTGTTTGTTAAAATAATAAATAATTCAAAATGAAAAAAATCAGTTTCGTTTTAATGGTGATTTTAATCACAATTAAAGCTCAGGACATGGATGTTTTTAAACGTAGCCTGAACGACCATTTCAGCATCCCACAAATAGCTGATAGTATGAGTTTTGAAGAGTTTAAAACGCTTTCGACTAATTTGCGATTGATGGATGCTATGGAGGCGATGCTTGTTCCGGGTTTAATCCATTTCAAAGTTAAAGATAAAACTACCGGTTGGGTAATGGTTGGTACGCGCTTGGTGGGTTATGGTGGCTTGGTGTATGTCAATTTCCATAAAGATGGACTTTGGTCGGATGTATTTAATTATCAGGATTTAAACTCCGACGAGTCAAAATCAGATTATTACATTGCATTGGCTTCTGTGGGCCTGATAGCAGGTTCGTATTTGTACGACTGGATACATGGTCGAAGTCTTTTGGACAAAAAACAACAAAAAATAAGGTTTAAATATGCGGTAAAAATTCGAAAAGATGTATCCGCTTTCCCTTACAATTATAAATCAACCGCTTATCCTGAATTGGCTTTGCAAATTATGTTTTAGCACAGCTTAATGTTATTTTTATGGAAATATAGAGGATTATTTCGAAAAAAATAATACATTTGTTCTTTCCTTTTTATAAAATGTTCTATTACCAGTTAATCAATTACTAATCTAATATTTATGGCAAAAGTTCTTATTTTGGGTGCCGGAATTTCCGGTCA